>ENA-UONW01000168-UONW01000168.1-human-gut-metagenome-genome-assembly--contig:-CS52-NODE-168-length-103851-cov-14.279702_pt1 | contig 103851 bp, 78 predicted proteins | sample MGYA00242463_ERZ724010 | MGnify/ENA metagenome assembly ERZ724010
ACTCGCGACCCCAACCTTGGCAAGGTTGTGCTCTACCAACTGAGCTATTTCCGCAGGGATGTTTGTGATGACGCGCCGCAGCGCGCTAAAATCGGTGCAAAGGTAATGTGTTTTGCCGAAACGGCCAAATTTTTCAACGCTTTTTTAGCGTGAAATGCTCACCAGATTGGAGCCGTTGTAGAAGATGGGGTAGCGATAGAGGGCATGGTGCGTGGTGCTGTCCATGGGCTGCCCCAGGTTGTTGAGGTCGTACACGTGGCCGCGGCTGCACTTGACGACCGTTTCGGAACTGAACGCAAGGGCGCGGGTGATGTAGGTCTCCTCGTAGCAGGTGGGGCAGATGCGGTCAAAAGCCACCAGCTGCTGTTGCTGCGTGCTCAGGTCGGGGATGGCCGTTACGCCGATGATGAAGCCCTGGCCGCCGAACGAGGTGTAGTAGGTTTTGGAGAGCACCTGCGTGGCGGGGTAGTCCGACTGCGTGCGGACGTTTTCAAAATGGTAGGAGCTGATGTATCCCTGGCTGTTGATTTTGCAGGACGCAAAGCAGAACTGGCCCGGACTGTTGAGCGCCGTGTAGAGAATGGGCACGGCGTTGGCGTAGTTGAACGAGTAGCGCGCTTCGGCGTTCAGGTAGAGGCTGTCGGCGTCGTCGGCGCAGGAGCACAGGGCGGCTGCACCTATCAGTGAGGCCAGGAGGAGGGAACTTTTCATCTTATTTCAGCAGTGCTTCTTCGGCCTGGGCCACGCGCTCAAAGTGGAAGCGGCCGTAAACCTGGTCCATCAGCTGGCGAATCTGTTCGTTGCAGAGGTTGCCCATGCTGCCCTCGTGCGTGTGGTGAATGTTTTTGTCGGGCACGAACTGTCCGGCCTCAATTTCCAGTCCCACCTGCTTGTAGGCATCGCGGAAGGGCACGCCCGAGGCGGCCAGCTTGTTGACTTTTTCGACGGAGAACATCGGGTCGTAGCGCGGGTCGTCGAGGATGTGGGTGTTCACCTGCATGCGGCGGACGATGTAGGTGCTCATTTCCAGGCAGGAGATGAGCTGGTCGAAGGCCGGCAGGAACACTTCCTTGATTTCCTGCAGGTCGCGGAAGTAGCCGCACGGCAGGTTGTTCATAATCAGCGTAATCTGCTGCGGCAGGGCCTGCAGTTTGTTGCAGCGGGCACGGATGAGCTCAAACACGTCGGGATTCTTTTTGTGCGGCATGATGCTGGAGCCGGTGGTGCACTCGTCGGGCAGCTTGACAAACCCGAAGTTCTGCGAGTTGAACAGGCAGGCGTCGAAGGCCATCTTGGCCACCGTGCCGGCAATGCTGGCCAGCGCAAAGGACACGTTGCGCTCGTTCTTGCCGCGGCCCATCTGGGCGTAGACCACGTTGTAGTCCATGGAGTCGAAACCCAGCAGACGGGTGGTCATGGTGCGGTTCAGGGGGAACGATGAGCCGTAACCGGCAGCCGACCCCAGCGGGTTGCGGTTGGTCATGCGGTAGGCGGCCTCCAGCAGCAGCATGTCGTCCACCAGACTTTCGGCATAGGCGCCGAACCAGAGTCCGAAGCTCGAGGGCATGGCCACCTGCAGGTGCGTATAGCCCGGCATGAGCACGTCCTTGTAGCGTTCGCTCTGCTCCTGCAGGGCCGTAAAGAGGTCGTGCACGGCTTCTGCCACGCGTTTCAGACTGTCGCGCGTAAAGAGCTTCAGGTCCACCAGTACCTGGTCGTTACGCGAGCGGCCGCTGTGAATCTTCTTGCCCATGTCGCCCAGCTTGCGGGTGAGCATCAGCTCCACCTGCGAGTGGACGTCTTCCACGCCCTCTTCAATGACAAACTCCCCGCGCTCGGCCTGGTGGTAGATTTCCTTCAGGGCTGCCAGCAGTTGGGGCAGTTCGTCGGCCGTGAGCAGGCCGATGCTTTCCAGCATGGTGATGTGGGCCATGGAGCCCAGCACGTCGTATTTTGCAAGATAGAGGTCGAGCTCGCGGTCGTGTCCCACGGTGAAGCGATCGATGGCTTCATTGACCTCCACATTCTTTTCCCACAGTTTATTGGCCACTTCTTATCTGGTTTTTTAAGGTTTCTTTTTTTCAGGTTGTGTCCTTGCGGACTTAAAACATATTGTAGGGCAGGCGGGCCAGCATGTCGGCCAGTCCGTCGGCCGCCTTTTGCAGCGGCTTGTTGACCATGGCTTTCATGAACATGTTGACCTCGGCGCCGATGGTGAGCTTCATCTTGCAGCCCTCGGCGGTGGGCAGCAGCTGAATCCACATGGTCAGCGGCAGCGGAGCGCCATCGCCGGCAAACTTGAGGCACTTGGGGGCGTCCTGCTCCACCAGGCGCAGGGTGATCTGGCCCATGGGGGAGTTGATTTTGAGATAGTCGGCGCCCAGCTCCATTTTTTCGGCATACTCTCGGAACTTGTCAATCTGCTCCGGCTTGATTTCGGGGGGCAGGTTGCTCTTCAGCAGGTCGGCCGAGGCCGGGTCGGCAATCTTTTGCCGCAGGTTGTCGAGGTTGCGCAGGTCAGAGAGCTTCTCGTAGACCATCGTCTGGCTGTAGCTCAGATACTTGATTTCGCTTTCGTATTTGTGTAAACCCATGTCTTCGTGTCGTTTCGGGGTGGTAGGATGTTAGCCGATCCAGTGTGCGGGGTCCTTGCGCCAGGTGTCCAGCACCTCTACGGCATCTTCCTGAATGTAACCGCTGGCTACGGCGGCCTTCACTACGGCTTCGTAGTTGGTCAGCGTGATGAGGCGTACGTCGGCTTCCTCAAAGGCTTTCTTGGCTACGTCAAAGCCGTAGGTGTAGCTGGCTACCATGCCGATTACCTCGCAACCGTTGCGGCGGATGGCGTCAACGGCTTTCAGGCTGCTGCCGCCGGTAGAGATGAGGTCCTCGATAACGACCACCTTCATGCCCGGGCGCAACTCACCTTCAATCAGGTTCTCGAGTCCGTGATCCTTGGGTTTGGAGCGTACGTACACGAACGGCAGATGCAACTCGTCGGCTACCAAAGCACCCTGCGGAATGGCACCCGTGGCTACACCGGCAATGGCGTCGCACTCGGGGAACTCTTCGGCTACGATGCGGCTGAGTTCAATTTTTACGAAGTTGCGCAGTTCCGGGTACGACAGGGTCTTGCGGTTGTCGCAATAGAACGGCGATTTCCAGCCGCTGGCCCACGTAAACGGGTTTTCGGGCTGCAACTTGATGGCTTTGATGTTCAAGAGTTTCTCTGCGAATATGGTTTCGAGTGTCTTCATAAGCAAATGGAATATTATGTTTTTATTGATATTGACTGCAAAGATACATCATGGCGCGAGAAAAGCAAAGCGCCGGCGCAAGTTTTTTGGCGCCGTCTGGGCCTTGGGTGCTGAGGCTCAGCGCGATGGGTCGGCCGGCGGGTCGGGCTCGGTCAGGTAGCGGTCGGCCGCCAGGCGGAGCAGGTGGCCCAGATGGTAGCGCAGGGCCGGCGGCGAGAGCACCTCGAGGCTGGGACCGTAGGAAAGGAGGCGCGCCGTAAAGTCCGCCGAGGGCACCAGGCAAAGCTCCACGCGGCAGTGGCGCCCGTTCACGGACACGAGCCGCTGCGAGGGGTGGAGCGGGCGCTGACGGAGGTAGCCCTGCAGGGCCGCGTCGGCCAGCAGGACGATGGGCTCGGGTTCCTGCCCCGGCCGGTAGAAGGCCCCGAAGCTGTGGCGGAAGTAGCGGGCCGCGTTGAAGTCGGGCGGCGGGGTGAACTTCAGCGCCGTCGTCTCGAGGTGGCGGATGCGGTCGAGGGCAAAGGTGCGCACCTCGCCGTGGCGCTCGCTCCAGCCCGTGACGTAGGTCCACTGGCCCGCCTGGTGCAGGCCGTAGGGCCAGAGCGTCATGCGGTAGCCGCTCTTGTTGGGCGGCTGGTAGTCCAGCTGCAGCTTCACGTGGCGCTGGGCGGCCTGCTCAATCTCCACCTGCATGGCCAGCAGTGCCAGGTGGTCGGTGGGCTCCTGCTGCTCAAAGAGCTGGGCGTAGAGGTCCGACTCCTCCTGCGAGCCCGCCTCGAGGCGGAAGCGGTGGCCGCTGCGGCTGACGGGCAGGTTGTAGCGCGACTCCAGCACCCAGAGGTTGTCGTAGAAGGTGCTGTTGGCCATGGGCTTGCCGGCGGGGTCTTCCTGCCGCCACGCCTCCCTGATTTCCTGCTTGCTCAGCGGACCGTGGGCCCGCAGCAGGCGCGCCATCCAGAGTGCCTTGTTCTTCATGGCTTGAGTTCGGGGTGGAGCGTCAGCCACGTTTCGGCGCGCATGAAGTCCTCGCGGTAGGTCACCTTCAGCATCGCCTCACTGCCCTCCACCAGCCGGATGGGCGTGTCGGGGCAGTAGCGCATTACCATGCCGCAGTCGTCGGTGGCCGCCGTGTCGTGACGGCGGGCCGCCTCGTCGTAGGCCCGCAGGAGCAGGCTCTCACGAAAGGCCTGCGGCGTCTGGGCGCGCCACAGCGTGCTGCGGTCGGGCACGGAGGCTATCTGTCCGTTGCTGACGCAGAAGAGCGTGTCGGTCGACGGTACGGCCACGGCTACGGCCGGATGGTCTTGCAGCGTGCGGCAGAGCCGGCTCACCACGTCGGCGTCCACCAGCGGACGGGCCGCGTCGTGCAGCAGCAGGCAGGTGTCGGGCTCCTGACGGTAGGCCTCGATGGCCGCGCGGCTGGAGTCGGTGCGCGTCTGTCCGCCGGGCAGGATTTTCCGCAGTTTCTGCCAGCCGTAGCGGCGGGCCAGTGCCTGCATCTCCTCCACGTAGTCGGGATGGATGACGACGGCGGTTTCGGCAATGTCGGGGTGCCGCTCAAAGGCCGTCAGGCTGTAGGCCACCAGCGGATGGCCCGCCAGCGGGCAAAACTGCTTGGGCGTGTCGAGCCCCGTGCGGCGGCCGCTGCCGGCGGCCAGTATAACGGCAATATGTCGGGTTGTGGTTGTCATGATGGGTAGGATGTGAAAAAAATGGATGCGGTGAAAACAGGTATGCGGCCCTGCACCGGGGGCGAGGCCGCATGAAAAGTATCTGGGGGGGAGGGGGAGAGGTGCTGTGTGTGCCCTCTCTCCCTATTTCTCTTTGTTCTCCTTGTGGCGTTTGGCCTTACCGCCCCGCTTGCCCTTTTTGCCCCCCTTCTTGGCAGGCGGTAGCAGGGCCACGGGCTGCTGGTCGGGACTGCTGACCAGCTCGAAATCGAGCTGGCGCTTCTCGAGGTTGGCGCGGGCCACCTTGATGCGTACCTTGTCGCCCAGCGAATACGTATGATGATTTTTACGGCCACGCAGGCAGTAGTTCTTTTCGTCAAACTCGTAATAGTCGCCCTGCAGGTCGCGCAGCGGCACCATGCCCTCGCACTGGTTCTCGTCGATGGCCACGTACAAGCCGAATTCCGTCACGCCGCTCACCGTGCCGGCAAACTCCTGCCCCAGACGGTCGGCCATGAACTCCACCTGCTTGTACTTGATGCTGGCGCGCTCGGCCGAGGCGGCCAGCTGCTCCATGGCGGAGGCGTGTATGCACAGCTCCTCGTACTTGTCCTTGCTCACCGAGCGTCCGCCGGCGGCGTAGCGGGCCAGCAGGCGGTGGACCATCGTGTCGGGGTAGCGGCGGATGGGCGAGGTGAAGTGGGTGTAGTAGTCAAACATCAGACCATAGTGCCCGATGTTGTCGGTGCTGTAGCGCGCCTTCATCATGGCACGCAGGGCCACCGTCTCCACCAGCTCCTGCTCCTTCTTGCCCTTGACGTCGCTGAGCAGCTTGTTCAGGCTGCGGCTCACCTCCGTCTTGGTGCCCTCGGTGCGCAGGCGATAGCCGAAGCGCGAAATGAAGCCGCTCAGTTTTTCCAGCTTTTCGGGGTCGGGCACGTCGTGAATACGGTAGGGCAGTACCTTGGCCTTCTTGCCCTTGGGTACCTTGCCAACGCTCTCGGCCACCGAGCGGTTGGCCAGCAGCATGAACTCCTCCACCAGTTTGTTGGCGTCCTTGGCTATCTTGACATAGGTAGAGATGGGGTGTCCCTTCTCGTCGATTTCAAAACGGATTTCGGCGCGGTCAAAGCCTATGGCGCCGTGGGCAAAGCGCCGCTTGCGCAGCTTCTTGGCCAGGCGGTTGAGCGTGACCAGCTCTTCGGCATACTCGCCTACGGGCTTGCCGTCGGGGCCGGGGCCCACCTTTTCGGGGTGCTCGCCCGGCAGGGCCAGGTCTTCGGCCGAGGCTTCGCCGTTCTGCTCCAGAATGGTCTGCACCTCCTCGTACGTAAAGCGGCGGTTGGAGCGGATGACCGTCTTGGCCAGATGCCACGACAGCACATCGCCCTCCTCGTTCATGCGGAACAAGGTGGAGTAGGCCAGCTTGTCCTCGTCGGGGCGCAGCGAGCAGATGTAGTTGCACAGCCGTTCGGGCAGCATCGGGATGGTGCGGTCCACGAGGTAGATGCTCGTGGCGCGCTTTTGGGCTTCCTTGTCGATGATGTCACCCTCGTGCACGTAGTGCGACACGTCGGCAATGTGTACGCCCACTTCCCATGTGTGGGCATCGATGCGGCGGATGGAGAGCGCGTCGTCAAAGTCCTTGGCGTCGTGCGGGTCGATGGTGAAGGTGGTCACCTGGCGCACGTCCTCGCGGCGGGCAATCTCCTCGTCGCTGATGACGTCCGAAATCTTGTTGGCCGCCTCCTCCACGGCTTTGGGGTACTCATACGGCAGGTTGTATTCGGCCAGGATGGCGTTCATTTCCGTGTCGTTGTCGCCCGTCTGGCCAAGGATGTCGATGACCTTGCCGATGGGGTTCTTGGCGTCCTCCGGCCATTCAATGATTTTCACTACGGCCTTGTCGCCCGTCTTGCCGCCCTTGAGCTTGTCCTTAGGGATAAAAATGTCGTTGGCCAGCGAGCGGTCTTCGGTGATGAGGAAAGCGTAGTGCTTGTCCACGCGCAGCTTGCCCACAAATGTGGCGTCCTGATTGCGCTTGACAACCTCAATCACCTCCGCCTCGCGGGTGTGGCCGCGGCGGCGGGCCAGCATTGTCACGCGCACGCGGTCGCCGTTGATGGCGCGGTGAGCGTTGCGCTCACACACCAGTATGGGCTGTCCGCCGTCGTCGGGCAGGAAGCTGTTGCGGCCGTTGCGCTTGCGCACAAACGTGCCCTCCATCACCTGCGAGCGTACGGCCAGGCGGTAGTTGCCCTGCTTGTCGGTGGCCAGATAGTCGTCGAGCACCAGCTCGTTGAGCACGTCCATCGTCAGCATCTTGGCCGGATGGGTGGTGGCGTGGATTTCGTGAAACAGGTCCTGTATGTTATATTCCTCCTGAGTGTGTTGTTCAAAAAGTTTCAGGAGTAGTTCGGTAATTTCCTTTTTGGTCAGCCTGCGGCCGCCCTTTTTGTTTTTCTGTCCCATGTCTGTTTGGTATTAGGGGTCATTACTTTCTACAAAAATAACGCTTTTTTTGTTCTCTTACAAGTGCTGGGCGCGCTATTTGTGGCGCACGGTGCCGTAAAATTCGTACTTTGGGCGGCCTGTTGGTTTTCTCGTGACTGGGGGCATAAAAGGCGGTGGACGGGGCTGCCTGCGCCTTGCCGGTAGCCGTTTGGGGCAGGGGGTGGGTCGGACATTTACCGGTTTTGCAGTGACAGTCTCCCCGTGGCGGTGAGCGGTCATGGGGTGGAATTTCGTGAAAACGTCGAGCCGCCGAAAAAAAACGCCGAGCCGCGAAAAATTTTTTTCGAGCCGCGAAAAAAATTTTCCAAGCCGCCTTGTTTTTACAAGATCCTGTCTCGTCATTCCGCCGGGTTGTAGGAGCGGCTCTCTCTCTTGCCGTCCGGTGGAGAAGGCGTGTTGCAAGGGAGAAATGAGAAATGACGGGAGGCAAGACACCGTCCGTGCTACACATTATTTATATATAGGGCTCATGTTAATCCGTCGGCGGGTGTTTACGACAGAAAGGAGCAGACGCTGCAAATGATATTCTTCTGGAGGAGAGGGCAAAAAGATGCGGAAGGTCTTTTCGGAACGTGGCGCGGCCGGTTGGATAGGAATGGACAAACTATACAGTATCAACATTTTTTATTCTTTTTTGTAATTAGGGTGTTGCCTCTTACTGTCATAATGTAGGAAAAAGCCGTAATAGTAAAAATCTTGAAATTACAAAAAAAAGTGTTTTCTTTTTTCGTTTTCAAAATTATTCATTAACTTTGGAGCGATATAAATTTAATACTAATTAAAATCCTAACATTATGAGGAAATTGAGCTACTTATTTTCATTGCTTGTTCTCTCCATCGTATGTGGCGGAACGGCATGGGCAGATGATGGCAAATACTACTCAGCCGCAACACTCGTAACCAGTGTTGATCAGATTAAGGAAGGTCAGGATTACGCCTTGAAAGGAACGGGCGTGAGTCCTTGTTCTTCTACTTATCTGAACGTGGTTATGGAAGGCAACGGTGGTTCTGCCTCTCTGACCAGTGATTGTATTTATCAGTTTGAAAGTGCTGGTACAGTTGATGGAAAGCCTGCTTTCTATCTGAAGCAGAAATCCAATGGTATGTACTTGCGTAAACCGGGCAAAAGCACTGATGTAACTTTCGGTTATCCCAACGAAAAAACTCCTGATGGTTGGGGCAGTGATATGTTGGCCTTGACCAGCGACAAGAGTGATGCCTGGCAGTTCTGGGCTGGTGTTGCGCAGTCTACCGAAGAAAACGATCCCTTCTATTATAATAAAGGAACAGATGGGAAAGAAGTTATGTTCGTGTTCACTTGTACTACGGTGCTGACAGGTGATGATGCTGGTGATGGCGCCTATCGTTATTTGTCAAGCTGGTCTTCAGGCCACAACATCATGCAGTATGTTGATACTAATGTATGGAATGTGTGGACCGATATTTCTGAGATCGTAGGTTCTGCCAAACTTTCTTTGTTGTTGCAGAAATTACTTCCGGAAGGTCCTGAAGGCGCATTCACCGCAGGTGAAAATCCGGGCGACGTTTCAATGGAAGCTTACAATGCTTTGAAAGATGTATACGCAAAATGTCAGTCTTATATTGACAGCGGTACAGGTACTGAAGAGGAAGCCAATGCACTTTGTGATGAATTGCAAAAAGCTTATGACAATTGTAAGAATGCAATTGTGATGGTAGAAGCCGGTAAGTATTATTTCATTACAGGCAATAAAGGTCGTTCTAACACTACCGGTAAGGGTACTATTTATAGCGATGGTTCTAATTGGAAGTGGGATTATGTTGCTTCTCCTGTAACGGATTTGAAGTATGCCGTTATGTTGGAGAAGGGATCTACCGATTCAACTTTCTACATTAAGAGCCCGATTAATAATACTTATATGGAAGCCATCAATGGTAACTCCAATACCATTAAGGCCGTTCAGAAGAATTCTGCTGCCGACTACATTATCGGTCATAGCAGTGGCTCTTACTTCTATATGACCAATGCCGGAATTTCTCAGGGCGTACATGCTCAGGAAAATGGTATGGCTTGTGTAGGTTGGAATTATACGGCTGATGCTTCTCAGTGGGTATTCCAGACCATTTCTGACGATATGGTGGCTCAGATTGATGCTGCTGCCAAACAGGCTGAGCTGAATACCAATCTGAATGAAGTCTTCAACGACGCTTCTACGGCTTATACCAACAGCCGTGCTTTCACCAGCACCGCTACCAAGGACAATGAGTATGCATCTCACGGATTGTTGACCGATGCAGCTCAGCTCTTCTCTAGCCCGATTGAGGGTTCTTCCGACGGATCTGACCTGTCTTGTCTGTTGAATGGCGCTATTCAGGGTTCTACTGAATACATTCACAGTACATGGCATGCCAACAACGCTCCTAACAGCTACCACTTCTTCGGCGCTGACCTGAAGAAAGCCGTGAGCGCTGTTACAGTGAAGTACAGCCGCCGTATGTCTGCTGACGCTTGGAAGACCGGTCAGTTGTCATACCCGACCAAACTGAGAGTATATGTTGCCAACGACACCACCACCGCCACCGGCAACTGGACATGGGTAGGCGACATCACTCCTGAGTTCGTAACGGCCGACACTACTTTGGCCGGTACCATTGAATTCGGTGGCAACTATCAGTTCGTACGTTTCGATGTAACCGCTACCGGTAACAATGCTACCGTAACCAGCAACACCATTGCAGGAGCCAAGGGTTATCCTTACTTCTACATGAGCGAACTGGGTATTTATGAGGCAACTTACGATGCCGCTAACTCTCCGTATTCTCAGGTACCTGAGGCTGACGGTGCAGCCCTGAAGACTGCTTTGGATGCCGCTCGTCCTGAAATCTTGGCTGAGAAGGCTACTCAGCCGACTATCGACAAATTGCAGAGCGCTTACGACAAGTTCTGCGAAAGCTACGCTGATCCTCAGCTGGCCCGCGACGCTTATGACGAGGCCAAGATGGTACTCGATAGCGCTATCGTAGGTACTGGACTCGGTCAGGTAACTCAGGAAACTTATGACAACCTGAAGAGTGCTTTGGCTGATAGCGAAGGCAAGATCCAGAACGTAATGACCATGGCTACCTTGCAGGAAGTTATCAACAGCCTGAAGGATGCCAGCGACAAGTTGAAGGCTTCAGCCGTAATGCCTGAACCTAACAAGTACTATTACATCATCAGTACCGGTCAGGCTCTTGAAAATGCAGCTATTGGCGCAGCCAACAACAAGGATGGTCAGCGCCTGACTACCGGTGCTCGCGGTGAGGACGGACTGTTTGACGAAGAAACTGCAATGTACAATTACGAATATGTATGGTTGCTCGAGCAGGACGAAGACGGTCAGCAGTATCTGCGCAATGCAGGTACCGGTTTCTACATGAACGGTAATACTACCGAGAACCCGACTACTACAGCTGCCAAGACTCCGGTTAAGGTGGTTTACAGCAAGGGCGGTGAATTCGGTGTTGTCCTCTTGGCTAATGACTCTACCGAAAGCGGTGAGATTTACTTGAACAACAACGCCAGCAGCGTAAACAAGTGGACTTTGGATAACAACAGTAGCTATAAATTCCAGGAAGTGAACTTCGGAGAATTTCCAATGACATATGTATCTGTATCTGAAGGATGGCAGTTCAAGTGCCTGCCGTATGCAATCTATGGCGTTAACAATGGCCTTACCTATAGAGTTCTTGGCGTTAACAGCTCTAATCAGCTTGTTCTGCAGAGTGCTGATACATTTGCTCCGGGTGAACCGTTTGCATATCAGCTGACAACTGAAGGTGTTACTGAAGAGAGCTTTGGCGTAGACCTGTCACAGGGCTTGGTTAGCAAGGGCCAGCTTGTAAATGGTGTTGAAGGCTTCTTGAGTGGCGTAACCCTTTCAGAAGGTGGCTATGGTATCCTCTCTGGTACTGCTGACACTCTGACCGTAACAACCGGCTCTAAGGTTATCGGCAACAACAGCGCCGTAGTAACCAAGGGCGTTCCTGTTGTAGAAGACGGTGACTACCTCCTCGAAATCAACGGCACCTTGACCGGCGTTGACACTGGTATCGAAGGCATCGTAATCGTACCGAAGGATGGTAAGATTTATGACCTGCAGGGTCGTCGCGTGACGAAACCTGGTAAGGGTATCTACATCATCGACGGTAAGAAGATGATGCTGAAATAACTGAAACAAGGTAGTTCCTTTTATTGAGAAGGAATAAAAATAATAGCCCCCTCCGCTTCACCCGGAGGGGGCTTTTTTATTTTGTGCAAAAAGTGTGATGTGATAGAAATAATCTGTTGCGGGGTGAGGATGGTTCATGATTGTGGTGAGGTATTGGTTCGTGTGAAAAAGGGCAGTTTCTATTTTTTAAAGAGCGAAAGATGTTTTGTATAACATATTTATTCCAAATTTTAATGTTGAATCTCTGTGTTAAATAAAAAAACAATAGAAGTAAGAAATAAATAAAATTTTTCTATAAAAAAAGAAAAGTGGTTTTTTATTTTTTTGTTCAATTTTAATCATTAAATTTGGAGCGATATTTTTATTATTAACCAAAATCTAACATCATGAAGAAGATAAGCTACTTGTTTACCTTGCTGGTGTTGTCTGTTGTTGGAAGCATTACAGCATGGGCTGATGATGGAAAGTTTTATTCGGCTGAGACAATTGTCGATCCCGCTAATGGCGTGGTCGAGGGTAAGGATTACGTACTTAAAGGTGTCGGCATCGATAACTGTTCATCTACTTATTTGGATATTCCGCTTTCGGGGAATGCCGGTTCTTCTACTATTACTTCTGATTGTATTTATCAGTTTGTGCAAGCAGGAGAAAAAGATGGAATGCCAACTTATTATTTGAAACAAAAGTCTAATGGAAAATATTTACGCAAGCCGGGAGACCCGACTGATTTAACCCTTCAATATCCGAACGAGAATACTCCCGATGGTTGGGGTAGCAAATATTTGTCTCTGACAGATGATATTGCAGAGGCTTGGGAATTTTGGGCCGGAAAGGGTGATACTGCAGGTACTAAGTTTCATGCCAGTCAGGCATTGCCTGATAGAGACCCGATGTTGGTGCTGACCAGTGTTGAGGCTTGGAATATGACTACAGAAGATGGAACTCATTATTCTCGTTGGTTGGTAAGCTACGCTTCCAATCATAGTATTGCTCATTATTATGATGTTAATGTTTGGTATCTGTATACGGATGTTCAGGAAATTTTAGGTTCAGCCAAGCTGTCTTTGTTATTGGGTAAATTGTTGCCGAATGGTCCGGACAATGCTTTTACACCGGGTGTCGATCCTGGACAAGTTGATCAGACCGCATTTGATGAGTTGAAAGCTGTTTTCAAGAAATGTGAAGACTTTGCTACCAATGGTGGTACTGAGGAGGAAGCAAATCAACTTTGCGATGAATTACAGGCTGCTTATAGTAAATGTGAAGCTTCGATGGTAAGTGTTGAAGCCGGTAAGTATTATTTTATAACCGGTAACAAGGGCCGTACGAGTACTACTGGATATGCTACTATTTATTGTGACGGAACTTCATGGAAGTGGGATTATTCCGAAATGCCTGTTACAGATGTAAAATATGCCGTTGTTTTGGAAAAGGGTTCAACAGAAGGAACTTACTATGTTAAGAGTCCGATTACTAATTCGTACATGGAAGCCATAAATGGCAATTCCAATACCATTAAATCTGTAGCAAAAGGCAGTGCGGCCGATTATATGGTTCAGCATAGCAGTGGTCAATACTTTTATCTTACTAATGAAGGTATTTCTCAAGGTGTACATGCTCAGGCTAATGGAATGGTTTGTGTAGGATGGAATTATATGGCTGATGCTTCATTATGGAAGTTCCAGGTCGTTCCTGATGAACTGATTCAGAAGATTGATTCTGTAGGGCTTCAGGTGCAATTGAATACGACTTTGAATAGTTTGTATAGTACGGCTTCAAATGCTTATGCCAATAGTCGTGCTTATACGAGTGAAGCTACTATGGATAATGAATATAAATCGCATGGACTGCTGACGGATGCTTCTCAGATCTTTACCAGCAAGTTGGTGGATACTTCTATTGAAGGTTCTGATCTTTCTTGTTTGCTTAATGGAGTGCTTTCAGGTGCGCAGGAGTATATTCATAGTACTTGGATAAAGTCAGATGCTCCTAATAACTATCACTTCTTTGGCGTGGATCTGAAGAAGGCTGTTAATGCCGTGACTGTGAAGTTTAGTCGTCGTATGTCTATTGATGCCTGGAAGACAAATCATCTTTCTTATCCGACCAAGATGCGGGTTTATGTGGCTAATGATACCACTCAGGCTACAGGTCAGTGGACTTGGATCGGTGATATGAATGCAAATTTCGTGAACGAAGATTCAGCCATGACCTTAGTAGGCTCTGTTGATTTTGGCAGTGCTTACCGTTACGTGCGTTTTGATGTCGTAGCTACGGGTAACAATGGTTCTGTAACCAGCAGTACTATTCCCAATGCCAAAGCTTATCCGTTCTTCTATATAAGTGAACTGGGCGTTTATGAGGCTACTTATGATCCAAATAATTCTCCATATTCTCAGGTACCTGAGGCTGATGGTGCAGCCTTGAAGACGGCTTTGGATGCTGCGCGTCCTGAAATTTTGGCAGAAAAGGCCACTCAGCCTACTATTGACAATTTGCAGTCTGCTTATGATCAGTTCTGCAAAACTTATGCCGATCCGAGTTTGGCTCGTGATGCTTATGATAAGGCACAGGCCGTGCTGGATAGTGCTGAAGTCGGTGAGAAACTGGGACAGGTAAGTCAGGATGCTTATGACAACCTGAAGAAAGTGCTGGCTGATTGCAAGGATAAAATTCAGAATGTAATGACAATGGCTACTTTGCAGGAGGTGATAAATAGCCTGCAGGAAGCTACTGACAAGCTCGTGGCTTCTGCTGTGATGCCTGAGGCTGATAAATATTATTACATCATCAGTAAAGGCGTAGCTTTGAAGAATGCAGCAGTAGCTGCTGCCCACAATAAGGATGGTCAGCGTATGGTTATGGGTGCTCGTACTGCAGATGGCTTGTTTGATGAAACGAATGCTTCTTGTAATTATGAGTATGTGTGGTTGCTTGAACAGGATGAGGATGGCCAGCAGTATCTGCGTAATGTAGGTACCGGTTTCTATATGAATGGAAATACTACGACTAATCCGAGTACTACGGCTGCTAGAACTCCGGTTAAGGTGGTTTATGGTAAGGCCGGTCAGTTTAATGTTGTTATTTTGACCAATGATTCTACTGAAAGTGGTGAAATTTATCTGAATAACAATGAAAGCAGTGTAAATAAGTATTTCTTGGATAACAATTGTTACTATGCTTTCCAGGAAGTTAACTTTGGAGAAGTTCCTTTTACCTATGTAACGGTATCTGCAGGATGGCAATTCAAGTGCTTGCCGTATGCAATTTATGGTTGCAATAATGGTAACCTGTATAAGGTTTTGGGTATTAATAATAGTAATCAATTGGTATTGCAGGTAGCAGAAAATGTTGCTCCTGGAGAACCATTTGTTTATCAGCTGACTACAGAAGGTGCCACTAAAGATGGTTTTGGCGTTGATCTTTCTCAGGGCTTGGTAAGTAAGGGTAGTTTGGTAAATGGCGTAGAAGGCTTCCTTAGTGGTATCACGTTGAGCGAACCGGGTTATGGCATCTTGGATGGTGATGAAAAGCTTGTAGTTACAACTTCTTCTAAGGTTATCGGCAACAACAGTGCTGTAGTAACCAAGGGCGTTCCTGTAGTTGAAGACGCAGATTACCTGCTTGAAATCGAAGGCACCCTTACAGGTGTTGATACCGGTATCGAAGGCATCGTAATCGTACCGAAGGACGGTAAGATTTACGACCTGCAGGGTCGTCGCGTGACGAAACCTGGTAAGGGCATCTATATCATCGACGGTAAGAAGATGATGCTGAAATAAGGATTTTTCCTTAAATACTGATAAAGATTGGCTCCCTCCGCTTCACCCGGAGGGGGCCTTTTTTGTATTCGTGCAAAAAATTTTTTGGAGCACCGCGAGGCCCTGCATTTGCTGGGGGTGTGCGGCATGGGTGGCATGAAATGGAGGATGGCTTGGGCTTCATTGGGCTTCAGTGGCGCTGCGGCGCGTGCTAACTTTGCATTGTCAGCGCTGATAAAAAAGAAAGAGGCGCTCCGCTACCTCACCTTACGGAGCAGATGTTTAACCTAAAAAAGAAAAGAGATTATGTTGAAGTACAATTTGGTAGCCCGTAAAAATCCACAAACCAAGGAAATGTTGTATTACGCCCAATTGCTGCCGGTTACGGCGGTAAACTTGTCTGAACTGGCTGCTGCCATCAGCACGGAGTGTACGGTGACGATTCATGACATTAAGGCCGTGCTGTCGGCGCTTGAAGAAAAAGTGATAGCCTATCTGCAAAGCGGCATGTCGGTTCGCCTGGGTGATTTGGGATCGTTCCGTCCCACCATCAATAGTCGAGGCACTGCGTCTCCCGAGGAGTTCAAGAGTTCTAATATATGTAGTGTGAAGGTTATTTTCACCAAAAGTGGAGCCATGCGCTATGGCTTTTCACTGAGCAATCCTAATTTGCGCATTGTGCGTGTCGGAGGCAGTGAGGAAACCACGGCCGAAAGTGGTCAGGAGTAATTTGTTTGGTAATGTATAACCCTAAAAGATAAATGTGTATGAGTACAAAAAGCAAGAATATCTGGAATATTGTGGTACAGGTGCTGCTGTCAGCCTTGACGGCCCTGTCCGGCTTGTTGGCCGGTTGCCAATGGATGAACTGATAAAAAGGTTTTAGTTTGGAGTAATAGTTTAGCGAAAAGTTAAGTGATGGTTTCCCCGGCATATTCCCCTGAAGAGGCAGGGAGGATATGCCGGGTTTTGTTTTGCAGAGTATCAGCCGGCGTGCGCCGGCGGTCGGGGCAGAAGTGCCAGCCGCGTTTGGCCGGGCCGTCGTAGTCTGAGCGAGGTTTCTGTAGGGCCTTCGCTCAGGCTTTTTTGCGCAGCGCAAAGTGCAGGATGAGGGCACCGGCCAGTCCGGCCAGCAGCGTGCCGCACACTACGCCCAGCTTGGCTTCGGCCAGCAGGGCCGGTGTGGCTTCAAAGGAGAGGTTGGCAATGAAGAGCGACACCGTAAATCCGATACCGCCCAGCATGGCAATGCCGCAGAGGTTGCGCAGGTTCATGCCCTCGGGCATGTCGGACCATTTCAGTCGTACGGCCAGCAGGGTGAACAGCAGAATGCCCAGGAACTTGCCCACCACCAGTCCCACCACGATGGCGGTGGAAAGGGTGCCGAACGACAGGCCCTGCTCGCCCTGTATGCTGACGCCCGCGTTGGCCAGGGCAAACAGAGGCATGATGGCGTAGTTCACCATCGCGTGCAGGTCGTCCTCGAGCGATTGCAGGGGCGAGATGACGCGGTCGGAGGCCGACTCAATGGCCTTGAGGCGGCTGATTTGCGGCTTGCTCAGCAGCTTGCCGTGCAGGTGCTTGAGGTCGAACGAGTTGATTTGCGTGCGGATGCGGCTGATGTATTTTTCCACGTGCAGGCCCGGCGTGGCCGGAATGGTAAAGGCCACGATGACGCCGGCTATGGTGGCGTGTACGCCGCTCTGCATGAACAGATACCACAGCAGCATGCCCAGCCAGAGGTACAGCCAGCGGCGCCTGATGTTGCAGAGGTTGGCCACGATGAGCACGACGAGGACCCCGGCTCCGGCCAGCAGCCACCCCAGCGACAGATGTGAGGAGTAGAAGAGGGCAATGACCAGAATGCCGCCGATGTCGTCCACCACGGCAAAGGCCGTCAGAAATACCTTCAGGCTCAGCGGTACGCGCCGCCCGAACAGGCTCAGCACGCCCAGCGAGAAGGCGATGTCCGTGGCCATCGGTATGGCCAGGCCCGTGGCACCGGGTGTGCCGCGCGTGAGCAGCGCGAACAGCAGCACGGGCACAATCATGCCGCCTACTGCCGCAATGATGGGCAGCAGGGCCTGACGCAGGTTGGAGAGTTCGCCCACCAGAATTTCGCGCTTGATTTCCAGCCCCACGCTGAAAAAGAAGATGGCCATGAGCGCATCGTTAATGAATCCCGTCAGCGTAAGCGGGTGCCCGCCGTGGCTGAACAGGTTGAACGAGCCGATTTGCAGGGCAATGGGTTGTTGGAAAAATTCGAAGTACTGTGTGCTCCAGGGCGAGTTGGCCAGCAGCATGGCCACTACGGCCGTAATGATGAGCAGGATGCCGCCGTTGATGTGGTAGCGGGTGGCGCTCAAAAAGGAAAAGGCGGTGTGAAAGATTCTTGCCATAAAAAGAGATTTGGGCTTATGCCGGGCGGGCATAAGCGCGGTTTATGTGTTCGCAAAAATACGAATTTCTCTCCAAGTCGCCAAATCTGCCGGCGTTGAGACGGCCGTAAAGGTTGGTCCGCCGCGCTCTTTCCGGTTCGGGAAGGAGCGCGACGGATTTTTTTGTGTCTGCGTCGCGGTGTGTACCCATTTAATAATGAGGGGCCGGTATGGGTATCCAGTAGGCGTCGTCGTGCCGGTGTTTTTTGTTCTTTTTCGGCTTCTTGGGCTTTTTGCGCTTTTTGGGTGGCACGTGTTTGTAATGTCCCGGTGGGCTGGGTGGCGGAGCGGTCAGGCAGGAGCTCATGCTCAGGCAGAGGCTGAGCGAGAGCAGCAGGAGTAAAAGTCTCGTCTTCATGATGTTTCCTGATTGATTTTTTGATTTAAGATGGGTCTTATCCGGTCTAAAGATACGAAATAAAACGGAAAAGTGTCGTTTTCGTGTCGCCAAGTTGCAGTTGCTCCGTACAAAATGCGCTCCGGGCGCCTCATTCCGTCGATATGCGGAGAGGGGCGCCCGGAGGGGTATGTGGGGTGATGTATGGGGATAATTTCGTCTGACGTTTCAGCCCCCGGTCCTACAGCAGCCGGCGGCTGAGGTAGCGCACGGGGTACCACACCGAGAGGAAGCCCACCACAATCACCGTGGCAAACACGAGCAGGATGTCCCAGCCGTGTACGCTGACGGGGTAGGCGTCGATGATGAAGTTGCCCGACGAGTCGCCCAGCTTGAGCCATCCGAAGGTGCGCTGGCCCCAGCAGAGCAGCAGACCGAGTATCACGCCAATGGTGGCGCCGAAGAGCGAAATCATGCGGCCCTCAAACAGGAAGATCTGGCGTATCTGCCGGTCGTCGGCGCCGAGGTTGCGCAGCGTTTCCACGTCCTTCTTCTTGTCGATAATCAGCATCGAGAGCGAGCCCACGATGTTGAAGCAGGCTATGAGCAGGATGAACGTGAGAAACAGGTAGGCCATCACCTTTTCGATGTTCATAATCTTGAACACGTCCTCCTGCTGCGCGTAGCGGTCGAGCACCTTGTAGTGCGGTCCGGCTATCTGCTGCAGTTCCTTCACGGCCTGGCTCGTGCTGACGCCGCTCTTCAGCTTCAGCTCGAGCGACGTAATCAGTCCCTGCCGCTCAAACAGGCGGCGCGCAAAGTCAATGGACGTAATCAGATAGTTGTTGTCGTACTTTTTCTGGTTGACCGAGAACACCACGCCCGGCGAGTACACCGAGTCGATGTTGAAGCTCTCAATCGGGTTCATCATGTTGATTTGCTCGCCGTTGCGCGGGGCACAAATTACCAGCGGGTGGCTGTAGGTGACGCCGTCGCCCATCTGTGCCGCCAGTTGTATGCCCGGAATGCCGTAGGGCAGGTTGGCCGTCTGCAGGCGGTACTGTCCGTCGCCGTAGAGGATGCTCTTGATGTCCGAGGTGTGCTCAAACTCGTCGTCCACGCCCTTTACGGTCACCATAATCTGCCGCTCGCCGTAGAGCGCCAGCGCGTTGTCCTCTACGCAGGCCGAGGCGGCCTCTACACCCGGCCACTGCTTGATGCGCAGCAGCGCGGGGTCGTCAGCCGCCGCCGTCTTGCCGGCGGCCGGTACCACTTTGATTTGCGGGTCGAACGAGGTGAAGAGCGAGGCCACCAGGTCGCGGAAGCCGTTGAACACCGACATCACGCACACCATGGCCATGGCAGCCAGCGCCACGCCGCCCACCGAAATGCCCGAGATGATGTTGATGGCATTGTGGCTCTTTTTGGAAAAGAGGTAGCGGCGGGCAATGTAGAACGGAAAAATCATTTCTTCAGCAATTCGTCGATGTGTTCAATGTAGTCGAGCGAGTCGTCGACAAAGAATTTCAGTTCCGGAATAATCCGCAGCTGAAAGCGCAGGCGCTGTCCCAGTTCGTAGCGCACGCCCTTGACGTTGTCGTTGATGTTCTGGACAATTTCGGCGCTGCGGTTCGAGGGGAATACGCTCAGGTAGGCCAGGCATACGCTCAGGTCCGGGCTGATGCGTACCGCACTCACCGAAACCATCACGCCGTGCATGGCTTTGGTCTGGAGCAGGAAAATTTCGCTCAGCTCCTTCTGTATCAGTCGCGATATTTTTTGTTGTCGTGTCGTTTCCATAAATTTTCTTTCTTGTAATGGGTTTTCTGTTTTTTCCTTGATGAGGGGTGGGGCTCAGTCGGTCGTGGCCGGCGCGGGCTCCTCCTCTTTTTTGCGAATCAGGGTCAGTCCGTCGCGCAGGGGCAGGATGACGGTCTCCACCCCCTCGTCGTGGGCCACCAGGTCGTTAAAGGCCTTGATGCCCCGTGTCTGGGCGTCGCGTTCATAGGCCGGGTCAATCACGTGGCCGTACCACAGCGTGTTGTCGGCCAGGATGAAGCCCCCCGGTCTTACCCGCGGCAGCAGCAGGCGGTAGTAGTCGGTGTAGTGGCGCTTGTCGGCGTCAATGAACACCAGGTCAAACGGTTCCCCGTCCAGCGTCGGTATCACCTCCTCGGCCCGCCCGATGAGCGGCTTGACCCGCCGTCCGTAGACCGACTCGCCCAGATTTTCGCGTATCAGGTCCTCCAGCTCGTCGTTGGCCTCGATGGTCCACACGGTGTCCGCGTCCGAGGCCAGTCCCTCGGCCAGACAGAGGGCCGAATAGCCCGTAAACGTGCCCAGCTCCAGCACCCGGTGCGGCCGAATCATGCTCACCAGCATCTTCAGCATCCTTCCCTGCAGGTGGCCCGACACCATTTGCCCGTTCACCAGCCTCAGGTGGCTGCGACGGTCAATGAGGCGCAGCGTGTCGCTCTCGGGTGAGATGTGCGCCAGGATGTACGCTTCCAGTTGTTCGTTCAGTTCGGTGGTCACGGGGCTTGTCAGTGGTTAAAACGGGAACGTGTCGGGGCTGTCGTTCTCAAACAGCGTCTTCACGGTGTTGATTTCCATGAACGAGGTGCGCTGCTCCTTGCGCTGGCTGCCCAGGTAGCAGATGCGGTCCTCGGGTTTCAGCAGACCCTCGCCCAGCAGTTTGCGCAGGGCGGCCAGCAGGAACTCGTGGCCATAGCTCTTGATGGGCATGTAGATGGCCGATACGCCGTACGACAGCGCCAGGTGGCGCACCGTGTGCGGCTGGTAGCAGATGGCCAGTACCGTACATTTTCCGCGGAACGACGACACGTAGCGTGCCGTGCGGCCCGTGTAGCTGTCCATGATGATGGCGCGCAGCTTCATCTTGTGGGTGGCGTTCACGGCCTCCTTGGCAAAGAATTCCGTCATGTCGCCCGAGTCAGACAGCGGCAGGTTGACGTCGTCGTCCATTTCGGCAAACACGTCCTTTTCGGCCTGCATGGCGATGTCCACCATCGTCTTCACGGCCTCCACCGGGTAGCTTCCGTAGGCCGTCTCGCCGCTCAGCATCAGCGCGTCGGCGCGCATGTACACGGCGTTGGCAATGTCGGTCACCTCCGTACGGGTGGGGCGCGGGTTCTTAATCATGCTCTGCAGCATCTGTGTGGCCACGATTACCGGCTTGTGGGCCTTGATGGCCTTGTCCACCAGACGGCGCTGGATGCCCGGAATGTATTTCTGGTCCACCTCGATGCCCAGGTCGCCGCGGGCCACCATGATGGCGTCGGCCACCTCCAGAATTTCGTCAATGTTGTCCACGCCTTCCTGGTTCTCAATCTTGGCCACGATACGGATGTCGCTGTGGTGCTCGTCCAGAATCTTCTTCACCTCGAGCACGTCCTCCTTGGAGCGTACAAACGAGTGGGCAATAAAGGCCACGTCGGCCTCAATGGCAAAGAGGATGTTGTTGCGGTCGCGCGGCGTCAGGGCCGGCAGGTTGATGCGCACGCCAGGCACGTTCACGCTTTTGCGGGCGCCCAGGGTGGCGGCGTTTTCCACGCGGCAAATCAGGGCCTCGTCGGTCTTGTCCTCTACCATCAGGCCCAGGTCGCCGTCGTCAATCAGGATGTGTGCGCCAACGTTTACGTCGGCCACGAAGCCCGGGTAGCTCACGGCAATGCAGTCGTGGGTGGTCATGCAGTCGGGCGCACCGATAATGCGCACCTGCTCGCCGCGGGCAAAGGGAATCGGTTCCTCGCACACCGTGGTGCGTACTTCGGGACCTTTGGTGTCCACCAGAATGGCAATGTGGCTCGACACCTCGCGCACGTTGTTAATCACGCGGGTCATGCCCTCCGGGCCCTGGTGGGCGGTGTTCAGGCGAACTACGTTTACTCCCGCGTCATACAGGCGCTGTATAAAGTCAACGCCACAGCGGGCGTCTGAAACAGTGGCTACAATCTTTGTCTTTTTGTACATCTCTATTAAGTCTAAAAAAAGCTATCGTTATTGAAAAGAAGAATCCCATCTTTTTTGTGTGTGGGGGGCGGAAGTGCTGCTCTTAGAGCGCCTCGCCGCACAAGGCCTCCACGGCCAGACGGTAGGAGTCGAGCCCGAAGCCGCAAATCACACCGCGGCAGGCGGCCGAAATCATCGACTGGTGGCGGAACGCCTCGCGCTGGTGCACGTTGCTGATGTGTACCTCAATCACCGGCGTGGTGATGGAGCGGATGGCGTCGTGCAGGGCCACCGACGTGTGGGTGTAGGCTCCGGCGTTCAGCACGATGCCGTCGTAGCTGAAGCCCACTTCCTGCAGTTTGTTGATCAGTTCGCCTTCAATGTTGCTCTGGTAGTAGTCGATATTTACGTGCGGATAGCGGCTGCGCAGGGCGGCCAGACAATCGTCCATGTTACGCTGTCCGTAGATGCCGGGCTCTCGGCGTCCTAACAGGTTCAGATTAGGGCCATTGAGAATAAGAATTTGCATGTTTCCTTGGGGTTTATGAAGCATTCCGTAACTTCGTCACGAAAGTAGGGGCAAAGATACAAAAAAACAATGGAATAATTCGGACAAAATCCTACAATTACCGTGCCCTTTTCAGTGTGGTCGGATTCAGGTCGTACGCCCGTCTTTCGGAGTATGGTCCGGCCTTTATTTTTTCCGGGCCGCGAAGAATTTTTTCCGGGCCGCGAAGAATTTTTTCCGGGCCGCGAAGAATTTTTTCCGCGATGCGGACAAGGCCGCATCGCGTTCTTCTTCCCTTCCAATTATGGCTTCGTCCTAAAAAAACTGACTGACGGCGCGGCTTGGCGCGGCCCTTTTCGTATTTTTGTGGTAAATAGTTAAAATCTCATGTCATGAGCCGTAAACCCTCATCCGCCCCCTCCGCTCCCGAGCCGCCGTACCTCACCGGTTACGTGCGCTACCTCATGCTTGAGGAGGGCCTCTCCGACAACACCAGCAAGGCCTATCGCGAGGACCTGCAGCGCTTTTTTGACTACGCCGCCGACCGCGGCATCGATGTGCTCCGGGCCGACCTCAACGTGTTTCACGACTTTGTCTATGCCCTCCACACGGCCGGCATTTCGGCGCGCTCCATTGCGCGCATCGTGTCGGGCCTGCGCTCGTTCTATCATTATCTTGAGGTCGACGGCTACCTGACCACCAATCCCACGGCCCTGCTCGAGGCGCCGCGCATCGGGCGCCACCTGCCCACCGTGCTCACCCTCGACGAGGTCAACCGCATTGAGGACGCCATCAATCTCGGCGAGCCCGAGGGCGTGCGCAACCTGGCCATCATCGAGCTGCTCTACAGCGCCGGGCTGCGCGTGTCGGAGCTGTGCCAGCTGCGCCTGTCGGCCCTCTACCTCAACGACGGCTACCTGCAGGTGCTTGGCAAGGGGCGCAAGGTGCGCCTCGTGCCCCTCTCGCCGGTGGCCGTGTCGCAGCTGCGGCGATGGCTCGACCAGCGGGCTGATCTCGAGCCCAAGCCGGGCGAGGAGGACTACGTGTTCCTCTCGCTGCGCCGCCGCTCGCACCTCTCCACCGTCACCGTGTTCCACATCGTCAAGGTGCTGGCCGAGGCTGCCGGTATTCAGAAGAACATCAGTCCCCACACCTTCCGCCACACCTTTGCCACCCACTTGTTGGAGGGCGGCGCCAACCTGCGTGTCATTCAGGCGCTGCTGGGCCACGAGAGCATCACCACCACCGAAATCTACACCCACCTCGACCTCAACAACCTGCGGCGTCAGGTGCTGGAGCATTTTCCGCGCAACCTGCCCGAAGGCACCTCGGGCGACGACGGTGCCGCCGACGCCTGATTTTCTCCCGTTCCCCCGGTGGTTGCCGTGACGGTCTGCCGGGGGCAATCTTTTCAAAAAATTCCGTCAGGCACTCCGTAAAAAAGATGTATCTTTGCATTTATTCAAGAAATCCAGCATAAAAATGAAGATTCTGCATACTGCCGATTGGCATTTGGGCAATGTTTTCCACCGGCACAGCCGTGAGCAGGAGCATCGCCATTTCCTACAATGGTTACTGAACACTTTGGCCGAAGAGCAGCCCGATGCGCTGTTCATTGCGGGTGACGTTTTTGACCACGCCAACCCCTCGGCATCGGCCGAACGCCAGCTCTACGATTTTCTGATTCAGGCCACGCAGCAGGTCGAGGGTCTGCAGGTGGTGCTCATCGCCGGCAATCACGACGGTGCCGCGCGGCTGGAGGCCCCGTCGTCCATTCTGGGGATGCACCGCGTGTTTGTGCGCGGTCTGGTACAGCGGCAGTCTGACGGGCAGATTGATTTTGACCGTCACGTCATTCCGCTCCATTCGCGGTTGCACGACCATGTGGAGGCCCTTTGTCTGGCCGTGCCCTATCTGCGCAGCTGTGACTATCCCGAGGGCTTTACGGCCCAGGAGGGCATGCGCAGTTTCCTGCAGGGTGCCCAGCAGGCTGCCGCCCGGAGCCGCTATGCCGGCGTGCCGTTGGTGGCCGTGGCGCATTTTTATGCCACCGGGGCCGAAATCAACGGCGACGAACACAGCGAGCGCCTCGTGGTGGGTGGTCAGGACTGTGTGGACCTCACCAAGCTGGGGCTGGGCAAGCTCTCGTATGTGGCCCTGGGCCATATTCATAAGGCGCAGCGCGTAGGCGGCCGCGAGGAGGTGCGCTACAGCGGCAGTGCCCTGCCCATGTCGTTTGGCGAGCGCGGCTACCACCACGGTGTGGTGTGCGTGGAGCTCGACGAGCAGGGGGCCGCGCAAATCCGTCCCATTCTCTATACCCCGCTGCGGGCCTTGCAGTCGCTGCCGGCTACGGGCTGTGCCGAGCCCGAGGAGCTGCTGCGTGAGGTGGCCCGCCTGCCTCGCGTCGACAAGAACAATACCGACGATGCCGCCTGGCCCTACCTTGAGCTGCGCGTGCACCAGAATGTGCCCGACCCCTCGCTCCAGAACCGTCTTTTCGAGGCTCTGGCCGACAAGGCCGTGCATTATTGTCGCACGGTGAGCGTGTCCGACGCCCCTGTGCATGAGGATGAGGAGTATTCGCTGCAGAGCCTGCAGCAGACTTCACCCCTGCAGTTGGCCGAACGGTTCTACCGTCAGCGCTACAATGAGGACATGCCCGAGTCGTTGCAGGCACTCTTCCGTCAGGCCCAGCAGGACATGGAGGCCGAGGCCTGAAATGGTATAGGCTTTACCTCTCTCTCTCTTTTACACCCGACTTTTTTCTCCGATTTGAATCATGAAAATAGACAAGATAACGCTATGTAATCTGACGTCGCTTGCCGGTGTGCAAGTGGTGGATTTCACGGTAGAGCCGCTGCGCTCGGCCGGACTTTTTGCCATTACGGGCGACACGGGGGCCGGCAAGTCAACATTGCTGGATGCCGTCTGCCTGGCGCTCTACAACAAGTCTCCGCGTTTTGACGGGGCTGAAAAACTGAATGCCGACGAACGTGAGGTACGCCAGACCGACGGCAAGACTCTCTTGCAGACCGACGACGTGCGCAATCTCATGCGCCGTGGTTGTACCGAGGCTTACGCTCTGGTGGAGTTCTCCCTTGAAGGGGGGCGTCGCTACGAGGCCGGTTGGCAGATGAGTCTCAACCGCAACGGTAAGCCGCGTCCCGTGGTGCAGACGCTGCGACAACTGGCTCCGCGACAGGAGGAGGTGGCGGCCAACGAGGTGGCGGCCCGTATTGTAGAGCTCATCGGGCTGGACTATACCCAGTTTACGCGCACCGTTTTGCTGGCGCAAAACAGTTTTGCCAATTTCCTAAAGGCCAAGCGCGTGGACAAGTCGGCCCTGCTCGAAAAGCTGACCGGTACCGAAATCTACGGAAAAATTTCTCAGAAAGTATACGAGCATTATACTGAAGCCCATACCCGCATGGGCATGTTGGCTAATGATTATCAGACGGCTTCGGCCCGCTGCATGGACGATTCGGACTTTCAGAAGATGACCGAGGAGGAGCAGCTGGTGGAGTCGCAGCTGAAAAATCACCGCGAACAGCTCCTCTCGCTGCAGGAGCAGCTGAAGCATCTCGACGTCTACTTCAAGGCGCTTGAGCAGGTCAAGCAGAGTGAGCTGCGCTATACCGAGGCCAACCGTAACTACGTTTCCATCCACAGCCAGGAGCTGGAACTCAAGCGCCACGACCTGGTGCTCGAAGTGCAGCCCGTATTTCAGGAAATCAAGGTGCGCGAGGCCGATATCAGCGACCTCCGCAAACAGGAGGACAAGAATCAGGATTTGCAGGAACAGAGCCGCGTGCGCGTGGAGCAGTACCGCAATCAGCTGCAGCAGGCCGTGGAGCGCGAGAAGAGTGCCCGCGAGTTGTTACGTCAGCGTCAGCCGGCCCTGAAAAAAGGTTATGCCCTGAGTGGCGAAATCCGGCAGGCCGAGGGTCAGCTGACTCACATTCAGAGCGATTATCATCAGTCGCAGCTCAAACTGGAGGAACTGCGTCTGAGTCTGGTGACTCGCCGGCGCGAGTTTGCCGAAAACCAGAAAAATCTGGCGGAGTTGGAACAGCAGCGGCAGTCGCTGGCCATTCATCAGCGTATGTTCGAGAGCTACGAACTGTTGCTTGACAAGTTCAATCAGCTTTCGGTGGTTACCGACCGTCAGCAGCAGCGTACCAAGCAGCTGTCTGAGCTGCAGAACCGCAAAACCGTGTTGCAGGCCTCTACCGAGCGTATGGTCAAGCAGCGCAATGACTGCGAGGCCCGCTTGCAGACCTTGCGTAATGAGTTGAAACTTCATCAGCAGGCCAACAGCGGCCATGAAGGAAAGGTGCTCCAGCAGAATGTAACCAAGTTGCAGGATCAACTGAACAAACTTGAGGGAGCCCGCACGCTGTGGAACCGCATTTCCGAGGGATATACTGAAATCAACGAGAAGAGTGCCGCCATTGCCCGTGACAAGATGGACATTGAGCAGACCGATCGCCGGGTCAATGAGCTGGAGATTGAGGTGGAGCACCTGACCGACCATTTCAAGGTACTTGAGCGCTCGCACGTGTTGAGCCAGAGCAAGGACATTGAGCGCCTGCGTAATGAGCTCAAGGAGGGCAGTCCGTGCCCGCTTTGCGGCGCTACCCACCATCCGTACCACACCGAGACGGAGCGTGAGCTGGGGCAGCTTATCGACAACATTGAGCGCGAGTACGATGAGGCGCAGCGCAAACTGCAGCGCACCATCAAGACGCTGGCTTCGCAGCGTGAGCAGTTGTCGGCCGCCCGCTCGCGTTATAAGACGGAAAATGAGTATCTGGCCCGCCGTCAGGAGTGGGTCAAGTCCGATGTGGAGGCATGGAGCGCGTACGCTCATCTGGCTTCGTCGTTTGCGGATTGTACGCCTACCGTTAACCAGGATGCCCGTCGCGTCATGATTGAGCAGTTGCTCGAGAACACCGTGACTTCACTTGAGTCGGCCACCCAGGAGCTGGAGGTTTATAATCGGCATCAGACCGAAATTAACCGGATCAATGGTCAGATGGCTGACATTGATCTGGCCCTGAGCGAGAGTCGCGACCAGCTCAACTCCATCAACACTTCCATCAAGGTGTGTCAGTCGCAGGCTGAAAACCTGCAGCGTCAGTTGCAGGATGACGAGCGTCAGAGCGGTGAGATTTACGAACGCATCGATGCACTGTCCACCCTTTCGGCCTGGTTCTCCGACTGGAAGAAAAATCGTGATGCCTTCCGCCTGAAACTGGCTAACCTCTATGAGGCCTGGAATAGTGTATGCTCACGTCTGGCCACGGCACGTGAGAAGCACGTGGAGCTGGATCATACCATTAAGGAGCTGGTGGCCATTGAGGATACTACTTCTGTGCAGAATACGCAGCTTCGTGACAAGTGCGCTCATCTTGGTGAGGTGCTGCAGGACAAGCAGAAGGAGCTGGAGCTGCTCTTTGGTAAGATTTCGCCCGAGACGGAGGCTGAGCGTATGGAAAAGGACATTAATCATGCACAGGAACTGGCACAGGAGGCACAGAACCGTTTTGAGAAGGAAAACGAAAACTACCAGAACCTCAAGGGTACGGGGCACAACCTGTTTGAGAACCGTCTCAAGCGCCAGCAGGAAATGAGTGACCGCCGGGCGGCCCTGGACTACTGGATTCAGAAATTCAATACTTCCAACGCTCCGTTGCAGTTTGCCGAGCTGGAGCGCATTTTCAGCGACCCGCGCGACTGGGGTGCCCTGCGTCGCGATATTGATGAGCGTATCAGGCTGGTGACCATTGCCGAGAACGAGCTGCAGGGCGCCCGCCGCAGCCTGCTCGAGGCGCAGAACGCCACCGGCGGCTCCTACGGCGAGAATACCGAGGTACGCAACGACCTGCTCAGCCGCATACAGGAGCTGGAGACGCAGATTGAGCAGTTGCAGCAGCGTGCGCTGGAAATTGCCAACCGCCTGTATGCCCACAAGCTCGGACTGCAGGAGGTGGCGCAGGTCAAGCAGCAGCTGGATGAGGCCACGAAGTTGCGCGACGAATGGTGGAAGCTCAACACTCTGTTGGGCAGTGCCGACGGCAAGCGCTTCCGTGAACTGGCGCAGAGCTACACGTTCCAGCTTCTGGTGGAGCAGGCCAACCTGCAGCTGCGCAACATCTCGCCGCGCTATCAGCTCTATTCGCCCAAAGGCTCGCTTACGCTCGAAATCATTGACCGCGACATGTGCGACGAGCACCGTTTTGTCAGCTCCCTTTCGGGCGGCGAGACGTTTGTGGTCAGTCTGGCACTGGCGCTGGGCCTCTCGTCCATGTCGAGCCGCAACCTGGCCATTGGCAGCCTGTTTATTGACGAGGGCTTCGGCAACCTGGACCACGAATCGCTCGATCTGGTCATGAACGCCCTCGGCAATCTGGAGAACGCCCAGGGCCGTAAGGTGGGCGTCATCAGCCACACCGACCAGATACGCTCGCAAATCAGTCCGCAGATACGCCTGGTCAAGACGCCGCGCGGCGGACAGAGCCGCATTGAGGTAGGGTAGTGGCACTGCCGGAACAGGTTTCACCCGATTGTCCAACTAAAAAATATCAATCGCTTATGTTTATGAATCAGTTTTATCTGACCATTACGTCAGAGCATTTCGAGAAGGTGCTCCAGAAACTCATTGACATGGGGCTGAATGTCGGCAAGAACATCCTGCTGGCTATTGTGGTGTACATAGCCGGACGCTTCATCATCAAGCTCATCAATCGGCTGATGCTGCGCACGTTTGCGCGGCGCAAGGTGGAGCTGTCGGTACAGACCTTCCTCAAGAGTTTCGTGAACATCCTGCTGACCATCATCCTGATTGTGTCCGTCATCAGCGTGCTGGGCATCAATACCACCTCCATTGCCGCCCTGCTGGCTTCGGCCGGTGTGGCTGTGGGTATGGCCCTTTCGGGCAATTTGCAGAACCTGGCCGGCGGCCTCATCATTCTGGTGTTCAAGCCCTACAAGGTGGGGGACTACATTGAGGCGCAGGGCACGCAGGGTACGGTGCGCGAAATCCAGATTTTCCACACCATCGTGACGCGCCCCGATAGTACGCTGGCCTACGTGCCCAACGGTGCCATGAGCAGCGGCCTCATTACCAACTACTCGCGCAACGAGCTGCGCCGCCTGGACTTTGTGGTGGGCGTGGACTATGGCGTCGACGTGAGCCGCGTGGAGGAAATCACGCGCCGCATTGTGGAGAACAACCCGCTTGTGCTGCCCGACCCGGCGCCGTTTATTGCCGTTGACGCCCTGGCCGAGAGCAGCGTGAACGTGCTGATTCGCGTGTGGAGCAAGACCACCGACTACTGGAAGCTCTACTACGAGCTGCGCCGCCAGATTTACGACACCTACAATCGCGAAGGCATTGACTTCCCCTTCCCGCAGCAGACGGTGCATATTGCCAAGTCATAACCAGCCCGCGGCGGCCTGAGCGGCTGCCCCGTGCTGAAGCTGAATAACCTGATATTGACCTGTCGGCCCTGCCGCCCCCCCCGAGTGGGCGGCGGGCTGTCAGGTCGTTTTTTTGTGAAACTTTTTAGCGCTTTTTGTATATGCCGACCCGTTTTTCCGGCCTGCGCCAGTGGCTACCGCTGGTGGGCCTTACGTTTTCCGCTTTCATTTTCAATACGTCCGAGTTCGTGCCCATCGGGCTGCTCACGGGCATTGCCACCGACCTGCACATTACCGAGGCTCACGCCGGCATGCTCATTTCGTGGTACGCCTGGGCCGTGGCGCTGCTCTCGCTGCCGCTCATGCTGCTGTGCTCGCGCATGGAGTTCCGCCGTCTGCTGCTGATTACGCTGGCCGTGTTTGTGGTCAGCCACGTGGCGTCGGCCCTCGCGTCGGGCTTTGTCGGTCTGCTCTGCTCGCGTCTGGGCGTGGCCTGCTCGCACGCCGTGTTCTGGTCCATCGCCTCGCCGCTGGCCGTGCGCATTGCCCCACAGGGCCGCCGCGCCACGGCGCTGGGGCTCATTGTGACGGGAACGTCGGTGGCCATGATAGCCGGTCTGCCGCTGGGGCGCATCATCGGGCTTCACGTGGGCTGGCGCATGGCGTTTCTGAGCGTGGGCGTGGTGGCCTTTCTGGTGCTGGGCCTGCTGTGGGCGGTGTTCCCCAAGGTACCGGTGCGCCACGTCACTACGCTGCGAAGTCTGCCTCCCCTGCTGCGCAACCGCCCGCTCATGGGCATTTACCTGCTCACGCTGCTGCTGGTGGCCGGCCATTACACCGGCTACAGCTACATTGAGCCGTTTCTGGGGCAGGTGTCACGCTTTTCCGACAGCGTGGTGACCTTCCTGCTGACCCTCTTCGGCGCAGCCGGACTGCTGGGCAGCTGGCTCTTCTCGCACGGCTTCGAGACCCGTCCGCGCCCGTTTGTGCTGGGGTCGGTGGCCCTGGTGTGCGGGCTGTTGCTGCTGCTCGGGCCACTCTCGGGCCGGCTGGCCACCGTACTGCCCCTCTGCCTGTGTTGGGGCATGGCCGTGACGGCCTTCAACCTGACCTATCAGGCCGAAGTCATCCGTCTGGCCCCCGAGGCTACGCCCGTGGCCATGTCCATTTATTCCGGCATTTTCAACGTGGGCATTGGCAGCGGGGCCTGGATAGGGGCCGCCGTCTGCGCTTCCGGCCATCTTGACCGCATCGGTCTGGTGGGCGGACTCATTGCCCTGCTGGCGGTGCTCTACTGCGGCCTGCGCCTGATGCCGCAGCTTATTGCGGCTCGCCGAGGCTGACAATCTGATAGAGCAGGTAGACGCCGTCATACTGGGCGGCAAAGCCGTCATCCCATCGCCCGTCGTAGGCTACCTTTAGCGTGGCCTTGACGGGCGTTCCTGTTTTCCGGCCGTCGGTCACGCGGTCGTAGGCCTGCTCCAGTTGTCCGGTGCGGTCGGCCAGCCAGTATTCCGTGGTGCTGCCCTCGGGCGTAAAGCTCCTGACTTCGGGGCTGATGCGCACGATGCCCCGCAGCGTTTGCAGGCTGTCGGGCAGGGAGTCGGCGGATGCTTGGGCGGAATCCGCGGCGGTGGAGTCGGCGGCAGCCGGAGCGGCGGGGCGGGGTGACTGCTGGCAGGCGCTGCAAAGGCCGAGGGCCAGCATGAGGGTGAACAGGGTTTTCATGATGAAGAAGTGTTTTTTGGGGGGGGAAAACATGAGGCCGCAAGGGCCGGATAAAAAAACGATACGGAAAGCACCGCCCCGCGCAGGGTGGGGGAGGCTTTCCGTATCGGTAATATCAATGCGTATATATAAAATGAGTCAGATCGCGTGCGCCGTGTGGCGCGGCAGGCGGCGGGCCTTTTACTTGACCTCGCTGCCCGGCTTGACTTCGCGGTCTACGGTCATGACGCTCAGGCCGCCGTCAAAGTTCTCGGCCGAGAGAATCATGCCCTGGCTCTCAATGCCGCGCAGCTTGCGGGGCGGCAGGTTGGCGATGAAGCAGACCTGCTTGCCCACCAGTTCCTCGGGCTTGTAGTGCTTGGCAATGCCGCTGACGATGGTGCGGTTTTCGAGGCCGTCGGCAATTTCAAACTTCAGCAGCTTGTCGGCCTTGGGTACGCGCTCGCAGGAGAGTACCGTGCCGACGCGCAGGTCGAGCTTTTCAAACTCCTCGAAGGCAATGTCCTGCTTTACGGGGTTGGCCTTATAGTTGGCTTCGGCGTTGGCTTTTTTGGCATCCAGCAGCTTCTGTACCTGAGCCTCTACCACGCTGTCCTCGATTTTTTCGAACAGCAGGGCCGGTTCGCCCAGCTGGTGTCCGGCCTGCAGCAGGTCGGTGCGGCCCAGGCTGTCCCAGTCGAATTCCTCGACGTTGAGCATCTGGCGCAGGCGGGCGCTACTAAACGGCAGGAACGGTTCGAAGGCGATGGCCAGGTTGGCCACCAGCTGCAGCGAGAGGTTGATGACGGTTTTGACGCGCTCGGGGTCGGTCTTGATGACCTTCCACGGCTCGCTGTCGGCCAGGTACTTGTTGCCGATGCGGGCCAGGTTCATGGCCTCCTTCTGGGCATCTCTGAAACGGAAGTCCTCGAGCAGGCGCTCTACCTGAGCCTTGACGTCGGTAAACTCGCGGATGGTCTCCTCGTCATATTCCGTCAGGCTGCCGGCTGCCGGCACGATGCCGTTGTAGTATTTCTTGGTGAGCTGCAGGGCACGGTTTACGAAGTTGCCGTATACGGCCACCAGCTCGTTGTTGTTGCGGGCCTGGAAGTCCTTCCACGTGAAGTTGTTGTCCTTGGTTTCGGGGGCATTGGCCGTGAGCACGTAGCGCAGCACGTCCTGCTTGCCCGGCAGGTCGACCAGATATTCATGGAGCCATACGGCCCAGTTGCGTGAGGTCGAGATCTTGTCGTCCTCGAGGTTGAGGAACTCGTTGGCCGGCACGTTGTCGGGCAGGATGCACGAGCCTTCGGCCTTCAGCATGGCCGGGAACACGATGCAGTGGAACACGATGTTGTCCTTGCCGATGAAGTGTACCAGACGCGTGTCGGGGCTTTGCCACCACTGCTGCCACGTGTCTGGCAGCAGCTCCTTGGTGTTGGAGATGTAGCCGATGGGCGCGTCAAACCAAACGTAGAGCACCTTGCCCTCGGCACCCTCTACCGGCACGGGGATACCCCATTCCAGGTCGCGGCTGACGGCGCGCGGCTTCAGGCCCATGTCGAACCAGCTCTTGCACTGGCCCATTACGTTGGAGCGCCATTCCTTGTGCTCTTCCGTAATCCATTTTTCCAGCCACGGCTGGTGCTTGTCGAGCGGCAGGTACCAGTGCTTCGTCTTGCGCAATACCGGTTTGGAGCCGCTGATGGTACTGTGCGGGTTAATCAGTTCCAGAGGTGAGAGGGCGGTACCGCACTTTTCGCACTGGTCGCCATAGGCGCCTTCGGCGTGGCAGTGGGGGCATTCGCCCACGATATAGCGGTCGGCCAGGAAGGTCTTGGCCTCTTCGTCGTAGTATTGCTCGCTTTCCTGTTCAATCAGCTCGTGCTTGTCGTAGAGCGTGCGGAAGAAGTCGGAAGCCGTCTTGCAGTGTACCTCCGATGTGGTGCGTCCGAAGAAGTCGAACGAAATGCCGAAGCCTTCAAACGAGTCACGAATCAGCTTGTAGTAGCGGTCTACCACTTCCTGGGTGGTGCAGCCCTCCTTGCGGGCACGTATTGTGACCGGCACGCCGTGCTCGTCCGTGCCGCAGATGAACAGAACATCGCGTTTTTTCAGACGCAGGTAGCGTGCATAAATATCGGCGGGCACGTACACGCCGGCCAAATGGCCGATGTGTACACCGCCATTGGCATAAGGCAGCGCCGCCGTGATGAGCGTGCGCTTGAAGTTCTTCTTGTTTTCTGTCATATAACTTGGTTGTGTACAGTTTTGAGGGTGTAAAGTTACGGATTTTTTCGCAAATGCCCGTTTTTTTGAGGGTGGATAACGGTGGCCGGAATAGAAAAAAAGGGGACTTGGAAAAAAGTTTTTTTATAAAAAATATCAATCTAAATTGTCATATTCAGTTGGCGAAATACATTCATACAATAATAAAAGATAATTTGTTGAATATTTTTAACGGGGGGGGGTAATTTGAAGTAACCTGAATGTGATATATTTGCAATTAATTTGAAATACTAAATGAGACGATTAACTTTTCAGCTTTTTTTAATATTTGCGCTATGTGGTTTGGGACGGCTGGCTGGGCATGCCAAGCATTTTGCGGTAAAGACCAATGCGTTGTATTGGGCTACGGCATCGTTTAACGCCGGCGCCGAGGTGCGCATTGCGCCCAAGTGGACGCTCGACGTGTCGGCCTCGTATAATCCATTCACTTTTTCGGGTAACAAGAAGCTCAAGCACTTTGCCATTGAGCCGGAGGCGCGCTACTGGATCTGCGCCCCGTTTTCAGGCCATTTTGTAGGAGCCGACCTGCTCTACACCCACTACAATGCCGGCGGCATCAAGCTGCCTTTCGGCATTTATCCGGATTTGGCCGACTACCGCTTCCAGGGCGACCTGGGCGCCGTAGGCTTTGTGTACGGCTACAGCTGGATGCTTCCCAACAAGCGCTGGAGCATTGAGGGCGTGGTCGGTCTGGGCGTCGGCCTGACCCACCACACGCAGTATGCCTGTGCCGTATGCGGCAGCAAGGTGGACGAGCGCACGCGTGCCGTATTCATGCCTACCAAGCTCGCCCTGTCCATCGTGTACTACATCAAGTAGTCGCGCCTCCTCCCCTACCTATTTTTATATATATAAAGAACATTGATTTTCCGAAAAAAGATGAAATCGATTCCCTATATTGCCTTGTGTGCCTGGGCCATGGCAGCCGGTGTGCCGGTGCTGGCCCAGCAGAATGTGCAGACCGAATGGCCCGACAGCTCGACGCTGCGCCTGCGTTTTACGCTGGCCGAGGGCCGCGGGGTGGTGCGCAGCAACTACGCCGTGAGCGCCACGCCCTATCTTTACAGCGAGCGCGGCGATACGCTCATGCTGACGCCCGCCGTGTTCCGCGGCAAGCGCAACCTGCGCTACACCGAGCGCGCCCGCTACTATGGCGACGCTGCGCCGGCCGTAGGTCAGGAGTGCCCGCTCGATGGCACGGCCACCTACGACGTCACCCTGAGCCGCGCCGACCATCCGTGGCTGTTTGACGGCAAAATCAATCTGGGCGTGTTGCGCGAGCAGACCGGTTGCTGTAGCGTGACCGACCTGCCCGGCGCCGACAAGGGCTACTTTGTGTACATCCCGCCCTTCGTGCCCGAGCTTCCGGCGGTGCCCGACAACAGCGGCCGTGCCGGCGAGCTGCAGAAGGACAACCCCGTGCTGCACCACATTTCGCAGTATCGCCCGTACGACAAGACGCGCATCCTGCGCAAGGAAAAGGGCGCCCTGACCATCTACTTCCTTGTCGACAAGTCGCAAATCCGCACCGACTTCCGCGCCAACAAGGCTACCCTCGACCGCATCGTGCGCATTACGCGGGAGGTGATGGCCGACAGCACCTCGAGCGTCAAGATAATCCAGATTATCGGTCTGGCCTCCGTGGAGGGTTCACAGAGCCACAACACCAAGCTGGCCGGACAGCGTGCCGACGCCCTCAAGCGCTACATTCAGCAGCACGTCAGTGTGCCCGACTCGCTCTTTGAGTGCGCCAACGGCGGTGAGGCCTGGACCGAGCTTCGTGACCAGATTGCCGACAGCCACTTTGAGGGTCGCGACGAGGCCCTGCGCATCATTGATACCGAGCCTAACCTCGACCGCCGCGAAGCCCTCATCAAGAAGCTCAATGGCGGACGCACCTACAACTACCTGAAGGAGAACCTGCTGCGCGACCAGCGTAACTCGGGGTACCTGCAGATTTACTACGACTACGTGCCCGACCATGCCGCCGCCACCATCAACAAGGCTTCGGCCCTGCTGGGTGAGGAAAAATATGACGAGGCGCTCCGCCTGCTGCGCACCGTGGAGGGCGACAAGCGCGCCTACAACGCCCTGGGCGTGGCCTACTACATGACGGGTGATACGGCCCGCGGTGTGAAATACCTGAAGGCGGCCGCTGCCGACGGCAATGAACAGGCCCGCCAGAACCTGCAGCGCATGGAGGCCACCGAACAGGCCAAGGCCGCCAACCCGCAGTAAGCAAGACATAAAATATTTATTGATTCATTTATATCGTTTCATTTTAATCAAAAAAACTATGTTAAAGAACAAAAACTTTGCGCTTGGCACAGCTGCCCTGTTGCTGAGCACTGCAGGCTTCACCGCCTGCTCCTCTGAGGACACCTTCACCGGCAGCTCCTTGTCCGGCGAAGCTGTAAAAACTCAGTTCGCTATCAACATTTCGACTCCGGGCGTAAACGGAAGAATGACTGCAGATAATACACAGCAGAGTGGTAACTTTCTGGGAATGCACAACATTAAGTTGATTCCTATGACCGAGGCTGGAGATGCCGATAAGACTTTCTCCAGCGTATTGAGCTTAGGAGACATCAGTTCTTTCACTACGCCCAATACCAAAGTCTACCAAAATGTTAATATTCCTGTTGGTACTAAGAATTTCTTGTTCTATGGTGCAGGAAATGCTGATGATCCTCAAAACGATGATGAGAGATTTGCAGAGGGTGTACTTACTCAGAATGTAGGTGGCAATTCTACCAATGATATTACTTTCAATCTGAAAGCTGCTAAAATTGCAGATGATGGTCAAGCAGACAAGTTGAAGACTGTTTTGAATAAGGTAGCAGGAATTTTAGCCACTGCTTCGACTTCAAATGAAGAAATTAGAACAACAATATATCCAAACTTCCAGAATCTGAAGTCTGGTTCAGCAAATTCTATACTTAAGACTTTGGAATCTTTGTATAATAGTGTCAATGCTATTTCTGGTCAGCAGACTGTAGCAGAGCAGATCAAGACTGCCATGACAGAAAATGGCACTTTCAAGTATGATAATGGCTTCTCTACTGATTTGACTTATCCTGAAAACATCAATATGCCGGATGGTGCTGCTGTCCTTTCATTTGCAGGTAGTGAATTCACTTACACAGACGCAACGATGGGTGCTGGTGATAAGGCAATGAACCTTGATATGGATGCTGTTTGTTTCCCTGCCTCCATCTATTATTTTGTTAATACGCCTGTAAAGGCTACAAATACTGAAGTATTGGAATCTGCTTGGCCTGCAACTACAGGTTGGTCAGCTTTTATTAATAGTTGGGACAATGCTGTTTCTGCTACCACTCGTACAATTGCTTTGGCTAATCCAATCCAGTATGGTGTGGCCAATTTGGCTTTGAAGGTTAAGTGTGCTAAGAATTTGTTGGAAGACAATAAGGGTACACAAATTTCTGTACCTGATACTAAGGGCTATACCATTACCGGTGTCCTGATTGGTGGACAGCCCGACAAGGCAGGTTGGAACTTTGAACCTGCAAGTGATGCTCAATTTAACAAAGTCGTTTATGACAAGAAGATGAATGGTACTGTAGCTGCTACTACTTCAGAGTCTGCTACTAATTATACTTTAGTGATGGCTAATACACAGAGTCCTGCTGCCAAGGTTAACATCGCTATTGAATTAGTAAACAATGGTGCTGATTTCTATGGAGTAGATGGTATTGTTCCTGCCGGTGCCAAGTTCTATTTGGTAGCTCAGTTGGATCCTGCTGCTGCTTCTAATAATAATGGAGTTAGCGATGTCTTTAAGCAGGATTATACCACGACTGCCACTCTGACTATTAGTTCATTAAAGAATGCTTACAACACCATTCCTGACCTTCGTGCTTCAAAATTGTCTTTAGGCTTGACGGTTGATTTGACTTGGGAGGCTGGTATGGTATTTGATGACGTAGAAATCCAGTAATTCCCCTTACCTTCCGCTAAGGAAGTGAAACAAAATTCCTCCTGCCCGGAGTCACACGGAGCGTGCGGGGCAGGGGCGCATAGGGTGGTAGGCTTTGATCGGCCTGCCACTCACTACACCAAAGTCCGTAGAAAAAATTACGGCGAGCCGCCGAAAAAAATTTAGGCGGGATGTAAAAATTTTTTCAAGCAGTGTAAAAATATGAGAATACGCAAATCTTTCGGTATAGGTCGGCTCCTGCGGCTGGGCGGTTGTCTGGCTTCAGCGTTGTGGCTGACTACGAGTTGCATCAATGAAGACTTGTCGAAGTGCGGTCGCGACTACGCGGTGGATTACGAAATACAGTTCTCTCCCACGTTGCAGCTGACGCTGGACGAGGACTTCGTGACCCCCGAGGAACAGGCCCTGGCCGGCAGCCTGCGCAGCGCTTTGGGCAACGTGTTGAGCGACAAGGCCCGGGTGATGGACCTCTCGTATTTTGAAGAGCAGAGCGGTGAGCTCGAGAAGCACCAGCGCCTGACGCCGAATGCCAACGAAACGTCGGTGACGGTGTACATGAACCGCGGCAACTACTACAACGTGGCCCTGGCGGCTACGGATACCGAATACAAGGTGAGCGTCAGCAACGCCTCCACCTACGGCGGCATCAGCCTGCAGCAACAGGCGGCCGACACGGTGGACGCCTACCACTCGGCCCTGTACATGGGCCTGGAGCGGCTGGTCCTTTCCAATGAGTCGGGCCACTACTACGTGCCGCTCTACATGGTGAACTCCGTGCCCGTGCTGGTGGTCAACACCGGCGGCTCCACGGCCAGCCTGATTTCGACCTACGTGCGCGGTACGGCCTCGGGCCTGCACTGCGCTGACAGCGTGTTTGTGTACGACCGCAGCGCCGTGATGCGCACCGAGCGCACCGACGCCGGCAGCCTGACGGCCTACCATTGCGTATGTTTTCCCTCAGCCAACACGCCGGCCCAGCGCCGCGCCACCGACAGCGACCTGACGCAGGCCGAAGGCAGCCTTTGGGAGATGGACGCCTACACCCGCACGGCCGAGGGCAAGTATGTCAAGAATACCCTTTACATTAAGGAGCCCCTGCGCGCCGGCGCCATGCTGGTGATTAAGGTGAAGCTCCAGAACGACGGCACGCTGACCACCGACAACCCGGAGGTGGGCGTATCGGTAGAACTGAATTGGAAACCGGGCGGCGACTTCGACATCGAGATTTAAGAGAGAGGCACCACCGCGCCGCGAGGAACAGTCGGCGCGGAACGCCAAAAAGAGGGGAGGAACGAGATAATGAAAAATGAAAAAAGTTAAGATACCCATGAAAAATAACCGGTTTAATATTCTGAAAACAACAGCCATGCGCAACGCATGGGTTGTGGTTTTTGTCGTAGCAGGCGCCACGCTGACCGCTACTTCCTGTGCCGACGACGACGGCGGCGCTGTGGCGTCGGGCTCGCGCCAGAAGGTGCAGCTGCTGGTGAGTGTGCCCACCCAAACGGCGGCCGCCAGTCAGCACCGCCTGGCCGACCCCGGCACGGCTGTGCCCGAGGGTACCGACTGGGACCGCCTGACCGTCATCCTGGCCTATGCCGACGGCAGCCGCGTCATCAAAACCACATTGACCAAGACAGAGTTTGAAGCGCTGGATGATTACGAAAATCACCCCGGCGTGAAGCTCCTGACCATTGACGCCTGGCTGGGCGAGGCCTACATTTACGGCGTAACGTACAGCAGCGGGGTTGCTGGTGATCCGGAAACGGACATCAACGCCTGCCAGAGCAATACGGCCGTGCAGTGGCTGACCATTTCCAACACTTATGCCTCGGGCGATGTAGCCAAGTTTGTGAGCGTGGCTACGGGTTACTATCAGACCAGTGAGAGCAAAAACCAGCCGGCCCCGTTTACCGTAACGGCCGAAGGAGTCGGCCTGGACAGCAACCTGCCTACCATAACGCTCACCCGTCTGGCTACGAAAATTGACGTGCAGTTGGATGTGGCCGACGCTTATGACCAGGGATATACCGATATGGCGCTGACCGATTTCAGCCTTACGGGCACGGCAAGCGGGTACTTGTTCCCCGCTATCAGCGGCCATTCGGCACTGACTTCAAGTGGTTCCCCTGTGACCTTTACCAACACCACGCCTATCAGCCAGCGCAACGGGCGGCAGTATCACTACACGTTTACCGACGGCGTGACCAAGCCGACCATTACTTTCAATATTTCGGGAAAGCAGAACGGCACGACGGATGTTTCAAAGAACTACACCTTGAATTTCCAGACGCCGCTGCAACCGGCTACGTGGTACAAGGTGAACGCCACCATTAGCGGCATGGAGGGAGCTACGGATTATACTTTTAGTAACGGGACGCTCCCCAAGGATTGAAAAAAATACAAAAACAGACATACATTATGAAAACAAAGAGGCGAAAAATGCTAAGACTCCCGATGCTGCTCCTGGCCTTCTTCCTGGCCGGAATGGCAGCGGCACAGAGCAAAATTTATTACGTCAGTCCTACGGGTACCGGCGACGGCTCGTCGTGGCAAAGTACGATGAAGCTTTCCGATGCCTTGACTGCCGCCAATGCCGGCGACCAGATTTGGGTGAAGGGATTCGTGACGGTGGATGGTGCTGAAAAGTTGTACGAAGGCAGCTTCACGGTGAAGTCGGGCGTACAGCTTTACGGCGGTTTTGCGGGTACGGAAACCAAGCTGACCGACCGCGAAACGCTGGGCAAGCCCTATCAGCTGAAGTACCGCTCCGTGCTGTCGGGCGACCTGCAGAACGATGACAAAGTGGACAATGTCGACCTCATCTTCCCGGCCAACACGACCCGCTCGGACAACGCTACCCATGTGCTGAAGCTGAATATGACGCCGACACAGACTTCCGGCAACAACAATACGTATCCCACGGTGGTCAACGGCTTCACGATTACCGGCGGCCAGGCTGCCGGTGAGGACGGAAAAGGCGGTGGAGTCTACGTGACGGGCGATAATACGGGCGGCGGCAACTTCCGCATTGAGCGCTGCTTCCTGTTTAACAACTACGCCACGAAGGGCGGTGCCGTTTATGTGGATGCAACGGTGCAGAACCGCAACAACGGCAAATCGCTCATCAATCAGTGCGTCATCTACAACAACGCCGCCGGCGAGCGTGCCGCGGTGGAGAATCAGGGTGGCGGTGTCTACCTGGCCGGCGAGGCCACGGTGGTGAACACCTCCATCTTTAATAACGAGAACGGCGGTATGTACCTGCAGGGCAGTGATGCCGCTGCGGTCAATGCCACCGTGGCCCGCAACACGGGTGCCGGTGTGGACGCTGCTTCAACCAGTCAGAAGGTGACCAACTCCATCATCTGGGGTAACTCCGTGCTCTCGCTGCAGCAGCAGCCTACGTTCAGCCACTCGGCCTTCCATGAAGTAACGGCTGACGACCAGAACAGTAATGTTTACGTGGCCAAGGAGAACCGCGACGCCAAGGCCGGTCCGTATTTCGACGCGCCGTCACTGCGCACCGGTTACGACCGCGACTTCAGCTGGCGCGACATGGCTTACCCCACGTGGTCGTGGAACGTGCTCGAGGGCTCGGTCATGATTGACAAGGGCGACAACGCCGCATATCAGACCGACGTGTACGGCAACGAGGACATGGCCGGTAACGACCGCATCAGCGGCCCGGCCATCAGCATCGGTGCCTACGAGTACCAGTACCTGCCCGCTTCGCGCATCCGCTACGTGAAACCCACAGCTACCGGTACGGGCGACGGCTCGTCGTGGGACAACGCTTCGGGCGACCTGCAGAAGATGATTGACGAGCTGGCCGAGAGCGCCCCCTCGCAAACCGGTGAGGTTTGGGTGGCCGCCGGAACCTACACGCCGCAGGTACAGCTCATCAGCGGTACCGATTACTCGGCTTCGTTCCGCATGCGCGACGGCATCAGCGTGTACGGCGGCTTTAGTGCTGAAAATCCTGAAACTTCAAAGCTTGACCGCGCCAAAGGCGCCATGCCCTGGAACTTTACGAACGAGACTGTACTGTGCGGCGCCGCCTATGCCGACAACCTGAGCTGGAACAGCAACCGCTGGACCCTGACCAGCGACTCGCGCCACGTGGTATGGTTTGCGCCGATGCCCGACGAGGGCGCCACGAGCTTTACGCACGTCACCACCCTGGACGGCGTCACCATCAAGGGCGGATATGCCCAGGGCGGCACCGGTCTGACTGAGTTCATGACCGACCGCGGCGCCGGCGTCTACATGTCACAAAACGCCTACCTGCAGCACTGCATCGTAACGGAAAACACGGCTACCGGCAACGGTGGCGGCGTTTACGAACACGGTGGCCGCGTGCTCTACTCCTTATTATATAATAACAATTCCGATGCCGACGGTGGTGCCGTCTACATGGACAACGCCGGCATCGTGCTGGCTTCCATGCTGACCAACAACTCGGCGTCCAACGGTGCCGGTGCCTACCTGAGCCACAACGCTCCGTGGGCGGCCGACGGACAGGACCACCCCGAGTACCTGATTGTCTCTACCTCGGTGGTGTCCAACAACACGAGCCGTAACAACGGTGCCATATATTGCGACAAGGGCGGCGTGCTCCTGCAGAACACCATCACCAACAACTACTGTCCTACGGCTACCGACAACACGGCCAGCAACGCTTCGCAGACCGGCGGCCTCTACATCGACTCCTATGCTCTGGTGGTGAACTCCGTGCTTTGGAACAACACCATTCAGGATCGCAACGTGCCCATGTATGCCAAGAATCCTACGGCACAGACGGTGCGCTTCATGTACACGGCCCTTTCGGGTATGAACAACTCCATCTGGAACAACACCCTGCAGCAGGAAATGATTCAGCTGTCGGACGGCAACGACATGACGGCTGAAAACACCGTCAGTCCGGACTTTACCCCCGATGGCCTGTCGATGACTACGGGTGTGGACGACGAGCTCCGTAAGGTCAGCGATTTGTATTTATGGAAACCCGTGTCCGGCTCCAACCTGCGTGCGCAGGGTATGACGCTCGGCACGTTCCCCAGCGAGGTGCTCCTGGCGCCCGAAATAGACATCGCCGGTTCGCTCTTCGCGCAGAAGCCTGCCGTGGGAGCCTACAATGTGGAGACTGTCAATATTAATCCGGCTGCCGACGGCAGCTCGCTCAAGGTGTACGTCAATGTGGACTGTACCGTACACGACCACGACGGCAGCTCGTGGGACAAGGGTTACCGCTCGCTCAACGAGGCCATTGCCTATCTGGCCGGCCTGAGTGAGGCAGAAGTGGCCGGCCGCACCCTCGAGGTACACGTACAGGAGGGTGACATCTGGCCGCGCTATGCCTTTACCAACCTCGACCCCCAGACGGCCACCATTGACATTCCGGCCACGGCCAGCGGCGAACCCATCTATATTTACGGCGGTTATGCCGCCGATACGCACGAGCGCACACCGCTTACCACGCGCTCCATCATCAATGGTAACCACGAGGGCAAGGACCAGACGGCCGGCCTCTACCACTGCATCACGGTGGCACAGGAAGCCAAGGCCATAATTGACGGTTTCCACATCATCAACGGCTATGCCGCCGGTGAGGCTAGCCGCCAGTATGGTGCCGGATTGCTCGTGCACACCGGAGCCGAAGTCACCGTGCGCAACTGTATTTTTGAGAACAACACGGCGCAGGAAGGTGCTGCCGTCGATGCCCGCGGTGCTACGCTGAAAATGGAGAACTGCGTGGTCAACAACAACACCAATACCGACGAGAGTGCAGCCGTAGTCAACGGCAACGGCAGCAACCTGATCCTGAACTTCACGACGCTGGTGCAGAACAAGGGTAAGGCTTATTCCGACGGCGCCACGTTGAGCTCTTCGTATGCTACGGCCAACACCTCAGGCAATACGCTGGAGGATATTGCAATCAACACAACCAATTACACGAACCCCACCAAAGCAGCCGGTGCCACACTGGGCTTCGACACCTATCTGGGTGGCTACTCTTCGTTCCAGCCCACCAACCAGAACCCGGTGGTCAATCAGGGAACGGCTGTAAGCGAAGTCTCAACCGACATCACGTTGGGCAGTCGTAGCCGTGGTGGTGCGCCCGACTTGGGAGCTTATGAGGCTGACTTACCTGCCGATGGTACGGTGATATATGTGCGTGCTTCCGACGGAAATGATGGAAACGACGGTTTGGCTTGGAATCGCGCCAAGAAAACCATTACCGCCGCTTTGAATGCAACAAGCGCATCCACTAAGGAAATCTGGGTTGCTGCCGGAACCTATAATGAACAGGTTACGATGAGGGAAGGCGTCAATGTATTGGGCGGCTTTGCCGATACGGGCAACCCAACCAATAAGCTGGACGACACCAACCGCAACATCTCTAATACTACAGCCGAATTCATGACCACTATTGATGGTCAGGCCGGTGGTCGTGTGGTTACTCAGAATACTGATTTCAACACGCAGACCACTTGGGAAGGTCTGATTATTCAGAACGGACATACTTCAGGTTCTGATGGCGGTGCCGGTGTATTGTTAAGGAACAATGGAAAGCTAAGCAACTGTCTTGTTCAGAACAATGAATATAACATGACCACTGGAAATTCAAATCAGTTACTTGGCGGCGGTGGAATTCGGGTAGTGGGTTCCGGCGTGATTGAAAGTTGTATTGTCAAAAAGAATAAGGTAACTGCTGATGGACGAAATTCTTATGCGTGTGGAGGCGGTTTGTATTTGCAGACGAATGGTAGTAATGCGCCTTTATTGATTAATAGTATTGTAGTAGAGAATGAAATTACCAATAAAAGTACAGGAAGTTGGACAACCTACACTTCTAATATTTTAGGTGCAGCTGCCTATCTGACAGGTAGTGGCTCAAAAATCTATAACTGTACTTTTGCTTATAATATGGCTGATGCCAAATATGACAATTTGTGGCAGTCTAAATCTCCGGCAGCTGGTGGCGTATGGGATAGTTCCTATAAGTATGATAATTCTAACACAACCGGCAGCTCATTCTATAATTGCATATTCTGGGGAAACTATGGAAAGGGAAATTCTCAAGAAAGTACTTATCAGGTAGGAACTTCAGGTTTTAATAGTGGCCATGGCTTTAATCCCAAATTGTATAATTGCTATATCTCGGCTACCTCAGCAGCTCAGGTTACATCTGGTAATATAGACCTTTGGGATAAAGTTGATGAATGTTACCAGTTTGGTAGTTATGCAGATAATAATGATGGTACAGCATTTTATGAGGCTTGTCTTTCAGCTGCGCCCTTTGACAATACGACATTTCAGCTGAAAAATTCAGGTAACGGCCTGCACTGCATCAACAAGGGAGAAAATAGTTATGTAGAAGATAATAACATTAACTTGGATGCCGCCGGTGCTACGCGTATTCAGTATTGTACGGTGGACAAGGGTGCTTACGAGAGTACTGATGCCATCGTTTTGCAGCCTGATGCCAATGGCGTTTATTATGTGACGGAGAATGGTGCCGGCACAGCCAATGGCTCTTCGGTTGGCAACGCCGCCTGCGCCATGGAGCTGCAGCGCGTACTCAATGTGGCCGGCGAGCGCGCCAAGAGTGGACAGACTGCCATTGTGAAGATTGCCGGCTATGAGGGCGCTAAGTTTACCTATCATGCCAATACGCTGAGCGACCTCAATGACCCGCAGAGCTATACCTACGTTATTCCTTACGGCGTAACCGTAATGGGTGGTTATGACGGCATGGCGGATGACTGGACCAAAGCCGAAAGCTACAACCCGATGTTGTATAAAACCGTATTGTCCGCCCAGACCAACAACTCGGCTTTGGAGCAGCAGGTAAATGGTTACCACGCCATCAGCTTCGGGGCCAAACCTGATGGTTGGACGGGTGCTGACGCCAAGACCATTGTCGACGGCTTGTGCCTGACCGACGGTAAGGCTACGTCGTTGAGCAACCTGCCCGAAAAGACCCACGGTGGCGGTGCCATCGTACCGGCATGGGCCCACGTGCGCAACTGTATTGTCAGCGACTGCCAGGCTGAAAAGGGTGGCGGTCTGTACCTACTGCCGGGTGCCACGGTGAGCGGTACGGCCATCATCGGCAACACGGCAGAAGACGGCGGCGGACTGTATGCCGACGCTACTGAGGTAACTTCGGCCAACCGTGCCCACATGGTGTCTTGTACCATTACGGACAACACGGCTACATCCGAGGGTGGTGGCATCTATATGGAAAATGATGCCCTGATGGCTATGAATGCCGTAGTATGGGGCAACACCGCGCCTTCCGACAAGAACATCAGTGGTGTGGTTTCGTCCACCTTTGCGGACGACGTGTGGAGTTCTGCGCTGGAAAGCAGCATTACGGCGTACTATCCCTTCAACTACTCGTTTGTAGAGACCTACGACCTGCCGTCCAACTTTGAGAACACGTCCATGACGAGTGACAACAGCTACTTTGCCAACGACGAGCGTATTCTGAAAACCTATTCGCCGCTGATTAAGCACGGTATGGACACCAAGTATCAGACCAGTCTGGCCACAGCTTTGAGCCTGTCGGCAACCGATATGCAGGGCATTCAGCGCAATCAGGACGGTGTGCAGCGTGTGGATGCCGGTGCGTATGCCTTTGATGGCGGCGTCATGCCGACCAACAAGCTGGTAACCCGTATTTTCGTGTCGCAGGGCGCCAATGTGCAGCTTGATAATAAAGCAAACATGAATGACTACATCGGCCGCTCGTTCTACACCTCACTCACATGGCTTGACGATGCCCTCGAGTACATCAAGGCCGTGCGCGACAATGGCGTGGCCACTGCCGATACGAAATTTGAGATTCTGGTGGCCGGCGGAACCTATACGCCCAGCTACCAGCGTTCGGGTGCCGCTTCCACTACGGTGGACCAGCGTCAGAACTCCTATGTCATTCCGCAGGGCGTCAGCATTTATGGCGGATTCAGCGGAACGGAACTCTATTCTTCGAAAGCTGACGACCAGTCCGATATTACCAGCATCCCGAACGTATCGGGTACACTGACTTGCAACGGCGATATTGCCGGCATATTGGCAGCCCGCGAAACATCCGACTTCAATCAGAACGGCATTATCGAGCCGTGGGAGCTGGCCAACCAGACCATCCTTTCGGGTCACGTGAATGTGTCGGCCAATGTAAAGAATGCCTACCACGTGCTCTTCTCTACGGCTGATGGTTCGGGTACGGTAAATCCCGTGGCGCTGGACGGTATTACCGTGATGGACGGCGAAACCTCCAATACGCTAAGCAATGTGCTGAGCAGCGACGAGCTGGGCCGTGGCGGTGGTGTTTATTCCAGCGGCGTGTCGTATCTGGCCAACCGCTGTCGCTTTGTCAACAATTTTGCGGTACGCGGCGGTGCTATCTATGTGCGCGATGCCAAGCTGACGCTGATTAATTCGCTGCTGGCCGGCAACGGTACAGTGGACAACCCGACAACAGAGGGCGGTGACTATCAGCCGCCTCGCGGCGGTGCCGTATACGTGGCCGGAGTTGCCCAATCGCCTAGTATATCGGCTGGCTTGTATGCCGTGAATACCCTTTGGGTGAACAACGAGACCAGCGGTCAGGGTGGTGCCATCGGTACGAACTATGCTGACGGATTGGTAACAGGATATGTACCGGAAGTCTCGCTGATGAACAATACCTTTGCCCTCAATAAGGCCCAAAACAATGCCGTTATTTATCATCACAATGGCAAAAATGTCATTACCAACACGTTGATGTGGGGTAATGTGGCTACCGACGGTAACATTTCGCAGACGGATGAGTCCAATACTACCATTACGCACAGCGCCAGCGATGTGACGGATTTGAGCGGCACGGGCAACATCAAGCTCTCATCGGTCAATACCGATGTTAACGGTCCGCGCTTCACCCGCCCAGCTACGGTGGCCGGCGTGGCCGGCAATGATGCCAACCATCTTTGGAATCCTTCGTCCATTTCTGTCCTGACCGATGCCGGTGATGGTACGCAAAAAGCCGATGACGGCTCTGTCAGCGGAGCCTACGACAGCTGGTGGGACACCAATAGTCTGACGGCTTACAAGTCACAGTACATGGGCGACGTCAGCTACCTCCGCTATGCCGGTCCGCGCAACGACGACGGCACGCAGGCCGACAAGCCGATTGATATCGGTGTTTACGAGTATCAGTACAATACCAAGTTCCCCGAAATGGACGCCATCTACGTGGCTACCACCGAGAGCGGACTGGCCGACGGCTCCAGCTGGGCCAATGCCACTTCCGACCTGCGTGGTGCCCTGGTAGCCATGGCCAACCCGACGGGCGGAACGAGTAAGGACAAGGCCGTGTACATCAAGGCCGGTAACTATTCGTCTTCGTTGCTCTCTACCGGCATCTCCTTCCCCGTACATTTGGGAACGACAGCCTATGGTACGTCGCTCACCATTAAGGGCTCTTACAACGAGTCGGGTGTGCAGGACTTCAGCCAGCCTACCGTCATTACTACGCAGAACGGCCAGGCCAGCCTGCTGATGGAGGTCACCACGCAGGCCGACAAGACGGTCGGCATGGAGGGCCTGAGCTTCATCAATACGAATGCTAATGGCAACGGCCTCAAAGTGAGCAGCCAGGGCGGCGCCATGACGCTCAAGCAGCTGGCCTTCCGCCAGAATGCGGGCACCGGTTTGCAGGTTGCTTCCGGAAATGCGGGCAAGCTCTTGCTGGCCAATGTGCTCTTTGCCGATGGTGGTACGGGTCTGGCCGCTGACGGAAAAACTACGGTGGTCAATGCCACCTTTGCGCAGAACGCCACTGACCTGACGGGTAAGCCGGCCGTATATAATTCGGTGGCCTGGAAGAATACAAATCAGAACCTGTCCAACGGCACCAATAATAATGTGGCCATTGCCGGCACCGTAGCTAACGATGACGTGCAGAAAGGTCCGAACTTCCGCGACCCCGAAAATGGTGATTACCGCATCCGTCCGAGCGTATTGCTGCTGGACAAGGGTAGTCAGGATAACTATAAGACTCAGGTAGGCATCAGCAGTTTTGACAACGAAAAAGACCTGGCCAACAATGCCCGTCTGACGGGTGACCAGATTGATGTGGGTACTTACGAGTATGAAGCCACCTTGAAGCCTATTGTTTACGTAAAGGCTGACCTGACGGGTACGGCCGACGGTAACAGCTGGACCACCGCCATGGGCGACCTGCAAGGCGCCATCGACCTGGCCGGCATCTACGCCAACGGACATCCAGATGAGCAGGCTTACGTATTTGTACACAATAACTATCACGCAGCTTCCAACGACCAGCTCAACCTCTCTATGCCGGGCGTCAAAGTGTATGGCGGCATGAACGACGAGACCTCTTCTCAGACGGAAGTGGGCGCCATCGTGTCCGACCTGCTCGGCAAGCGCAAGGGTATGCTGGAGGCCACCAGCCGCTCGTCGTTGCAGAACGTAACCCTCGGTGCCGATGCCGTAGTGGACGGCTTCGTGGTGAACGGTACGGCCACGGTGAAGAACGGTGTGCTCTCTACTTCGGTAGTCAACGGCTCTGTAACGGGCCAGGCTGACGGCGTGCTCTACAACTCATTGGCTCTGGGCAGCGTGACGGGCGTAAAGGCCGTTAATGTAACGGCTACGAGTGATTTGAATAATGTGGCTGAGGGTAGCGGCAACAACCGCGCTTCTGCCAGCGAGAACACTTATGTAACGGCTGACTACTGGAAATATCAGCTGATGGAAACGGATGCTGATAATCTGGATAAGGGTACTGACGCTACGACGCAAACCTATATAGATAAGGTAGGTCACAGCCGCGACCTGATTGGTAATAAGCGTATCCGCAATAAGGTGGACAACGGTTGCTTCGAGACTTGGAACATCACCGAGGACGAGGATGCTCCTCAGATTACGGCGACCGACAAGCCTGTGGGTCAGTCGGTGGTTTACGTGCGTCAGGGCAAGGAGTTGTCAATGGCTAAGGGAGTATATCCCGAGGGCCAGTACTTCAACCCCGGCTATCTGCTGCTGGAGCATCATGCCGGTTTGCGCGGCAATGGCAATTACATCAGCCTGAACAATTTTGCCGTTGAGCGCAACGTAGCGGCCGACGGCAATGATTTGGCTGTCATGCCGTTTGTCGTAACGAGCGTTACTCCGGATGCGGAATACAACAGCCTGAAGCGCTATGATGGCAGCATACGTGCTGCTTATAGCTATCAGTATGATGGAGAAGATAGTGAAGCGTGGACACTGAATTTCGCAAACAGAGGAAAAACCGAAGGCTTCCTGATTGAAAATACTTCGGCCAAGGATATAAAGGTTCGTTTCAGCGGAGATTCTTATACCGAGGGTGGCGAGGGCAAGAGCGTCGTGCTGATGAAGTATAACTTCAACGAGCCGTGGAACTCTACCTCTACCGGTGGCAACCGCTTTACGCATAAGGAGAACATGAGTTGGAACCTCTTTGGCTCGCCTTACCTCTGCGCCATGAACTATGGCGATATGGAGTATGGCCGTGTGCTTTACGGTTATGTAAACGGAACCTATCAGACAGTCAATACGGCGGCCGAAACAACTGCTCAGGGCTTCATCCCGGCCGGCGACGCCGTATTTACGCAGACGGCTACGCTGAAGGATAACGAGACCTTTACGGTAGCTACTTCAGCAATCCGGCAGGGCGATGCTTATGCGTCAGCCGCCCCCTTGCAGCTGACGCTGAGTCCGGCCGAGGCCACCCGCGCTACGGCCGACGAGGCTCCTGCATCCGACATGCTGCAGCTGAATGCCGTGCCGGCCGACGAAGCCCGTCAGGACTTTGACCTCGGCGCCGACGGCGTGAAGTGGATGAGCACGGCCGCCGTGCCGCAGCTCTACGCCGTGCGCAGCGGCAATCGCTATTCGCTCCTCTCTGCCGTGAGCGAGGAGGGCGAGACGGCACTGGGCGTTACGGCGCCGAAGACCGGCGTTTATCAGCTGGGCATTGTCAACAACGAGGGTTACGAAACGGTGGAACTGACCGACCACGAGACCGGTCGCACCGTTGACCTGACCACTTCGGCCTACACCTTTACGCTGCCGGCCGACACTTGCCTCGACCATCGCTTCACGCTCCGCTTCCGCACCCTGTCGGACGAGGGAGCCGCCGGCGGCATCCGCATTGAGCTGCAGGCCGACGGCAGCATCTGCGTGAGCGGTCTGGAGGCTGGTCAGCATGTACAGGCCTACAGCGTGGGCGGCCAGCTCGAGTGGAAGCACGTGGCCACCGAGAGCCAGTGCGTCTTCCGCCTGCAGCGTGGTGTTCACCTCATTCAGGTGAGCGAGGGTGGCACCAAGCGTGCCGTCAGCAAGCTCATGGTGCCTTAGCATAGCACACACGCGGTGTCGGGCCCAGCGCCCGCACCCATCCCACTATATCAGCGGCGCGCTCCGTCCTGCCTTTGGCAGCCGGGGCGCGCCGCTCGTTTGTATCCGCCCGCGGGCGGCGGGCAGACATGTGCGGCGGGAACTCTTTACGGGGTGCCGCCGAAAAAAAACTCCGAGCCGCGAAAAAAAATTTCCGAGCCGCCAAAAAATTTTTTCGAGCCGCGGAAAATTTTTTTCGAGCCGCCGAGTTGGGAGGGGGGGAGGTCTCCATTATAAAAGGAACTGTTACGGCGACCGTCTCAAAATTTGGGATGGTCGCTTTTTTTATGTGGATGGAGGGAGGAAAAGAAACCGTAACACAATTGTGACGCCTTCGTTACCGGAGAGTAAACGAATTGACACATGGGGTGCGTAATTTTGCCTGCGAAATCAAGTTGTTTTTTCTTAAAATTAAGATTTATGAGATTGAAAGGATTCATGAAAACCGGCGCCATGCTGGCGCTGCTTTCGGCAAGCGCTATGCCAGCCTTGTCACAGGAGATTACACTCGACTCCAAGAATTTTACAACCCCGTCGTGGACGCGTCTGACGCGCCTGATGACCGAGATGCAGGATGCCTCACAGCCCTACAGCATCAACATGACCGTCAACGGTGATCCCCGCACGCGGATGGGTTTTGCGTGGTTTACGAACCCGGAGGTAAAAACCGGTAAGGTACAGATTGTGGCCAAGGCTGACGCCACCGCCGACGATTTTGCCAATCCCGACCTGACTATCGAGGCTACCTCGGCCGACGTGAAGGACCTGAACTACGTGACGGCCAATAACTACGTGGACGGTATTGAGGCCAACGCCAAGCGCTCGTACACCAGCCACAAGGCTCTGGCCACCACGCTGAAGGCCGGTACGACCTACTCCTTCCGTGTAGGTACGGAGCAGGGCTGGAGCGAAATCGGTCATTTCACCACGGCGGCTGATTCATATAGCGCCAAGGACGGCTACTCCTTTATTTACATGACCGACACGCAGGCCCAGAATGACGAAATGTTTGACGTGTCGCAGAAGACGGCGCACGCTGCTCAGCAGATGGTGCCCAATGCACAGTTCGTACTGGTCAACGGTGACCTGGTGGAGACTTCGGGCGCCAACAACTCGGAGTGGGAGTACGAGCAGTGGTTCGGCACGATGCAGGACGTTTGGATGAACTATCCGCTGGTAGTGGCCCAGGGTAACCACGACACCAGTACCAACAGCAACTTCACCTGGCACTTCAACACCGACAACAGCTTCAACGAGACGTCGGCCGTGCCTACTACCATGGCCGGAACGGTGTACTCGTTTGTTTACGGCGACGCTCTGTTCATGGTCATCAACTACGAGGACTACAAGAAGGAGGGTTACTTCCAGGCCCTTTCCGACTGGATGCGCCAGCAGGTGGAGGCCCACAAGGACGTGAAATGGCGTATTGCTTCTTTCCACAAGAACATGTTTACCGGCAGCCAGTCACACCAGAGCGACGCCGACGGCCGACTGGTGCGCGAGAACATGCTGCCCGTGTTTGACGAGTTGGACATTGACCTCGCCCTGCAGGGCCATGACCACATTTATGAGGTAATCGGCCCGGTTGACAACAGCACCAAGACGCTGGTAGAGGGAGCTGTAGAAGAGGTGGAGACCGTAGTGCCCGGCGGTGTGCGCGAAAACATGACCGGCAAGCAGGGCGGCGTGTTCAACGTGAGCGAGGGTACGCTCTACTTCCTCAACAACTCGGCCGGCAAAAAGAAGTATGAGCCGCGTGACGAGCAGGCCATGATTGACGCCTATGCCGACCACCAGGTGGAGAACTACTGGGGCCTCTTCTCCGGCAAGTTCGGACAGACCGGCGAGCCTACCTTCAGTGACGTCAAGGTAACGGCCGACACCATCTTCATCAGCACCTACACCGTGAACGACGCCGGCACGCCTTCGCTGTTCGACTCCTTCAAGGTCATCAAGGAAAAGAAAACGGCTGAGGGTATCAGCTCGGTAGCCGAGGCTGCGGTGAAGATTTACGCCGACAACGCGGCCCGCACCATCGTCATTGACGGCGTGGAGCCGGAGAGCGTGGACATTTATGCCGCCAACGGTGTGCTGGCCCGTCAGATTAAGGGCGCGGCCACATCCATCAGCACGCAGGACCTGACCCGCGGTCTCTACATCGTGAAGGCCGTAAAGGGCAGCAAGAGCTACTACGGTAAGGTGATGGTAGGCTAAGCCACCTCTCCGACACATACACTTAGGTTAATACACAAACGGGAACCGCCCCGGGAGCGCAAGGACGCGCTTCCGGGGCGGTTTTTTCCGGAGGGGTCGGGGCAGCCGGCGGGTCGCCCCACGCTCTTGGGCACGAGCCGCCCGTCCTGCCGGCGGAGCCACAAAAAAGGGCCGGGCGCCACGTGGGGTGGCCTCCGGCCCTTGGGTATGGGTGTGTGCAGGGGGATAATGTCCGCGGCGCGGACTGCTGCTCCCTGCCGTTACTTAATCAGCACGTGGCAGGCCTTCTGGCCCGTCTTGACGATGTACACGCCGGTGGGCAGCGGCTGGCCCAGGGGTACCTGCTGGCCGCTGAGGCTGTAGGCGCGGGCGGAGCCGTCGGCATAGATGGCCTTCTGGCTCACGCGGATGCCGTCGGTCTGCAGGGTCTGGCTGATGCCGTCCTCCACGGAGCCGCTGGCGGTCAGCACGAAGGACGTGCGCCAGGTGTCGGTGCCGGAAGCAGAGCTCCAGAAATCCAGGGCACCGGTGCCCTTGTTGATGACTACGTAGCCGTTGTTGCCGGTGTAGGCGTGGAGCAGATAGTTGGTGCCGTTCTTCTCCAGTCCCCATTCGGCCGGCTGCGCTTGCAGGGCCACGGTGTTGCCGCTGCGGTAGAGGTAGCGCAGGTTGTCGGCATTCTGCAGGGTGACGCGGCCCTGGGTGTCGGCCGCACGAATCAGCCATTTCTGGGCGAGGGCATGGCTCTCGGCATAGGCCTTACCGTCGCCCGAGAGAAAAAAAGGTGCACCGGTCGTGCCGATGTGGTCCACGCTCGAGATGGTAAAGTAGGTGTCGGGGGCATAGCCGTCGACGGCGATGCAGGTGGCGCGGGCGGCCTCCATGGCGGCCTCGATGGCCCGGGTGGCCTCGGTGTAGCTGCTCATCTGCTCAATCTCCTCGTCGGAGGGAATGACCTTGAGGAGGGCGTCGATGGCGCTCTTCTCGTATTCGCCGGCCTTGGCCGTGCTGACGTTGGCGGTTTCGTAGGTACCGGCTTCGGCCATCTGGCGGGCCTGGCTGACCAGGTTCTTGAAGTTTTCGAGGCCCGGGTTGCCGCTGACGAGCCAGCTGATGGGCAGGGTCACGAAGTTCATGCTGTAGGCGTCGTCGCCCATGCTGTTGTCCTCGTAGTACACGGCTACGTCGCCATTGGCCAGGCGGTCGATGGTGGAGTAGGCCGAGCCCAGCTCGCAGATGACCTTTTTGTACGGGTAGGTCTGGCCGCCGTCAATGCTGGCGTAGAGCGTGACGTTCTGGCGTGAGCTGGAGTTGCAGATGGTGTGCAGGATGATGTCGTCGGAGTAAACCAGGATGTCCGCGTTGCACGAAGCGCCCCAAATCTGGCTGTTTTCGTACTGCTGGCCCCAGGTTTCGCCGCCGTCGGTCGAGAGGTTGAAACCGCGGTTGCCGCTGCGGCGGGTGGACAGCATGATGGTGCCGTCGGGCAGCTCGGCCACTTTGGCTTCGTCGCCGCCGTCGTAGGCCGAGGTGGCGGAAACCTTCCACGTCTTGCCCTCGTCGTCAGAGTAGAGCGTATAGTTCTGGTAGTTGCCGGTGCTGAACTTGCAGACCATGGCAAACATGACGCGGCCGTTGCGCGTGGTGTCCTGCTGGCGCTGCAGCAGAATACCGCGGCCGGAGGTGGTGAAGCCACCCTGCAGCTGGCCCTGCGTGTACTTCTGACCGTAAATCTGCGTGGTCAGGTCTTGGGGCTTGCTCCAGGTTTGTCCGGCGTCGTCGGAGTAGGTCATGTAGTAGCGGATGGGGCTGTTGTAGGAAGAGCCCTGGAACTGCTTGTCGGCCACCATGAGGCAGATGACGCGGCCGTGGGCCGTTTCCACCAGGGCGGCGTCGCCATAGCCGTAGTCGGGCGATACGGCGGGGTCGCCGGCAATGAGCTTGTCCTCCGACCAGGTCTGGCCGTTGTCGTCAGAGTGGCGCGTGATGAGGTCGATGTAGTTGGGCAGGTCGCCGTTGCTGTTGTAGCGCTTGTCCGTCACGGTAACGATACGGCCGTTGAGCTGGCTGTTCTTTTGGTGGTGCAGCACCAGCATGGCCGGGATGCGCCAGTAGTGCGAGCCGTCGTCGTAGGGATTGAAGAGCATGGTGTGCGACTTGAAGATGCGCGCCTTGCCCTTGGGGTTGCTGTCGATGGTCATTGTGCTGTTGTCGGGCAGGTTAATGCTCTTGAGCGTGGCGTCCACCTCGTGGTCGGGCGTAGCCGAGGGCTTGAGGTCGGTGGTCACGAAGAAGTGCGTGGTACCGGCATCCAGCTTCTGCGGTTCGCTGAACTGCAGCTGTACGGTGTTGCCGCTGACGGCTACGGAGTCGAGCAGGGTGGCCTGCGCCTTCTGGGTGCCGTAGAAGAGGTTGGAGGTGGAGCGGTAAACCTTGACGCTGGCCAGGTCGGCTGCGGCGTCGGTGGAGCCGCTCAGGTCGATGGTCAGGCCGCTGACGGACGTGCTGCCCTGGAAACCACTGGTCTGCAGGTCGGCGCGCAGCAGGATGCGGTCGGTGTTGCCCGGAGCCATGGTCAGGAAGCCCTGTACGGCGCTGGCTGACTGGATGCTGACGGGCGTGTTCAGGTCGGCCTCGCTCAGGGTCTCAAAGTGCCAGGCGGAGGCCGTGTTCAGGCCGCCGGCCCAGGTGACGATGACCGAGCCGTTCTGCTGGGCATGTACGGGGTTCTGGCCTGTCGACTGGATGGTGAAGGCCGCCTGCTGGCCCAGCGAGGTTACGGCGTAGGCCGTCTGGGGCTGGGCGGTGGTGGCGTTGGGCGCATTGAGGTATTCGCCCGTGGCGACGTTGCGGATGTAGAATTTCTGGTTGCCGGCGTCCTCAAAGGTCCACACGTACGAGGCGCTGGCCTGGCGGTCGCCGAATTTGGGCTGTGTGCCCTGGCCCGGGCTGTAAATCACTTTTCCCTCGCAGTAAGCGGCTGAGGGGCCCGATACGATGTAGTAGGTGCTACCGGCCACTACCGGCAGACGCGTGGCGTCGTAGGCCTGGCGGGCGGCATTGAGCTCGGCCGTCGTGTTGGCGGCGGCAATGGCCTCGCGGTAGGTCTGGCGCGCCTGGGCGGTGTACTGGCCCGGGTTGGTACCCTCGGAGGTCAGCGTCTCCAGATAGGTCTCGGCCTCCTTGCGCGGTACGGCCATGGGGTCGGTGGGGTCGAAACTCTCAAAGCGGAACTGGCAGCCGGGGTCGGTGGTGTTGCTGCCGCCGCCGTAGCTGATGACGCGGTACTGGTCGCCTGAGCCGCCCTGGTGGAGCTGCTTCGTGCCGGACACGATGATGTAGAGGTCGGTCTGGCCGCTGATGGCCTTGATTTGCCATCCGGTTTGCGGCTCACTGCTCACGGGGTAGTAGGCATGGTTGGAACCCACCACCTGCGTGTGGTTGGGGTCGATGTAGACGCCTCCCGAGCGGCAGACGAGGTTGTAAGTGCCGTCGCTGCGCTGTTCCACACGCCAGAGCTGGCTGTCGGTGTACGAGACCGTGGCGGCACCGCTCAGGTAGGTGGCCGTACCGGCACTGGTCAGGGTACGGCTTTCGCGGTTCGGGGTATAAATCCGGAACCACTTGGGCGCGTCGGCCGTGGAGCTTTCAAAGGCCACGGCCAGCATCTGCGCCGGCCAGCCGAGCCCTATACAGCAGAGCACGGCCAGCAGTTTGCGGTAAATGTTGTGCATAAATTTTTGAATAGAGGGTGATTATAAAATAAATAGATTCTGTGGGGGAAATGGCCGCATTGGTGCTTAGCTGAAGCGCGGACGGGTGGCCTGGGTGAGCCAGTGGCGGGCTTCGGCGTCGTCGGTCAGCAGCGGCATGAGGCGGTTGCGCACGTGGGCGTGGTAGGCGTCAATCCACTGCATCTCGTCGCTGCGCAGCAGGCGGCAGTCAATGGCGGCAAAGTCGTAGGGGCAGAGGGTCAGTACCTCAAAGCCCATAAACCGGCCGCAGGCCTGCTCCTCGGGCGGCGTGACGAGCAGCACGTTCTCAATGCGCACACCGAATTGGCCTTCGAGGTAAATGCCCGGCTCGTCGGTGATGGTCATGCCCGGCAGCAGGGGTACCTGCGTGCAGGCGCGGTGGTTCTTGCGGATTTGCTGCGGCCCCTCGTGTACGCAGAGGTAGCTGCCCACGCCGTGGCCCGTGCCGTGTCCGAAGTCGTAGCCGTGCTGCCACATGGCGTAGCGGGCGGCCAGGTCGAGGTTGAGGCCCGTGGTGCCTTGCGGAAAGCTGGCTCGTGCCAGGGCAATGTGGCCCTTGAGCACCAGTGTGTACACGCGGCGCATCTCCTCGCTCACGGGGCCAAGGGCCAGCGTGCGGGTGATGTCGGTGGTGCCGTCCTGATACTGTGCGCCCGTGTCGAGCAGTAGCAGGCCCTCGGGGCGCAGCGGGGCATTGGTGGCCTCGGTCGGCTCGTAGTGGACAATGGCGCCGTGCTCCTGGTAGGCCGAAATGGTGGCAAAGCTCAGGCCCCGGAACAGGGGGCTCTCGGCGCGGTAGGCCGTCAGCTGGCGGTCCACCTCCAGCTCCGTCATGCCACCGGCGGCCACCTGGGCCTTCAGGCGGCAGAGCATGCGCACCAGGGCTGCACCGTCGCGCGCCATGGCCCGGCGGAAGCCTTCCTGCTCCACCTCGTTCTTGACGGCCTTGGCCATTTGGGCCGGCGAGGGTGCCACGTAGCAGTCGTGTCCCGCCATTTGGGCCGTGAGGCAGGCATTGGCCTCAGTGGGCAGCCACAGGCGTCCCTGCACGGTTTGCAGGGCGGTGGCCACGTCGGCATAGGGGCGCACCTCAATGCGGCGCAGGTGGAGCTGTTCGGCGGCCTCGTCATTCAGGCGGTCGGCCTGGGTGAAGAGGGTGGCTTTCTGTTCGCCCTCCAGCAGCAGGTAGGCGTAGAACACGGGGTTGCACTCCACGTCGCTGCCGCGCAGGTTGAGCGTCCAGGCTATTTCGTCGAGCGCCGTCAGCAGCAGGGCCTGACACCCGTGCCGGCGGGCTTCGGCGAGCAGTTGGCGTATCTTCTCGTCGGCCCCGATGCCGGCGTATTCCAGCGGCTGCACCGTGACGGGTGCCTGCGGCAGGGGCGGACGGTCGGTCCAGAGGTCGGCGGCCGCGTCGGCCTCCAGCGTCAGACTGATGCCGGCCGTTTGCAGTTCGGCCTGCAGGGCCTGCGCCTCGTCGCCTGTCAGCGTGCGGCCGTCGGTGCCCACGCAGTCGCCCTCGTGCAGTGTCTGGCAGAGCCATTGCGCCGGGGTGGGCGTGTCGGGCTCGCCCTCGCGCATCAGGCGGAACGGCGTGCCCTCCAGTTGCTGCGTGGCGGCCAGAAAGTAGCGCGAGTCGGTCCACAGGCCCGCATCCGTTTGGGTGACGACGGCCGTACCGGCCGAACCGTCGAAGCCGGAAATCCATTGTCGGCTCTGAAAATGCGGGGCCACGTATTCCGAAGCGTGGTCGTCAGCCGACGAAAACAGGACGGCCGCCAGGTGGTGGCTGTCCATCCATGCGCGCAGCCGGGCCACGCGCTCATTTATTGTAGTGTTCATGGTTTGAGCTGATTTGGTCTTTCTGGCCTAAAGTTACAAAGTTTCGGGTAAAGTCGGTTGCCAAAATACAAAAAAGCAAGACTTTCGTACAGAAAGTCTTGCTTTTTTATTTCAGGGTAAAGTGAAAAATTCAATTAGTCGTCGTTGCGGTGCAGCTTCTGTACGTAAACGGCGTGTTCTTTGGCCAGGCGTTTCAGTACGGAGGGCTTGTTGAACTGCTGACGGGCACGGAGCTCTTTTACTACACCGGTTTTCTCGAATTTTCTCTTGAATTTTTTGAGGGCGCGTTCGATGTTTTCGCCTTCTTTTACTTGTACTACGATCATTTTGTTTTGTTGTTATTTTTGTTATTACTTAATATGCATACTATCAGCGAAGTGCAAAATTACGGATTATTTTTATATCCAACAAATGAAAAGCTCATTTTTTACGCGTGAAGCATTCTTTTTCAGGGCTTTTGCTGCTTTTCAGCCCGCCGCGCACTGGCCCGCCTGTCGGAGCCTTGCCGGCCGCTGCCCGCGGCACATCGGGAGCCTTTGGGAGCAGACAGGGCCGCTTTGGACGCGCAAAACTACAAAAAAATGGGGAAAAGTGTAAAAAACTTCTCATTTTTCTTGGTCGTTACAATTATAATTCATACCTTTGCACTCGCTTAACGGCACAATGGTTCGATTCGCTAGCTCAGCTGGTAGAGCACAACACTTTTAATGTTGGGGTCTTGGGTTCGAACCCCAAGCGAATCACTTATTAAAGGATGAAGAAATCCCTTTCAAATGTTATTGAAAGGGATTTCTTTCTTTTATAAATATTTTCATGCGAAATAAATATCCCCCATGTATTTATACATGGGGGATATTATTATTGTTAGTTAAATTATTTTAGCAGGGCCAGGCTTCAATAATTTTATCAGCAAGCCAAGAATTTCGTTTTTCAATGACGGTTTCGTCCCAATATGGAAGTTCTCGTGTGAAAATCTTGCCTAATTCCAGTTCTGATGAGCCTGCCTTCATCGCATTACGCTTTTCGGGCCATTGTGCGTTTCTAAACTTAGACTTTAGTTTTTCTCTGATAATGGCGAAATTTCCTAAGGTCCTTGTTAATACTTTTCGTTGCTCTTCAGAGAATCCTTTTGCAGATGGCCATTTTCCATTGTCTTTATCTAACATTACTTGTTCGCTTACAAATGTGTTGGCATCGTTGTTGTAGTCGGAGTTGGCAAAGTCCTCATTGATGCGAGCTTCTAACATGTATAGAATAGTTTTAGCGTCTCGCTTTAGATCCTTAGTTTTTATAGCTTGAACTACTTCTTCATCTGATGGCATAAGAAGTGCGCCACGACCTTCTGCATCATTCACATAGGTCTTGAAGGCTTCAAATGTGTTAATATTCTGGCCTAACAGATTTTCGGAAAACATGTCACTATAGTTGTTATTTTTACTTTTGCAGATAATACGGCGCATTAGATAAACTTCAAGATATTTGAAGATTTGGTTTCTTTCATTTGTACTTTCTACATTCTTTATAAGATATAGAATATATGGGGTCATTGTCCATGTGTTTTGTAAAAACATCAAGTAGGCAAGTCGTTCTACACCAGTGTGTTGCACGCAAACCTCATCCAGAGTATTTGATTTAAAAATACTAAGATAAATGTTGGCATATTCTACGATTTCTTTTATGGCATCTTCTTTTGAAATACCAAATCTGTTAATAAGATTTCGAAATTTTTCGAACAAACCACTTTGTTGGCGATAAGTCTTTGTTTCGTTAGGGGTAAGTCCTTTTTTGATTTTAGGCTCCTGCATTTTAATAAGCATGTAGCGGTAAAAGAAGTTTTCAATGTGGCTGCCACTAAGGCGTCCACTGGTTAGATCTTTTTCCCAATATTCGCTGTTTTGCTTTTCAAACACTGGTTTCCAAGTCCGTTCATATTCTTCTATTTGACTTTCGTCAAATAGAAAATTTTTAAGCATTTCACCAGTTGTAAGTTTTATGCCAGTACAGTTGATAGTTTCAAATATTTTTTGGGCATTTTCTCCAGGTTGAACTTCAATACATACTAAGCGGACATAATCAATTACTGCTTCATAGAGTTTTTCCGGTGTAATAGCAGAATTTCCATCTGTAGGATTTTCTGCATCTTTAATTCTGTTAGCAAAATAAGTAAAGGCTTCTGCTATACGACTGCCTTCTTCAATTGTGTCACGTCGTAGAACTTCAAGATTTACGATCTCATTATAAACTCGTTGGTTGTTGTAATTGGTAATTAGTATAGGTTTAATTTCGCCAGTAAGGCTTTTCTGCATAAAGTCACTTATAAACATGTCATTCCTTCCTAAGGCAAGACATAAAGCTTTCATAAATAGAACAATGGTAGTCAAACGTTGTTGACCATCAATTACATCAAATTGTTGTCCACCTCTTCTTCCTGAATTTTTGATAATAATAGAACCAAGGAAATACACTTCAGGTTCTTCTTCATCATCATACATCCGTGCTATATTGGCTATATCATTGAAGAACTGGTTCCAGTTTTTTTCTTCCCATACATATCCACGTTGAAAAAATGGAATCTTTAAGATGCGATTGCCTAGAAAAACTTGATTAATTGATACTGCTTTTACATCCATAGTTGTTATGATTTAATTGTTATTATTTCTGATGCAAAGATATTGTGTTTTTATTGAAGAAGTATGTCAGTTGTTGTCACACTTCGTTTCTGACCACCATTGTAGAACTTTTCCTTGATGATCAATTTGTTCTTGTGCTTCTTTTATTGTTTGCTCATACCATAAAATAATATCACATAATTGCAGAGCGCAACTATTTAATAGGTTGTTTGTTCCAATAGTACGTAAATAGTTGTTAAGTTCCTTGCTGTCAGATTCATTTGCAGCATGCTTGCCACTATTACCTAATTTTAGCATATTGTATATATTGTTGGCCATAATTTTGTTGATAATAGGAACAATAACATGATAGTGTACATTGTTATTAACTACATCAAGTCCTGAAAGTAATTTACTGCAATATCCTATATTAATTCTTCCGGTTGCGTTTTTCAATGTTTCAGGTAATAGATTATTTTTTACCATGGAATAAAACAGATATTCTATAACTTCTCTGACCGTACCTATATCATAACGATTAGCATTACCAAAGCACGTAGATACAAGCATATCTTCTATTATTTCACCGATGTTGCTATTGAGTTGGTGTCCATAAAGATAATTTAGTGCTTCAAATACATTTCTATATTGTCCGGTTTTGACCATTTGCTTTTCATTTAATTGTGTTTGGTCTTTTATACGCTTAAAAAGTATAAGGCGTTCTTCTGGTATAGAACTATCATAATATTTATTAGGCCATCCGCTATCCAATGCGTTTCTTGATTCTAATACTAGATCTAGAAAATCTTTTTCATTGATATCTGTTAAAAGATACCAAGGTAATATTCTTCCCTTAATAGCGCAGAGTACATTAATATCAGAAAAAGCTTGAGGTAAAAATTGCATAACTCTCCTCATACTACCTGCATGAAGCTTACTCTTAGGTTGCATAATGATGGCTGCCCATCTTGAGAAATCATTATGTAGGGCATTATAAGCATCGTCCCAACAATCATACGGAATAAGCTGTAAACCATAAGACAATGCTTCCTCTTGGAAATCGCGATGAATCATTCCATTTCCTTCTACCCACAATATCTGTTTTAGCTTATTATTTATCTTCATATTGATTGTATAATAGTTCTGTTATATTTCTTAATTTATTCCTAAGATGTTGCGGAGAAATAACCTCAACATCTTCACCAAATGAAAGAATTGTCATTATTAGCTCTTTGTTAACTTTTACTTTAATTGTAATGAATGTATAATCATTGGTCGTTAGTTCTTTTAGTTCAGTTTGACTTGGATGTAGAGGCTTTGTCTTTATGTACCCGTATCGTTTTTTTTTGATTTTGATAAGAATTTTTTCTACATCAGTAGCTGGTATAGAAACTCCTATAATGTCATCAAACCATTCTTTGAAATCGACATCACTATCAATAAATTTTATTGCAACATCATTGACTGATCTTATTCTGTCAAGTGCGTAATTGGAGATATATTCCTTTCCATCTGTTTTACAGAATAGAAACCATCGATTATTGTATTGATGAAGATGATATGGGTGTATATTTACTTCTATTGTATGCCCTCGAAATGTTTTATAAACAATTTTCTGGGGCTGTTTATGTACAATTGCTTTTATAAAGACAGAAATATATTCGAGCCCTACAAGGTCATAGTTATTGTCAAATGAAATGACGGATTGAACATCTAAATTTATGCTATTACTTAATTCAATAAACATAAATTTCATCCAATCATATTGGGGTATTCCTTTAAGTTTATCCAGCGCTGTTATCACATCGTTAAACTTATTCTTTATTTCATCTTGTATGTCAAATAAAGATTTAGATGTATCTTTATAACGAATAAGTTTTTCACGTCCACGATACATATTATCTACAAATTGCATGTTATATGGAGGGCGCTTCAATTTTTCTATTTCACGTTGGAGGGTACGTTTTGATATATTGTCTCCTAATCTGATAATAAGATCATGAAAAGTATAACCTTCTTCATATCTAAGAAGTTGGTCTAGTTGTTTATATCTAAAACTTTTATCCATTATTGAAATATTGATAAGTTTTATGTCATTGTTTAGCTAAAAGATATATCCTGCCGCGCCGAAAAAAAACTCGGCGGCTCGGAAAAAAACTTCCGCGGCTCGCCGTTTTGTTTTCAGTGAATGGGCCTCGGGCGCGGTGGGGTAAGGTACGCGGTGGGGTGCTCCGGCTCCGTGCGTCGTCGGTCGTCGTTATTATATATAGGTAATCGCGGGACCCGGAGGGGCGCTGCGGCATGCACCCCGCTTAGTACATCTTTTTCAGGGATTTTTGGATGTCTTCCTGCCCAAAGGTGAACACGTGGTTCAGGATGCCGAACGATACGGTCCGCTCACGGTCGGGCAGTTGGAGGCGGCCGATGCTGAAGAAGAGGTAGCTGTTGACTTCCAGTTGCGAGTCGAGCACGAGGTCGGCCAGTCTGCCGACCACTACCTGGCTCATCAGTCCCCACATGGGTTCCAGTTCTTCGGGATATTCGGCGGGCGGTTCTTTCTGGACGGCCTGGGCTATGGTGTTCCGGATTTGCCGCTGGTGGGCCTGGCGGTCGGGACAGGTGAAAATCAGTATCAGGCCGAGCAGGATGACGATGCCGGCAGTGAGAGTCTTTTTGTTCATGGCTTGCGTTTTTCGGGTGAACGGATGAATGGACGGGGGCGCGCACGCGGCGGCTGCGCCGGTTGGGGCGGCGGGCCGGTGGCTTCCGTCGCTAAAATTACGATTTTCCGCCGACAGCGCGATGCTTTTCCCCTTGGTTTTTCGGTTGCGGATTGCGGGGAAGGTGGAAAAAAAGAATGCCGTCGGCCTTCGTTTCCGCTTATTTTTCATAGATTTGCAGTGCCGCACGGCGGCTAAAGGCCGGAGACTGACGCCATTACGGGGCTTGCCGGCCGCCGGATGCTGCGGCCCGACTTGTTAACCCGACGCTACGGATGCCGGACATCCGTGCAGGAAAATCAAAAAAAGTTACAGACCCACTTATGCTGACACACCATCACATCGCAGTCTTTTTTGACGGCTTTGCCACTGCTTATTTCGTAATTTTTGCCTACCTCATTCTCAAACGGCGCTCCTCCACGCGTATGCTGCGCGTGACGGGCTGGATTTTTGTGTTCTGGGCCTTTGAGTGCTTCAAGGACATTGTGCTGGCCGGTCCGGAGGGATATAACGAGGAAACCCTTGAGCGCGTGCTGATGCTCGACGGATGGTCGGCCATTACCTACCTGTGCTTCCTGTTTGAACTGACCAATCCCGGGTGGGTCACGTTCCGGCGGGTGGCGGTGCAGTGTGTGCCGTTTGCGCTCTTCACGGCGGCTTACTGGCTCTGGCCGGTGAAGGCCATCACGTGGGCCTATGTTGCCTTTCTGGCCGTCTACGGCATTACCATGCTGCTGGTGGGTTTTTGCTGGAAGCGCAAGTACACCGAAAACCTCTACCGCAACTACTCCAATGTGGGGCGCATGGATATTTCCTGGCTCAAGTACATCTATCTGCTCGGTTTCCTGAACATGCTGCTCTGGCTGGTGGTGTCGGTGGTCAGCGTGCCGCTGGTGGACACCGCTTACTACCTCTTTACGGTGATTATGTGGCAGCTTTCGCTGCGGTTTGTCTACAAGCACCGGCCCGAACCGATGCCGTCGGCCGAACCGTCGGCTGTGGCGGTGCCCGACGCTCCGTCGGGCGAGGCACCCGACCGCCATTACTTTTTTGCCGGCAAGCTCGAGGCCCTGGTCGAGGAGGAGCAGCTCTACCTCGACCCCAACCTCACGCTGGCGGCCCTGGCCACCCGGGTGGGCACCAACCGCACCTACCTGAGCGATTATTTCTGCAACGTGCGTCACGTCATGTTCTATGATTACATCAACGGCCTGCGCATCCAAAAAAAGTGTGTACCCCTGATGCTTCAGCATCCGGAGTACACGTTGGAGCACATTGCACAAGTAAGCGTGTTTAACTCAATGGCTACCTTTCATCGCGCTTTCAAGAAAATTATGGGAAAGACCCCCGGTCGTTACCGTCAGGAAATCCAGCCCCGCCCGTAGCGCGCCGACGGGCTTTTTTGGATATATGTGGGCAGGCAGGTGGGCCACGTGTGGCCGTCCGGAAGAGGAGGCGGGGGTGGCCTGTCTGGCCTGAAAATGGTCTGAATAGTTTGTGGAGTGTGGTTTTTCTCAGTATCCTACAAGGGCAAAGATAGCGGCTTCTGCCCGAACCTTCTGCCTTCGGGTGGCTCCAAAATATTGCAATGCGTCAAAACGTCCTCTCATTCAAACAATTTAACCGTTTTTGTATCGTTCTTCCCGTTGATTATCAAATATTTGTGATTCTTGGATAAAAATGCGGTATTTCCCGTTTTCCGTGGGCCTTTTCCTGCTTTTCTGACCGAAAAAAGCCGCTGTATGCTTGCCGCGTGTCCCATAAATCCCTAATTTTGCAGACGGCCGCCGCCTTTTGACGGCCGATTTTTCAGGCTCTGTATTTTCAAAACCATACTGCTGATGAACAACACACTTTCGCGCAGCCTGTTGCTGGCAGGCGCTTTGCTGGGTCCGGCGGCTGCCGCACAGGACCGTCCCAACATCATTCTCTTCCTGGTCGACGACATGGGTTGGCAGGAAACTTCCGTGCCGTTCTACAAGGAGCGCACCCCGCTCAACGACCGCTACCGCACGCCCAACATGGAGCGCCTGGCGCGCATGGGCGTCAAGTTTACGCAGGCCTATGCCTGTGCCATCTCCTCGCCCTCGCGCTGCAGCCTGATGTCGGGCATGAATGCCGCCCGTCACCGCGTGACCAACTGGACGCTGGAGTACGACACCAAGACCGACGCGCCCAGCTCCGTCATCGACCTGCCCGACTGGAACTACAACGGCATCCAGCCTGCCGGCAAGGCCACGGCGCGCGACCTCAAGAACAGTACCCCCATCACCTCGCTGCCCCAGCTTCTGCAGGACAATGGCTACTATACCATCCATTGCGGCAAGGCCCACTTTGCGGCCCGCGGCACTACAGGCGAGAATCCGCTGCATTTCGGCTTCGACGTCAACATTGCCGGTGCAGCCAACGGTGCCCCCGGCAGTTACCTGGCCGAGGATGAGTACGGCACCGGCCCCTTCCACGTGGCCGGTCTGGAGCAGTATTATCAGAAGGGTACGTTCCTGACTGAGGCCCTCACGCTCGAGGCCCTCAAGGCCATCGAGGTGCCCATTGCCCGCCATCAGCCTTTCTATCTGTATATGTCGCACTACGCCATCCATGGCCCCTACAGTCCCGACAAGCGCTTCACGCCCCATTATCAAACGGCCGACGGCCAGGGTGTGTACGACTCCCTGCTTCGGGCGCCGCTCAATCAGCTTGAGGTGAACCACGCCGCCCTGGTGGAGGGCATGGACAAGAGCCTGGGAGACATTCTCGACTTCCTGGCGCAGCGCCCCGACGTGGCCCGCAACACCATCATCCTGTTCATGTCCGACAATGGCGGACAGGGGGTCAGCGTGCGCCAGGGCCGCATCAACCGTGACCAGAACTATCCCGCCCGCGGCGGCAAGGGCTCGGCCTTCGAGGGCGGTGTGCACGAGCCGATGATGGTCTACTGGCCCGGCGTCACCCGCGGCGGCACGACCAATAGCAACCGCGTAATGATTGAGGACTTCTTCCCCACCATTCTCGACATGGCCGGCGTCACCCGCTACCACACCGTGCAGACGGTGGACGGCCGCAGCTTCGTGGACCTGCTGAAGCACCCCCGCCGCCATCGCGACCGCGTCACCCTCTGGCACTTCCCCAACCTGTGGGGCGAGAGCCAGGACAAGGCCGAGGGCTACGGCGACTATTCCGCCATCATGAAGGGGGACTATCACCTCATCTATACGTGGGAAACCCGCCAGCTCCGTCTCTACAACGTGCGCAAGGACATTGGCGAAACCACCGACCTGGCCGCCAGCAAGCCCAAGCTGGTGCGACAGCTGGCGCAGGAACTGACCGATTCGCTCCAAGCCTGCGGAGCCCAACGCCCCGTGCTCAAGGCTACCGGTCAGCCCATTGCCTGGCCCGCCGAGGCCGCCGAGGCCCTGTAATCCCTTCCGGAAAACGGCATATCACGCCTTCCCCTCCTCCTTTGCGGCCGGCAAAAGGGGAGGGGAAGGCGTTTTCTGTGCCGGCGGGCTGCTGTCTGTCGGGACCAAAACAGTAAAAATTTCAACAGAAAGTGAAGAAAAAAATACTTTACGGTTCAAAATTTGACGGTTTTTCCCGCATTTCCTTTCGCCGGTAACCGATACGCCTCTCCCTCCGCATCGCGCCTTTGGGCAGGCCGGTGCGGAGGGAGAGGGCTTTATGAGGGATGGATTGTAATTTTTCGCTCGCTTTGCGTCAGCGCAGGCTGACGGTGGTGGGTTTGCCCCAGCGCAGGTCGGGACCCGCGTTCCAGTAGCAGGGGCGCACGGTCATCTGGTGCGCTTCGGCGTCGAGGGTGACCACGACAAACGAGAGTTGCGTTTCGTCGGTGCCCGATACTTCGCCCTTCATGGGTGAGTCCACGCGGAACACCGGCAGGCGCGTGTGCCCGTCCGGCAGGAGCCAGGTGTAGGTCTCCTCGTAGTTCTCGTTGCCGTGAAAGTAAGCCTTAATCTGACGGTGCGCCAGCAGGAAGTCCGCCAGTTGGCGGCGGGCCCGGCGCGGGGCGTCGTGGCGGTCTTTGACGTCCGACGTGTCTGCCAGCAGGTTCTCGAAACCGTCGGTTGGGTTTAGGTCGTGCCGGCCGTTCGGATTGATCAGGTGCTTGGCCTCCACATCGGGCTGGTCGTGCGTAAAGAGCAGTACCGGCTGATTTTCGGGCAGCCGTTGCAGCTCCCGCGCCATCCACCGGCGGGCGCGCGAGTCGGGCCACAGGCCCACAAACATCAGCGTCACGCCCTGGCACGTCAGCAGGTAGTCCACGCGGTCGGTGGCGTAGCGGTAGGTTTGGGCCGTGCGGGGCGTGTCGGGGTGCATGGTGCGGTTGTAGATTTCCGCCAGGCAGGTGGCGTCGGTGGCCGGACGGAGCGGCTGCGGATAGCCTATGGCGTTGCTCACGTCGTGGTTGCCCGGCAGCAGGCACAGCGCGGCGGGTTGGCCTGCCGCGTCGTTGACGTGCAGGTAGCCGTCGCACCAGTCGGCCGCAAACTGTCGCCAGGATGCTGCCGCCGTCTGTACACCCTGCTCCATGCGGTTGGCGATGTCGCCGCCGTTCACCACCACGTCCACATAGCCCATCTTTTGGCCGGCCTCCACTCCGCCGTCGGCGGGAAGTGTGGTCTGCGGCAGGCGATTGATGGCTGTCAGCAGGGCGCGGTTTACGCTGTCCGCCCCCACGTGGCGCTGCCCCCTGAAGGTGCGGTAAAGCCCGTAGTGCGAGTCTGACACAAACACCAGGTGCAGCCCGCCCGCCAGCAGCGTGCCCGGCAGGAGCAGGAGCAGCAGGGCGGTCAGTGCGGCCCGGTGCCACAGTTGTAGCGCAATCCGTTTCATGTTGAGCTGCTTTTTATGGGGAATGTCTTATTGGTTCTTTGCGCCGCGTGTGCAGGTGGTGACGATGGTCCAAGAGCCTGTACCGTTGGGCACGCGGGCGTAGCTGCCGCCCGTGGCGTGCGACTGGTTCTTGCCCACGTCGCTGTCGCGGTCAAAGCGGTCGAGCACGGTGCCGTCGGCCAGCTGCAGCCTGATGCCCACCTCTTTGGAGTTGGAGATGCCCGCCTGCAGTTCGCCCGACAGCGTGGCAATGACGGCGTAGTCGCCGCCGGCCACCACGTAGCCCGGCGTAAAGGTGTAGAGCGTCTCGTCCAGTCCGTCCTCGTCGGTCTTGATGAGGCTGGCGCCGCTCAGGTCAATGGGCTTGCTGCCCGTGTTGTACAGTTCCACCCAATCGTCGTCGGGATTCTGCTTGCCGCATATTTCGTTGAGCACGATGCGGCCCGTCGGCGTGTCGGTCGTGGCGTTCTGCGTGCCGCGGGTGCAGGCCGTGGTGATGGTCCATGCGCCTGTACCGTTGGGCATGCGGGCGTAGCTGCCGCCCGTAGCGTGCGACTGGTCCTTGCCCACGTCGCTGTCGCGGTCAAAGTGGTCCAGGGTGGTACCGTCGGCCGCCTGCAGCGTGATGGCCACCTCCTTGGAGTTGGAGATGCCCGCCTGCAGCTCGCCCGACAGCGTGGCCACCACGCGGTAGGCCCCCGCCTCGAGCGTTGCGCCCTGTGCAAAGGTGTAGAGCGTTTCGTCCTTTCCGTTCTCGTCCGTCTTGATGAGGCGCATGCCGCTCAGGTCGGCCGGTTGCGTACTCTTGTTGTACAGTTCCACCCAGTCGTCGTCGGGGTCCTGCTTGCCGCATATCTCGTTGAGCACCACCTGGCCCGTAGCGGCCGGTTGGTCTCCTCCGTCCGGGTTGCCCCAGCCGGGCAGGTCGTCTTCGCTATCCGTTTTGCAGCCCGTCAGGGCCAGTGTGGCCGCACAAAGGGCCAGTAATCCTAATTTTCCGTATGACATGATTTTTCTGTTTTTTTCGGGTAAAAAATGGGTTAGAAAGACAGCATCAGCCTTGTCTGCAGGATGCTGAAGTCCAGACCGTCGGGACGGGCCTGGCTCAGGGGCTTGCCGTCGGACGTGATGTGCCCCTTGGCGTCGGCGTATTTGTCGTTGTCCATGAACGTGTAGTTGAGGCCCAGCATCAGGTTGGTGCGCGGGTACCAGTTGAGCGATACCGAGTAAGCCTTGGCCTTACCGCCCGTAATTACGGCGCGGGCGTCGTGGAAGTCGTTCAGGTTCACCGTGCTGAAGTGCGCCGTCAGCTCCAGGTTGCCGCCCTTGCGCGTGACGGGCATGGGGCCGAACTCCGCCTCGTCGGGCGCGTACTGGCGGGCCTCACCCAGAATCATGTACGAGGCCTTGGCATACCATCCGTTGAAGGTGGCGTTTTTCAGGCTGTAGCGCTGTGTGCCGTTCAGGCCGTAGCGGTTGACGCCCGTAAAGAGGTACTCGCCGAAGAGCAGCCATTTCCTGTGGCGGAAGGCCAGTTCGTAGCCCAGCGTATAGTAGTGGTTGACGTTTTCAATTTCGGCGTCTACAAAGCGGCGGTGGTCCACCTCGCTCTCCGGCAGGCCGCGGAATTCCACCAGGCGGTTCTCCGAGCCGTTGGCGTCGGGTGTGCGGTAGGTGGCATAGCCGCCCAGGTGGATGGTGGTCTCCTCGTTCTGAACCGGCGTAATGGCCACACGGCCCGTAAAGGCATAGCCGTCGTTGCCGCGGTTGCGCTCCTTTTGTATCAGGTCAACCTTTGAGCCGAACACGCCGCCCGAAGCCCACCAGTGCTTGCCCCATGCCGTGACCGAAGCACCCAGATGGCGTCCTGAGGCAAAAATGTCCACCGGCATCGGGCGCTCCACGCTCTGCAGGTAGCGCGAGCTGGTGGTGCTCTCCATGCTCATCGGCTCCTTGAACTGTCCGGCCTTTACCCAGAGGTGGTCGTTGAAGCGGTAGCCCAGGTACATGTCCTTGATGTCCAGCTCGTTGTAGGCGTAGTCCAGGTCGAACTCTGCAAACCACTTTTTGTACAGCTCGGCCTTGATGGCCAGGCGGGCGCGACGCACAATGGCACCGTTGCTGAAGCGGAACTTGCCGTCGTCTTCCTCCAGGTCCTTGTTGGCCTTCGAGCTGAGGCCGCTCACGCCCTCGGTGGGCAGGTAGCCAGCCGCGTCCAGATAGATGCGGTTGTCCAGCCACCAGTGGAAGTTCTCGTTGCGGGTGGCAAAGTGCAGCTTGCCGTCTTTTACGTAGGCCTTTACGGCCTGACGCTCGCGACTGTGGTCGCTGTCATCGTCGTCGTGATTGGCATACTGTGCCCGCAAAGCGGCAGGTGAGGCCAGCAGCGCCAGTGCCGCCAGGCAGTATGTCGTGAAGTTCTGCTTCTTCTTCATGGTTGTTTCCTGATGTTTCTTTTTTCGTTATCGGTCGCAAAGAAAGGCCTTTTTTATGTCGGCAATGTGGCGCAGTAGTTACGTTTTGGTTACGCGGTCAAAATGTAACAGAATTGCAAACAAAGCATGACCACTTTGACATATTTTCCCCTTACTTTTGCCTTAATTTTTAGAGACCATATTAAAAAAGGAGAAAAGCTTATGAAAAAAATCACGATTACCTGCATGATGACCGCCCTCTTGCTCGGCCTGCCCGGCGTGGCCCGCGCACAGGAGGGGAGAACCGAACTGTTTTATGAAGATTTCGGTACCGCTGCGTCCAAGAAGGATGAACCGATTGAGGACCACGTGTGGAACACCAACGACAAGCAGATGTTCAGCTGGACGGCGGGCGAGGAGAGCAGCATCAACGTGCGCACCAACAACGATTCGGAAAAAGCCTACATGGGAGCTTCCGGCGACGGCAACCTCTATTTCAAGGGCGAGGCCTCGCTGACCATTACCGGCATCCCCACGGCCCACTACAGTGACCTCCGTCTTTATTTCGGCATTTTCAGCAAGAACTCCGCCGACGTCAATACCGAGCTGCTCGGCACGCCCTCAAAGGCCGACGGCAACTACATGACCGTAAGCCGCAGCCTTAACGGAGGCGAATTTAAAGAGTTCTACGACTTTTACGACCTGGGCCTGTCGCAGAAAGGTGACGTATGGGACTATGTGGACGGCATGCTCGTGGCCGATTCCGCCGAGACCGTCAGCCTGACCTTTACCAGCCATCTGAATCCCGCTGCCGACGGCGGTATCCGCCTGGATGACATTCGTCTGAAGGGCCTGTCCGTTACGACGGGCCTCACCGAGACTCTCGTGCCCGACGTTATCGCCGTCAGCGGCCGCACCATCCGCTATCAGGGCCGTCAGGGCCGTGCCGAGGTGTATAGCCTGGGCGGCGTTAGGGTGGGCGAAGTGCCTGCCGGCAGTTCCCTCACCCTGCAGGGCGTTCCGGCCGGTGTGTACGTGGTAGCCACCCCCACCAGCCGCACCAAAGTCAGCCTGCAGTAAATCCGGCTTACCAAACATATTCATTATTGTGTGATAGCTGGGTGCCCCGACCGGCCTCCCACTTCCCGCCGCCACCCTAGTGTGGCCGGTTCGGAGTGGGGTGCCGGTCGGGGCTTTTTGTGGCCGAATGGCTGGTATGAGGTTTCCGGTATCGGCCGGGGCCGAGGCTCCTGCGGCTGTCTGCATCTGTGGCCCGGGTGCTCTTCGTGGGTAGGCGTTTGGTAACGGCCGGGGCGAAGCCTGTTCGTACCGAGGTCCGACCTTAAAATTTTTCCGAGCCGCCAAAAAAAATTTCCGAGCCGCGAAGAATTTTTTTCGAGCCTCCAAAAAATTTTTTCGAGCCGCCTTGTTTTTCTGATGCGTCAGGGGGGATGCGGGGAGGGGGTGGTAGGAGGGGGTTGAATGTTGGCCATTGCACCGGGTGATGAGGTGGTGACCGGTACTTTGGTCCGGGGCGATGCCGTGTGGGAGGGAGTATGATGCCAGTGTGAAATAATATTTAATAGGTGCGATTATTTGGTAAAAAAATCAGAATGTCACAGCGCGTAATATTAAATAATAAGAATAATAAAGTGAAATAATGTAAACTGGTGATTCCGCGGGGAGCTTTAGGAAACAAAAAAGGACTATTTGAGCAATTTTTTTGAACTTTTGGCAATTGGACGCCTTTTTTCATGAGCTTCTGCCTTGTTGTTGCCTTTTAAATGAGTACCTTTGCATCACAATGATGAGCAATCGTTGCTACATGTGAATGAAAAAGGGCGAATCTGTGTCGTAAAGCCCTTAAGTTGCTGAAAATCGGAGAGATAAATCTTGCTTGCATCCCGGTCTTCAGGCTCGTGTTTGCTGATTGATTCATATTCAGTAGACCTTGCGATGGGAATCTGCCTGTTGATTGGAGGTTTCTGTATGCAGGGTAGAGTAAAAATTAACATATAGCGTATGTCGCAACTGACTTTGTTATTCGCTTTTGTAGTGAGTGCCGTACTGACGTCCTTTGTGATTCCGAAAATCATTCTGATTTCCTACAAGAAGAAGCTGTTTGACTTTGCCGATGAGCGCAAGGTCCATAAGGGCATTGTGCCCCGTCTGGGTGGCGTGGCCTTTACGCCCGTCATTACCATCACGCTGGCCCTGGTGGTGGGGCTGCTCACGCTGTTCATGCCGCCCCAGACCTGTATGTCGTATGTGTCCCATAGTGCCCACCTGGCGCTTGGCCTCTCGGCGCTGGTCATCCTCTACATGGAGGGTGTCACCGACGACCTCATCGGCGTGGGCTACAAGGCCAAGTTCCTTACCCAGCTGATTTGTGCTGTCCTGATTATCTTTGCCGGCGTTTGGCTCAACAATCTCTACGGCCTTTTTGGCGTGTACGAGCTTTCGCCGTGGGTGGGCAAGCCCCTTACGGTAGTGCTGCTGGTGTTCATCATCAATGCCGTCAACCTCATCGACGGCATCGACGGTCTGGCCTCCGGCCTGTCCATGATTGCCCTGTTTTTTCTGGGCTGTCTCTACGGTTTTTGCCGTCAGTGGACCTATGCCGTGCTGGCGTTTACCACGCTCGGTACGCTGGTGCCATTCTTCATTTACAACGTGTTCGGGCGGGCCGAAATCGGGCGTAAAATCTTTATGGGCGACTGCGGCAGCCAGACCATCGGTCTGCTCCTCGGTCTGCTGGCCGTAGGCTTCTGCATGCATACCGGTGCGTATGATCCCTTCCGGCTCAATCCGCTGGTCGTGGTGTTCTCGCTGCTCATGGTGCCCTGCCTTGACGTCATCCGTGTGATGATTGGGCGCATCCGGCGCCATTGCAACCCTTTTATGCCCGACAAGACCCACATTCACCACAAGTTCCTGGCTCTGGGTATGAGCCACAGTACCGCCATGGTCACCATCCTCTTCGTCTCTGCCTTCTTTGACATCCTCAATCTGGGCTTGACTTCCTTGCTTAATATTAATTTGATTATCTTGCTGGATGTGGTGCTGTGGACGCTGATGCATATTTGGCTGTCAAGAATAATTAGAAGAAGAAATAATAACCTATAATAATTTTATTGCTCAAATAATGGAAAAAGTATTAGTAACCGGTGGGGCCGGTTTTATAGGTTCCAATCTTTGTGAACACCTTTTAAATCATGGATACTCAGTAGTATGTCTTGATAATTTTGCCACAGGACATATTGAAAATCTATTACCTTTAATAGAACAGTTTCCACAGACTTTTAAGTTGATTGTCGGAGATATTCGTAATTTGGAGGATTGTCGAAAAGCTGCAGAAGGGGTGGATTTTGTCATGCACGAAGCAGCCTTGGGGTCTGTTCCCAGAAGTATTAAAGACCCTATTACTACCAATGAGGTAAATATTGGTGGTTTCTTGAATATGCTGGTAGCGGCACGTGATGCGAAGGTGAAGAGATTTGTTTTTGCGGCCAGTTCCAGTACGTATGGTGACAGCAAGAGCTTGCCTAAGGTCGAAGATGTGATCGGTCGTCCGCTTTCGCCGTATGCCGTGACAAAGTATGTTGATGAGTTGTATGCAGATGTTTTTGCCCGTACCTATGGAATAGAATTTATTGGGCTACGCTATTTTAATGTATTTGGCCGTCGTCAGGATCCTAATGGAGCTTATGCTGCTGTTATTCCTTTGTTTGTAAAGAAATTCATGAATCACGAATCACCTAATATTAACGGTGATGGTGAGTATAGCCGTGACTTTACTTATATAGACAATGTTGTTCAGATGAATATGTTGGCCATTACCACCAAAAATCCGGAGGCTGTTAATCAAATTTACAATACGGCTTTTGGAGAACGCACTACGCTTAATCAACTGGTTGGTTACCTTAAAGAGTATCTTAGTGAGTTTGATTCTGCTATTCGTGATGTTGAAGTACTGCATGGTCCTAATCGTGTGGGAGATATTCCTCATTCTCTTGCTTGTATAGACAAGGCTAAGAACTTGCTTGGTTACAATCCTCAGTACAGTATGCAGGCAGGCTTGAAAGTGGCTGTGAAATGGTATTGGGAAAACTTGAAATAAATTGTAATATTATGAAGATAAAAGATGTTATCCCTGATTCCTTGATGAGAACAATAAAGGGATCTAAGTTATATATAGATAGATTAAAAAGAAAAGGCATACTTCTGGCATATGAGTCTGTAGAGGCTATTTTAGATGTTGCTCCTCCTTATATAATAGATATACCAATGCTTGAAAAAGTAAAAATTGGTATAGTAAAAGATCATAATTATTATTCTGATGTTGAAGGGTATGTATTTGCAAGTGCGTCTTGGTTGCGTTATGAGCGTTTTTGTAAAAACAATAATATAAAGTATGATTTTTATGATATATATTCTAGTGATTGGATAGAAAAGGCCAAAGATTTTGATATTATAGTATGGCATACATTCTCATCTCCTTCCGTACAGTATATTGCAGAATCAAAAATATATATATTGGAAAAGATTTTGGGAAAAATGTGTTTTCCATCATTTCACGAGGTTTGGCAGTATGAAGACAAGTATAGGGCAAATTATCTATACCAATGTTTAGGCATACCATCAATCCCAACGGTTGTAACCGATAGTAAAGATGAAGCTTTGAAAATAGCCGAAAGAATATCATACCCTTTTATTTATAAGAATAATATAGGTGCTGGTTCAAATGGAGTGCTGAAAGTTAATGATAAAAATGAAGCTATTTCCTTAATAAGGAAATCTTTTGGTTCTGGGCTCAAGACATATTGGAACTATTTCTTTAATAAAGATGTGTTTTATTTTCAACATTTTGTTTCAGATGCAACTTATGATCTGCGTATTATGATGGTTGGTAATATGGCATTTGGATATTATCGTTATCCTAAAAAAGGTGATTTCAGGGCATCTGGATCAGGTATTTATGAGAAGAAAGAGATTCCAGAAGAAGCATTAAAACTTGCGGCAGGTATAAAATCAAAATTAAATTCAAGGCAAATGGGAGTTGACTTATTGTTTTCAGAAAAGGAAAACAAGTATTATGTAATTGAAACATCCTTGTTTAATCAGATTGATACTGCAGAACAGCTTGTTGTAAATGGCGTTTCTGGGTATTATGATATATCTGATATTGATAACATAATATTTAAGCCTGGTAAATTCTGGATACAAGAATTAACTCTTGGTTTGGTGGTAAGAAACTATTTAGAAAAAAAATGAAAACATTAGGTTTTGTTATAAGCAAAAAAGAGAATGAAAGAAGGCGTGCGATTATCCCCTCTGATTTACAAAATGTTGTCAATAAGGAGTATATTTTTATTGAAGAAGGATATGGTGCTGTCTTAGGGCTTTCTGACTCTGATTATAGGAATGTTGGTGTCAATGTCGTATCTAGGGATGAAGTGTTGCAGAAGGATATATTGTGTGACCCTAAAATTGGAGATGCCGAATATTTGGACAGTATAAATAAACATCAAATTATTTATGGATGGATCCATGCTGTTCAAAATAAAGATATAACTGATAAAATTATTAAGGCTAAAGCTACTGCTATTGCATGGGAAGATATGTATGATTGTGGAAGGCATGTATTCTGGCGGAACAATGAAATTGCAGGTGAAGCTGCAATTATGCATGCGTTCAGTTTGCATGGAATTCTTCCTTATGATACTAAAGTTGCATTGATAGGCAGTGGAAATGTGGCACGAGGTGCTTATAGAATTCTTGTCTCACTTGGTGCTGAAGTTGTACAATACAATAGACGCTCTGAGTCTTTGTTAAGAAAAGAAATTGGTTGTTATGATGTTGTTGTAAATGCTGTTTTGTGGGATACAACACGAAAAGACCATATTATTTCAAGAAACGACTTGAAAAATATGAAAAATAATGCATTGATAATAGATATCAGTTGCGATAGGAATGGTGGTATAGAGACTAGTGTGCCAACTACAATAGAACAACCTACTTATGTTGTTGATGGTATAGTACATTATGTTGTTGACCATACTCCTTCGCTTTTTTATAAGACTATTTCTAAAACACTCAGTGCTGTCAATGTGCAATATATTGATAAGCTTATAATGTCTGAATATGATGAGACTTTAACTAAAGCTTTGGTAATTGAAGAAGGTATAATTAAAGATGAACGTATAAATAAATTTCAAAATAGGTAATATGGAAAAAGAAATTAAAATTTGCGTGATAGGTCTTGGGTATGTGGGCCTTCCGCTTGCACGTCTGTTCTCGACAAAGTATAAAACTATTGGCTTTGATATGAGCCAGCGTCGTGTTGACGGTCTTATGGCCGGTCATGACAATACGCTGGAAGTGAGTGATGAGCTTTTGCAGAGTGCCATCGCAAACGGTTTTGTATGTACTACAGATATAGAGCAGATACGCGACTGCAATTTCTATGTGGTAGCCGTTCCGACCCCTGTTGATGAAAATAAGAATCCTGACCTTACTCCGCTTTATGGCGCCAGTGAAACGGTAGGTAAGGTAATATCAAAAGGTGATATAGTGGTGTATGAGTCAACTGTTTATCCGGGTGTTACAGAAGATGAATGTATTCCTGTTGTAGAACGTGTCTCTGGTCTGAAGATGAATGTCGATTTCTTTGCCGGTTATAGTCCCGAACGCATTAATCCGGGTGATAAACAACATACTGTAGAGCATATTAAGAAGGTCACGTCCGGTTCTACGCCTGAAATTGGAAAGAAAGTAAATGAAGTGTATGCTTCAGTTATTACTGCAGGAACTCACCTTGCTCCTAGTATAAAAGTGGCTGAGGCGGCAAAGGTTATTGAAAACTCACAGCGTGATATCAATATAGCCTTTGTTAATGAATTGTCTAAGATCTTTACCAAGATGGGGATAGATACGCAGGATGTGTTGGAGGCAGCTTCTACAAAATGGAACTTCTTGCCTTTCAAGCCCGGATTGGTTGGAGGCCATTGCATTGGCGTGGATCCTTATTATTTGGCTCAATGTGCCCAGCGTCATGGTTATAATCCTGAAATCATATTGGCTGGTCGTCGTATGAACGACGGTATGGGTGAGTATGTGGCAAACGAAGTTGTAAAACTGATGTTGAAGAAAGGTCTCCAGGTGTTGAATTCTCATATCCTTATACTTGGCTTTACCTTCAAGGAAAACTGTCCTGATGTTCGTAACACTAAGGTGATAGATATTTACAAAGCTTTGAAGGAATACAATGTCAATATCATTGTTTATGACCCATGGGCTAATTCGGAAGTTGTAAAACATGAGTATGGTATTGATATTATAAATGAATTGCCTGTAGAGAAAGCCGATGCGGCTATTTTGGCTGTGGCTCATAACGAGCTGAAATCTTTGGATATAAGATCTCTTGTTAATGATTATCATGTTATTTTTGATGTAAAAGGCATTCTTGACAAGAAAATTGTAGATGGTAGATTGTGATTATATGGCTAAATTTATAAAGAAAAGTTTAAAAGCATATTTAGACTATAAAAAGCATGAAGGATATTATTCTCTATATAAGAGGATTATATCCTTGCATCCTGAATTAGGGGAATATGTGAGAGGGGAAAAAGAATGGTTGAACAGATGGAGAAAATTAGATTCTAGAATCACTCCATATTCATATCGTATTTTTTCTCATTTCACGGGTGAAAATATTGACATTTTACCATTGGAAGCTTCTGTTTCATATATTGAACCTTTGTTGACACCCGTAGAATATCTACCATTCTACTCTGACAAGAATGTTTATGATAGGATCTTTGGTTTAGAAAATACATTTGGAGCTATTCTAAGAAAAATAAATGGCTTTTATTATCTAGAAGATTATTCTTTAGTTAGAATAAATAATTCAATATTATATGATTTATTATCTAGTTATGATAAGATAATAATAAAACCAAGTGTTGACTCTTGGAGTGGTAATGGAGTTCGCTGTTTTTTTAAAAAACAGAATAAATGGACATCGAAATTTGGCGAGATTCTTTCAGTTGAATTTTTGGATGAAAAATATGGAAATGATTTTATTATACAGAAATTCTTTCAACAAAGTCCATTTTTATCTCATTTCAATAAAACATCAGTAAATACAATTCGTGTATGTGCATATAGGTCTATAAAAGATGATGATATTGTCATACCTAATATGGTTCTTCGTATTGGTGGTGCTGGATCCATTGTTGATAGTGCACATGGCGGCGGTCGTTTTGTTGGGATTGACAATGATGGTAACTTAGGAAGTTTTTTATGTGATTTCTTAGGCGGTAAATATACTGAGTTTAATGGTGTAGATTTTGTAAATAATAATTTTATTTTGCCAAATTTAGATGGAATAAAAGAGTTAGTAATAGAATGCTCAAAACTTGTTATGCATCATAGACTTATAGCTTTTGATGTTGCTTTGGATGTTTATAATAATCCTATAATCCAGGAAATTAATGTTGGAGGTTTTGGTGCTTGGGTCTTTCAATTTGTAAATGGTCCAACATTTGGTAAATATACAGAAGAAATTTTGGAATATGCTTTATATAATAGACCTAAAAAAATAATTATTTTGTAAATCTTGATGTTTAGTTTTAGACGTTTATTCTTAGATAAAATCAAAAATAGTAAAGATGGCAAAGTTTTGTTTTCAAACTTTGCCTACCTTTCTTTATTACAAGTGGCTGGATATGTATTTCCGCTTATAACTATGCCATACCTTGCAAGAGTTATAGGACCTTCAGGTTTTGGTAAAATAGCTTTTGCTGCTGCTATAATGGCTTGGATACAGACTATAGCGGACTGGGGATTTAATTATACTGCTACAAGAGATGTCGCAAGAAATAGAGATGATTGGAATAAAGTATCTAAAATTTTTTCTACAGTACTTATTGCCAGATGTGTTCTAGTATTATTGTCATTTGGAGTTTTGTGTTTTCTTGTTGTTTTTATACCTAAATTTAGAGATAATGCTGCTGTTATATTTGTTACTTTTTTGATGGTGCCAGGACATGTCTTATTTCCTGATTGGTTTTTTCAGGCTATAGAAAGGATGAAATATATAACTATATTAAATATAATATCAAAGTTGTTTTTCACTATAGCTGTTTTCATTTTTATTAAAGATGAAAATGATTATATACTCCAACCTTTGTTTGTATCATTGGGATTTGTTATTTCTGGTTTTGTCGCATTATATTATATTTTTATAAAGTGGAAAATTAGGTTTGTATTTCCAAAACTAAATGTTGTATTTGTTATAATCAAGAGAAGTACAGATGTTTTTATAAACAACCTGATGCCAAACCTTTATAATAGTTTTTCTGTAGTCCTGCTAGGTATGTTTGCCGGATCTGTGAGTAATGGTATTTATGATGCAGGTAAAAAATTTGTTAGCATTTTGGCAAATCTTTTATCTGTTTTATCTCGAGTGATGTTTCCTTATTTGGTTCGCAATCTAGATAAACATGGTTTGTATGCAAAGATTTCATTATTTATTTCTTTTTTTTGCTCTTTAGTATTGTTCTTTTTTGCCCCATTAATTATTAGAGTCTTTTTTGGACAGCAATTTGATGATTCTGTTGTCGTTTTAAGGATAAGTTCTTTTGTCGTTTTTTTTGTGGTTATGGCCTCAGTTTATGGAACAAATTACTTAATAGTGAAAGGGGATGATCATGCTTTAAGGAATTTAACAGCATTTGCATCGTTGATTGGATTTATTATTGGTTTCCCGTTGATTTACTTTTACTCTCATATTGGTGCCGCATTGACTTTTTTAATATCAAGCATGTTGTTAGGCGTGGGGTGTATGATTTATGTAAAATCAAAATATAAATGAAAAGTCGTTTGGCTTGATAGGAATTTGTAACTTTTATTAAATTATGAATTGTAGTCATTAGGATATTGTATTTTATGGCAGTCTTGTAAAAGTAACTGTTGTATTTTAGTGAAAGACGGTATAATCTAAGTTTAAATGGTTATTGGGGAATGAAAATATGTTTTATTTAAACTATTCATGGAAATTGGCTATAATAAGCATTATTACATTTATTATAATGCTTATTATAGCGAAGCCTTGGCGCACTTATTTTTATCCAAAGAGTAATAATGTATGTAAGGGAGTTTATGTTTTTTTCTTGCTTTATTTATCTACTTGTGTATTTGCGTTTTGGGCTGAAGATACTTATCATAGCTGGGATCTTTTTATTGAAGCTGGTAGATATGATAATTTCCAGATGTTGATATATGAGGAGATATATAATTGGTTAGCAGGAATAAGTCAAAATAATTATTTTTTATGGAGATTGTATATTTGGTTGCCAGCTTGTATCTTTTTGCTTTTGGTAGCAAAACGTTTGGATCTTTTACATAGAAATATGCTTTCTGCATTAATGTTGTTTGGGGCCATGCTCTCATATACTAGAGGTATGTTGGGACATTCTATGCTTCTCTTTGGAGTAGTTCTTTTGTTAGATAAAAAAAGTAATGTTGCAATAAAGATATTGGGCATAGTTTTTTGTTGTGTTTCTTATTATTTTCATAAGAGTATGTATGTAAATATAATATTTGCATTATTAGCATTTCTTCCTATGAATAAGAAAACTTTTATTATTTCTCTTGTTGCATTTCCTTTCCTTACAATGGTTGCAACTTTACTTGTTAATGATATTATTTCAGGAGTTGTTGATATCTCATTGGCTGATGGAGTTGGAGGAGTTGGCGATAGAACAGCATTATATGTAAGTGGAGGAAAAAGAGAGCTTAATATTAATGGCATGATATTTCAGGTAATAAGGATAATTCCTGAATATTTAGTGTTATTTTATTTGGTTAATAGAATAGTTTATAAAAAATATTTTAAAGGATTAGAGAACGAAAGGGTTTTTACATATCTTTTTCGTTTATCTTATGTAGCAATTTATATTGCTTCGTTATTTGTGTTTTTAGATACATCGTCATGGATATATTTACGATTTAAATATATGGCTTTTTTCCCATTACCTTTTGTTTTGGCAAAAGTGTGGAGTTTAGAGCCTAGATCTAATAATTGGGTCAAATGTATTATATTTTTGCAAATTTCAGTTTTGTTCCTTGGGTGGTTTTTTATTTTGAAGAATTGGTAACTATTTTGTGAATTCTTATGAAAATACTTTTGCTAAATAATTCTGGTTTACATGAACATAAGGGTGTTCTGTGTTGTGAATCTAATACGGGAAATTTTGCTAAAGAATTAGCAGAGTTGGGAAATGATGTGACTTTTTATGGCCAACGAATTGGGAGAGGAGATGGTGTTCATACGTTTTGTATTGAAGATAATGGAATGAAGGTTATAAGTTTGCAGAGGAAAAAGTATAAATTGTATAATTATTTATGTTTATATTTGAAACTTCTTTTTATTATAAAAAAGGTAGATTTTGTATATATATATTACCCAACTTCATTTAGATTTGTTCCTTATATATGTAAGTTGTTTGGAGTTAAGTATGGATTGTATCTAAGAGGAATGGATGGGGTGAATAACTGTTTGTCAAAATGGATTTATAAAAACGCTTTAACCGTTTTGACGGTATCTGATCAGTTTACCAATTTGGTGAATGATATTGTTGGTTCCAACATTGCTAATACGATACGCCCGATGATTCCTTTTACGGAGAAAGATATTGTATATGATAGATTTTATGACAGGAATAAAAAATATTTTGAAATTTTATTTCTGGCAAGAGTAACAGAAGATAAAGGGGTAAAGGAATTATTTTTTGCTTTAAGTAAATTAAGACAAACTGGGTATAAATTCCATGTAACTTTTGTTGGTGATGGAGATTTCATTGATGAATCGAAGGTCTTGGCAGATTCGTTAGATATAGAAGATATAATAGATTTTAGAGGTGCTGTATATGATGTTGAAGAAAAAAAGAAATGTTTTTTGAATTCAGATATATATATATTACCAACTTATCATGAAGGATTTCCAAGAACACTATATGAAGCTATGATATTTGGAACTCCTATTGTAACAACTTTTGTCGGAAGTATACCCGGATTAATGAAAGATGGAGTAAATTGTAAGAGAATAGAGCCATGTTCTATAGATAGTACATTTGAAGGTTTACAGTTTGCAATGAAAAATTATGGCGCAATGATCGATTTTGCTAAAAATGGTTTTAATATAGTAAATAAGGTTGTTGATTCTACTAGATTAACACATGCTCAACTATTGAATAATATAATAAAAAATAAATGAATATGTTTGATAAATTATGGAATGGTAAATTTATAGGATGTTTTTCTGTGATATATATATTCATAACTGTTTTTGTAGAGCGATCATATGATATAATTACGCAGATAATGTTTCTTGAAAACATAAAGAAAAAAGGTCATAATTGTGTAGTACACAGAAGACTCTATTATAGATATCCAAAGTCTATAGAATTAGGAGATAATGTAATTGTCGGTAAAGATAATTCTTTTTCTGCCGAAAATGATATAAATGTTAAACGATTCCTATTAATAGAGTCTGGTGTTAGTATAGGTGATAATTGTAAAATTGATTTTACAGGAGGGGTTAAGATAATGCTTAATGCTCATCTTGCTCATGAAGTTGTAATTTCTACTCATGATCATGGATATAATTATAAGTCTACTCCAATAGGGAAGCCTTTAGTTATAGGTAATAACGCATTTATAGGTAATAGAGTAGTTATAATGCATAATTGTAATTATGTTGGGAGAAATTCTGTTGTCGGTACTGGAAGTATTGTAACCAAAGATGTTCCAGATAATGCCATTGTAGCAGGTAATCCTGCCAGAATTATTAAATATAGGGATGATATTTAATGAATGTATTAATAGTTGTACGCAATTTTTATCCTTCAACATTAGGAGGACCAAGTAATACACTTTATTGGTTGGCATCTTCTCTGGTAAAGAGTGGATTGGACGTTCGTGTGATTACTACTGATGACCATATTGTAGATAATAGTATTTCCAGAAATTTATGGACAAATCTTGAGGGTATTTCTGTTTATTACGCTTCAGTTGCAAGGGGTGATAAATATCATCTATCTATTGTAAAGCTTGTTAGAAATGTTATTTTGAATGCTGATATTTTAATTTTAAGTTCAGTATTTTATCTGCCTTCATTATTTTCAGCGTACTATGCTAAAAGGCATAATGTAAAAATAATTTGGTCTCCTAGAGGCGAATTGTTCCCTTCTGCAATTAATAACAATGTAATTAAAAAGTTATATGTAAAAGGATTAAAATTGCTGTTTGGTAATTATGCTGTTTTTCATGCCACTTCATATGATGAGGAAATCTATATAAAAGAATATTTTGGAAAAAATATCAGGAGTTTTATTCTTCCTAATTATATGCGTTTGCCAGAAAAAAAAGAACATGCAGATACTGAGAAATTTTTTCTATTTGTTGGTAGAATTGCTCCTATAAAAGCTTTGGATAAGATAATAAAAGGGGTCGCTTTATCAAGAAGCTTTTTGGCCTCAGATCTCAAATTGTATATAGTAGGTGGTGTTGAAGATAAGTATGAAGATTATTATAAAACATTAAAAAAACTTATTTTTGATTTGAAGCTAGAGAATAATGTTATATTTAAAGGTTCTGTCGTGGGAGCTGAAAAATATAAAATATATGCAGATGCTTATTTTTCTTTATTGTTATCAGATTCGGAGAATTTTGGAAATGTAGTGATAGAAGCATTATCACAAGGTACACCGGTTATATCTTCTCTAGGTACTCCATGGAAAAAGCTGATGACTACAAAATCTGGATTTTGGATTGATAATACGCCTGAGTGTATAGCCAAAACTTTTGATGAAACTATTTCAATGAATGCTTCAATGTATAATTCATACAGAGAAAATGCATATAAGTTGGCAAAGACTTTTGATGTAAATGAGAATATAAGTTTGTGGATTGAAAGAATTAAATCAATATAATTATGTCTGTCTTTAAGGATAAAATCCTGTTGATTACAGGTGGAACAGGCTCTTTTGGTAATGCTGTTCTTCGTCGTTTTTTGGATAGTGATATTAAGGAAATCCGTATTTTTAGCCGTGATGAGAAGAAGCAGGACGACATGCGTCATGCCTTGCAGAATCCGAAAGTGAAGTTCTACATTGGTAATGTGCGGGACAAGTCGTCGGTGGATGTGGCCATGCGTGGGGTGGATTACGTATTTTCAGCAGCCGCATTAAAACAGGTTCCTTCGTGTGAATTCTTCCCGATGGAAGCCACGCGTACCAATGTGGAAGGAACTTTTAATGTCCTGTTATCGGCAATAGACCATAAAGTGAAGAATGTGGTAGTGCTTTCGACAGATAAGGCAGCTTATCCTATAAACGCTATGGGAATTTCGAAGGCCTTGATGGAAAAAGTGGCTATAGCCAAAGGGCGTGAGTTGGGAGATGACGCAACCACTACAATATGCTGTACCCGCTATGGCAATGTAATGGCCTCAAGAGGCTCTGTAATTCCTTTGTGGGTGGAACAGATGCAGGAGGGTAAACCTATTACCATTACGGATCCTAACATGACACGTTTCATGATGACATTGGATGATGCGGTTGATTTGGTAGTTTATGCTTTTATGCATGGTCATAATGGAGACTTGTTTGTACAGAAAGCTCCGGCGGCCACCTTGGCTACCTTGGCGCAGGCTCTGAAAGAAACTTATGCTCAGATTGATCCTAAATATGGTGAGACTGAGGTGAAAATAATTGGTACTCGTCATGGGGAAAAACTGTATGAAACTTTGGTGACTCGAGAGGAAATGGTGAGAGCTGAAGATATGGGAGACTATTTCCGCATACCATGTGATACACGAGACTTGAACTACGATAAGTTCTTTACTCATGGTGATGAAAAAATTTCTACAGTGGAGGATTATCATAGTCATAATACAAGAAGGTTGGATGTAAAGGGCATGAAAGAACTGCTCTTGAAATTACGTTTTGTTCGTGAAGATCTAGGTCTGCTTCCTCGTGCAAAAGCAAAAGAAATACGTAGTGAATAAGATTATGGAATCAGAAATTAAAATTATAGACGGAGAAATCTTTAAAGATGCCCGAGGGCTTATTTATTCGTTGAATAATTTTCATTTTGAAGGAGTTCGCCGTTGTTATATTATCCATCATCCGAATGTGGCTGTTGTGCGTGGATGGCATGCTCATCAGCATGAACGTAAATGGTTTTATTGTACCAAAGGGAGTTTTACTCTAGCTCTTGTAAAAATAGATAATTTGGAAAATCCTTCGGATGATTTAAAGCCGGAAGTCTTTCATTTGGATGAAAATCATAGTCGTTTAGTTTGCGTTCCAGCCGGTTATGCAAATTGTTTGAAAGCTCATGTAGCGGATTCTATAATGACGGTTTTTTCTGATAAAACTTTAGATGAAGCATTAAATGACAGTTGGCGTTATGATGCTAAAAAATGGATTGATTTAAGTGACTAATATTATGAAAAGATTAAAAGTAATGACTATTGTTGGTACACGGCCTGAAATTATAAAGCTTAGTCGTGTAATGGCAGAATTGGACAAATATACGGATCATATAATTGTGCATACCGGTCAAAATTATGATTATGAATTGAATGAGATTTTTTTTAAAGAATTACATGTGCGGAAACCTGATTATTATTTGAATGCGGCAGGAAAAAACGCAGCAGAAACGATAGCTAATGTAATTCAAAAGAGTGATTTGCTGATGGAAGAAGTTAAGCCAGATGCTCTTTTGCTTTATGGTGATACTAATAGCTGTATTTCTGTAATTTCCGCGAAACGTAGAAAAATCCCAATTTTTCATATGGAAGCAGGTAATCGTTGTTTTGATCAAAGGGTTCCTGAGGAAATCAATCGTAAAATTGTAGATCATTTGAGTGACATCAATATGCCACTTTCTGAACACGCACGTCGATATTTGATTGCAGAAGGATTGCGGCCTGAAACTATAATAAAGACAGGCTCACCTATGACAGAAGTTTTGAATTTTCATCGTACTGAAATCGAGAATAATAAAGTTCTGGAGCAAGAAGGATTACAAAAGGGCGAATATTTTATCGTAAGTACTCATCGTGAGGAGAATGTAGATTCTGAAAAGAATTTTTCGGATTTGTTGGCTTCATTAAATGCTATTACAGAGCGTTATGGTAAGAGGGTTATTGTATCAACTCATCCTCGTACGAGAAAAAAATTAGATGCAATAGGATTTACCAATTCAAACCCATTAATTGAATTCATGAAACCTTTTGGTTTTATGGAGTATGTGAAGTTACAGCAAAACGCATTTTGTGTAATATCAGATAGCGGAACAATTACGGAGGAATCTTCAATACTACATTTCCCTGCAATTACCATTAGGCAGGCACATGAGCGTCCAGAGGGTATGGATGAAGGTACTTTAATTATGTCGGGATTGAATAGTGATAGAATTATTCAGGCTATAGATTGCGTTGTAGAACAATATAAGGAAGGAAAAGACGTAATTCATTCAATTCCGGATTATGCAGCAGATAATGTTTCGAAGAAAGTGGTTCGCATAATTCTTTCTTATACGGATTATGTGAATCGTACTGTATGGCATAAATTTAATTAAGGATTATGAAACAAAAAATATTGTTATTTGGCGCGACGGGGATGGCAGGGCATATTGCATACTACTATCTGCGTAGTACTAACCGTTATGAAATTAAAGATGTAGTATTTCGTACCCCGCTTACAGAAAATAGCATAATTGTGGATGTAAATAACCGACAAGCAGTAATTGATGTTATAGAAAATGAGCATCCGGATATCATTATAAATTGTGTCGGGGTATTAGTGAAAGGTTCAAAAGAGCATCCGGAAAATGCTATATACGTGAATGCTTATTTCCCTAATTTGCTTAAGCTCTTGTCTGATAAAATTGGAGCCAAGTTAGTTCATATTTCAACGGATTGTGTTTTTTCCGGGAAAAAAGGACATTATACAGAATCTGATTTTCGGGATGCTGATGATGTATATGGACGTAGTAAGGCTTTAGGCGAAATTGTTAATGATAAAGACTTGACGTTACGTACTTCTATTATAGGTCCGGAGTTGAAAAAAAATGGTGAAGGGTTATTCCATTGGTTTATGAAGCAAACGGGTACAGTAAGCGGATATACAACCGCAATTTGGGGAGGCGTGACGACTTTAGAATTGGCTAAAGTTATGGATTATGCTATTCAGCATAATTTGAAGGGACTTATTCATGTAAGTAATGGCGTAAGTATTAGCAAATGTGAGCTTTTGCAGTTATTTCAATCTATTTGGCATAAAAATGATGTTACAATCCTTCCAGTAGATAAGAATGGAATTGACAAAAGTATAGCTCGTTCTACACGTATGGATTATGTAGTTCCTTCGTATAAACTAATGTTAGAGGAGTTAAAGAACTGGATGGATGTACATTCAGCACTTTATGCTTCAATATATGGATGTAAATAATTTGTAATTTTAAGTCCTGAAATTGTATGAGAATTTTGATAGCCAGTCAATATTTTTATCCAGAGGAATTTAAAGTAAATGACCTTGCTGTAGATTTAGTAAATCGAGGTCATAAAGTTACGGTCTTGACTGGAAAACCTAATTATCCCTTAGGAAAATATCATGAAGGGTATAAATTCTGGGGAATTCAGAAAGAAAATTATAAAGGAGTAAATGTGATAAGAGTACCATCGGTAAGAAGAGGAAATGGTACATCTTTAAAGTTGGTTATCAATTATTTATCATATGTGTTTTTTGGATGCTTATATGCTTTTTTGCATAAAGATTTGAAATGTGATGCTGTAATTTGTTTTGGGACTTCTCCTATAACTCAGATTTATCCTGCATTCGTTTTGAAGAAACGTTATGCTTGTAAAGTAGGACTGTGGATCCAGGACTTGTGGCCAGAAAGTGTCTGGGCCACAAGTTCTATCAACAATAAGATATTGTCGAATATGCTTGTGCGTATGGTGCATAATATTTATGAAAAATGTGATGTATTGTATGTACAATCACAAGCCTTTAAAGATTCGATTTGTGAAAAAGGTGATTTTTCAAAGAAAATCATATATGCTCCTAATTGGGCCGAGACTTTGTTTTGTCAAACAATTCCAAATGTAAATAAATATAAGCACTTGATACCCAGTGGCTTTGTGGTTATGTTTGCAGGTAATATAGGTGAAGCTCAAGATTTTGATTCTATTATAGATGCGGCTAATTTAACAAAGAAAAATTCTAATATTAAATGGGTAATAGTTGGTGATGGTAGAAGAAGAAAACATGCAGAACAGAGAGTTAAAGATGAAGGATTATCTCATAATGTAATTTTCTTGGGACGTTATTCTGTAAAAGAAATGCCACATTTTTTCGTTCATGCAGATGTAATGCTTGTTAGTCTGAAATCGAAAGATATATTTTCCTTGACAATACCGTCTAAAATTCAAGCATATATGGCATCAGGTAAGCCAATTGTCACTATGTTAGATGGAATTGGAAGTAAAATCATAGATGAAGCAGGGTGTGGGTTAACGGCAAATTCTGGAGATGTTCATCATTTGGCTAAAAATATTATTACTTTATCTCAAATGAGCAAGTCTGAACTCATGAGTATGGGAGAAAAAGCTTTAAAGTATTATTGTTCGAATTTTGAAAAAACAGCGACAATAAATACGATTCTGTATGGGTTAGGAATTGATAAAGTGTGAAGAAATTAATGTTGAACATATTTGAGTCTCAATTGTTAGAGCTAATTAAGGCCGGGTTATGGGGCGTATGTCCTGATAGGTCTTTATTTTCATCCGCAGTAGATTGGGAAAAAATATACGTAGCAGCCCGAAGGCAATCTGTCTTAGGCGTAGCATATGACGGTATTTTGTTATTACCGGTACAGTTGCAGCCTACGAAAAAAATATTATTGTCATGGTTTGTTGTCGTTCAGCAGATAGAACGGATGAATCGGAAAATGAATCGAGGTATCGTTGATTTGATCGGGCGTCTTCAGGTGGTAGGTTTGCAACCTTTATTGCTGAAAGGGCAGGGGCTTGCACAATATTATCGGAATTCTTTGCATAGACAACCGGGAGATATTGATTTGTTTTTTTTCGACAGATATGATGAAGCAATTGCGTGGGCAGCAAGTCTGGATGGGGTGAAGTTTCATCCGGATACAACATACCATCGTTCATTTGAATGGCAGGGAAATCTTATTGAAATACATTCCCAGTATGTAGATTTTTATCATTCTTATAATAAGAAGATATGGAAAGATCTGCAGAAAAGTATTCCGTTATCAGGTGATGCGGTACTGAAGTTAGAGGATTCCTGTATTTTGATACCTGCAGCCCAGATGAATGTGTTATATGTATTTTTACATCTAATGCATCATTTTTTGCAGGTGGGGGTTGGCCTGAGGCAGGTTTGTGATTGGGCTTGTTTATTTAAAGCGGTATATTTACAGATTGATAAGGATATATTTAAGGAATCTTTGCACAGGTTAGGTATGTTGAGACCGGCAAACGCTTTGGCTTTTGTACTTGTAAAGTATCTGGGCGTTCAAGAAGAAGTAATTCCATTGGATATTTCATCAAAGAGAACACAACATGATGCTTTGTTTATGTTACAGGATATATTGCGTACCGGTAATTTCGGACATGATACTGTAATGATGAAAAATTTTAGGAGAGGGCGTTTTTGGAGAAATATTCCTTCTTATATCCTGGCGCTTAGGCGGCATGCGAAACTTTATGCGCTTTGTCCGCGTGAAGTGCGTGCTTATCCTATAAAATGGTTTATGGCTAAATTTAAAAAACAATGATACTGGATAAAAAATTATTGGACAAAGTAACGGAAGAAGCCAAGTCGAGTCCAAGATTGCGAATGAATTTTAACTTGCACGAAAGTTTGGATGCAAAGGCACAACGTTTGTTTAATGCACTTGAACCAGGCACTGAATTGCCGATTCATCGTCACCCGTGTACTGCAGAAACTTATATCGTAGTTCGAGGACGTTTGAATGTATTGTTTTATGATGACAATAAAAATGTCATACAACGTTATGAGTTGAGTGCACATTCGGATAATTTTGGCGTGCATATTCCTAAAAATCAATGGCACACATTGGAGGTGTTGGAAAGTGGAACCGTAATTTTTGAAGTAAAAGATGGCCCTTATACGCCATTAACGGCTGAGAATCTTTTATGAAGTGAGCAAGTTATATGAATTATTGAGAGGGGAGATAGATTTTTTGCTATCTCCTCTCTTTTGTCGTGAGGCGGAGACGCGATTTTCGGGCGGAAAGGGACGGCGGTAAGGCGAAAAGGATTATCTTTGTAAGACTGCGGCCGGCCCGGGAGGGAGCGGCGGCAGGAAGAAACGGAAAAACAGAAAAAACACATGGATACTGCGGAAACAACTACACGAAGCCGGCGACTAGCGCGCAACACGATGATGCTGTACGTGAGGATGGTGCTGATGATGCTGGTGGCCATGCTGACGGGGCGCCTGATCCTGCAGGCGCTGGGCGTGACGGACTACGGCGTGTATAACGTGGTGGGCGGCGTGGTGGCCCTGTTCGGATTTATCGAGGGGTCGCTGGGCAGCGCTTCGTCGCGGTTTATCACGTTTGCGCTGGGGCGCGGCGACGCGGCGGACCTGAAGCGGGAGTTCAGCTGTGTGGTGGGCATACACTACGCGATGGCGGGACTGGTGTTGCTGCTGGCCGAGACGGTGGGGCTGTGGTTTGCGTGGCACAAGCTGGTGATTCCGCCCGACCGCACGGAGGCGGCCTTCTGGGTGTATCAGGGGGCGGTGGTGGCCAGCGTGGTGATGCTGGCGTCGGCGCCGTACAACGCGCTGATTATCGCCCACGAGCGGATGCGGGCCTTTGCCTGCATTTCGGTGTTTGAGACGCTGGCGCGGCTGGGCGTAGTGGGACTGCTGTTCGTACTGCCTGGCGACAGGCTGGTGTGGTACGCGCTGCTGACGGTGGCGGTGCAGGTGGCGGTGAGGATGGTGTATGCGGGCTACTGCCGGCGTACCTTTGCCGAGAGCCGCTGGCGATGGACGTGGGACCGGGAACGGATGCGGGCCATCTTTGCCTACGCCGGATGGGTGCTGAACGGCAACCTGGCGGTGGTGGGGTGTACGCAGGGGCTGAACGTGCTGCTGAACCTGTTCTTTGGACCGCTGGTGAACGCGGCGCAGGGCATTGCGATGCAGGTGCTGACGGCTGCCAACCAGCTGTTTGCCGGATTTCAGACGGCTGCCAACCCGCAGATTACGAAGAGCTATGCGCAGGGTGACCTGGACTATATGCACCGGCTGGTGCTGTCGGTATCGCGCCTGTCGGCCTACCTGATGCTGGTGGTGGCGCTGCCGCTGATGTGGGAGGCGCCGTACCTGCTGAGGCTGTGGCTGGGGCAGGTGCCGGAGCACGCGGTGGACTTTGTGCGGATTTTCCTGCTGGTGGGGCTGAACACCACGCTGGTGGGGCCGACGGTGATGGCGGTGCACGCCACGGGGCGCATCCGCCGTTTCCAGCTGGTGGAGGGCACGCTGCTGCTGACGGTGGTGCCGGTGGGGTACGTGCTGCTGCGTGTGGGGCACGTGAGTGCCAACCAGGTGCTGCTGGCCTACCTGTGCATTGAGGTGCTGACGCAGCTGGTGAGGGTGTGGCTGGTGTACCCGATGATCGGGCTGCGCGTGGCACAGTATTACACCAAGGTGATGTGGCCCATTGTCAAGGTGGGCGTGGTGGTGTGGATGCTGCCGGCCATGGCCTACCCGTGGGCCCACGCGCACCTGCCGGAGCTGGCGGCCTGCGCGGTAGTGGTGGTGACGTGCGTGGCCTCGACGGCATTGTGGACGTACGTGCTGGGGCTGAACCACAGTGAGCGGCGCTACGTGGTGGAGGCGGTGCGGAAACGCTTGACGCGGGGCCGTAGGAGAAAGGAGGAGGAAAGGTGATGAAACTGAGTTTCGTGATACCGGTGTACAACGCCGGGCCGTATCTGGAGCCGTGTCTGTGCTCGCTGGAGGCACAGGGCCTGCAGGAGGGAGAGTATGAGGTGGTGTGCGTGGACGACGGCAGCACCGACGGTTCGTGGCAGACGCTGCAAAAATGGGAAGGGAGGAAAAATTTTTTCCGCGCCTTGCAGGAAAAACACGGCGGCGCCTCGTGTGCCCGCAACCGGGGGCTGGAGGTGGCGCAGGGAAAGTACGTGTGGATGGTGGACGCCGATGACCTGCTCGAGCCTCGCTGCGCCCCGCGCCTGCTGGAGCGCATGGAGCGGGAAGAGCTGGACGTGCTGACGCTGGGCGTGCAGGACTATACGGACGAGGCGCATCGGGGCGCGGTGAGCAACGTGGCGCACAAGCTGCCGGGCGTGGTGACGGGACGGACCTACCTGCTGCACTGCGAGGTGGAGATGGCGTGCTGGTGCCTGCTGTTCAGACGCGAGGTGGCCGTGAAGCACGGGGTGCGCCTGATGGAGGGCATCACGCTGGAGGATCTGGAATTTGCGCCGCACCTGCTGATGTACAGTCGGCGGGTGGCTTCGGAAAGCCGGGTGTGCTACTACTACCGCCACAACATGGCGGGCATCAGCAAACGGAAGACGCCGGACTTTTACACCTACCGGCTGGCGTGCTGGCTGAAGGTGCTGGACCGCCTGCAGGAACACGAGCGGCAGGCGGGATGCCTGGGACCGGTGATGGGCGACAAGGCGTACATGCTGCTGCTCTTTTTGTGGGAGAGCGACCTGAGCCTGGTGGAGAAGATGCACTACGTGGACCTGATGGAGCGGCACGGCGTGTTTGGCCTGCTGCGTGACCGCCGCATGATTTATGCGTGGCGCCACAAGCTGGCGGCCATGTGCTTCAGGCTGGTGTGGCCGTACCGGCTGTTTCTGCGGCAACGCTGGCTGCGGCCCCGCCGCTGACGGACACCTTATTATATAGAAAGAGCGGGGAAGAGCCGGTGCCGTGCGCAGCCGGCAAGCGTGGGGATGGCTGCCCTCAAAAAAATTTTTTCAGAAAAAACAGGCGTGTGCAGCGATTCGGCACACGCCTGTCGTAATTTTGCAGTGTCAAAAACAAAAAAACTAAGCTAATTATGAGAAATGATTTTGTAAAAAACAATGAACGTAGTACTCTTTTGAACCTGTGTCAGACACTGCCGCGTGTAGAAGCCTATATCAAGCAGATTGTGGGAAAAGACCCGCGGGCCATAGACCGACTGAACAGGGTTAAGCGCATGGAGCTGCAGTCGGTCCTGAAGCTCCGTAAGATGATCATGAGTACCTCGTTTGCGCAGAACCGTGAAGAGGTGAAAACCCTGGAGGGCTTTAACCGCCGGATGCTGGACCTGAGCCGGCGACTGATTCATACGACGTCGGACATGTGCAGGGAAATGGCGCGCTATACGGATGGACAGGGCGGACAGGCCACCGGGTGGATGCACTTTGTGTACGACGGAGAGCAGTCGGTAAGATGTCTGACAAACGATTCCCTCTACCGGTCGGACTTTAATTACATGATAGCCCTGAACAGCCGGATTCTGGAGACGGAACCGTCGTTAATACCCGACCTGATGACGGTGAAGGCCGTATGCGACCAGATGCATCCCGTGGAGCTGGACGACCACGAGATAAGCCAATGGAGCGTGCCGATGATCAGTGCGGACCCGTCGATGGGAGGTCTGAACTTGGGGTACATGAGACGCATTATTCCCTGTAGCGTGCTGAGCTACCTGAGTGCGAACTCGCCGTTTTCACTGCCTGACCTGGTACGCATGGACGGGTTTGTGGGCGAGGTGGACGCCGGAAAGGACCGAACCGTCATTCGTCAGGCGGCGTAGCGCCGGGGGCAGGTGTATGAAAAAAGAAACCGTACGCGGGCCGCCCCCGGGGCGGTTCGCATAAATCCAAAAAATCAGCACATATATAATGGGAGTAAATATTATAGGAAGATACGTTTGGCTGGTGGATACGCTGTGCCGGTACAAGCGGCTGACCTTTCAGGAAATCAGCAATTTGTGGCAGGAGAGCGGGCTGGGCTATGGTGATCCGCTGCCCCTGCGCACGTTTCACCATCACCAGCGGGCCATTAAGGACATTTTTGACGTGTACATTGAGTGTGACCGCCGAAACGGGTACCAGTATTACATTGACAATCCGCAACGCCTGGAGGGGAGCGCCCTGCGCAAGTGGCTGGTGAGCTCGTATGCCACGCTCAACCAGATTCAGGCCGACCATCAGCTGGAGGGACGCATTATTTTTGAGGACATCCCCTCGGGACAGACCTGGCTGACGCATATTGCCGCCGCCATGAGGGGCAACCGCGTGCTGCGCATTACGTACCGCGGGTTCGGACGTTCCGAGTCGACGACTTTTGAGATTGAGCCTTACTGCCTGAAGGTGGCTCGGCGCCGGTGGTATGTGGTGGCGCGGTGTCCGTATTACGCCCGGCAGAACAAAATGGCGGACCGGCCGCACCATACGGAATACAGGGTGTATGCCCTTGACCGCATTTCGGACATCGCGGACACGGAGCAGACGTTCAGCCTGAGTGAGGACTTCGACCCGCAGGTGTATTTTTCCGGCTGTTGTGGCGTGATGACTTCGGAAGGGCCGGTGGAACGGGTGGTGGTCAGGGCCTACGGTGCCATGGCTGACTACCTGCGCACCCTGCCGCTGCATGAGTCGCAGCAGGAGCTGGAGGGCTGGCCGGACAGCGCGCGGTTTGCGTACCGCGTAAAGCCGACGCTTGACTTTTATCAGTTGCTGTTGGCGCAGGGCAGTCAGCTGGAGGTGGTGGAACCGGCTTACGTGCGCAGGGAAATGCGGCGGCTGGTGGAAGAACTGGCGGCACGCTATCGGCGGGAGCCGGAGGAAGGAGCGACGGTAGGAGCGGGGAGCTGACTGGGGGCGGATTCAACCGATTTTTCGGTCAACAACACGAAAAAGCCCTGCCGTATGAGGGGGCAGGGCTGAGGGTTATTGGCCGTGGATAAAGTCCTCGATTTCGCGAATGGCTTCGCGGGTCTTTCGGCGTACGTGGCGAAAATGCATGACGCCGAGAATGGCTCCGACAACAAAGCCGACCGCTCCGCCACAGCAAATGTATGGCCCTCCGGATTTGGGGTAGCTCTCGTAGAGGAACAGGGCAAACCATCCGATGACGAAGGGGATGCTGAAGTAAAGCCAGCGCTGGTTGAGACGGTCCGTGCGCAGCAGTGAGCGGCTGATTTCGACGAGGCTGCAGCGGGCCATGTCGGCCGGATGTATGCCTTTGGAACTGATGCGCTGGTACACGTAGGCGGCGAGCAGGAAGCACGTGGTGAGCACGATGAGAATGAGCGAATAGTCCAGAAAGGAGAACAGGGCATTGCAATAGAGCAGGCCGAAAATAATGATGCCGTTTATGCTGCGTCTTTTACGCTGCAGGTCGCGTAGCTTGTTTCGGGCAGACTGCTTGATGAGCTTTTCGTTGACCAGGTTGGTCTGGTCGAGCTTTTGCTTGAGCAGCAGGGCTTGCCGGCGCATTTCGTCGAAAGTGGCCTGGTCGGAAACGGGGGTGGAAGTGATCGTATCGTTCATGACGGAAAACTTTTTATTGGGGGTTGGACATCTTTTTCAACGATTCCTTGATACGGTAGAGACGCACCGATACGTTTTTGGCCGATATGCCCACAATGGCGCCTATTTCCTCATAGCTCATGTTCTCGAGCCAGAGCAGTACGATGGCGCGGTCAAAAGGGCGCAGCTGATGGATACGCTGATAAAGCTGCCGGATTTGGCGGGAGTCTTCGTCCGTATCGGTGAAAAGATTGGGATGTTCGGGCAGCGGTACGCTGGGATGCCGTCGCTTTTTGCGCTGCCAGGTGAGACAGGTGTTGAAACTGACTTTCCAGATCCACGTATCCATTTGGCTGAGTTGGCGAAAGGAGTCAATGCCCCGCCAAAGGTTGATGAGTACCTCCTGAAAAAGGTCGTTGACTTCGTCGTCATCGTGAGAGAACATGAAGCACACGGTATAGATGGTGCTCTGATGGGCCTCAATGACTTTGGTAAAGGTTGATTCGTCCATAATTTCCGTATCTTATCGGTTCGTTTCTGCTTGTTAGATGCACAACCCTGGCCAAAAACTACAGCCGGCCAGTGCTTTTTTGCAGAAAAGGTGGGATTGACATGAATAAACGGGGAGGGGCAGACACATTACATGGCATACCAGCCTTGGTGGAGCGGATATGCCATGTGATGTGCGCGGCAGGAAGAGGGGGGATGGGGCTAATAGTATGTGATGGTGCGCTGAACGCCACCTATGGGCGTTTCGCCCGACATGATGAGCAGGCCGGTCCAGTTGCCCTTTTCGTCCTGCTTGACATAGTGGTAGGTCAGCGTATCGCCGTCGCTGACTTCAATTTTGACGACACGCCCTTCCTCGTCGTAGGTATATTTGCGAGAGTCCACGTAGCCGTCCATTTCGTTGTTGATGGAAAATTCCAGCAGCCGGCCCTGCTTGTCCCGCTTGACGTAGTCGCTGGGCTGGTCACCGTGTTCCGTAACGTTTCCGGCGGCATCGGTTTCGGTCTTGCCGGTGGTGACGGGGGTGTCCTGCGTACTTTTCTGCCCGTTGTAGTAGGTCTCTTCCGAGGTGCCGGTGAGCTTGCCGGCGGTGTAGCGGTAGCGCATTACGGACTGCAACTTGCCGTTTTCGGTGGTCCGCTTTTCGCTGAGCAGCCCGTTGGCATCGTACTGGTAGGTGCATTCGCTGCTGACGCCGTCGAAGGTGGTGGACTTGGTTTGCAGGCGGCCGTCACGCCGGTAGGTGCAGACGGACTCTTCGGGGTAGACGCCCATTTCGCCCCAGGGGTCAGGCTTGCCCGAGCGAACCCACTTGCCGTTTTTCATTTCGACGGTAAACACTTCCGTCACTACTTTGCTTGCTCCGCCTTTCACCGGGCCGGTGTCCGGAGTCATGTCATACTGCAGCTGGCCCATGGCACTTGTGGCGCACACTATGGCCGCCAGCGTGGTTAGCATTTTCTTGATACCCATATCGTTGCATTTTAGGGTGGAGTAAAACAATAAAAATTCCGTTGGAGCGGCCGCACGGTGAGCGCCGACAGCACGTCCAGACGCAATATTCGCAAAATATCCTGATACGGGCAAATTTTCAGCCGGAAATCAGCGAGAAAACAGGAAGGAGGGTAGCACGCGGAGTGGGCGCGTCGGAGACACTGGGAGAATGGATGGCGCGGCGAGACATTCCGTGCGGGATGCGGGGGAATATGGAGCGGTCTCCCTACGGACAGTTTTTTTCTTCTTGAAAGGTAGGGAGACCGCCTTTATATTGGGAGATAAAGAGAATCGGTCGGCCGGACCGGGACACTGCGCCCGGGCAACGGCTTACGGTTTGGGCTTAAAAAAAACAGGCAGATGTTTGCTCTTATGAATATTATTCGTAATTTTGCGAACAATAAAACGAAGCGCGTGGTGCAGGTCTGTTGCAGGCATAAGGCGGAGCAGTCGGGCATGGCGCGCGGCGATGGCGGACAAACGGGCTATGAACAAAGGGAGAGGTTGCCGGAAGGCTCTTTTTTTTAGCCAGAATGTTCGTTGTTTGGCGAATAACTAATTACAGAAAAGATATGAAAAAGATTGTATTTGTTTTGATGGCCGGTCTGGCTTTGGCGGCCTGTCATCGACCTACCGGAAAGGACGCGGCCGTGCCGGCGGAAAAGGAAGTGGCGGTGCGGAATGGTGTGGAAGTGCTGTATTTTCACGGAAAGCAGCGCTGTGCCACCTGCATGGCCATTGAAAGCCACACGAAGGCTGCCCTGGAAGAGCACTTTGCCGAACAGATGAAAAAAGGTGACGTTGTTTTCAAGGTGATAGACATCAGTAAGCCGGAAAACGAGAAGCTGGCTGAACAATATGAGGTGAGCTGGTCGTCACTGTTTGTCGTGAAGCATCAGAACGGAAAGGAAACCCGCGAGAACATGACAGAATTTGCGTTTGGCCACGCCCGCAAGGCACCGGACAAGTTTGAGGCGGGCGTAGTGAAAGCGGTGGATGAAATGCTGAAATAGGTTATGGACGGATTACAGGTATTGCTGGATAGCAGTTCCACTCCCGTGCTGACGGCATTTTTACTCGGGCTGCTGACTGCGCTTTCACCTTGTCCGTTGGCGACGAACATTGCGGCCATCGGTTTTATCGGAAAGGACATTGAAAACAGAAAGCGCATTTTCCGAAACGGCTTGCTCTATACGCTGGGACGGATTCTTGCGTACACCCTGCTCGGAGCGGTGCTGATCGTGATTCTGAAAGCGGGTTACAGCATGTTCGGCATTCAAAAGGCGATAGGTACGTGGGGCGAGCTTTTGTTGGGACCGCTTTTGCTTGTGATGGGGCTGTTCATGCTTTGGGGAGACAGGCTTAATCTCCCGAAGTTCGGGTTCAGCGGAAATGCGGAAGGGCTTGCCGGAAAAGGCGGATGGGGCGCACTGCTGATAGGGGTGCTGTTTGCTTTGGCTTTCTGCCCGACCAGCGGCGTGTTCTATTTCGGGATGCTGATACCCATGTCCGCCACTGCGACGGCCGGATATTTCCTGCCCGCAGTATTTGCCATTGCCACGGCCATACCGGTACTTGCCGTGGCGTGGATCCTGGCTTTCAGCACGCAGCGGATCGGAAGTTTTTACGGAAAGATGCAGAAAGTGCAGAAGTGGATGAATCTTATTGTGGGGGTGGCGTTCATTCTCATCGGCTTCTATTATTGTTGGATAATGTATTGATAAAATGAAAATCGGATAACAAACAAAAATTATGATACAGAAATTTGCAGATTGGTTGGTTTACGGACTGTTTGGACTGGGCGCCGATACGCCGATAGGATCGGCCGTGAACTTTTTTTTCTATGATACGATAAAAATTCTCATCCTTTTGTTTTTCATCAGCGTACTGATGGGCATTGTCAACGCTTATTTCCCGATAGAGCGGCTGAGAAATTATCTGGTTACGCACAGAATGTACGGATTGCAGTATCTGCTGGCTTCACTGTTCGGGGCTATCACGCCTTTCTGTTCGTGCTCTTCCATACCTTTGTTCATCGGTTTCGTAAAAGGCGGTATTCCTTTAGGGGTTACGTTTGCCTTCCTGATTACGTCGCCGCTGGTGAATGAGGTGGCAGTGGCCATGTTTCTGGGCACATTCGGCTTGAAAGTGACCTTGATTTACGTGATCAGCGGTATTTTGCTGGGAGTGGTAGGCGGTTTTGTGCTTGGTCGCATGAGGCTGGCGCCCTATCTGAGCGATTGGGTAAAGCAAATACAGTCCCAGTCGTCAGCTCAGGCGGGAGAATGGGAAAAAGACCAGACCTCTTTCGTCAACCGGCTACCGACCATTGTCCGTGACGCGTGGAGCATTGTCCGTGGCGTGCTTGTTTACATCTTGATCGGTATCGGGATTGGTGCGTTCATGCATGGCTTTGTGCCGGAAGGATTCTTCCAGCAGTATATGTCAAAAGACAACTGGTATGCCGTACCGCTGTCCGTTATACTTGCCGTGCCGATGTATGCCAATGCCGCGGGTATCGTACCTGTCATCGAGGTTTTTGTGGCAAAAGGTATTCCCGTTGGAACTGCGATAGCCTTCATGATGGCTGTTGTGGGGCTTTCACTGCCGGAAGCCACACTGCTGAAGAAAGTAATGACGTGGAGACTTATCGGCATATTTTTCGGAACGGTGGCATTCTTCATCATTCTTTCGGGTTATCTGTTTAACTATATACTGTAAAAGGCTGATGATGAAAGGAAAACTATTGAGTAAATGGTGGTCTGCGGTTATGCTGGCCGCCATTTCTCTTCAGCCCGCCGTGGCGCAAGATGGTGAAAAAGCCTTTTACGGGAAGCCTGTCCTGACACTTTTTGCCAACTATAAGGCCGGGCTGGGGTATAAGAATGAAAACAGCGGATTCAACCTTGACCGTGCGTTTGTGGGCTACGAAGGATTTTTTGCCAAGGGCTTTTCCGCAAAAATTCTTATGAATGTGGAGACGGTGGCTGATGAAAACGGGAATACCAGGTTCAACGGATATTTGAAGAACGCCCAGATAGACTGGAGAGGAAACGGATTTTTTGTATCCGCCGGATTGGTAAATCTGAGGCAGTTTGCTGAACAGGAGAACTTTTGGGGGCACAGATACGTATTCAAGTCCTTTCAGGAAGAATACGGTATTGCATTTTGCGAGGATATAGGAGTCGTGGCCGGCTATGCGTTTTCACCGGTTGTATCGGCAGATTTGGCTTTGACAAATGGTGAAGGGCGAAAGTTCAAGAACATGGATAACAAATATAAGTATGGGGCCGGTGTGACCTTGAAGCCAGCCAAAGGGCTCATGTTTAGGATATATGGCGACATACACAATACGCCGGAGTATATGAAGACGGATGCGAGCCGTAAGAAGGACCAGTATTCGGTAGCCGTTTTTGCAGGATACAGTCACAGCCGGTTTTCACTTGGCGCGGAATACGATCGGGCCTTCAATTATAAGTTTACACCCGGAACAGACGTCAATGGTTATTCTGTCTATACCACCGTAAATATAGCTCCCAAAATGCATTTGTACGGCCGTTTTGACCTTTTGGATGCAACGGGTGAAAACACAAAGGAGGTCAGGGAGGGACACGCAATTATCGGAGGTTTCGAGTATGTCCCTATCCGGCAGGTAAGAATATCGCCGAACTATCAGAGTTGGAAAACGAAGGAAGGCAGACGTGAAAATTATCTTCTCCTGAGTGTGGAATGCAAAATCTGAGGAATAGGCTTATGCGATACATTTTGATATTGGCAGCAATGCTGCTTGTTACTGGTTGCAAACCGGGAAGTGAAAAGAACAGAGAGAAAGTCTGCGAAGCGGACATGACGGGGAACTGCAAGCAGGAGGCGTCTGTCGTTAATATGGCGGACAGCATACGTCTTAATTTCTGCTATCCACTGTCAGACGGAACGGAATACGGTTATACATTTCTGGAGTTCGGAGCTGTCGGGTGTGCGCCCTGTAGAAAGATGGAAAAGGAAATGGAAACCATCAGGAAAGATTTTGCCGGAAAAGTAAATGTTCGCTTCCTTAATCTTTCGAAGAAATGGAACAAGGACTGGGCGGATTATTTTGAAATTCAGACCATCCCCACACAGGTTATTCTTGACCGTAAGGGGAAGGAAATATACCGGCATGTCGGATATATTCCGGCAGAAAAACTGAGAAAAGTGTTTGAATAAAGAAAAATTTGGAGAGAAAATGACAGATGAAAGTATTGATTATTTGTACAGGAAACAGCTGCCGCAGCCAGATGGCTCACGGCTTTTTGCAGGCATTCGATAAGAATTTAGAAGTATATTCAGGTGGTACGGAACCGGCCGCTCAGGTAAATGCCAAGGCTGTGGAAGTGATGAGGGAAGTCGGAATAGACATCAGTTCTCATGTGCCTACGCACGTAAATGCTTATATCGATCAGGAATGGGATTATGTAATAACTGTGTGCGGAGGGGCCAATGAAAACTGTCCGGCTTTTACCGGAAAGGTCGGCAAACGTATGCACATCGGCTTTGGCGATCCGTCACATGCTACAGGTACACCGGAGTTCATAGACTCGGAGTTCCGCCGTGTACGTGACGAAATCAGAAATGCCTTTGCCCGTTTCTACATTACAGAAATCAGAAAGGAAAAGTGACCGTCGTGAGCCTGACTTCGTGATTTGTTCGGTGGAGATTTTTGCTCCACCTTTTGCTCCACCTCCAACGGTAATATTCTGCCGTTTTTTGCGTGTCTGGGGAAAACAAAAAATCCCGATTTCGCTTGGAAATCAGGATTTTACTATCTTTTGCTTTTCTTCAAAGTGGTGCCACCAGGAATCGAA
>ENA-UONW01000170-UONW01000170.1-human-gut-metagenome-genome-assembly--contig:-CS52-NODE-170-length-103227-cov-126.970060_pt1 | contig 103227 bp, 88 predicted proteins | sample MGYA00242463_ERZ724010 | MGnify/ENA metagenome assembly ERZ724010
GAGATAAAGGACGAAACGTTCATCGCACAATGATCGCGAACACGCTTTTCCATCTTCTCCCTGTCAACGACATCCTGTTTCACGAACATCGGATGTATCTGATACTTACCGCTTTCGTCCTTCAAGGGCGTGCGATGCTCCAAATAATTGATTGAACCTGTTGCTCTAGCCATATTCTTAGTTGTTTTGATTCTTTAAAAGATTATGCGCAAAAATACTGATTATTAGCGAGATAAGCAATTATTTTATGTTAACTTTGTTAAAAGATAGAGTTATAAAGACATGTTTTGTGATAAAAGATAGAGTTATCAGACTCTATACATTATGATTATCTGTGTAAAAATCAAATCAGCAAGTATACCAGAAGTCTTAAGACGTTGATATACTTGCTGATTATATTATCCCAAGCAACGAGACAAGTAGCCAATGCAACAAGTTACAAAATCTATATTATCACTATTCATATCTTCTGTTTTTACAAGGCTGCAGCCACCCTTCTTACTTTTGCCAATCTCGTCATAAAAGTAGAATCACTTTTAGTAGATTGCAGATTATATCTCATCTGCATTTTCAACAAAGGCTCAGCATTCACTCCAAGTGCAGCCTCAAAGAGCAGGGCCGTTTTTTCCGTTACTGGGCGACGAGCATTCAGAATTTCGTTCAGGGCAGAATAAGCAATCCCCATTTCCTCCGCCAACTGGCGCTGAGAGATTCCACGGTATTCTATCTCATCCTTCAGAACATCCCCTGGATGCGTAGGAAAAGCTGGAGTCATCTCGTTTGCTCGCATTTCCTTTGTTGTTTTATTATCGTTGCTCATAACTATATTATTTATAATGGTTTGACAATTCAGTTATATTACATATGGTTGCAATAGTTTGACCATCCTCAAATTCTTCTTCAAATTCTATTCGATATTGGTCATTCACTCTTACCGAGGACAAACCTTCTTTATTTCCTTCTAACCGTTCATAATTGAGAGAATTATATTTCCATAGACCTTGAACGTTATCTTCCGATATCATAAGGTCTATCACTCGAATATACTTTCTAACTATTTGCGGTTGAAAGCGATGCTTTTTATCAGATTTGCCAGATCTATATAGATCACGCAGATAATCCTCGTTGAAATTTACTATCATAACCTTAATGTTTTGATGCTGCAAAGATAATATTTTAATTCGATATTCACAAATTTTGTGAAGGAAACTTTTGCATAACAACTATAATTGTGATTATCTGTGTTAAAAATCATAAGAATCATCTCGTTTCTCATTATTTTTATTGCCTTTGTCCCAAAATAACAATTTAAAACAAAGGATATCATGTCCACACCCAATACAGGATCCGCCTTGAAGCTGAACTGAGATGCCTTGATACCTACATAGTCGAGATCGAAGAGGTTCTTGTGTGGCTTCTCTACTGGCAAACCGAGCATTACGCGGGTAGCCAACTCGATGAGGTTGATCTTCAATACCTTGCTTACGAATGGGAACGAACGGCTGGCACGCAAGTTACACTCGATAACGAGAATATCATTGTCACGAGCCATGAACTGAATGTTGAACGGACCGTTGATGTGCAACTCCTTGGCAATCTGACGACCAACTCGCTTTACACGACGAACTGTCTCAACATACAACTTCTGAGGAGGGAACTGGATGGTAGCATCACCTGAGTGAACACCGGCAAACTCGATGTGCTCGGAAATCGCATAGGCAATCACCTCGCCATTCTTTGCCACTGCATCCATCTCAATCTCCTTGGCATGTTCGATAAACTTACTTACTACCACTGGGTGATCCTCACTTACATTGGCAGCCAACTGCAGGAATCGCTTCAGCTCATCCTCGTTAGAACATACGTTCATCGCAGCACCCGAAAGCACGTAGCTAGGACGAACCAATACTGGGAAACCGACACGCTCGATGAAGTTGTCGATGTCCTCCATAGAGGTCAGGGCGCTCCACTCTGGCTGGTTGATGCCGTTATTAGTCAACATCTGAGAGAACTTGGCACGGTCCTCAGCGTTATCGATGTCCTTGGCAGCAGTACCCAGGATTGGCACGTTCTGTGCATCCAGATGCATAGCCAGGTTGTTTGGAATCTGACCACCAGTAGATACGATGACGCCATGAGGCTGCTCCATCTCGATGATATCCATCACACGCTCGAAGGTCAACTCGTCGAAGTAGAGACGGTCGCACATATCGTAGTCAGTAGATACGGTCTCTGGGTTGTAGTTGATCATCACAGAGCGCCAGCCTTCCTTGCGGATGGTGTTCAATGCCTGAACGCCACACCAGTCGAACTCTACAGAAGAACCGATGCGGTAAGCACCTGAACCGAGTACGATGATAGAACGGTGGTCGTTCTCGAAGGTGATGTCGCTCTTCACGCCAGCGTAAGTTACATAGAGGTAGTTGGTCTGAGCAGGATACTCTGCTGCCAGGGTATCAATCTGCTTCACTACAGGCAGGATGCCATAGCTCTTGCGCAAGCTGCGGATGACGTGCACTGCCATGTACTGGTTACCAAAATTTTCACAACAAGAGAGAACTTTCTTTTTCTACACTTATATGCTTTTAATCTTTTCAAGAATTTTTGGCAATTGTGTACGTACATCTGCTATTGACATTTTGCAAGCAGTTGGTGGATTGGGATATGGATAAGACACCATAATGGCATCATACACATCATTCTAGTTTTTCACCGAAGTCACATAATATCCGAACTTATATCGGCTATTGTTGTTTTTAAGACCTGCAAGATAAATAACTAAGGCTATCAGTTTGTCACTTATATGCTCAAATCCCATTTTTTTCGCAACTGTCACCAACTTTTATGCCAGCACATCCATAATCACAATTTATAAGATAATTACCTTTCTTAAATGCACGTTTCATCAATTGCGCATAATCAGCAAGTTCCATTTCATTATAACGATAATCAGCATAAAGCTGTTGAGTTACATCCGTGAAACCTGAAGCAAGTAGTATTCTGAAAAATCTTACTTGCATTTTTGTTTGTTTACAATATCTTCCCATTATTATATCAAATAATTTAATCTCTTTTATTATTTTACAGGAAATGCCACATCCAACAATTGACGACTTCTCAGATAATTATAAACAGAGTTGTTGCCTTTAAAAAGATCTGTTCTTCCCTTGTATCCTTTTGCTATATCCAAGGCCTGTTCATCAGAGTAAGTATGCTTACCCCTTTTCATATGTCCAAGACACAGAGTTTGAAATTCTTTTCCTCGTTTACAGATTGCAGCATATTCATTTGGACACTCTGTTTTGAAATCCTTCAATATACCATAATCCTTGCTTACCTCTATATAGAAAGCATCGCTCTTTCTTTTGTGGCTTGTTGGACGACTCATATGTTTCGTAGCTTCAACAAAGATTCCTCTATTACGAGCAGCACAATATGCACTAGGATCACATTTTCTCCAAGCACTAATTGATGGATGTTTGCTTGCACTTTCAATAATTTCTTGGTCTGTCCGTTTAGGACGGCAAGCATATGTCATATGAGCAAAGCATTTTTCCGCCCAGCCTTCTTTACTTATAATTACAGCATAAGCACCAGGGTGTTCTTTTTTGAATTGTCCTCTTGTTTCGTAATTCGAAGCTAATTCAATATATTCCTCTAATGATTTTCCCTTTGGGGGATTTGGCAATAAAGAATTCTTCAACTCTTCATATATACCCAATCTTATTGCAGCATTCATCATTGCTCTATTTTTTTCAGCAAACTCTTGCTGAAATTTTAGTGTACCTACAAAATCTCTAATTTCTTGCTCTGTATAAGGTTTACTAACCCCTCTTGTGAGATTTCGACTAAGTTCTTCGTAGATACCCAAGGCTTTTGCTGCATTGATAGCAGAAGGAAATTTTTTGTAAACTTCATGTATTGTATTACATTTTCCAAAACAGCCCCTAATATGTTCTTCAGACCATGTTGTTCTTTCTTTTGGCAATATCAGTTCAATTTCCTTATTCCATTTTCTCTTTAAGGCAAATGAATAAGCACCTGGAAATTTCTCTCGAAATTCCAGATAAGAAGAACATACATTTACACGTTCAAATACAGCTTTCTTTGTCCATTTGTAGGAACAAGTTCCCAACTCTCCTCCTTTGCTACTATTAAGCAAAGTCCAATTTCGAGAGTATTCCTTAATGTATCTTTCCTCTTCTTTCTTCGCCTCTAATTCTGGCATATAGTCTGTCAATTGAACAAAATTTGGCAGCAATTTTGAGACAACAGAATGCAGATAAATCGGAGAAGGTTTTTCTTCATTTTTTCTCATATGTTGTTGCCATCTGTCTTTTGTATTCCAAGTAAGTCCAACATAGGCATACCCATCTTTAAATGTAGCTATATAGATACATCTCTTTTTTAGATTACCCTTTGATTTCATCTTTTTACAGACTTCATCAAGAACACCATGTTTACGTGCCCATTGATAAGCCCAATTCGATTGCTTTTGAAAATCTCCTCTATAGTCATATTTCTCAGCTTCTTTCTTCACCTCATCTAAAGTCCTTTTTGGATTTAAACTTTTCATATGATGCATGGCTATATCCTGAATATGTCTGTGTCGTATAGCTTGATATAGCCATCTTGGAATATCTTTGCTATAGTGATATGGCTTGCATAATTCAATCAAATCCTCGTCAGAATACAGCTTAAGATTATGTTTCTTATTCTTATTTTGTTGACTTTTATTTTCCATTTGACCTAAAATTAATCATTCGAATAATAACCAGCATGTTTTTAAGATTTGGTTCTTTACATATCATCAAGATTCTTCTGATGATTTTTCTTATATACTGGTATGTAATTAATTCTATCTGTATACGACATTTTTACTTGATAATCATAATCTTGTTCTATAACAACCAATGTTATAATTCCCTTCTTACTTTGAAAAGAACAAGATGACACAAAAGAACCCGCCAAAGGAGACTTATATGTTGCATCATAATGTTTCTCTCGAAGTAACGTTTCTAGTTCATCATACAACACTTTCGCATCATCTTCTTTGAAAAAACTATGGATGAATGTTACTGACCACATTCTTTTCGTATCAGGATCATAATGCAAACCAAAATGTTCTATATTTCCAAGGAAAGGACCTTCCATAACACGAAGCCCCACACTTGCATACTTATTATCTGGTGATACATAAAAGCCCTTGGACTTTAGTTTTGAAGCATACTCGTTAACGCTGCCATCAATTGGAAATCCAAGAAACTTTAAATGTTCCTCAGAAAAAGCCTGTATATTACACAAGCATAATATGATAATTGTTATAAGTCGTATCATGTCTTATTCTTTTAAGGGTAGCCCATATAGGGTATTCATTATAACTTACTTCTATTTTGTTAGACTGACTAGAAATATACTACTCACAATTTTCAATATAATCTGTAGTATTATTATAATACAACTCCATAGATAACTGGTTGTACTTAGCTTCAATCGCAAAGAAATTATCATTTTCTTCTTTCAACAGTTGTTCTATTATCAATCTGGCACGCTTTAATTTACTTTGAAAACTATAGAGTCCAAATTCAGACTGACTTCCCAACTTATTCGGTTCATGAAATTGAGATATAGCATCTTTGACGTTGTCAGATTGATACATAAACATATCGAATCCTTGCAAATTACCTTTGGTCTTTGTATGGTAATAGTTATATACAAGCAAACCGACAGTAGGCTTTAACTGTAAATAAAGGAAACGGAGTTTTTCCTTTCTGTTATTTCTCACTACAGGCTCTATCTCTTCAATAAACCCATATTGTAAAAGCATAGAATCAGCTTCAGCACATTGCTGATTAAAAAAAACGTCAATAATTCTCTTTTTCATAAAAGTTCTTACTCTTTGTACATTTATTTATATAAGTATCATCCGAAGATAAATCTATAGCTACTTTACCTTCTTATTATAAGCCACAGTAAACCCTTTTAAACTGATATTAAACTCACTAAATCTTGGCTCATCGTATTTTAGACTTTCCCCCATATTAAAATACCGACAAGATATAAACTCGCCTTTTTTCATCTGTTCAGTAGTCATTGGTACCCACAAAAAGAAAAAATATTCAAATGTAGGTTCTGTAACAGTAGGGAATGTCATTTCAATCTTAACTCCGCTTTCTATCTTACCAGAACGATTTAAATCTGCTTGAACATCTCTTTTTCTTGGAGTGTAAAAACCTACCTCAGTATTTGTTTTTGTAAACTTATACGCATCGTTTGGTGGAAATTTTCCTACATATTTAAACATTTGTTCATCTTCGTACCAAACAGCATCAATTTCTCCTGCCGTACAATGAACTAAGATACTTTGCTTTATGTTATGAAACTTGTCTGTTACAACTTCCACTTTATCCCACAAGCCCTGACTATATGATTTTATACCAATCATAATCAGCAAGACAAATATAAACATATTCTTTTTCATATTCTTATAAATCATTTTGATGTTCTGTCATCCATTCTGTATGTTTGTTTTGATAATAATATCTTTCTTCAGACTTTGCCTTATTAGTATAGTTCAAAAAAACCTTTTTACTAGAATGATTCTTTGACAATATAATTTCATATTCTCGTCCGTAAGACCATATCAATTCATCAACACTAAAGTTTTCTTGCCTTGTTCTTTACTTTTTATCAAGTTGTTTTATCAAATGTTCATACAATTCATTAGCCTCTTCTCCTACTTCTGAAAAGACAACGACCACCTTGGATACTTGCTTTGTTTCAGGAACATACTGAACTTTAGCATCGACTTTTCTTCCATAAAACATACCGATATAATTATATGTACTATACAGATTCCCTATGAAGATAAAATTTTCATCTCTCATTTTTAAGTCAAAATCTTTTATATTACCTTTTATCGGTATATTCTTAAATTTTAAAATCTCTGTGCCAGTAGTATTGTTAACAGTATGCGACTGAGCATAGGACTGAGCTAATGTCATTCCCTGCAAAATGATAGCAAAAGTTAATAATAAACGCTTCATTGTTTTTACTTTTTAATTTAATTATTAGCTAATAAAAAAGCGTGAAACTCGCCTCATACTCGTCCGCAATTCTCGGCCTTCCACAGCCTTACCTGTTGACGAGCAGATAGAGTTTCACGCTGAAAGTTATAATTACCCCAAAAGTGTGCCTTTAGGATATAAAAATCCTCGGCACACTACGGGAGTAGCAGATACAACTTACCCGTGACATCTTCTCTGCTATGCCATCGATAGGTGATTCTGATTATGGAAGTTTAGAATTGCCAATGTACAAAGCGTTGTTGACGCCCTTTATTATGTCTGCAAACGCATTTACTGCGAATGCATTGCAAAATTACAAAAAACAAATGAGAATAAGCTATTTATAAACAGATTTTTTAGGTAAAAAAATGTTTTTGCAGCAATACAACGCAGATAGCAACTGAAAACAACCGCCAAAGGGTCTATTATACTCCGCTTGGCGCAAGAATCTATGTTATTGGAAGTGTTATAGTCTGAAGTTCTACAGGAGAGTCAACAGAAAATTCTATTTGCTGCAACACTAAACTTTCTGAAGTGATTGACTGTAAAAGGACAAAACTTACACAATTAATGTGTAATCTTCTCTAAAAAACAAGAATTTTGCAAAGGTTTATTCGCAAAAGTTTTGCTGTTTCAAAAAAATATACATACCTTTGCGGTGACAATTTCCACCACGCTTCCCATTTGCACAGCGAATCAGGGCAGGACTTTTGCTTTTTACAATTCCACTAACCGCATATTCAAAGATGGCACTTGGTGGGATTTTACTTATGCACCCTTAGCATTTGATTATAAATCTCAAAAACTACAAGAAAAGTTTGGCTGTTTCGAATATTCAGCGTATCTTTGCTACAATAATAAAAGAAAGGAAAGCTATATGGAAACAAAAGACAAGAAAATACAAGTTCATACCATAGACTACAAAGACATAGACAAGTTTTTCCCTGCTCATAGCGAGATTACAATGTCTCCACTTCCGAAAGGACACATAGCACGACTCGCTACCACCCACAAGGTTAAGGCTCAATAAAAAGCTTCAAGTGGGATTATGCATGCTATCATAAAATGATAAACATAAAAGTAAAGTTTAACATAATATTCTTGCAAAAATCAACTTTTATGTTTATCTTTGCAGCAAAAATATAAGTTATATGGAAAAGAACTTATTAATAAAGCTATTGGAAACTGGAGAAAAAGTCAGCCTTTATTCTCCAAGATTCGAGGGTGAGGAATATACCGAATTCGAAAAATTCCTTCTCACCTATAAGGATCAATATGCCCAAGATGTACGATAGACATTATTATAAAGAAACTTGAAAATAGAAGAATCATAACAATCAATGGTACAAATTTACATGGACCACTTGAATTGACTATAGATATCGACTATAATAAGGAGGATTTAATATGAAAACAAATAAACTGATGGATGATATCCGCAAGTCAACACCTGCGGACACAAACAAACAAGTCGACTTATGCGTTGCTATAGCCAACAGAGTCATTGAACTATTACAGGAACGAAATATGAAACAGCGTGATTTCGCAAAGGCTCTTGGCAAGACAGAAACAGAAGTGAGTCGTTGGCTGAGTGGAACACACAATCTCACATTAGCTACAATTGCAAAGATGGCGACGGTTCTTGGTGATGACATCATTACCACAACACAGAGCCATCGTCCATACAAACGTCCAAATACGCAAAATGTTGCTATGATGGTAGCTGAGGATATGTGCAAAAATAGTCATACAAATAATAATAAATCCCTGCCATAGGAAGCCTTTCCTACAGCAGGGATTTTTCTATTGGGAATCATTAAGAATGACTTAACTGTCAATTCTTAATCACTAATAAATAATCACTAAACATTATTTATACTCGCCCCAAGCCTTGATGTCGATATCCTCGAGCTTGGTGGTGCAGAATGCATAGATGAAGGCACTCGCCAGACGACTATTGTCATATGTGTCCAAGCAAGATTTTGCAATCGTGATTGCAAAATTCGTATATCACTGATTGTCAAGAAGAATTGGCGGAAATAAGCCAAATTTCTTTTGCTAAATCCTTTACCATATTGATGTGTCAATAGCTCAGATAATTGCGCAATGATCTGAGTCCCATACTCAGCACGTGCCTCACCATTCTGTTCTTCTTCCACGATGCGTCGCCCTATGTTCCAATAGGTCTCTATCATCTTATGATTGACGGAGGCATAAGCTTCCTTCCTGCCTTGCTCTATGATGGAGCAGACATCGGTATATAATCTTATATTTGTCAATTCATCCATAACTTAAAGCCTTGTTCTTTGGCGATTTTTATCAAACGTAGGCATTCCTCTTCCTCTGCAGTTCTCGTGCTTTGCCTGTTATCTCCATATTGTTGAGTGGATAGCCCAGTCTCAAACACTCGAATATCGCTTCGGTCGCTATCTGCCTGTACTTTTCGCTCAGGCTCATAACATATTGCAGGGCGTTCCGCCCATCTCTTAAATATATAGTCGATAATTTTTCTTCCATAACTCTTCATTATTATAGTTTTTGCTGCAAATTTGCGAATACGCAAAATGTAGCCATGATGGTAGCTGAGGATATGTGCAAAAATAGTCATATAAATAATAAAAATCCCTGCCATAGGAAGCCTTTCCTACAGCAGGGATTTTTCTATTGAAAATCATCAAGAATGACTTAACTGTCAATTCTTAACTATTAACTATCAACTATTTATACTCTCCCCAAGCCTTGATATCAATATCCTCCAGCTTGGTGGTGCAGAATGCATAGATGAATGCACTCGCCAGACGGCTATTGGTAATCAATGGCACGTTCAGGTCGATAGCTGCACGACGAATCTTATAACCATTGCTCAACTCGCTGCTGGTCAAGTTCTTCGGAATATTCACTACCATATCAATCTCATGGTTGTGGAGCATCTCCAAAGCCTTAGGCGCACCGCCTTCTGCCTCCTCTGATGGCCAGAGTACACGGGTGTTCTCAATGCCGTTCTCGGTGAGGAACTTGCTACTACCACCGGTTGCATACAGCTTGTAACCATGCTTAACCAGCATCTGGGCAGCATCGAGCAAATCTACCTTCTGCTTGGCAGAACCTGTAGAAAGCAGGATGTTCTTGGCTGGAATGCGATGACCCACAGAAAGCATACTCTTCAAGAGGGCGGTAGATGTATCGTCGCCCAAGCAACCTACCTCACCGGTAGAACTCATATCCACACCCAATACAGGGTCTGCCTTCTGCAAACGGTTGAAGCTGAACTGAGATGCCTTGATACCTACATAGTCGAGATCGAAGAGGTTCTTGTGTGGCTTCTCTACTGGCAAACCGAGCATTACGCGGGTAGCCAACTCGATGAGGTTGATCTTCAATACCTTGCTTACGAATGGGAACGAACGGCTGGCACGCAAGTTACACTCGATAACGAGAATATCATTGTCACGAGCCATGAACTGAATGTTGAACGGACCGTTGATGTGCAACTCCTTGGCAATCTGACGACCAACTCGCTTTACACGACGAACTGTCTCAACATACAACTTCTGAGGAGGGAACTGGATGGTAGCATCACCTGAGTGAACACCGGCAAACTCGATGTGCTCGGAAATCGCATAGGCAATCACCTCGCCATTCTTTGCCACTGCATCCATCTCAATCTCCTTGGCATGTTCGATAAACTTACTTACTACCACTGGGTGATCCTCACTTACATTGGCAGCCAACTGCAGGAATCGCTTCAGCTCATCCTCGTTAGAACATACGTTCATCGCAGCACCCGAAAGCACGTAGCTAGGACGAACCAATACTGGGAAACCGACACGCTCGATGAAGTTGTCGATGTCCTCCATAGAGGTCAGGGCGCTCCACTCTGGCTGGTTGATGCCGTTATTAGTCAACATCTGAGAGAACTTGGCACGGTCCTCAGCGTTATCGATGTCCTTGGCAGCAGTACCCAGGATTGGCACGTTCTGTGCATCCAGATGCATAGCCAGGTTGTTTGGAATCTGACCACCAGTAGATACGATGACGCCATGAGGCTGCTCCATCTCGATGATATCCATCACACGCTCGAAGGTCAACTCGTCGAAGTAGAGACGGTCGCACATATCGTAGTCAGTAGATACGGTCTCTGGGTTGTAGTTGATCATCACAGAGCGCCAGCCTTCCTTGCGGATGGTGTTCAATGCCTGAACGCCACACCAGTCGAACTCTACAGAAGAACCGATGCGGTAAGCACCTGAACCGAGTACGATGATAGAACGGTGGTCGTTCTCGAAGGTGATGTCGCTCTTCACGCCAGCGTAAGTTACATAGAGGTAGTTGGTCTGAGCAGGATACTCTGCTGCCAGGGTATCAATCTGCTTCACTACAGGCAGGATGCCATAGCTCTTGCGCTTGTTGCGAACCAGGAGGGCAGCCTTGTGCATGTTGCCCAACTCCTGCTCCAAGCCCACGGCACGGGCTACCTGGAAGTCGGTAAAACCGTAAACCTTAGCGGTGCGGAGCAAATCCTGGTCAAGAGTATTGATGTTGCACTTCTTCATCGCCTCGTCGATGTCGATGATGTGCTTCAACTTCTCAAGGAACCACTTGTCAATCTTGGTCAAGTCGTGAATCTGATCTACGGTATAGCCCTTGTGCATTGCCTTTGAAATCACGAACACACGCTTATCTGTTGGCTCGCGCAAAGCTGCATCGATATCGTCGATTTCAAGTTCCTTGTTCTCTACGAAACCGTGCATGCCCTGACCAATCATACGAAGACCCTTCTGGATGGCCTCCTCGAAGTTGCGGCCGATGGCCATTACCTCACCTACTGACTTCATAGATGAACCCAACTCCTTATCTACGCCACGGAACTTAGACAAGTCCCAACGAGGAATCTTACATACCACGTAGTCCAATGCTGGCTCGAAGAAGGCAGATGTGGTCTTGGTTACAGAGTTCTTCAACTCAAACAGACCATAGCCCATACCGAGCTTGGCAGCAACGAAGGCAAGAGGATAACCAGTAGCCTTAGATGCCAAGGCTGATGAACGGCTCAAGCGGGCATTCACCTCGATTACACGATAATCCTCGCTCTTAGGGTCGAAGGCATACTGCACGTTACACTCACCCACGATTCCGATGTGACGGATAATCTTGATGGCGAGGGCACGGAGCTTATGATACTCAGAATTGCTCAGGGTCTGAGATGGAGCGATGACGATACTCTCACCAGTATGGATTCCCAGTGGGTCGAAGTTCTCCATGTTACAAACTGTGATACAGTTGTCGTAACGGTCGCGAACTACCTCATACTCAATCTCTTTCCAGCCCTTCAAACTCTTCTCTACCAATACCTGTGGAGAGAAAGAGAAAGCCTTCTCAGCGAGTTTGTTCAGCTCCTCCTCGTTGTCTGCGAAACCGGAACCGAGACCACCCAAGGCGTAAGCAGCACGGATGATGACAGGATAGCCGAGCTCAGCAGCAGCCTTGCGAGCCTGCTCGATGTTCTCGCAAGCCTCGCTCTTGATGGTCTTCACATTAATTTCATCCAGCTTCTCTACGAAGAGCTCACGGTCCTCAGTATCCATGATAGCCTGTACTGGAGTACCCAATACCTTGACATTGTATTTCTCCAGGATGCCCTGGCGATAGAGTTCCACACCACAGTTGAGGGCTGTCTGACCACCGAAGCTGAGGAGGATACCGTCTGGATTCTCCTTCTGGATAACACGCTCTACGAAGTATGGCTGCACTGGCAGGAAGTAAATCTGGTCGGCAACACCTTCTGATGTCTGTACGGTTGCGATATTCGGGTTGATGAGCACAGTCTCGATACCTTCCTCGCGCAATGCCTTCAGGGCCTGCGAACCTGAGTAGTCGAACTCACCTGCTTCACCGATCTTCAAGGCTCCAGAACCTAAGAGGAGCACCTTCTTTATATTTTCGTCTTTCATTATTTTCCTAATTATTTAAGTGTTTCTACAAACTTATCAAACATGAACTCTGTATCCACAGGGCCTGAGCAAGCCTCTGGGTGGAACTGGCTTGAGAACCAAGGGTTCACCTTGTGGCGAATACCCTCGTTAGAGCCATCATTCATATTTACAAAGAGTTCCTCCCAATCGTTGCCCAATGTCTTGGCATCAACGGCATAACCGTGGTTCTGAGAGGTGATGTAGCAATTGTTGGTTCCTACCATGCGCACAGGCTGGTTGTGTGAACGGTGACCATACTTCAACTTGTAGATAGTAGCACCGGCTGCCTTAGAAAGCAACTGGTTACCCATACAGATACCGCAGATAGGCTTGCGGCTCTGACTGATCTGCTTGCGAATAATGTTTACTGCATCCTCACACATATCCGGGTCACCAGGACCATTGGCCAGGAACAATCCGTCGAAGTCCATATCGGTGTAATCGTAATTCCATGGCACACGGATCACCTCTACGCCTCTGTTGATGAGGCAACGGATGATGTTTGCCTTCACACCGCAGTCAACGAGAACCACCTTCTTGCCGGCACCCTCGTTATAACGGATAATTTCCTTGCAGCTTACCTGGTCAACAAAGTTTACACCCTCATAGTTAGCCTCAGGAATGTTGTCTGGTTCATCATCAAAGAGAATCTTACCCATCATCACACCATGCTCACGAAGCACCTTAGTCAACTCACGGGTGTCGATGCCTGTGATTCCTGGCACCTTTTCGCGCTTCAACCAGTCGGCAAGACTCTCCACTGCATTCCAGTGGCTGTACTGCTCGCTGTAATCATTTACGATGATGGCAGAAGCATAAATCTTGTCACTCTCCATGAAGGTTGGCAAACCATTCTCCTCAAAAGTAAATGGTGGCACACCATAGTTGCCCACGAGAGGGAATGTAAGTGTCATCAACTGACCGGCATAAGAAGGGTCGGTCAAACTCTCTGGATATCCCATCATGGCTGTGTTGAACACAACCTCGCCCGCTACAGGAGCGTCATATCCAAAAGATTTGCCATGGAACTTGGTTCCATCGCTCAAAACTAAGGTTACTTTTTTCATATCTGACATTTGATTCTTTTATTTCATACTTATAAGAGCAAATGAATTCTTCACTCTTCGTTCTTCTCTATTCACTTATTTATGATAAACGTTTTCGATGTAGTTTACAAACGACTGGTTGCAGAGCTTCGTGCCGCCTGGGGTTGGATAATGACCGGTGAAATACCAATCACCCTTGTGGTTTGGAATCGCCTCGCGCAAGCCCTCAATGCTCTGGAATACAAGCTGGATAGGAGTGGTCATGCCCTCTGGGCGAAGCATCTCAACAATCTTCTCGTTGATTTCCTCGGTGCTGAATGGCTTGTAGATGGAGCGTACCGGATTGATCTGCTCCTCCTTTGGCTTTGCCAATTCTGCCTTGCAAGCCTCATAGGTCTGCTCGATAAGGTCTTCCATCTTGCGCTCTTTCAAAAGCTGGATGGCAGCACGGAACACGCAGAACTCTTCCAGTCTTGCCATATCGATGCCGTAGTAATCCGGATATCGGATCTGAGGGGCACTGGAAACCACTACAATCTTCTTAGGATGCAGACGGTCGAGGATGCGGAGAATACTCTCCTTCAGGGTAGTACCACGCACGATACTATCATCGATAATGACAAGATTATCCACATTCGGCTCGATGCTTCCGTAGGTTACATCATACACATGGCTCGCCAGGTCGTTACGACTGTTGCCCTCGGTGATGAAGGTACGGAGTTTGATATCCTTCCATGCTATCTTCTCTGAGCGGACAAAGTCGCCGAGGATTTCGTATAATTCTTCTTTTGATGGAACATGGTCGAGGTTGGCAATCTGCTCAATCTTGGTCTCATTAAGATACTTCTTGAAACCGCTCAACATGCCATAGTAAGCCACCTCGGCAGTGTTCGGGATATAGCTGAACACGGTGTGGTCTACATCATAATCCACAGCCTTCAGGATAGGCTGGGTCAACTGCTCGCCCAACTGCTTACGTTCCTTATAGATATCCTTGTCGGAACCACGACTGAAGTAGATGCGCTCGAATGAGCAGGCTGAATCGCCCTTCTGCTCCATGATGCGCTCGATGCTGCACTCGCCGTTCTTCTTCACGAGAAGCGCCGTGCCCGGCATCAGTTCCTGCACTTCCTCTGCCTCCAGGTCGAAGGTGGTCTGGAGTACAGGGCGCTCGCTGGCTACTACCACGATTTCATCGTTCTTGTAATAGAACGCAGGACGGATGCCCCAAGGGTCGCGCATAGAGAACATTTCACCCGAACCGGTGATACCGCAAACCACATAACCGCCATCAAAGTTCTTCATCGTGGTCTTGAGTACATTGCTCATCTTCACGTGGTCTTCTATATAGTTGGTGATATCGGTATTCTGCATCTCCATCGCCTTTGCAGCTACGAAGTTGCGCTCCACCTCTCTGTCCAGACGGTGGCCCATCAGTTCAAGCATGATGTAGGTGTCGCTGTAGATGCGAGGACTCTGGCCCTGCTTGGTAAGTTCCTCGAAGATTTCATCTACGTTGGTCATGTTGAAGTTACCACAAAGGCAGAGGTTCTTCGCCTTCCAGTTGTTACGTCGCAGGAATGGGTGCACATACTGAATACCACTCTTTCCAGTGGTACTGTAGCGCAGGTGTCCCATATAAAGTTCGCCTGCAAAAGGCAGTTCCTCTTTAGCGAACTTTGCATCAGCAAGCTGCTCGGGAGTCAGGCTCTTGAAGTTGGCATTCGCCTTGCCGAAGATTTCGGTCACGGCATTCTTGCCCTCTGCACGCTCACGGAACATATACTCATGACCAGGCTTACCGCCCAGTTTGACACAAGCCATACCAGCACCCTCCTGGCCACGGTTATGCTGCTTCTCCATCATCAGATAGAGTTTGTTGAGTGCGTACATCCAAGTACCATACTTCTGCTGGTAATACTCCAGTGGCTTGAGCAATCTGATCATTGCTACACCACACTCATGTTTCAATGGTTCCATCTCTCAATTATCCTTATCTTATTTAGTTAAATTTGAATATACCTATCCGAGGGATCCCCCTCCAAAAAAAGGGAAACGTCAAGAAATGACGAATCCCTTTATATATTATTCTACAGTAACTGACTTGGCCAAATTTCTAGGTTGGTCAACGTCCTTGCCCTTACATACAGCTACATGGTAAGCCAGGAGCTGCAAAGGAATGGTAGCCAATAATGGCTCCAAACACTCCAAGGTCTCAGGGAGTTCAATCACTTCGTCGGCAATCTTGGAAATGGTTTCATCGCCATTGCTGACAATAGCAATAACACGACCCTGACGGGCTTTAATCTCCTGGATATTAGACAAGACCTTCTCGTACATGAAGTTGTGGGTAGCAATAACTACCACTGGCATATCGCTGTCAATCAATGCGATAGGACCATGCTTCATCTCCGCTGCAGGATAACCTTCAGCGTGGATGTAGCTAATCTCCTTCAACTTCAATGCACCCTCAAGGGCCACAGGATACTGGAATCCACGGCCCAGATAGATGAAATTGCGAGCGTATGTAAACGTACGGCTCAAGTCAGCTATCTTATTGTTGAGCTTCAACACTTCCTTCATCTTGGCAGGAATGTTCCAAAGCTGTTCTGTAATCTTCTGATATTCATTTTCGCTGATGGTTCCCCTCTCCTTACCGATGGCAAGTGCCAGGAGGATAAGGACGGTAACCTGACCAGTGAACGCCTTGGTAGAGGCAACACCAATCTCCGGACCTACGTGAATATAGGTACCTGTATCTGTCTCTCGTGCGATGGAAGAACCGATGGAGTTACAGATACCATAGATAAACGCACCGCTCTCCTTGGCAAGCTTGATGGCAGCCAGGGTATCAGCGGTTTCACCACTCTGGGAAATGGCGATGACCACATCATCCTTCGTTACCACAGGATTACGGTAACGGAATTCAGATGCATATTCCACTTCCACAGGGATGCGGCAATAGTTCTCTATCATCTGCTTGCCGATAAGTCCGGCATGCCATGATGTACCACAAGCCACGATGATGATTCGCTTGGCATTGAGAAGCTGCTGGCGATGGTCGGTAATGGAGCTGAGCACGACACCCATCTCAGTCTCCTTCTTGCTGGTTGTATCGTCGCCATCAGTCATTACGCGAGTTTCCACTGTGCGGCTAACTACACGGCCACGCATACAGTTACGAAGGCACTCTGGCTGCTCAAAAATTTCCTTCAACATAAAGTGAGGGAAACCGCCCTTCTCTATCTGACCGAGATCAATGTCTACGGTCTGTACCTCAGGGTTGAGTTTAACGTTCTGGATGTTCACCACCTGCAATTCCTCACCGAGGCGCATCACAGCGATGTTACCATCCTCCAGATAAACCACCTTATCTGTATATTCGATGATAGGACTGGCATCAGAACCGAGATAAAACTCACCATCCTTTCCGATACCTACAACCAACGGACTCTGCTTACGGGCAGCAATGATCTGATTAGGGTTACGCTTATCAAGAATAGCGATAGCGTAGGCTCCGATTACCTGACGGAGAGCCACCTGAACGGCAGTCAGCAAGTCGAGATTTTTCTTTATCTGAATATATTCAATCAGCTGAACGAGAACCTCTGTATCCGTCTCGCTCTTAAACTCTACTCCCTTAGCAATGAGATTCTTCTTGATATCGGCATAGTTTTCTATGATTCCATTATGAATCATGGCAAGGTTCTTGCTAGAGGAATAATGCGGGTGAGCATTTACAGCTGAAGGCTCTCCATGGGTAGCCCAACGAGTATGAGCAATACCCACATGTCCCGAAATATCCTTATCAGAGCAGAACGCTTCAAGATCTGCCACCTTACCCTTTGCCTTATATACATTCAAAGAGCCGTCATTGCCAATAAGGGCAACTCCCGCAGAATCGTATCCGCGGTACTCCAGACGCTTCAAGCCCTTGATGAGGGCTGGATAAGCGTCACCCTTACCTAAATATCCTACAATGCCACACATATATATATTATTATTTTTGTAGTATTCTGATTTTACTCCCTTCTATTACCTGCTATCGCAAGATATTGACAATCAATGATGCGATAGAAATCAATGTACCAACGGCAGAGAACCACAATGTAGTAGATGAACCGATAGATGAGTTTTGAGCTTTCACCTTATTTGGTTCTACATAGATAATATCATTCTGCTGCAGATAATAGAATGGTGAATTAATAATATTTGCATCATTCAAGTTCATACGATAAGTATGCTTCTCTCCTGCTGCATCCTGACGAATCAATAATACATTGTCACGCTTACCATAGATAGTTAAGTCGCCACACTGTGCCAAAGCTTCCAGAATACTCATCTTCTCCTGTGGAGCATAAATAATACCTGGCTTTTCTACTTCACCTAATACAGATACATGGTAACTGCCCATGCGAACCGTAACAATAGGATTTTCTTTTTCTGCCAGATAAGGCTTCACCTTATTCTTGATGAGATCTTCAGCCTGCTTCTTGGTCAAACCACCGACATGCAAGGTTCCAACAACAGGAAACTCAATATTACCATCATTATCAACCAGATATCCTTGCAGGGAACCACTACCATAACTCAGCTGTCCGCCTGTACCCAATGTTTGAGAGACAGAGAGGTTGAAAGGCATGGCAGCCTTTGGATCTGTTGTAATTACTGTAATTGTAAGTTCGTCCTTAGGCATAATCTTGGCTTCATAAAGCATTCTTGAAGCAGCCAAGCTGATAGAATCTGCATTTTGGAAATAAGCTACATTCTTAGTACTTCCACAACTGCCAAGTACTAAGAGCATAGTCAAAGCGACTAAAACTGAACTAACGAGTTTCTTCATTTTCTAAAATTTTCGTTTTAAAATATTGGTGCAAAATTACGGTATTTTTTTGAATACTGCAAATTTTTGCACCAATAATTCTATTTACGTCTATTTTTTTTTGAAATAATAGCCTTTTTTACTTATCTTCGATGCCATTTGATGGCAAATTAAAGCTATAACTGTTATCGAAAATCTTCTTCACTTTATTAATCTCAACGAAGGTTGTGCCTCCACCCTCTCCAAAGCTACCGCTCAGATAAGCAATCTTATCCTCCTCACCTAAGTAGCCTTTCTGGCGAAGCATACGTACCGCAGCAGTAAACATAGCTTTGGTAGAAACCTGATCCTTCTGATGAATTGGAATAATACCATAGCTCAGATTCAACCAGCGCTGGAGTTTTTCCTTATAGCAGATTGCCAATACCGGATTTGGACCACGGAAGGCTGCCAGGTCGCGTGCAGTCTGACCGGTCTCGCCATCGGTAATAATACCAGCAACACCCAACTTTTTAGTAGCCTCAATGGCAGCATGAGCCAGGAAGAGTTTCTGGTCAATCTTACCATCTTCCATTGGATCAATATCATTCAGTGGAGACTTATCCTTCTCTGCCTGCTCAGCAATACGGGCCATGGTCTGCACAGCTTCTACAGGATACTTACCGCTTGCTGTCTCACCAGAAAGCATCAGCGCATCGGTGCGATAGAAGATAGCATTGGCAATATCGGTTACCTCAGCACGGGTAGGACGTGGATTCTTAATCATGGTATGCAACATCTGTGTTGCTACGATTACCGGTTTCTGCGCCTTCACACACTTAGAGATGATGCGGCGCTGGATGCCTGGAATTCTCTCGATTGGCACCTCAATACCCAGGTCACCACGGGCAACCATAATACCATAGCAGGCATCAATAATCTCGTCAATATTATCAACACCTTCCTGATTTTCTATCTTTGAGATAATCTTGATATCACTGTTGTGAGCATCCAAGATATCCTGAACTGCCTTCACATCGGCTGCATTGCGCACAAAAGAGTGAGCGATGAAATCAATATCCAACTCGATAGCGAGTTCAATATTTCGGCGGTCTTTCTCTGTCAGTGCAGGCAGGTCGATATGCTCTCCCGGCACATTCACGCTCTTGTGAGCCCCGAGCACTCCCTCGTTCTGAACCTCAGCAACCAGCATAGGCCCCTGGTTGTCGATAATCTTCATATCGAGTTCACCATCATCGAAGAGCAAATCATCACCTACCTTAACATCGGCTGCGATGTCAGGATAGCTCACATTCACAATATCATGAGAAGACTCCATTTCCGGACGTCCAAAGATTTTCACTACATCACCAACATTGTAGTGGATAGGTTCCTTCACACCTGTAGTTCGCACCTCAGGACCTTTGGTATCAATCATAATACCAATATGTGGAGACACGGCTCTTACATTCTTTACGATGGTGCGTATACCCTCTTCTGTGGCATGAGCAGTATTCATACGAACAACGTTCATACCGGCGAAAAACAGTTTTCGGATAAAATCCTGATCACATCTACGATCACTGATGGAAGCGACAATCTTTGTTTGTTTCATATTTGTAATTAACCTTATTGAAATTTCAATGTTTGCGGTATTTCTACCATATTTCTTAAATTGCGTGCAAAGATACAAAGAATTTCTGAAATAAAAAACATCTGAAATACAAAATATATATAAAATATTGAGTTACTTTCAAATTGAAAGCGCATAAAACAGAAAATCTAGCCAATGGGACACTTCTCGTTCCCATTGACTAGATAACAAATCTATTAATCCCATTGAAAAACAGGATTTTTAATGATCAATTCTAAATTAGATATCCAAATCTGGCGCCTTCTCAGCTCCTGCTGCTGCCTCAAACTTAGGCATCACATCGAAATTGAAGAGGCCGGCGATAAGGGCACTTGGCATTTTTCTAACCGTCTGGTTATAGTTCTGAACGGCTTCATTATACTTGCGGCGTGCCTCGCTGATACGGTTTTCCGTACCCTCTTCCTGAACCTGAAGAGCCTTGAAGTTCTCGCTGGCTTTCAACTCAGGATATTTCTCGGCCACTACCATCAGTTTGGAGAATGCATTCGCCAACTCACCCTGTGCAGCAGCATATTTCTTCAGGCTAGCCTCAGTAAGATTATTGGCATCCAGCTTTACCTGACCTACAGCAGCACGAGCCTTGGTTACCTCGGCGAAGGTTTCTTTCTCATGCTTGGCATAAGCCTTTACTATCTTTGCCAACTGTGGCATCATGTCTGCACGACGCTGATACTGAGTCTGAACATTAGCCAACTCTGTGGTAGCCAACTCCTGTTTCTCTACCAATCCGTTATAACCACTGAACATCCATAGTACCAGCACAACTACGATGCCCAGAATAATCCAGCTTTTCTTTATACCTCTCTTTGCCGGTTGCATGTTTGAATTCATTGTCTGTTCCATTGTCATTATTATTAATTATTAATTCTAAACTATAAACTATTAACTATCAAAGGCATCACCATCCTCCGCCAGAGCCACCTCCGCTAAAGGTACCTCCGCCAAAAGAACCGCCCGAGAAACCGCCGCCGGAAGAACCGCCACCTCCCATAAAGAAAGGAGGTATCCAGTCATCGTCGTTGTTTCTCCTACGAGACTGGTTTCTCTGATTGCTCTTCGGTCTTGGCTTCACAATGCCGAGCATCTCCAGAATATACCTGATAAACAGATAGATAGGAATACCGAAGAAGATAAGGAACAGGATAATGACCAGAAACCAGTCCTCTTCGTCATTAACCGAACCTTCATCAACATCCGCAATTCCCGTCCGTCCACTTTTCACCTTATTATATATAGCACGGCTCACAGATGCTACCGCCTCGCCCGGATTGCCTTCGCGCATATACTTCACGATGCAAGCTCGGGCAATATCATCACAGTCCACATCAGTCAACTCCCCCTCCAGTCCACTTCCTGGAGCAATAAAGTACTTATGGTCCTCCACCGCGATGACGATAACCAGTCCTCTCCGGCTCTTCTTGTAACCGATACCATATTGATTGCCCACATCCTGCGCCATCCGAAAGGCATCCTGGTTGTCAACCTTTCCCACAATGATGAGCACATTCTGTACGCCACATTCCAACTTCAGTTTCTGAAGATAGAAATTGGCAGAATCCTTCTGAGCCTTATCAACATATCCATCCGGGTCGGAAACATATTGCGTAGAATCACTGAGGAAAGGAATCGGTACATTTTTCGCCGTCCAGACCTCCCCAGCCTTCAACGCCAATGCATGAAAGGCAACCATCATCAAAGCAAAAAAATATCTCTTAAATCTCATAATTTCTCTATTTTGGTGCAAAAATACGCAATAAAAACCTTATATGCAAATACTTAGAGCATTATTTTTGCAAAAAAAGCCTTAAGTATTTTGTTATATCATAAAAAACTTGTATCTTTGCACACCGAAATAAAGAATAACAAGTAAAATTAGTAAAAAATAAAGAAATGACCAAAGCAGATATCATTAATGAGGTAGCTATCGCTACTGGTATGCCTAAGAAAGAAGTAGGTACTGTAGTAGAGGCTTTTATGGAAGAGGTTAAGAAGTGCCTCATCGAAAAGAAGGACAATGTATACTTGCGTGGTTTCGGCAGCTTCAACATCAAGCATCGTGCTGCTAAGACTGCCCGTAACATCTCTAAGAATACAACCATCACCATTCCAGCTCACGACTTACCAAGCTTCAAGCCATCAAAGAGCTTCATCGAGGAGATGCAGAACGCTCAGTAATACTGCTGGACAGAAAGAGAGAAATATCATTTTTTATAATAACAATATTTTAAAATTTTAAAATCATGCCAAACGGAAAGAAAAAGAAGGGCCACAAGATGGCTACTCACAAGCGTAAAAAAAGATTACGTAAGAACAGACATAAGAGCAAGTAAGCTAGCATTGTAGCTAGTCTACTATAGCTCTCGGTCAGTTCGTGACTGAGGGGGTGTGTCAGTTCTGATATGGAATGACATACCCTTTTTTTGTATTAATTTAAAGTTAAAAGATTATTGAAGATATGACAAGCGAAGTTGTAATTGATGTCCAACAGAAAGACATCTCTATCGCACTCATGGAGGACAAGCAGCTGGTGGAATACCAGAACGAACCTCGTGAGGCATCGTTCTCTGTGGGCAACATCTACATCGCAAAGGTAAAAAAACTGATGCCGGGTCTTAACGCCTGCTTCGTGGATGTAGGTTATGAACGCGACGCCTTTCTTCATTATCTTGACCTAGGAAGTCATTTTAATTCCTACCAGAAGTACCTTAAACAAGTACAGAGCGACAGAAAGAAACTTTTCCCATTCTCTAAAGCCAGCAAAATGCCTGAATTGGAAAAGGACGGCAGCATACAGAATGTACTCAAAGCAGGACAGGAAGTGCTGGTACAAATCGTAAAGGAACCAATCTCTACCAAGGGACCTCGACTCACAGGCGAAATCTCATTCGCGGGCCGATACCTGGTACTCATGCCATTCGGTGATAAAGTTTCTGTCTCGTCGAAAATTAAAAGCGGTGAAGAACGCTCCCGACTCAAACAACTCATTCACAGCATCAAACCAAAGAATTGCGGCGTTATCGTCCGCACTGTGGCTGAGGGTAAGAAGGTCGCTGAGCTCGATGCTGAGCTGAAAGTCCTGGTGAAGCGATGGGAGGATGCTATCGCCAAGGTACAGAAGACCCAGCAGCGCCCGCAACTTGCATTCGAGGAGACCGGAAGAGCCGTTGCTCTCTTGCGTGACTTGTTTAACCCATCTTACGAGAACATCTACGTGAACAACGAAGATGTAATGAAAGAGGTGAAGAACTATGTTTCTCTAATAGCCCCTGAAAAGGCGGGCATAGTTAAGCTCTACACCGGTAAGGTGCCTATCTTCGACAATTTCAGCATTACCAAGCAGATTAAAGCTGGCTTTGGTCGTGTTGTTAACTACAAGCACGGTGCTTATCTCATCATCGAGCACACCGAGGCCTTGCACGTTGTCGATGTAAACAGTGGTAACAGAACTCGTGAGAAAGGTCAGGAAGCAAATGCACTGGATGTTAACCTCGGCGCTGCTGATGAGTTGGCTAGACAATTGCGCCTCCGAGATATGGGAGGTATCATTGTTGTCGACTTCATCGACATGAATCTTGCCGAAGACCGACAGTTGCTCTATGAGCGCATGTGTAAGAACATGCAGAAGGACCGTGCCAAGCACAACATCCTGCCATTGAGCAAGTTCGGACTGATGCAGATTACACGCCAGCGTGTACGTCCGGCTATGGATGTGAATGTAGATGAAACCTGCCCTACCTGTTTCGGTACGGGCAAGATCAAGTCTAGCATCCTCTTTACCGACCAGTTGGAAAGAAAAATCGACCGCCTAGTCAACAAGATCGGCGTCAAGAAATTCACTTTGTATGTGAATCCTTACGTGGCTGCCTTCATCAACAAGGGCTTCATTTCCCTGAAGCGCAGATGGCAGTTTAAGTATGGTTTCGGCTTCAATGTGATTCCTTCACAGAAACTGGCATTCCTCCAGTACGAATTCTACGACAAGGACAACCAGTATCTGGATATGCAGGAAGAACAGGAAACAAAGTAAGTTTTTAATTATCAGAAAAAAGCTCCATTCGCATCTGATTGCGAATGGAGCTTTTTTATTTTGTTTTTCTACACCTTATTATATATAGGGCATTTTAGTACTCTATCTCATTATTCACCATCTTCTCTGTATCCCAAGGTGCAGGAGCACCGCCGAGATAACGATGGAACCAGTCGAGGTGCGCGTTGTAATAGAGCGGCATCGACTTCAGGTTGCTTGGCCAATGACCATCATACTTCAAGACTATCAGTCGCGAAGGAATGTTCAGGGTCTGCAAAGCTGTGAAATACTGCAAACTCTGGGTATACGGTACACGATAGTCCAGCTCGCCCGTCATCACGAGGGTTGGTGTTGAGAAGTTCTTGATGTATGAGGATGGCGACCACTTCTCGTAGAGATCGGAATTATAAGGCTGTCCCTCTAACTCAAAGTTAGGAAACCATACTTCCTCAGTACTGCCCCACATAGAGCGCAAGTCATATACGCCCATCATGGAAGCCAGACACTTGAATCGCTTGGTATGTCCCTGCAGCCAGTTCATCATGTAACCGCCATACGACCATCCCATCGCTCCCATCCTGGTAGAATCAACATATTCCAGAGTTGCCAATTTATCGGTAACCTTCATCACATCCTCAAATACCTTTCCGCCCCAGTCGCCAGAAATGGCACGGGTGAAAGCCTGACCATATCCCGTAGAACCGTGAGGATTAGGATAAGCCACCACATAACCGGCAGCAGGATAAACCTGCCAGTCGCCACGGAAGGAATTCATCCACTGCATCTGTGGTCCGCCATGCACATTGATGATAAGCGGATATTTCTTGCTGGCATCAAAGTTGTGTGGCTTCACGATGAATACCTGTACCTTGTCGCCACCAGCGCCATCTACCCAGATACTCTCAGATGGACGGATATCCACCTCATCCTCCAACTGCTGGTTGAGGAAGGTAATCTGCTGTTCCTTGCCGCTTGCTACAGGAGTTCCATTCCACTTCTTCATCTGCTGGCGATAGAGAGCCGATGGCTTGCCTGTCGTGCTATAGGTATAATATACCATACCCTTATTGTCGAAATCAAACTCCGAGATGGCCTTGCCCGTCAATACCGGCGAGATGGTTTTTCTGGCTATATTGAGCTTGTAAAGCGGCTCAGCGCCCTGTACCTGACCGAGGAAGAAGATACTCTTGCTGTCAGGAGCCCATTTGTAATCATCTACCCAGTTGTCAAACTTCTCTGTCAGAACGGTAGACTTCTTTGCAGCCCGGTCGTAGATAGCAAGACGGAATCGATCTGACTCATAACCAGGCACTTGCTGCAAGCGGTAAGCGATATACTTGCCGTCAGGCGAATAGGCTGGAGTACCATCCCAAGCCTTGTTCTCCTTCGTGATGCAGACCGGTTCTCCCCCATTCACAGATACCGTCCACAGGTCGGCATTGGTGCTAGCCTCCTGATGCTCATCATGATTGGATACGAAACAGATCTCCTTGCTGTCAGGAGAGAATTGATAGGTGATTCCACCCCCAACCACGAATATCAGCGAATAATTGCCCGGAGTCAGATCCTTGTAAGTCTTCGTCTGTGTATCGAAAAGGATAAGGTGATTGCATCTGCCATCATTATAGCTCGTCCAATGACGGTAGAGCAACTTGTCGGCGATATGCGCCTGTACAGGTCCCTGCTCCTTTTTCTCCATCCGGGCCTTGTTAGCCTTGGCATCAGCTCCCAGGTCGGGATATACTTCTGCGGTAAAGGCAATGTATCGCTCATCCGGAGAGATGACAGGACTACCGATACCCAACTCATAATCAGTTACCTGTTCCGTCTCGCAGGTAGTCAGATCCATGCGAAAGATCTGAGCCGTCCCTTTCTCATAATTAGTAAAGAAGATACTCTTTCCATCCTTGCTCCATACGGCAGAACTGCTCTTTCCATCCTCGGTAAGAGCCTTGGTGTGAGAGCCATCCGCATTCATGATGTAGATGTCGGAGCCAGACTTCTGGTTCTTCAGGTCAGAAGAACTGGCGGTATAGCAAACCGTCTTACCATCAGGCGAAAGGCTCACCGAAGAAACGCCCTTCACCCTGTACAAATCCTCGATGGTAAACGCCCTTTTCTGAGCGTTTGCCGAAAGCAGCGCCATCACGAGTGCTGCCGAAAACATCAATCTCTTGTTCATATAACCTATATATATTTATATTTCAGATGCAAAAATAGCAATTATTTTTGGATTTTCTGCAACCTTTTCACTTCTTTTATCGTCTAAGCTATAAATAACATTGATAATAACATAAAAAAGAAAGGAAAAGACAATGATTTTAAGTACCACTCCAACCATAGAAGGCCACCCTATCCGTGAATACCGTGGCGTAGTAACCGGCGAAACCATCATCGGTACCAACTTTGTAAAGGATTTCTTTGCCAGTGTCCGTGATGTAATCGGCGGCAGAAGCGGTTCTTACGAAAGCACACTCCGCGAGGCTAAGGATACAGCCCTCAGAGAGATGGCCGACCGTGCCGCATCCCTGGGCTGCAACGCCATCGTGGGCATCGACCTGGATTACGAAACCGTAGGCAACAGCGGTTCCATGCTGATGGTAACATGCAGCGGAACGGCAGTGATTATCTAAGTTCTGCGACTGTACAAAAGAACAAAACATGCTTGAAATGGGGCGGTAACTACCTTAAAAATCGAGTTACCGCCCCTGTTCAGTTATATTTTTATCTATAATAGTGTGGTGATATACACCTGATGAAGGTCACCAACTTTCTTCTATTTCATTTATTCTATCACCCAATCCTCTATACTTCGCTGGTTTTCCGAGAAGTTAATACCCACTTTCACAACCTTTCGGCCATCATCGGCAAAAGCCTTGGCATAGTCCTTGTCGCTGATTTGCGCCATGGCGATGTCGGCAGACTTCTTATATTTCAACTCAAAGATAAAGATACTCTTATCCGTCTTGAGCACAAGGTCTATTCTTCCATCCGAAGTGGTATGCTCCACCTTCACATCTTCGCCAAGCATAGTGAAGATGGTGAATATCACGGCTTGATAGTGACGCTCATTATTGTTGATAATCGTATATGGGAACTTATCATAGAATGCCTTCAAATGAGGCATAAAGGCTCCCATGTCGTCATTGATGAGCACATTCTTGGAATAAGCATACACGATGGCATCATATCTGTTCATGTCTTGCGCAGAATAATACCAGACGAGACTTTCCGAGAAACCTTGTCTTACTTCTTGATTTGGGAAACAGAGATGATACAACTTGCCTTTCTTCTCATATCCTTTAATGGTAAGGTAGCCACTTTGGAAAAGGACAGGAATAGGATCAGCAAGCCTTTCCGTAGGTGTATCAAAACGTGATGCCTGTATCCACAGATCGTCCAGATTGAGCATATCCAAATTCTTCTGCTGCATCAGTTCTATCAGGAACGTAGGCGTACCAGATGTAAACCAATAGCTATTAAACTCCTTATCATCCAAAGCATTGATAATGCTGTAAGGATTGAAGATATCCTCGCTATTGATACTGAAGTGGTAGCCATCATAATGCTGCTTGAGTTGCTGCAAGGTCTCCTCATAAGTGAGTCCATTATGCTCAGCCATCTCCTCGATACCCTCACGGAAATACTGAGTCAATTCACTCTTGGTTATACCACAACAGCTACTGTATTCATCCTTCAACGTGAGAATCTTGAGATTGTTCAATTCACTAAAGATGCTGAGCTGGCTAAACTTGGAGATGCCTGTGATGAATACAAAGCGGATGTTTCCCTCTTGCTGCTTCAAGGGGCTGAAGAAATCTCGCATGATGTTGCGGATGGTCTTTTGCAAGTCTTCGTCACTGACAGAATCATGCATAGGAGCATCATATTCGTCGATGAGAACGACAACTTGTTTACCTGTTTGAGCAGCTGCTGCAAGCAAGATGTTCTTAAGACGACCTCCAAAAGACTTCTCATCTATTGGATTAACTTTTAAACCATATTTTTTCTCTTCTACTTCTAGTATTCCGTTTAGAATTGAATATGTATTCTCCAAACTATAATACTTACCACAGCTCAAATCCAGGTGGATGACAGGATATGCCGTCCACTCCTTCTCCATCTTTTCGATGGCAAGTCCCTTGAACAGTTCTTTCTTACCTTCAAAGTAGGCCTTGAGAGTAGATACAAACAAGGATTTTCCGAATCGGCGTGGGCGACTCAGAAAATGAAACTTGGCATAATGAGCCAACTGATAGACGATAGCCGTCTTGTCAGCATAGAAGTAATTCCCCTTCACGATTTCGGAGAACGTTTGTATTCCCAAAGGATATCTCTTTGAAGCCATAATCTTACTCTTAATAATTAATGTACAAAGATACAGATAATATTTCAGAAAACAAGCATTTTTCTGATTATTAACAATATATCACTGCAAAAATAGAACCGCAATTCAACAAAATATGCTTGAAATGGGGCGGTAACTGCCTTAAAAAACGACCCGCACATTTGAGCATCGTTGAGAGGCTTGGCGGGTTCTCGTGCTGCAAAGATACGAATAATCTTTGATAATACAAACTTTTGAGCAAGAAAAAACAGCCAACCTTCAATAGCATATTTGAAAGTTGACTGTTTTTCATTTATAATGCATTCTATAAATATTTTACTTTGCTAATTATATAGGTAAAGTATAACTTTTTTCATTTACCTTGTTTTCCGTGGCAGAGTATAGGATTTCCATCATTTCGTTAGCTATTTTGTAGTCAGCTATTCGCATGACATTATTTGTTTCCGAGTTATAGCCAAAGAAATTGATATTTCCATACCAAACAATAGATTTGTCTATGATGGCACATTGTAGAGTTTGTTTCTTGTTGCACACCACATCCATTCCAGCATTTGACAGTTCTAACTCATTAGCCCCTTCCTCTTTAACATGTACAACCACAGAAACCCCATCATGAAGAAGGTTTGCGAGTGCAGACATGATAGAGGGTTTATATTTGAACTTCACTTTTGGCACTGCGATAACAACAGAATGTTTGGCTTTTGCCAAATCTTTTCGGAATGCCGCTTCGTAATGGTTTTGCTCATATATCAATTCTTGGGATTTTTTATCTGGTGCTGGTGATGTCACATTCTTTCCATATCCAGCTCTAGCATATCCTTTCAGTCGTTTACGATACATAGAGTCGCAAAGTGGAACACGAATATCCACATAATCATAAATGCACACTTCGCTCTTTCCTTCATATTCTCTATGTAAACGCCCTGCATATTGCTCCACGTTTCCTTTCCAGGCTATAGGCATAGTAAGGAACAGGGTATCAAGGCGAGGATAATCGAAGCCCTCCCCTACATACTTTCCTGTAGCCACAATCACAAGTGATTCTGATGTAGGTATTGACTGTAGTTTTTGTAATGCAAGACGTTTTTCTTTAGCAGAATCCGCACCAATGAGTTGTATAACATGATCAGCAAAAGGCATTAGCATTTGTGCCAACACCTTGACATGAGCTGTACGAGTTGTCAGCACTAAAGGTGTTCGTCCTTTTTGAATCGCAGCCTTGACATCCTCCATAACAAACTCATTTCTAACCTTATCCTCGGATAACTCTTGCGTTATTTGAACATAAGTCTTACGGTCTGATATAATGCTTCGGAACGAGGTAAACCTTGGAATCAGCAGGCGTTTGAATCCTTGATTTTCCATTTGGCTCTTGGCATCAGATGTGAATCTTATCTTTCCGCATTGCATAAAGATAATAGGTTGATGCCCATCTTTTCTGATTGGAGTTGCGGTCAAACCATAAACAAAAGTAGCAGTCACTTGTCGAAGAACCAGCTCGAAGCTGACTGAAGACACATGGTGACATTCATCGACTATCACCATACCGTAATCCTTGACAAAAGGCTTTACTTCGCCTTCACTCAAACAAGATTGTATCAAAGCAATATCAATTATGCCATGCAGCGAGTTCTTGCCTGCGTATAAGCAACCAATGGCGGAAGTTTTCTTTTTCCTGCCTCGTTTTGTTTCAGGCTCTTCTATTGTTTCATCAATCTTAAGAAACGATTCCAACCGCTCCTTCCATTGCTCAAGCAATGCCTTGTTGTGAACAAGTATAAGTGTATTGACCTTTCTCTTTGCTATCATTCCGATGGCAAACACGGTCTTTCCAAACGCAGTTGTTGCTGATAGTGTTCCGACATTATACCCAGCAAAAGCTTCCATTGCCTTTTGCTGTTCTTCTCGAAGACCTCCTCTGAATGTAACCTTTATACTACGCCCATGGTTAGTCTTGTCTGAAATCAAAACCTTAACATTATGCTGGGTTAGGATGGCACGAACCGCATCCTCACAACCACGAGGAAGAACAAGATAGTCGTCAGTTATTTCCGAACACGAAATGATACGTGGAATATTATACGTAGACAGGCGCATCCCTTGCTTCTCATAAAATTCAGGATTACGGAAAGCAGCCATGCGCTTGAAAACGTTCACGCATTTGGCAGACAGACTTGTCAAAGGTATATATAGCATGTTAGCTCTTGTCAGCACTATTTCCTTTGGATAACAGTCTGTTTGCATCATATCCATTTTAGGTGTTTCCCAAGGCTTTTGCTCACTAGTCTTCGAGAGTTCGCCCAATGTTGGCACAGTATGCAGCCGTAACAACATATCAAGTTCTACCTCCGACAACTTACGAATTTGTGATAACAATTCCCATTGGTCAGCATACGCATTGAAATCTTCATCAACGAATACACTGTTTCCTTTGCGTCGAGCCATCCCCTGTAATGGTAAGGCTACAAGATTGCCAAGACCACCTTCGGGCAAGGAGTCTTGGTTAGGAAAAAACCGGTCGTATGACTTGAAAGAAAGATGGACATCACTATTCATCGCCTCTGTAAGAATGGCATTTCCTAACTTTCGTGCCTTGAAAGCTGTTATTGGCGTATCAAAGAATATCCACACATGAGCTCCAGTGCCAGAACGTGAGCGTTCGATGTAACAAGGCACATTCCAAGTTTTGCAAACATTTACAAAAGAGAGCACATCATTCTTGTAGCCATGTTCACAGCTTTTGTCATCAAAGTCTGTGCAAAGAAAACTGCAAGTATTGTCCTTTCGTATTGGATAAAGTCCAATAACATCACGTCCCCATACATCCTTTCCTGCAAGATGATTGAAAACGTCATTGTATGTCAAAGGAGCGAACTGCCTGTTGGGACAATCCGCACACTTATATTTTCTTTTATCGCAAAATTCTCGATTCCATTCTCTCGTGCATACAGGTTGATAGCCAGACTTTTGGGTCGTACTACTATACCAACGCTTAGCAAAAACATCATCACGACCTTGGAATACACTTTGAAATATAGAAACCTTTTCTTGTAAAGAGAATTGGCATATAGAAACTGATGCTGCTTCTATACGATTAGAGTTATAAGTCTTTGATTCTAAACTTTCATATTCTATCCCATTCTTGTCAAGAATCGCTTTAAGTCTGGCATTTTCTTTTTCCAATTCTTGAATTCTTAGGGCAAGAGCACTTACATCCCTTGCGTCCATAAAGGTTCGCTCTCCCACCCATTCGGAAATCCAAGAGCTGCCAGATTTATCTCCGGATAATTGGAAAATAGCGTTTGCATCTTGACTAACATATCATTGTTAGGCGATATAATATCAAGGAAATACTTGATGATGCAGATATCAAAGTACACTTTCAATGGGTCTGTTGGCAAAGAAATCCAAGGACGTGACATTCTGATAGGCATGGTTGCACGAATAGAGAATGTCCTATTCCATACACGTGCATGATGACAACATGAGTTTCTTGTTACTGTGATAATGGTAAGCCAAGACTCAAAAGGAGCAACTTGCAAGCCAAATGACTGTGCGATACGTTTCTTTATCTTCTTATTCTTGATGTTAGAATAAATATTGGTGATTACACCAAATGGCAATATTTCGGTCAGCATCCATGAAGGTGGGTACTGATTAGTATATGTTTCTTTGAAATGGTTGATGAAATCCTCTTTTGTATGGTTCAGTTCATCTTCTATAAGATGTATAGAGCGATTGAACTTGGACGGATTTAAGAAATTGTTGGCATCAGTCATCCAAAAAGGGTTGCCTATCATTTCCGTTCCAAAGTTGATGATAGCGCAACGCACAGCGACCTCTATTTTTTCAATTTCATTGAATAGAAGTAAACGCAGTTTCTTGTCAAAGCGATACAGCATCATAACCTTGCTGAAAGTTACACCTTGCTTAAATAGATTTTGCTCCTTGGGAATTGAAAGCAATGGATACATATAGGCAGACAAACGATAGTAACCGATGTGTGAAAGATAATGCTGAGCCTTTTCCTCATCGGTTATTTCCATACCTCTTGTCTTGAGTAGCTGCACCAGCTCTTGGGGTGTGGAATATGTTTTTATAAACGGAATTTTTGTTGCCATATACCTATAAAAACAAAAACGACCCGCACATTTGAGCATCGTTGAGAGGCTTGGCGGGTTCTCGTGCTGCAAAGATACGAATAATCTTTGATAATACAAACTTTTTAGCAAGAAAAATCACGCAAAAGTAAATTTCTTTGATATATTTGTATTTAATAGTGTTAAATCAGACCACAAAAACACATTTTGTCTATAAAAAAAGAAAGAATATGAGATAAAAATGTTACCTTTGTAACGTCTATACCCATACCGAAAGCCTCGAGGGGCAGAGGTTGGGCAGACATATACATAATAAAAGGCGTATCTGACGCTTTGGTTTTGACGATTCGTGAACTTCGCAAACTCATTTGTCAGTCAAGAACAAAGCAACAAGGAACGTCTCATGGGTGTATTGTATACAGCCCTCATTGGCTTCGGTTGCATTTCGCATTCGTTGCAAAAAGGGTATTTATATACTTACACATACGTGGGGCTTTCGGCGTTGCTCGTTTCGGACTGACAGGGCAATGCGAAGGCCTACGAATCGTGGAACGAGTGACAGACTGGCTCCACGTTTTTTTATTTTGTATATCCGCCAATTAAAAAATAACCCTGCTGTGGTAGCCAGGCAGCCATCTTAATAATAATACAAGATGAAAAGATTTTTATTCGTTACCGCAGCATTGCTCGCAATGTCGGTATCTTTCTGTTTCGGTCAGTCCAAAGAGGACATTAAGGCTAGTATTGAACGTTGTGCAAAATTGGAGAAACTTTGCTCTAAACAGCCAAAGCAAACAGGAATTGCAGATGTTGACTCCTATGTACAGGGAGTTTACAATGCAGCCATCAGTTCCGCAGCATCATCAGCTTTACTTCAAGACCTTTATTATCGTCAGATTGGCGAAACAAAGGATGGTGTTACAGACGTAACCATCAAGAAGCCTACCGTAGAGGAACTTGTCGCATTAGGCACAACTCTAACTGCAGAAGGTATTTCTATCGCTGAGGCGGGGAAAGGTGCAGAAGCTGCAACCAAGGCATCTTCTACTAACAAAAATCCAATGAAAGTAGCTAAGATAGCATCAGCTCTCGCCTTTACAAAAGATGCTTACCCAGTCTTGCTTGAAGAATCAAAGGCAAAGGTCGCTGCCATCAAGCAGATGATTGAAACAGCAAAAACTGCAAAGAATCTGTAATGGGAAATTTTCGTATTTTATATGCGGTCATACTTGCGTGTATCCTTTGTGGGTATACGCAAGTTTCCTTAGCAGCCGATGACCGCCCTGTCATAGGCGTAACTCAGTTTACCTGCGATGAAGAGAGTCCGTACACAGGACTTATAACAGAGAAAGTTGTGGAAATGTTGACTAACACTCACCGTTTTGTTGTTGTTGACAGAACAAGTCGCGATAAAGTAATGGATGAGCTTGAACTACAGAAGAGCGAGGCTTTTCTCGACAGCCATAATCTTGCAGAACAAGGTGCGGCTGTTGCTGCCGAGCAATTGGTAACAGGTCATATTGTCAAGATTCCAGTTTATCGCATGAAGAACGGTGACGGAAGCACACGTGGCTATAAAGCGAGTGTAGCATTTCAGTTGAAAGTTGTTGACGTAGAGACAGGCGTAAGCAATGAGGCGCAGAGTTTTGATGGAAAATGCAGTAAGGAAATGCTGTCGCCAGAGAGTGCCGTTACTGTAGCCATGCAAAGCTTACAGTCCGATATCTACGAATATTTCCGTATCAATTTTCCTGTCAAAGGAAAAGTCTTGAAGACGATAGGTAAAAGAATGATACTTCTCAATGTTGGCAAGGAAGCCGGAATCAAGGTCGGCGATATGTTTACGATAGAATCAGTAGAGATGCTTGACGGCAAACCGTATCCGTCAGAACTCGGGAAGGCTAAGGTGACAAAACTATCAGGAGAGTCATTCGCCGAATGCAGCGTGTCAAGCAAAATCATTACCGCTATTGAAAATAGTAAAGCTTCTCACAATTTAATTCGTTGTAACCTAATTATCAAGAAATGAGTATGAAAAAAATTGTAACAATACTAATGGGGCTGTGTGCGTTCTGCTGCACATGGGCACAAAGCATAGAGTCTCAAGTTACTCCTTTACCTACGGCACGACCAAAGATTATGGTCATACCATATACAACGCAAGGTGAAGACATACGTACCGTTTTGGAGAATGACGTGAATAAGCGTATTGCCTTGACCAAAATAAAGGAAGCATTCGACCAAAGGGGGTATACAACAGTTGATTTTTTTGCCAAGTTAAAAGCCTTGTCAAAAGCAACCGCATTAGGCAATACCCAACAACAGGATGTCAAGACTATGATTATACAACAGTCTGGTGCAGATGTTTATGTCGAAGCGGAAATAAGCCTGTTGGAATCTCCTTCTGGCAATGCCATGAAAGTAATCCTGTCTGGTTATGAAACATCTACTGCAAATTCGCTTTCCAATGCTGTGTGCGAAAGTGGTAAGTTTTACACCGATGACTATGGTAAACTTACATCAAGAGCTGTTGAGATAGGGATGGACAAATTCTTGAACACCATGCAGGAAAAACTGATGGACATAGCTGAAAACGGACAATCCATAGCGGTAACAGTCGGCATTGACGAGACATCATCTCGCTCTATGTCGCAAGAGGTTGGCGCTGACGGTCTTGCTTTGTCCGATGCATTAGAAATGTGGGTAGAAGAAAATGCTTATAAAGGCAATTACCATATCCAGGGAACAACCGACAAGCAGATGCTCTTCGACGATATTCGCATACCGCTAAAAGACGAGAACGGAAGAACATATAATATCAATAAGTTTGGATTGAAGCTGCTGACATTTTTCAAGAATCTTGGAATCAAGATTGAGAGAACTACAAGCAACAATATGCTGATTGTAACCATTAAATAACAGGAGGGTGGATTATGAGAAAAGTATTGCTTACAATGATAATCTTGCTGACCTCTTATGCAACTATTTACGCACAAGGAATAGAAATAGCTTTTGCACTTCCTGTTGGTAATTGTCAATTAAGTGATAATACTGCAAAGATGCTAAGGAGCAAGTTCTTGCCAGCCATGACAGAAAGTGGAGTTGAAACAGCCGAAGTAAGTACCATTGCCATAAAGCCAGAGATTAGTTTCGTTAATAAACAAGTTGTTGAAGGCGGTATGAGGAATATACATACAAGCGACATACAATTCAATTTTGTCTGTACCAATCTTGCCACAAGTACAACTTTTGCAAGTTGTGTCGTTACAGTACGTGGAGAAGGATTCTCTGATGATGACGCAATAAAAAATGCCATTTCTAAATTGTCCGCCCAAGACAAACGTCTAACAGACTTTGTGAATAAGGCAAAAGACAAAATCATAGATTACTATCAGCATAATCTTAATTCTGTTATATCACGTGCTCGCACTTTCGCCAATATTCAACAATATGATGAAGGACTGGCTCTGTTGTTTTCTTGTCCAGCGACAATCTCTGGTTACACAAAAGTCAATAACGAGATAACTACAATTTATCGTCAATACCAAACGCAGGAATGCAATAATGTCATTCAGAAAGCTCGGGCAGAATTCTCTAATGGTAATTTTGATGCGGCAGTCGAATATCTACAACAAATAGATATGACAAGCTCTTGTGCTACTGAAGCCAAACAACTATGCACGCAAATCAAGCAAACTAAAGATGCAGAAGCTCGGCGGGCAGTTGAACTCATCGAAAGACAATCACAACGTGAGACAGATCTTGAAAAAACTAGAATAAAAGCGGCACGTGATGTGGCTGTTGCTTATTGTAAAAGAAGAAGTGATGTGTATTTTGTTTGGTAACATTATTCGCGTTTTCGATTAGATGTGAGAAACCTATATAAATTCTCTTACGGATCACTATTCGCACAGTTCTCTTTCTTCACACTGCTCGCATAGCTCACACTCATCTCACTATTCAAGTCATTACTAAGGATAGTGATTCGTTGACTATTGCGAATTGTAAAATAATTAGGGAGGAGCGTGTTCGAAATACGCTCCTCCCTTAATCAAAAAGACGGCTTGTTATCTCAACGTATTTACCATAACCAGTTATTATTTAGTATGACGTATTCTCTGTGCCCTCTTCTCATCCTTTCTCATCAGATAAGGCGATGGAGGAAGTTCTGGAAGCACATCATTGATGGCATCAATCTGACCCACCACCTTCAGCAAGAGGAGAAAAGTGGAAAGCGAAAGATTGCCCGCTGTTCCATTCTCAAACTTATGGATGGTGGTCAAGCCAAGCCCTGTAAACTCGGCAACCTCTTTCTGGGTGAGATTGCATCTCATTCTATATTCCTTGAATCTTACTCCCAGTAAACGTACCAACTCAGGAGTAGAATATTCATATAAATCTGCCATAATCTTCTATTAATTTATCTATCATTATAATGATATTTATCCCATATATCAGCCTTTATCTTCAATATACTGATATTTACGGTTGCAAATATAAGAAAAAGGAATGAGACTTGCAAGCTTTCTGGAGATTATTTTCTATCTTTCTGCATTTTACAGGAAAATGACATGCGGAGTCGCTTACAAATGACGCAGATTCGCCCATCCCTTTATCCTCGCACATAAATGTTTTTTCTTGAAAAAAGTCTCAAAGTATCATTATTTACAAGTATATCACTGATACATAACGGATTACAAAATGACACTTCCAAATATATTTACAAAGAAGTATCATAGAAGTATCATAAATTCAATAGAAGTATCATTAAATCACCATGATGCATCAAAAGAAAACACGAAATTATAGTCAACTAAATATAGAAAAACTACAATTTGCTTGCTCAAAATAGTGCCCAAAAATTACCCCATGAAATGGGCATTCAATGCCCGCAGTACGGGCAATGAGTACCCAACACTTGGTCTATCGATGCCCGTCACTTGATCCCTTAGTGACCGTGTGACGGGCACTAAGAGACCAGCCAATGTGCTTACTTTCCTAACTACAGTTATCTGTTTTCCATCTTATTCCTGGTTAATATTGGCATACTTTATAAACTAGAAAGGTAGACACACTATCAGTTTTATAAAACTGAAATACTAGACATTTCTTAATTTTTGTGCCTGTATTTCTAGACATAAATCCTCAAAAAAGGCTTTTTTGTAAGCAACTTACCTGAGTTTTATGATACTTCTATTGAATTTATGATACTTCCATGATACTTTTTGTAAAATAAACAGAAAAGTATCATTTTTATAAACCATTATATATCAATTATATACATCTGTTTTAGCCACAAATAATGAGACTTTGAGACTTTTTTCGAGAAAAAAAAACTTTTATGTACGTAAAGAAAGAAGAAAGGAAGCGATGATGATAAAAGAAAAAAGCAGCAATGGCTACTACTCCATTGCTGCTTATTTTATTTACTGAACAATCTTGAAGCGGATACGCAAAGAATGCGCATGCTCATCCCAATTGGTACCAAGCAATACGAACTTGCCAATCTGGGCGGTAGAACGGACATGCTTGCCAATACATGGACAAACATCATAATCACCGATACGAACCAGACGCAAGGTCTCGCTCGCATCATCCGGCAGACGATCTAACTTGACGTTAGCCGGAATATGGTCACGATCCACAAACTCGTAAGTAACAGGCATATCAAGCTCTATCAGGCGATTCATCTCCGTCTCAATCTCCTTCTCCTCCTGGCGGGTAGGCTTGTGATCGACTACGAAGGTCATCTTACTCTTCTTGCGCTCAATATGTGCATTGCGGCTGCGCTCACAGCCAAACAGGCGAACCATCAACTGATTGAGCAGATGCTCAGCCGTATGAGCAGGAGGGAACTCCTCCTTATGATGCTCATTCAATATGATATCACTTTCCTCCATCTTGACATTGAATTTATAGATTCTTACTCCGTTAGCATCCATTGATATCGGGAATACGCCATCCTTCTTCAACTCAACCTTCTTCTTACCACCCGAGAACAGTTCTGTTACCAGCACCTCCTCTTCAGCAATATGGAAGAAATCAAAAGCATGACCAGGGATGCAAACCTGTAGCTGGCGCGCCTCCTGAGCAAAGTTAAGTACGATGAGCATGGCTTCATCATCCTTCTTGCGAAGGAAGGCGAAATTGGTACGGGGATCGAAATTCTCAGAACCCGGATTCACATACATCAAATCGAAGGTCTCACCCTCGCGGATGGCTCTCTCTTCATTGGCGAAGCGAAGAAGCTGACGATAAGTGGCTGCCAGATATTTCTGCTCTTGACTCAATGCCGAGTCAGATGAATCCTGATAGGCATGTGCCAGAGTTTCCGGACTCCAATAGTCGAATATCGTGGTACGGCCATCCGTGCCGCTGAATCCTTCCTCATCCATTCCCTTCTCGCCGAATTCCTGACCGCTGTAAAGCATGAAAGGATTCTTCTGGAAGAAGAGACTCATGGCTGCAGCAGGAATCGCCTTCATGGCTGAGCCACAGAAGAAATCGCTGGCGATGCGCTGCTCATCATGATTCTCAAGGAAATAGAGCATGTGATCGCGGATATCATCCACTACCTGCCACTCGTGAGTGATACTGGCTGCCGGACGCTCACCACGAACCACGCCACGCAGGCAATCATACATTCCTACTTTGTCATAAAGATAATCGAAACCAGCCTTTACAAAGTTGCGGTACTGGTTAGGATCATAAACCTCGCCGATAACCACGATGTGAGGATACTTCGCCTTCAATATTCCGGTAGCGTATGACCAGAAGGCCGTTGGCACCATTTCTGCCATATCACAGCGGAAGCCATCTACACCCTTGCTTGCCCAGAAGAGGAGGATATCTGTCATCTTGCCCCATGTGTTTGGCACTGGTTCATAATGATAGCTTCTGCCTCCTGCATCACAGTAATCTACACCATAATTGAGTTTCACGGTCTCATACCAGTCGTTACAGCCAGGACGGTTATCAAACCGGTCGTTTCCTGTAGCTCTGGCTGGGCTCTCGGTATAAGGTTCATAAATCTTGGCATCTTTCGCAGAAAAAGCCTTGAACTCTGGTTTGGACTGACGGATTTCATTCAAATCCAAATCGCCCCATGCATAATAGAAATTATTCTTGGTAGAGAAGTGCATGTTCGGATCATCATCTTCTCCCAAATCCCGTACACCTGTTGGTTTGCAAATGGAATGATACTCTCGGGCTACATGGTTCGGAACGAAATCCATGATTACTTTCATACCTGCCTTGTGAGTACGCTCTATCAGCTGCTCCCACTCTTTCATTCTCATACTGACATTCACAGCCAAGTCTGGATCGATATCATAGTAGTCGGTAATAGCATATGGCGAACCTGCTTTTCCCTTCACTACCTCTGCATGCTGAGTAGGAATTCCATAAGAAGAGTAGTTTGTCTGAGTGGCATGACGAATCACACCCGTATACCAAATATGTGTAAATCCCATATCGTGGATGCGAGCCAGAACTTCATCTGAGAAATTATTCAGCTTTCCGCAACCATTTTCTTCGATGGTACCATTTTCCTTACAGGTTGTATTCTGATTTCCGAAGAGTCGTGGGAGAACCTGGTATATAATAACTTTTTCCTTCATTTAGCGGCTTTACTAAAAAAAAATGAAACGTTTTACCTTTCCAACAACGCCTTTGCTGAAAAGATAAAACGTTGAATAGTGTCATTGTTGATTAAGCAATACCATGAGCGGTAACATTCTTGTCGATGCGGCCAATCATGCCCTGCAATGCCTTGCCAGGACCACACTCTGTAAAGTCATCAGCACCATCAGCAATCATAGCCTGTACAGATGAAGTCCAACGTACAGAGCTTGTAAGCTGTGCGATGAGGTTCTGCTGAATCTCAGCTGGATCAGTATGAGGCTTACCGTCTACATTCTGGTAAACCGGGCACTTAGGAGCAGAGAATGTAGTCTTCTCGATAGCAGCCTGAAGTTCATCCTTAGCTGGCTGCATCAATGGAGAGTGGAAAGCACCACCAACCTTCAAAGGCAATGCACGCTTAGCACCGGCAGCCTTCAGCTTCTCGCAAGCAGCATTGATAGCATCTACGTTACCTGAGATAACGAGCTGACCAGGGCAGTTGTAGTTAGCAGCAACTACCACGTTGCCTTCTGTGCTTACCTCAGCGCAGATTTCCTCAACCTTCTCATCTGGCAAACCGATGATGGCAGCCATAGTACCAGGGTTAGCCTCGCAAGCCTTCTGCATAGCGTTGGCACGGGCAGCAACGAGTTTCAAACCATCCTCGAAAGCCATAGCACCGGCAGCAACCAATGCAGAGAACTCACCGAGAGAGTGACCTGCAACCATAGCTGGCTTGAACTCCTCACCCAGGCAAAGAGCAGAGATAACAGAATGGAGGAATACAGCAGGCTGGGTAACCTTGGTTTCCTTCAACTGATCGTCGGTTCCGGCGAACATGATATCAGTAATCTTGAAGCCGAGAATCTCGTCGGCCTTATCGAAAAGTTCTTTTGCCAATGCGTTGTTATCGTAGAGGTCCTTACCCATACCTACGAACTGAGAACCCTGTCCAGGGAAAACAAATGCTTTCATTTTATCCTTATATTTTTTAGTTTATAATTAATATTCCTATAATGAATATGAATTCTCTGAATTCGACTGCAAAGGTACAATAAAATTCTGAGAATCAGCAGAGAATATCAAAAAATAAAGTTATATATTCTAAATTACTACAAGAATGGTAAAAACTTTCCATTCAGAACTGGGAAAAGATACAAAAAAATCCCTAATGCCTTGCGGCAAAAGGGATCTTTATATTAATTTGCTTTACAGTGCGAAAAATATCGTACTTCATACAAATTGATTGAGCTAGGATTATTCAGCTGCTGGAGCCTCTTCCTCAGCTGCAGCCTCAGCAGGTGCCTCAACAGGAGCGTTCTCAGCAACAACATTAACTGGAACCTTAACCTCAACCTCCTTGTGGTAGTGTACAGTAGCCTCGTACTCACCAACCTTCTTAGCATCCTTCATAGTGATGATCTTGCGATCAACCTCGATGCCCTTCTTAGCGAGTTCCTCAGCAACAGTTGCAGCGTTAACTGAGCCATAGAGCTGACCAGTAGCGCTCACCTTAGCAGCAATAGTAAGAACGATGCCCTCGAGAGCCTCGCCCTTCTTAACAGCCTCAGCCTTGATAGCCTCAAGCTTGTGAGCCTGCTGCTTCAAATCCTCAGCCAACTGCTTCTTAGCAGATGGAGATGCGATAACAGCCTTACCTGTAGGGATAAGGAAGTTACGACCATAACCACTCTTTACATTTACGATATCGTTCTTATATCCAAGACCGATAATATCTTGCTTCAAAATAATTTCCATTCTTCTTTATCCTCCTTAAATTACTTCATCAAATCGGTTACGTAAGGAAGCAAAGCGATCTGGCGAGCACGCTTTACAGCCTGTGCTACACGGCGCTGATACTTCAAAGATGTACCTGTGATACGACGTGGAAGGATTTTACCCTGCTCGTTCAAGAACTTCTTCAAGAACTCTGGATCCTTGTAGTCGATGTACTTAATACCGCTCTTCTTGAAACGGCAATACTTCTTCTTCTTTGTGTCGATAGAAGGAGCAGTCAAATAACGGATTTCTGATTTCTGATCTGCCATGATTAAGCCTCCTCTTTTTTACCAAGCTTTGCACGACGCTTCTCTGCGTAAGCGGCAGCATACTTGTCAAGTTTAACAGTCATGTAACGAATTACTTTCTCGTCGCGGCGATAAGCTGTTTCGAGCTTAGCGATAACAGTTGGCTCAGCCTTGAACTCAACCAAGCTGTAGAAGCCTGATGTCTTCTTCTCGATGTTGTAAGCCAACTTCTTCAAACCCCAAGCCTCTTTGTTCAGAATCTCAGCACCATTATCGGTGAGTACCTTCTCGAACTTAGCGACCGTTTCCTTCATCTGTTCATCAGACAAAACGGGAGTCAAAATGAAAACGGTTTCGTATTGATTCATACTACTTTAAATGATTAAATATTAATATAAAAATTCTCATGCAAACCGGAAAATGTGTGCGAAAACACAGCCTTTTCACGAATTGCGGTGCAAAATTACGACTTTTTCTTGAATTAACCAAATATTTTTCGTACTTTTGCACAAAATAATTGTTAATAGTATAAAAACAACCTCTAAATTGTAAAGAATATGGCAAAAATGAACAAGAAACTGATTACTCTGCTCCATACCCTACCATCTATGGGCATGGCTTTCATCGTTTTAGGCGTCCTGCTGATGGTGGCCAGCTTTGCGTTTTCCATTCAGGGAAACAGCGTACTCTTCGCTGGTCTCTTTTTCATTCTGGCGGGAGTAGCCGGATTTGTATATTCATTAAAAAAAGGATAAGCCGGTCATCGACTTATCCTTTTTATATCTTTGGGAATCTTTTCCCAATTACAGAATCATTTAATCTTCGTTAGGAACTATCAGTTTGTATCCCTTACCATGGATATTGATGATTTCAATCTGAGGATCGTCCTTCAAATGCTTACGGAGTTTGGTGATATAAACATCCATTGAGCGTGCATTGAAGTAATTGTCATCAATCCAGATGGTCTTCAGAGCAAAATCGCGCTGCAGAATTTCATTAGAGTGAGCACAGAGCAAAGCAAGAAGTTCATTCTCCTTGGTGGTAAGCTTGGTCTGCTTTTCACCAATGGTAAGAAGCTGCTTCTGTGTATCGAAGGTAAAGTCACCAATGTGATACATGGTAGACTCCTTGCTCTTCTTGCCACGTACGCGGCGGAGAATAGCCTCTACACGGAATACCAATTCTTCCATAGAGAATGGCTTGGTGATATAATCATCAGCACCAATCTTGAAACCTTCAAGGATATCTTCCTTCAATGTCTTGGCAGTAAGGAAGATGATTGGGAGGTCGGCATTGGTCTGGCGAATTTCCTGTGCCAGGGTAAAGCCGTCCTTCTTTGGCATCATCACGTCGAGTACTGCAATATCAAACTTATTCTTATTGAATTCCTTATAACCTACCTCGCCATCAGGGCACAGAACTGTAGTAAATCCCTTTGCCTGCAAATATTCGCGAAGCAACATACCTAAATTTTCATCGTCCTCGCAAAGCAAGATTTTAATTTTCTCTTCCATATCTTTATTCTTTAAAATTATTAATATTCTTTTAATTCTTTATTCTGTTTCTTCAAGTCTTAACTGTGAATCACCGGCAACTTGATGGTAAAGGTTGTGCCCTTTCCCAATTCGCTATCTACCTTGATTTCACCATCATGAAGATCTACTATCTTCTTGACATAAGCCAATCCCAGTCCGAATCCCTTCACATCATGGACATTGCCCGTATGTACGCGGTAGAACTTGTCGAATATCTTCTTCAGATTCTCCTTCTTCATACCCAGACCGGTATCCGTAATCGAGAGATACAGATGTTCTTCATCATTCCAGGTCTTCATCGTAATGTTAAGCGGCTCGTCCGGCTTGCGGTATTTCACGGCATTGTCCATCAGATTGAAGATGACATTCTGGAAATGCACCTCGTCAACATAGAGTCCCGAATCGATAGCCTCAATATCGGTATAGACCTTTCCGCCAGTATGCTCAACGCGGAGCGAGAAGGAATTGGCAATATTCTCAACCATCTCGTTCAGATCGAGTTCTTTCTTCTTGAACACCGCCTTCTTGCGGTCGAACATACTCATCTGCAATACCTTTTCTACCAGGAAACGAAGACGCTTCGATTCATCGTTGATCACGTTACCCAGATGTTTCTGCATCTGTTCGCTCTTTGCTACCGAGGTATCATTGAGCATCTGCGCTGCCAGACTGATACTGGCTATCGGCGTCTTCAGTTCGTGGGTCATATTATTGATGAAGTCGTTCTTTATCTCAGTATATCTCTTTTGTCTGAAGATAACCACGATGGTAAAGATGAAGGTAATCAGCAGTACCAGCGTGAAGATGACACTAGGAATCATGAAGCGCACACTGGAGAAGATATAGCTGTTCATATCCGGGAAATGCACCCTTACTACACCCATCTTCGACTGCGGGTCGTTGCGGAAGAGCACCTGTGAGTAGCTGTATTCCTCACCCTCGTCCGTATAGTCAGGACAGCGGTAAACCTCTCGTCCATCCTGGGTAGTCACGGTGAAATGATAAGGTATGTTGATACCATTATTCATCATCTCAGCCTTGAGGTCCTGATCGAGCTGCTTGAAGTTGATTCTCTCCTTCAGCGGCTTGTCTGATGCCGAATAAAGGATAGAATATACCACCTCATCCAGCAACGCTTTCTGATAGACATAGCGGTTCTTCACGATTTCCTGAAGCGACTTCTGTGTCTCTGTCAGCGAATTCTTATCGCTACGCAGTATCATCGCCTTCGGCATATTGCCAGGATGTGTGGCATTTGTCTTCAGCTCGAAAGTTGAATAAACTGCCGCTCCCTTGTTCTTATCTTTATTGGCCTTACGTTCTGTCTCGTTGACATTTTTTTCGAGATAGCGCAGAGTTTCATTAAGCTCCAAATTTCTTGAAGCTTGATACAGGGCTCTGTTGACCGACTCGTCAAACTGTTCCTTCTTCATGTTTACCATCTCCTGGATGTAACTGAGCTGCAAGTACAGCAGCGCAAGGAACGAAAAGCCCATGATAATGGCTATGGTCCAAATCGTTTTCTTCTTCATGGGGGCAAAGATAAGAAATTTCTTAATCAGTTAACTTAAAATCGTTAATTAATTATTCATCCTTTCTAGTTTTTAACATTTTTCTGTATTTTTAGTTTCGTATACAAAACTAAGCTTCCGTTTTTCATAAAAAAAGAGAGGAAGTATACATATCACATGCACACTTCCCCATATTGGTCATATCAACATAAAATTTTAATTTATATAAGAGAGATTTTTCTCTAACCTAACAATTGCTATTCAGCATCCTTCTCCAATTCAGCCTCATGATCCGCAATCAGCTTATTCTGAATGTCGGAAGGAACCAACTCGTAGCTGGCAAACTTGGTAGTGAATGAAGCACGTCCACCTGTCAATGAACTCAGAGAGATGGAATAGCTGGCAAGTTCCTTCAGAGGAATCTTGGCACTCAGCTTCTGATAACCAGCCTCGCTGTCCATACCCATAATGAGAGCACGACGTCCCTGAAGATCACTCATCACATCACCCATGAAATCAGCAGGCACATAAACCTCAAGATCATAGATAGGCTCCAGAATCTTCGGACCAGCCTGTTTGAAGGCATCGCTGAACGCATGGCGGGCAGCAAGCATGAACGAAAGTTCATTACTGTCAACAGGATGCATCTTGCCATCATAAACGATGACACGCACATCACGGGCATAACTGCCCGTCAACGGACCATGTTCCATACAGTCCATAACACCCTTCAGAATAGCTGGCATGAAGCGGGCATCAATGGCACCACCAACCACAGAGTTGAGGAATACCAGTTTACCACCCCATGGCAAGCTAACCTCTTCACGGCTCTTGATATTCATCTTGAATTCCTGGCCGTTGAAGGTGAATGATGTAGGATCAGGCATACCTTCTGCGTATGGTTCAACTATGAGATGAACCTCACCAAACTGACCGGATCCACCACTCTGTTTCTTATGACGGTAGTCGGCACGAGCCTTCTTGGTAATAGTCTCACGATATGGAATACGTGGCTCTTCGAAAATCACATTGAGTTTTTCGTTGTTTTCCAGACGCCACTTCAGTGTGCGGAGATGGAACTCACCCTGTCCTCTTACGATTACCTGACGCAATTCCTTGCTCTGATCAACAATCCAAGTAGGGTCTTCCTGGCGCATCTTCAGGAGTGCAGCCATCAGTTTCTCTGTATCCTGAACATTGGCAGCCTTGATAGCACGTGAATACTTAGGGTTAGGATATTTAATGAAGTCGAAACGCCACTCAGCTCCCTTACCATTAAGGGTATTGCCAGTCTTCACGTCCTTCATCTTCACGGTACAGCCAATATCACCGGCATTCAACTGCTCTACAGGCACACGGTTGGCACCCGCACAGGCATAAATCTGTCCGATACGCTCCTTGGAGCCACGATCTGCATTAGTCAGGTCGTCACCATTCTTGATAGAGCCGCTCATCACCTTGAAGTAGCTAACCTCACCGATATGAGGTTCCATACCAGTCTTGAAGAAGTAAACACTCTCAGGACCATTGCTGTCTGGCGTAATTTCCTCACCACGTGTATTATGCAGTTTCGGCATCTCGCTTACGAAAGGAACCACATTGCCCAGGAACTCCATCAGGCGGTGAACGCCCATCGACTTACCTGCACAAACGCAGAACACAGGGAAGATGCTACGGGTAACCAATCCCTTGCGAATGCCCTCGCGAAGTTCATCTTCTGTCAGACTCTCGCTCTCGAAGAACTTCTCCATCAGTCCCTCATCGTTCTCGGCTGCAGCCTCAACAAGAGCCGTATGAAGTTCCATGGCTTTCTCCATTTCCTCTTCTGGAATATCTTCAATAATAGGAGCACCGCCCTCAGGCTTCCAGGAATATTTTTTCATCAATAATACGTCAATGAGAGCATTGAAGCCTGAACCGGTCTCGATAGGATATTGAATCTGCACACACTTAGAACCGTAAATGTCCTTCATGGTGGCTATGATATTATCAAAGTCGCACTTGTCTGAGTCGAGCTGGTTTACCAGGAAGATGACAGGTTTACCCAACTTCTCTGTATAACGGAAGTTGTTCTGTGTACCTACTTCTGGACCATACTGACCATTAATAAGGATAACTGCCTGATCGGTAACATTGAGTGAAGTAATGGCGCCTCCCACGAAATCATCGCTACCTGGGCAATCTATAATGTTAAGTTTCTTGTTGTTCCACTCTACATGAAAAACTGTAGGGAACACAGAGTAGCCGTATTCCAACTCAACTGGGAAGTAGTCGCTCACCGTATTTTTCGCTTCTACAGAGCCTTTACGCTTGATAACGCCTGCTTCAAATAACATACTCTCGGCAAGTGTAGTCTTGCCGCTACCCGCACTGCCCAACAGCGCAATGTTTTTAATCTCATTTGTCTGATAAACTCTCATGACGCTTATAGATTTTTAAGGGTTATACTTAAATTTGCTAGTTGCAATCCACAGTCAAACCACCGGTTTTTCTGTTTCATGCTACTAAAGTACAAAAAAAATCGCACATTGCCAAAAGTTTTGGGCAAAAAACTTCTGTTTTTTAAAACATATTAGTACTTTTGCACTTTGTTTAGACATGTTTTTGTCTTTACACCTTATTATATATAGAAAAAGAAGTTCAGAAATATGGCAGGACTATACATACATATCCCCTTTTGTGAAAGCCGGTGCATCTACTGCGGTTTTTACAGTACCACCTCCCTCAAGTTAAGGGATGATTACACTGATGCTCTCTGCCGGGAGATGCAGATGCGCCCGGCAAAAGCCGCTCTCGGAAGCAATGAAACTATCGAAACCATCTATCTGGGCGGTGGAACCCCGAGTCAGCTCAACGGCTCCCAACTCAACCAGATTTTCTCTGCTATCAGAAAAAACTATACGCTGGCAGAGAATATGGAAATCACGATGGAATGCAATCCAGACGATGTAACCGGCGATTTCTGTGAAACGCTGAAGCAACTCCCCATCAACCGCATCAGCATGGGGGCACAGACCTTCTGTAACGAGCGTTTACGCTTTCTGCATCGCCGTCATAATGCCGGAGAGGTAGAAGAAGCCGTCACCCGACTCCGTAACATCGGCATCCGCAATATCAGTATCGACCTGATGTTCGGATTCCCCGAAGAATCTCTTTCCCAATGGATGAGCGATATCAGGCACGCCATACAGCTGGATGTGGAACACATATCTGCCTACAGTCTGATGTACGAAGAGGGAACGCCCCTCTACCATATGCTGAAACAGGGAAAGATTAGCGAAATAGATGAAGAAACCAGTCGCAAGATGTATGAAACCCTGATAGACCAGCTTACTGGAGCAGGCTACGAACATTATGAAATCAGCAATTTTGCCCGTCCGGGCTTCCGTTCACGCCACAACAGCAGTTACTGGCACGAGGTACCATATATCGGAATAGGAGCAGCCGCCCACTCCTACAATAGGAAGCAGCGCAGCTGGAATATCGAAAATATCCAGACTTATATTCGAAGCATCGGCGATGGCATTCTGCCTTCTGAGAGTGAACAGCTAGATATTTCCACCCGATACAACGATCTGATAACAACCGCCTTGCGAACAAGCGACGGAATAAACCTCATGAAGATGGAGCAGGAATTCGGAAAAGAACTGGCAGACAGACTGCTCCAGGAAGCCCAGTCGCATATCAGCCGGGGGCTGATGAAAATAAAGAACGGCAAGCTCTCCCTCACTCGGGAAGGTCTTTACATATCGGATGATGTGATGAGTGATTTCATGATTATATAATGGTTTCAATAAACAAAAAAGCCTTGGAATCTAATTCCAAGGCTCTAATTTCTTTAAACCATTTTTCTTGTATACTTCATAATAAAAAGCTTTAATGCTCTTGACCACTTGTATGGTAGATTTCTTTTTCTGCAACATAGGCTTAACCAGCTGCATCACAGCAAAACAAACTACCACAATAAGCAATACTACTGCCCAAGAGAGAATCTCACTCTGAATATCCAAAATTGGCTGGAGACCAATGCCCAAAGCCACAGGCAGGATAAAACAGACCCAATCTATCGGGCTGTCAAGCTTGGTTGATTCGATATATTCATCGCGTAGTGCTTTTGGAGCATTCAAGATTAATCTTTTCTGGTGCTTATTCCAGTAATCTTCAAATTCTTTTTCCATGCAATCCATTTACTGTTTTGTCTTAAAACTAGACGGTTAAAACTTCAATACTTATACTTTTCTTTATACTTTTCGGCTACAAAGATAAGAATAATTATTCATTTCTCCAAAATTACAACATACTACTTTGAATATTTAACGTATATTAATTCTAATGGTCAAAACAAAAACTTCACTGCATCACTTGACAATAGCCTGCTTGTATATAGACAGGAAAAGGCAACACCCAACGACGGGCATTGCCTTTCTTGTATAATAACAAAGAGGAATTTTATCTCTCATTAAGTGGCTTATACTCCAGTTCGCCAAGAATATTCTTATATGCAGGACGGATAATACGACGGCCTTCGAAATTGAGTTCTTCAATACGATGGGCTGTCCAACCCACGATACGTGCCATGGCGAAAATAGGTGTATAGATTTCCTGTGGCAAGCCAATCATTTCATAGATAAAGCCACTGTAGAAATCAAGATTTGCACACGCTGGCTTGCTGCCTCCACGGTGTTCCTGCAGACATTTGATACCTTCCTGCTCTATCAACTTCAGGAAATTATACTCGTCTTCTCTACCCTTTTCCTTGGCAAGTTCACCTGCCAGGCGCTTCAGTTCAACGGCACGTGGGTCACTCAAAGTATAGACCGCATGGCCGATACCATAAATGAGACCTGTCTTGTCATAAGCCTCCTTGTTGAGCATTCGCTTAAGGTAAGTATCAAGTTCAGTTACATTACTCCAGTCCTTGATAGCTTCTTTCAAGTGGTGGAACATATTGATAACCTTGATATTGGCACCACCATGCAAAGGACCCTTTAAACTACCGATACCAGCAGCAATAGAACTGTAAGTATCTGTACGGGTAGAAGATGTTACACGTACTGTAAAGGTTGAGTTGTTACCACCACCATGTTCTGCCTGGATAATCAGGAGAAGGTCGAGCATACGGGCATCCAGTTCGGAATAGTTTTCATGCTTCATCATATAAAGAAAGTTCTCTGCAATAGAGAGATTCTCACGAGGATGACGAATATGTAGACTTCTACCCTGAACAGAGTGACGGTAGATATTGTATGCATAAGCAATGATAGTTGGAAACTTGGCAATCAACTCAATACTCTGGCGCATCAGATTGTCACGGCTGATGTCATCCGGATTCGGATCGAAGGTGTACATTTCGAGCACACAACGGGCCAGGATGTTCATGATGTTGCTGCCTTCCAGCTCGATGATATGGGTAATCGTACGATGATCAAGCGGCATATTATCGTTCAGAAGTTCCTTGAAAGCATCCAATTCCTCCTTATCAGGCAACTGACCCGAGAGCAGCAGGAAGGCTACTTCCTCGAATCCGAAGCGCTTCTCCTTCAAGAGAGGAGTTACCAGGTCATCAAGTTCATAACCACGATAATAAAGTTTACCTTCTGTAGGGGTCAACTTACCTTCTGCATCACGCTCATAACCCACTACATTACCGATATTGGTCAGTCCGACCAACACACCAGAGCCATCCTCATTACGAAGTCCACGCTTCACATTGAACTTCTTGAATGCATCCTTATCAATCTTGCATGAGTTTTTTACCTCATCGCTTAATTTATATATTAAATATTCTTTATTCATAACTGTTACTTTTTTAGCTGCATGGCTACAACTATTATTTCTTTGCAGCAAAGTTCAATGCAGAACCAGCCTTAAACCATGCAATCTGTGTATCATTATAAGTATGCTCAACCTCGAAACTATCCTCAGAACCATCCTTGTGCTTCAGGGTGACGGTGAGTTTAGAACCTGGAGCAAACTCCTTCAAACCTGTCAAAGAGATGCGGTCGTCCTCCTGCACCTTATTATAATCATCCTTGTTGCAGAATGTGAGGGCAAGCATACCCTGCTTCTTCAGGTTGGTTTCGTGGATGCGGGCGAAACTCTTGGCGAGAATCACCTTCACGTTGAGGAAACGAGGCTCCATAGCTGCATGCTCACGGGAAGAACCTTCACCATAGTTATCCTCTGCCACCACGATGCTGCTGATGCCTTTTGCCTTGTAAGCCTTGGCAGCGGTAGAAACCTCGACATAAGCACCATCCAACTGGTTCTTCACCTTATTGCTCTCACCGTTAAAGGCATTAACGGCACCCATTAAAAGGTTGTCGGAGATGTTCTGCAAATGTCCACGGAACTTCAGCCAAGGACCCGCCATAGAGATGTGGTCGGTGGTACATTTGCCCTCGGTTTTGATAAGAAGCGGCATATCTGTCAGGTCTTTTCCATCCCATGGAGCAAACGGAGCAAGTTTCTGGAGTCGGTTGCTGTCAGGCGCAATGACTACCTCTACATTGGCATTTTCTTCGCTTGGGGCAATGAATCCCTTATCCTCTACGGCAAAACCCTTAGGTGGGAAGGTGAAACCTGTAGGCGCATCGAGCATCACGCTGTTGCCATCCTTATCCAGCAAGGTATCTGTAGCCGGATTGAAGTCGAGACGGCCCGCAATGGTGAGAGCCACAGTGAGCTCTGGACTGCCGATGAAGGCAAACGTATTAGGGTTACCATCAGCACGGCGGCGGAAGTTTCGGTTGAAAGAAGTGACGATGGCATTCTTGCGCGAATTATCATCGGTATGACGCTTCCACTGTCCGATGCAAGGACCGCAGGCATTGGTCATGATGAGGGCTCCAATCTTCTTGAAATCATCAAGGATGCCATCACGCTCGGCTGTATAGCGAATCTGCTCTGAACCCGGGTTGATGATAAGCTGTCCCTTCACCTCAATACCTTTCTCATAAGCCTGACGGGCAATGCTGGCAGCACGGGCCAAGTCCTGATAAGAAGAGTTGGTACAGCTACCTACCAATCCTACTTCTACTACCATCGGATAATCGTTGGCAGGACCTTTTGCCTTCATGTGAGAGATTGGTGTGGCTGCATCTGGAGTGAACGGACCGTTAAGATGAGGTTCAACCTTAGAAAGGTCGATTTCAACAATCTGGTCGTAGAAAGCAGACGGATCTGCCAACACCTCATCATCAGCACGGAGTTCGGCTGCATTCATCTGTGCGAGAGATGCAATTTCTTCACGGCCTGTCTTGCGGAGATACTCGCTGGCATTCTGGTCGAATGGGAAGATAGAGCATGTGGCACCCAATTCGGCTCCCATGTTACAGATGGTAGCCTTGCCGGTGGTAGAGATGCTGTCCAATCCCTCGCCGAAGTATTCGAGGATGGCATTGGTTCCGCCCTTTACGGTAAGGATGCCGAGGATTTCGAGAATCACATCCTTAGGAGTGGCCCAGCCTGAGAGTTTACCTGTGAGATGCACACCTATGAGACGTGGCATCTTGAGTTCCCAAGGCTGACCGGTCAACACATCTACGGCATCAGCACCACCTACACCTACTGCCACCATGCCGAGACCGCCGGCATTAGGAGTATGAGAATCGGTACCCACCATCATACCTCCAGGGAATGCATAGTTTTCGAGCACTACCTGATGGATGATTCCGGCACCTGGTCCCCAGAAACCGATATGGTATTTCTGAGAAACAGACTTCAGGAAGTCGTAAACCTCCTTATTGGTCTTGCAAGCCTCAGGAAGATCTTGTGTTGCGCCCACATCGGCACGAATCAAGTGATCACAATGTACGGAAGCAGGTACGGCCACCTTGTCCTTACCCGCATTCATGAACTGCAAGAGTGCCATTTGCGCAGTCGCATCCTGCATCGCCACGCGATTAGGTCGGAAGTCAACATATTCCACACCTCTTTTATATGGTCGCAACTGTGTTGGGTCGAAAAGATGTGCAAAGAGCACCTTCTCGGCATAAGTAAGAGGTCGTTTCACCGTAGCCTTAGCCTGGGCTACACTTTCCGAATACGAAGCGTAAAAGCTTCTCAGCATTTCAATGTCCAATATCATCTTGTTCACAATTTTAATTAATTATACACTCTTTCGAGCTATTCTGTTTGCAAAAATACAACTTTTTCTACAAATAGTAGCATGTTTTATCGAAAATTTATCATTTTGATATGATTTTTCTATTTTTTGATAATTTTGTTGCATATTTATACGTTAATCACTCTCTTTTTCCGGAAAAACAGGATTATGATATGAAAAGACAAGAATGGCTACGGAAAGGCAGGAAAACAGAGAAAAAAAGAAAGGAAAGTGAAGAAAAGAGGAGTTAAAATGAAAGAAAAAGCAAAAATTTTTGGTACTCTCCGCATTATTTATTATTTTTGCAGATGTTATGAGAATAGACATTATTACAGTATTACCAGAGATGCTGGAGGGATTCTTCAATGAGTCCATTCTGGCACGTGCGCAGAAGAAGGGTCTAGCGGAGATTCATCTGCACAATCTGCGTGACTACACATTAGATAAATGGAAGCGTGTGGACGACTATCCATACGGCGGAAGTGCCGGCATGGTGATGCAATGTGAACCAATAGACCGCTGCATTGCTGCGCTGAAGGCAGAGCGCGAGTATGATGACGTGATTTATGTTTCGCCAGATGGTGAAACCTTCAACCAAAAGATAGCCAACGAAATGTCGATGCAGGGTAACCTCATCATCCTCTGCGGTCACTACAAGGGTATTGACCAGCGTGTGCGCGACCATCTCATTACCCGAGAAATCAGTGTAGGTGATTATGTGCTGACAGGTGGCGAACTTGCTGCAGCCATCATCTCAGATGCCGTCATCCGACTGGTTCCGGGTGTCATCAGCGACGAACAGAGTGCACTTTCCGACTGTTTCCAGGACGACATTCTTGCCGCCCCTATCTACACCCGTCCTGCCGACTACAAGGGATGGAAGGTGCCGGAGATTCTGCTCAGTGGCAACGAAGCCAAGATTCGCCAGTGGGAATTCGACCAGGCCTTGGAAAGAACCAAGCGCCTGCGCCCTGACCTGCTGAAATAAGAAGAAATCATTGGTGATTACTATCATACCCAGAACGGTGGTTTTTAGGCACGGTGTAATCCGTTCCTAAAAATCACCGTTCTACTCATTCTCAAGCCATATACTAAAACTCTACACCTTATTTATCAACTACACCTTATTAATATTATTCTTTTTCTACGCATTTTTCGCAGAAAGCCTCACCCAGCATGAAACCTTCTTCGTAGAGGCGTTCCAGTTTATCGGTATCCTTCTCTATTCTGCCAACTTCCAACGGACGGATTGGACGGATACAGGTAATCTTACCCGCAGCCTCCAGATCATCTACAAGCTGGATCTGTTCGTTATAAGCCCGATGACGGTGACTCAGAGCCACACGCAGGCGAGGATAGTTCTTATATAAATAAGGTATCTTACGGTCTTTGCCCATATCACGCCATCCTTTGTTGCGAGTCAGGACAACCACATTGTGTTGCCACCCCATGTCAATGGCGTGCTGTACCGGAATACTGTCAGCAATACCACCATCCAACATCGGAATGCCATCCACTTCCACAATCTTGCTCACAAATGGCAAACTGCTGGAAGCACGCACAACATCCAGTGCACGCTGCCTGTCATGATTCTCGGAAAGATACATAGCCTTGCCCGTAAGACAATTGGTAGTAACCATCTCGAAACCATCGGCATACTTAAAATAGGTATCAAAATCGAAAGGCAAGAGCTGGTTCGGAAACTTATCGTAGAGCAATTTGCGGTCGAAGATACACCCCTGAGTCACCAGATGGCGAATACCGATATACTGGTATCGGGCCAGATAATCGATGTTAGAGATACGGGCACGCCGAGGCTGGCGGCTCATATACGACATGCCATTACATGCCCCAGCCGATACAGCCACCGTATAAGGGAAATGAACATCATGCTTCATGAAGGCATCCAGTACCCCACTGGTGAAGACCCCTCGCATGCCTCCTCCCTCAAGAACCAAACCTGTTGTTTTCAAATTCAATTTCATAACACACTCTCTGCTTTTAAAATTCTGAAAATAATTATATTTTGCTCGCAGCATAGACAATTTTCTTACATTTTGTCTAGCAAAAAGCCGTTTTTATATTAATTATTTATAAATTTACGCGTTTTATTCTATTTTGCTTGCAAAGATACGTATTTTTTGGGAAATAATTGCTAACTTTGCAAGCAAAATAATGTAAAATACTAAAAATATGTTCAGCAAAGAGACTTACATCAGCCGCAGACAGGAGCTGAAGAAGCTTGTGAAAAGCGGCGTAATTATACTTTTCGGAAACAACAATTCACCATGTAATTTCCCTAACAACGGATATTACCCTTTCCGTCAGGACTCGACATTCCTCTATTATTTCGGATTGCAGCGCGACGGTCTGGTAGGTGTGATAGATATAGACAACGATATTGAAACCCTGATTGGCGACGACATCGACCTCGTAGACATCGTATGGTACGGAAGCGTTGACAATGTTCACGATCTTGCAGCGCAGGTAGGCGTTCACAACTCAGCACCTATGAAAACGCTCAAGACTATCTGCAACGACGCCATGTCGAAGAAGCGCAAGATTCATTTCCTGCCACCTTACCGCTACGACATCAAACTGCAGATATTCGACCTTCTGGGTATCCATCCTAACCAGCAGAAAGAAGAGGCCAGCATGGACCTCATCAAGGCTGTTGTGAAGATGCGTTCAACTAAGACCCAGGAAGAAATCGAGGAATTAGAGCGTGCTGCTGTCATCGGATACAAGATGCATACCACAGCGATGAAGCTCGTACGTCCGGGTGTGACAGAAAAATATGTTGCAGGTCAGGTAAGTGGCATTGCCCACTCTTACGGAGCCATGGTCAGTTTCCCAACTATCTTCAGTCAGCACGGTGAAATTCAGCATGGTTATCCATCTATGAATGTACTGGAAGAAGGCAGACTGGCACTCTGTGATGCAGGTGCAGAAACTATGAACAACTACTGTTCTGACAACACCCGCACCATGCCGGTGAGCGGAAAGTTCAGCCAGCGCCAGTTGGAAATCTACTCTATTGTAGAAGAATGCCACGACCATGCACTGGATGTAGCCAAGCCAGGCGTAAAATGGGCTGACGTACACTTCTCTGTTTGCCGCCTGCTCTTCGACCGCATGAAGGAGCTCGGACTTGCAAAGGGTGATACAGAAGAGGCTGTAAAGGCTGGAGCACACGCCATGTTCCTGCCTCATGGTTTGGGCCACATGATGGGAATGGATGTTCACGACATGGAGAACCTCGACCAGATTAACGTTGGTTTCGACGAAGAGGTACGCCCTAATCTGGAGCAATTCGGTACCAACTGCCTGCGTATGGGTCGCCGTCTGCAGGAAGGTTTCGTGGTAACCGACGAGCCGGGAGTTTACTTCATCCCTGCCCTCATCGACGACTGGAAGACATCCGGTCACTGTGCAGAATTCCTCAACTTCGACAAGATTGAGACCTATAAAGATTTCGGTGGTATCCGAATTGAGGACGATGTACTCATCACCAAAGATGGTTGCAGATTCCTGGGCAAAGACCGCATACCTTATCATCCAAAAGATGTTGAGGAGTTCATGGCAGCCAACAAGGAATAAAATTCCTGAAAGAGAAATCATTTCAGAAAAAGGAATCAGAGAGAAGATATAACAAGAACATTAATATAAAGAGAAAAGAATTCATGAAGAAAACTATGATTGTTGCAGCCTTGATGGCTTTGGTAGCCACAGGAGCAAATGCGAAGAAAGCTGCAGACTCTGCAGTAGTAGCAAAGAACAAACCTGTATTTACTGTAGTAAAGCAGAATCCTATCACTAGCATCAAGGACCAGAACCGCAGTGGTACGTGCTGGGCTTACTCTACCCTCAGCTACTTCGAGAGCGAAATCTTGAAGAAGACAGGCAAGACCTACGACCTCAGCGAAATGTTCGTAGCCAACAAGACTTATATGGACCGCGCCACAGTGGCAGTAAGAATGCACGGCGACGTGAGCTTCTCTGAGGGTGGTAGCGCCTACGATGTACTCTATGCTTTGCAGCACTATGGTATTGTACCTGAGTCTGCCATGCCTGCACCAGGTTCATTGACAGGTGACTCTTTGGCTAACTTCGGTGAGTTCTTCAATGTAATGACTCCATACGTAGAGGCAGTAGCAAAGAGCACAGCTAAGAAGCTTTCTCCAGCCTGGAAGAGCGGTCTTCAGGGCATCATCGACTCTTACATCGGTAAGGCTCCTGAGAAGTTTACATACGAGGGCAAACAGTATACTCCACAGAGCTTCTGCCAAAGCCTCGGTTTGAATCTTGATGATTATGTAACCATTACCAGCTACACCCACCACCCAATGTGGAGCAAATTTGCTGTTGAGGTACAGGACAACTGGCGCTGGCCTTTGAGCTACAACGTTCCTATGGAAGACATCTGCAAGATTATCGACAACGCTGTAAACAACGGTTACACAGTAGCTTGGGGAGGTGACGTAACAGAAGACGGTTTCACTCGCAAGGGTCTCGGTATCGCTTACGACGTAAAGAAGGTTCGCTCTATGGCCGGTACAGATGCTGACCATTGGTTCAAGCTCTCTAAGGACGAGAAGAAGGAGAAGTTTGATTCTCTCGGCGTAAATGCTCCTGAGATTGTTCCTACACAGGCTATGCGTCAGGAAGCATTCGACAATTGGGAGACAACTGACGACCACGGTATGCACATCTACGGTATCGCTAAGGATCAGAACGGCAAGGAGTACTACATGGTTAAGAACTCTTGGGGCGAGTATGGTGACTACAAGGGAACCTGGTACATGACCAAGGCTTTCGTAGCTTACAAGACTATGGACTTCATGGTTAACAAGAACGCCCTTCCTAAGGACATCCGCAAGAAGCTCGGAATCTAGGAGAGTTTTAATAGTTAAAAGTTTATAGTTAACAGTCTATAGGTTTTCTATGGACATTCTCCTAAACAAAAATATTCAAGGGGCAGCAAACCGATGAGTTTGCTGCCTTTTTTGTTGCCAAGAAAATCTCTTATTTACTTATTTTGGGTTGCCAACAAGTCTTATTTTTACTTATTTCTAGGTAATTTAGTAAAATTCCTCCCTAAACATTTCCTTTTGTCATTTTATTTTCGTAACTTTGGGGGCAGAAATAAAAAATAATTAAAATGCATTTTAAATGGAATTACGAATCACCAACACCTGAACAGCAAAAAGCAGCTGAAGAATTAGGCGCCAAGCTAAATATGAGCCCAGTTCTTGCCCATTTGCTCATCAAGCGCGAGATTACGACAGAGTCTGCAGCCAAACGGTTCTTCCGTCCACAACTCTCAGATCTCATCAATCCATTCCTGATGAAAGACATGGATATTGCCGTAGACCGCCTGAACGATGCTATGGGTAGAAAGGAACGTATCCTTGTTTACGGAGACTATGACGTAGACGGATGCACCGCCGTTGCCCTGGTGTACAAATTCTTGCAGCAATTCTATTCAAACATCGACTACTACATTCCCGACCGCTACGACGAAGGTTACGGAGTGAGTAAGAAAGGAATTGATTTTGCTCATCAGACTGGTGTAAAACTGATTATTATTCTAGACTGCGGAATCAAGGCTATTCAGGAGATAGAATATGCCAAGAGTCTGGGAATAGACTTCATCATCTGCGACCATCACGTTCCTGACGATGTGATGCCACCTGCTGTGGCCATACTCAATCCGAAGCGTCCTGACGATCCATTCCCATTCAAGCATCTCTGCGGATGCGGTGTAGGATTCAAGTTTATGCAGGCTTTTGCCAAGAACAACAACATTCCGTTCTCCAGGCTCATTCCTCTGCTCGACTTCTGCGCCGTGAGTATTGCTGCCGACATTGTGCCGGTGGTAGATGAGAACAGAATACTCGCCTTCCATGGTCTTAAGTTGCTGAATACCAACCCAAGTATCGGTCTGAAATCCATCATCGACATCTGCGGACTGAACGGACGCGAGCTCTCTATGAGCGATATTGTGTTCAAGATTGGTCCCCGCATCAATGCTTCAGGCAGAATGGAGAACGGCAAGCTGAGCGTAGATCTGCTGGTAGAAAGAGACTATTCCTCAGCCCTGCGCATGGCCAGACACATCAATGAGTACAATGAGCAGCGCAAAGACATAGACAAGCAGATGACTGAAGAAGCCAACGGCATCGTATCGCGTCTGGAAAGCATGAAACACAACTCCAGCATCGTGCTCTATGATGAAGGTTGGAAAAAGGGAGTCATTGGCATTGTTGCTTCCCGACTCACCGAAATCTACTTCCGCCCTACCATTGTTCTGACCCGGGATGGTGATATGGCTACAGGTTCAGCACGTAGCGTAACGGGATTTGACATCTACTCAGCCATCAAGAGTTGCCGCGACCTCCTGCTCAATTTCGGTGGTCATACCTATGCTGCCGGACTTACCTTGAAGTGGGATAAGGTTAGAGAGTTCAGAGACAGGTTCCAGCATTATGTAGAAGAGCATATTTCGCCTCAACAGACAGAACCGATGCTCAACATAGATGCTGAAATTGACTTTAAAGACATTACCAAGCATCTGCAGGCCGACTTGAAGCGCTTCTCTCCTTTCGGTCCATGTAACCAGAAACCTATTTTCTGCACCAACCGGGTATATGATTATGGTACCAGCAAGGTGGTGGGCAGAGAACAGGAACACATCAAGTTGGAACTGGTAGACTCAAAATCGAGCACGGTCTTAAACGGCATCGCTTTCGGTCAGAGTGCAGCTGCCCGCTACATCAAGAGTAAGCGAAGTTTCGACATAGCCTTTACCATCGAAGAGAATATTTTTAAGAAAAACCAAGTTCAACTTCAGATAGAAGACATCCGTCCAAACGAAGGATGAGGTACTTAGCCCTATGCATGGATTAGGCACTGATTACTCGGATTACACGGATTTGTAGAGCAAATCCGTCAGGACGCAAAAGCATCGAAATCTGCAAGGGCAAAAGTTTCAAAAAATGGCAGATAAATATCAAGAAATACTACATACATATTGGGGGTATCCTGACTTTCGCGGCATACAACGAGACATCATCGAGAGTATAGCCCGAGGTGAGGATACCCTCGGTCTTATGCCTACAGGTGGCGGTAAATCCATCACCTTCCAGGTTCCAGCCCTTGCCCAAAAGGGCGTCTGCATTGTGGTAACTCCACTCATTGCGCTGATGAAGGATCAGGTTCAGCATCTCAAGGCCCGCAACATCCTGGCTGAAGCCATCTACACAGGATTGTCGCGCCAAGAGATTCTCCGAATATTGGAAAATTGTATTTTCGGTGAAATCAAGTTTCTGTATGTTTCACCAGAACGTCTTTCTTCAGAATTGTTCCAAACTAAACTGCGCCACATTACGGTGAGTTTCATCACGGTAGATGAAGCTCACTGCATCAGCCAGTGGGGTTACGATTTCCGCCCGTCTTATCTCGAAATTGCAAAAATAAGAGATATGAAGCCCGGTGTACCAGTCCTTGCTCTTACAGCTACGGCCACTCCCGATGTAGTAGAAGATATCCAGAACCAGCTTCACTTCAAGAAGCAAAACGTATTTAAAATGAGTTTTGCCCGCAAGAATCTTGCCTATGTGGTGCGCACCACCAACGACAAGTTGACCGAAATGGTTCATATCCTGCAGTGTACCCAAGGCTCGGCAATCATTTATGCGAGAAGCCGAAAACGAACCAAGGAGATGGCAGAACTTCTGAACAAACAAGGTATTTCTGCTACATTTTACCATGCCGGACTGGATTCCGACGTGAAGGATATCCGACAGAAAAACTGGCAAAATGACGAGATAAGGGTAATGGTAGCAACCAATGCTTTCGGCATGGGAATAGACAAGTCAGATGTGAGAATGGTAATTCATATAGATTGTCCAGACTCACTGGAAGCCTATTTTCAAGAGGCGGGTCGAGGTGGAAGAGACGGCGAAAAGGCTTATGCTGTGCTGCTCTACAACCAGAGCGATGAAAACAAACTCATGAAACGCATAGACGAAACCTTCCCAGACAAAGAATTCATCAAAGACGTATACGAGCATCTTGCTTACTTTTTCCAGGTGGCAGTTGGAAGCGGAATGGGACAGACTTTCATGTTCGAGATAGAGAAGTTCTGCTTCACCTACAAGTACTTCCCTACTCGCGTAGACTCGGCTCTGCGCATTCTGGAGCGCTCAGGCTATATCCACTACGAGGACAATCCTGACGGAAAAGCAAGAATCAGATTTAACATCAGCCGAAATGATCTCTATCTGCTAGAGAATGTTTCGGAGAAGGAAGAGTCTGTTATTACGGGGCTTCTGCGTAATTACGGCGGTCTGTTTACCGACTATGTTTACATTGATGAGTCGCTGATAGAGCGTGTAAGCGAACTAAACCGTCAGCAGGTATACATGATTCTGAAAAATCTGAGTGCTCGCCACATCATCGACTTCATTCCCCGCCGCAAGACACCTTATATCAGCTACACGCGTCCTAGGGAAGATGGTTTCAGAGTTATCATCCCTGAGGAGGTATGGGAAGTACGCAAGAAACAGTTTACTGCCCACATCAAGAGCATTATCAATTATGCAAAGAACGACAGCATCTGCCGTTCACGCCAGCTTCTGAGTTATTTTGGCGAAAAAACGAAAATGAAGGACGACTGCGGGATATGTGATGTCTGCATAGACCACAAAATACCCCAGAAGCAAACTATTATATCAGAAATTCTAGACTTGCTGAAAGACGGAAAGCCACATGACATTACAGAATTAAACCAACTGAAATATGATTCAGAAGATATGGCTGCAGTTCTTGAAGAAATGGTTGCAGAGAATATGATGAATGTTGAGGAAGATGAAATCCGGCTTGAACCGAAACCGGAAATGAAACCCTAATATCTTATAAGTCCTGAAGGAGTAAAAGCTTTTCAGAAGAGAGATGCTTTTGCCTTTTCAGGGCTTTTTGTATATGCCAGCATTGGGATTTCGCATACGCCAGCAGCGAGATTTGTATATGCCAGCAACTTATACCCCCATATAAACAGAAAAAAGGGAACGACACCTCTCGGGCCATTCCCTTTTCAACATTATGTACGAGAAAAAAATTAGTTATTCTCAGGGCGAAGTTTACGAACTGTAACACCAGCCTGCCACATTTCCTTGTTGCGCATAGCCTCGAGTTCAGCGTTCAACTTCTCGCGGTAATCAGCCTGAGAGTTCTTGTCGATAGAAATCTGAGCCTCGTTACCAGTCTTTACAGAGTAGTACAACCACTCCATTACAGGCTTGATAGCCTCACGGAAACGAGGAGCCCAGTCAAGAGCACCACGCTGAGCTGTTGTTGAACAGTTAGCATACATCCAATCCATACCCTTAGCACCGAAGAGAGGGCCAAGGCTCTGTGTGAGCTCCTCAACAGTCTCGTTGAAAGCCTCAGATGGTGAGTGACCATTCTCGCGGAGCACGTCATACTGTGCCTCCAACAATCCCTCAATTGCACCCATCAATGAGCCACGCTCACCTGTGAGGTCAGAAGTAGCCTCACGCTGGAATGTTGTCTTGAACAAATAACCGGCACCGATACCGATACCGAAGGCAATAGTCTTCTCCTCTGCCTTACCAGATGCATCCTGATATACAGCGTAAGAGCAGTTCAAACCACGACCCTCGCAGAACATAGTGCGGAGAGAAGTACCAGAACCCTTAGGAGCAACCATGATTACATCAATATCCTTTGGTGGAACAACGCCTGTGCGGTCGCTCCAGTTGATAGCGAAACCATGTGAATAATACAAAGTCTTACCTGCTGTGAGGTGTGGCTTAATCTTTGGCCAGCATGCAATCTGACCGGCATCAGAAAGCAACATGCAGATGATAGTACCTTTTTCAGCAGCTTCCTCGATAGAGAACAGAGTCTTACCAGGAACCCAACCATCCTTCAGACACTTCTCGTAGGTCTTACCCTGACGCTGTCCGACGATGACGTTGAAACCATTATCGCGAAGGTTACAAGCCTGACCAGGACCCTGGATACCATAACCGATAACTGCGATAGTTTCGTTCTTCAATACTTCACGTGCTTTCTCCAATGAAAATTCATGACTGGTGACAACAGTTTCCATTACGCCACCGAAATTCATTTCTGCCATAATTTTTATTTTTTTTGTGCGGCTTGCCGTTTATGGAGCCGCGGGTTATACTTGTCCATACGGATGCGAGCTGTATTCTTATCCAAAGAGAGCCTGTTTGATCCGTCCACCCCCTATCCAAGAAGGCGGCTCTGGGTTTATTTTTATTTTCTGAGTGCAAAGGTAAGCAAATAAAATGAAACTACCAAATTTTTCTTTCAATTTTTAATAAATTTAGCCTTACTTCTTACAACTTCCACCTCATTTACGTCATTTTTGCCGGTTTTTGTTATCTTTATGCAGTATTCTTGCATTTTTTCTGCCTCACTTGTTTCTTCCAAATAGAAATGAAGTTGGTCTCCCTGGTGACTCTCTGCTACGTAAGCTATCTCAAATCTTTGCAAAAAGTGATTTTTGTAATAATCCAGATCAAAGAGGTCGAGGATATGTTCGATGTATTTCACCGAGTTGATGTGCCCGTTAACATCTACATCATGATAATAGGTGTCAATGGTTCTCACCAGCTTGGCATCCTTGCCCATTTTCACTCTCGAACTTGCCTGGATAGGACAAGGTTTTTCCGAATCAATATATTCTTTGATGAGTCCGTCGTGAATTTCAAAAATATCAACAGGCTGTCGGGTTTCCGTATCAATCATTGCCCACACGCTCTTGCCGTAGCCGTAAACCTTGGCTTCTTCGGATGATGATGTCTTGCCGCAGATTTTGAAATCTCGGGATGTGAAATATTTCATGGCACTCTCGCACCAGGTTTCTACCACAAAGCGGTCGTAAGACTTCGGCATCTCTGTCATCTCTATGGCCAGTCGGCTGAGAACCCATGTCTTGTGTCGGGGCATGAGGTAGTTCATACCGAACCCGCGGTCGTTGCTGTGAAAATCGGCAGCATTGAGCAGATGATTTCCGAGATGGCCCATAAAGAGGTGGCTGCTGAAATCGCAGTGGAAAGGCTCCGAAAGAAATTCGTAACGCCCTACCTTATCTAATATTTTCTGTTCCATAATATCTGTCTCGTCCTTTTATCTTGTTGTTTGTCTTGTTGTTTTAAACCGAAAAAGCCCCCTGCTCCGCTAGTTTGAAGCCAGGGGAACAAAGGGCATCAAAATATGAAAGAAATCTAATCTTCTGAATTCTGCTTGAGATAATCAGAGATGGGTTCGTCAAAACTTCTCGTAACAGCGATTCTGCCGCTTCGGGTATACTGAAGGAGGCAGTTGTAACTGTTGAGCTGCTGGAAAAGGTCAGCTATGTCTTCGGTAAGTCCTGCCAGAAGCACGGTGCTGTAGGTAGGATTCACCTCCATCATGCGGGCATCATGCTTGCGGATGGTGCGCGAAACCTCTGGATTTTCGAGCAATACCGGAGTGGAAATCTTGAAGAGAGCCACTTCATGGATGAAGATCTGGTCGTCGGAGTAGTAATCGCTCTTCACCACGTCAATCTTCTTCTCTATTGCCTTGTTGATTTTCTCAATCTGCTCTTCATCACTCCAAACCGTGATGGTATACTTGTGTATATTCTTGATACTGCTGGCCGAAACATTCAAGCTCTCGATATTTACCTGTCTGCGAGTAAACACGGCAGTAATCTGATTCAGGATACCGGCAATGTTTTCTGAGTAAACAAGCAATGTATATAATTTCTTTTCGTTGTTATTCTCCATTTTTCCAAATTTTAAAATAATCGGTTACTTTTCGGAGTTTTTCCTTTTCGGAGGATGCTTCCTCATGAAGGAATTTACACCTTATTATATATAGCCGAAAGCTTTTAATAATTCAACTCGAGTTGCATCTCATCTACACTCTTGCCTGGCAGCGTCATCGGAACGATGTCTTCATTCTCCTTGATGGCGCACTCCAACAGGTAAGGACCCTTGGTGCTGATCATCTTCTCCACCTTAGCCTGAAGGTCCTTGCGGTCTATTACCACATCGTATGGTATGCCGTAGGCCTTGGCAATCTCTGCATAATGAGGATTCATCATGTGGGTGAAGGAGTGACGGCCGCCGAACATCAGGTCTTGCCACTGGCGCACGTTGCCCAGATAGTTGTTGTTCAGCAGAATCATCTTTACCGGTGCCTGTTGCTCCATGATGGTGCCCAGTTCCTGGATGTTCATCTGGAAACCGCCGTCGCCGAAGAAACAGCAGATGGTGCGGTCGGGAGCTCCGAAGGTGGCACCGATGGCTGCCGGAAGACCAAAGCCCATGGTTCCGAAACCACCACTGGTTACGATGCTCAGCTTCTTGGTAAACTTGAAGTAGCGGCTACTGATCATCTGGTTCTGGCCTACGTCGTTTACGAGAACAGCCTCATTATGAGTAGCTTCCGTTACCACGTTGGTCACCTCGCCCATGAGCAGCGGTCCCTCTGTAGGATGGATATCCTTCTCTATTACCTTTTCCTGTTCCTGCTGGCGGTATTCCTCGAAGGAATCTCTCCACTCGCGGTGAACATTCTTGTTCAGCAGGCGGGTAATGGCTGGCAGACTCTGTTTGCAGTCGCCCACAACAGCCACATCGGTCTTGATAACCTTATCAATCTCAGCCTTGTCAATGTCCAGGTGGATAATCTTTGCCTGAGGAGCATACTTAGAAGGCACGCCTGTAATACGGTCGCTGAAACGCATACCGATGGCGATGAGCACATCACACTCCTGGGTCTTCATGTTGGTAGCATAAGAACCGTGCATGCCGAGCATACCCATGTTGAGCGGGTGGTTGCTAGGCAGGGCAGAAAGGCCGAGCAGGGTTCTGCCGGCAGGGATATCTGCCTTCTCGAGGAATTCGATGAGTTCATTATGTGCACCGCCAAGCTCTACTCCATGACCCACGAGGGCGAATGGTTTCTTGGCATTGTTGATGAGTTCGGCAGCTTCAGCCACCGCCTTTTCATCTATCGTAGGATAAGGGTTGTAAGATGTAACCTTCTCACATTTCACTGGTTCCCACTCGCATGTAGCCACCTGCGCATTCTTTGTAAAGTCGAGCACCACAGGTCCCGGGCGTCCGCTGCGGGCGATGTAGAAAGCACGGCTCACAGCCCATGCCACATCCTCGGCACGGCGTATCTGGTAAGACCACTTGGAGATTGGCTGGGTAACACCCACGAGGTCTACCTCCTGGAAGGCATCGGTACCCAGGGCACCTACGCCTACCTGTCCGGCGATGACTACGATTGGTGTAGAATCCATCATGGCATCAGCGATGCCGGTCAATGTATTAGTAGCTCCAGGACCACTAGTGACAAGAGCGACGCCCACTTCGCCGCTGACTCGGGCATAACCCTGTGCAGCGTGAGCAGCAGCCTGCTCGTGACGTACCAATATGTGGTCAAACATCTTCTTTTCACCTCTCGTGTAACCGTACAGTGCATCAAACACTGGCATGATGCTGCCGCCCGGATATCCGAAGATAGTTTTAACATCCTCGTTTTTCAGGGAGCGCATCAGTGCTTCGGCTCCTGTTATTACTTCTTTTGCCATTTATATGTTATTATTCTGAATAATTCAAAAACTTTTCTTTTCTCAAAGACTCTAAAAACTGTCTTTTCAAAGACTCTCGAAGACTAGTCGATGATTCTCACACCGCCCTTATCTGCCGAACTTACGCTCTGGGCATAAGCGCGCAGTGCCTTGCTAACCACGCGGTTGCGCTTCAGCGGCTGCTGTGGGCGTGCTGCGAGTTCCTCGTCAGAGAGTTTCACATTGATGGAGCGGCTAGGGATATCAATGACGATGATGTCGCCATCCTTAATCTTGCCGATGTTACCACCTGCTGCAGCCTCTGGACTGATGTGACCGATGCTCAAGCCTGATGTACCGCCTGAGAAGCGGCCGTCGGTGATGAGGGCACATTCCTTGCCCAGGTGACGGCTCTTGATGTAAGAGGTTGGGTAGAGCATCTCCTGCATGCCAGGGCCACCCTTCGGACCCTCGTGGGTGATGACTACGCAGTCGCCTGAGTTAACCTTTCCGCCGAGGATGCCTTCGCATGCATCTTCCTGAGAATCAAAGCATACGGCTGGACCCTCAAAATGCCAGAGCACTGGGTCTACTCCGGCTGTCTTCACTACGCAACCATTCTGGGCGATGTTGCCGAAGAGCACTGCCAGTCCGCCATCCTTGGTGTAGGCATGCTCGAGGTCGCGGATACAACCCTCGGCGCGATCGGTGTCAAGACTCTCCCACTGAGCGTCCTGGCTACCCATCTGGGTAGAGAACTTTCTGCCCGGTGCTGAATGGTAGATTCTGTCAGCCTCGGCATCAATCTCTGTGCCGGTAATATCGTATTTCTTCATCTGCTCATCGAGTGTCTTGCCGTCAACACGCTTTACGGCGCCGTTGATCAGACCGCCCTTGTTCAGCTCGTTCAGGATACCGAGGATACCACCTGCGCGGTTGCACTCCTGTACACTGTATTTCTGGGTGTTAGGGCTCAACTTGCAGAGGCAAGGCACCTTGCGACTCAATTGGTCGATGTCTTCCATCTTGAAGTCTGCGCCAGCTTCCTGAGCTACTGCCAGCAAGTGGAGCACGGTGTTGGTGCTTCCGCCCATGGCGATGTCCAGGGTCATGGCGTTGAGGAATGCGTCTCGGGTAGCTATATTGCGTGGCAATACGCTCTCGTCGCCGTCCTCATAATATGCATAAGCGTTCTTAACTATCTGGCGTGCTGCATCTTTAAAAAGTTGGATGCGGTTTTTGTGGGTAGCAAGAATGGTTCCGTTACCTGGCAAGCTCAGACCGATGGCCTCGGTGAGAGAGTTCATAGAGTTGGCGGTAAACATACCTGAGCAGCTACCGCAACCTGGGCAGGCGCACTGCTCAATCTGCGTCATCTCCTCGTCAGAAACGCTTGTATCAGCACCCTTAATCATAGCTGTAATCAAGTCGGCGTTCTCACCCTTCCAGCGTCCGGCTTCCATAGGTCCACCTGAGCAGAACACGGTAGGAATGTTCAGTCGCATAGATGCCATGAGCATACCTGGGGTTACCTTGTCGCAGTTTGAGATACAGATCATGGCGTCGGCCTTGTGAGCATTGACCATGTATTCTACAGAGTCGGCAATGATGTCACGGCTTGGGAGGGAATAGAGCATTCCGTCGTGTCCCATTGCGATACCGTCGTCAACGGCAATGGTATTGAATTCGGCTGCGTAGCACCCCATAGCTTCGATTTCCTTCTTGACGATCTGACCGATTTCATGAAGATGGGTATGACCTGGCACAAACTGAGTAAAGCTGTTCACGATAGCAATGATTGGTTTACCAAACTGCTCGTGTTTCATACCTGCAGCTACCCAGAGTGCTCGGGCACCTGCCATTCTTCTACCTTCAGTGCAGACGCTACTTCTTAATGGATGTTTCATATCTTTTTTTCTTTTATTTCCTTGCTTAAAAGGGCTCTTTCGAGCCCATTTGTTATAATTTGCCTGCAAAGATACAGAGAATTTATGTAATAGCCAACTAATTTCGTATAAAATTTCACAAAACTTCGTTTTTTTGTTAGAAAAACAAATAAAATGCTTACAATTTATCACGATAGATACTCATTTCTGCTGATTTTGTGCAAAAAAACAAGAAAGAGCTTATTAACCACACTGAACTCTTATCTTATTAAGATTACCTGACGAAAAAGTATAAAGCGAGGCGGCCAGACATGTAAGAAAGGTAAGAAGAAAAAAAAATCCTCCTAAACCGAAGTTTAGGAGGACCTGGTCACAAGACCAAATATCTGAAACTACTTATTTCTTTATTCAGCTGCATTGTTATCATTGAATGTAGCAACACGGTTGAACTCAACCTGCTTGAAGAGCTTGTCAGTAGCACCCATACCCTTAGCCTGAAGACGATTTGCGCTAATCTTGTAAGTCTTAACGAGAATGTTCTTTACAGCATTGGCACGAGCCTCAGAAAGTTTCTGGTTAAGTTCCTTAGAACCCTCTGGAGATGCATAACCCTTAATTTCAACCTTAGCATTTGGATGATTCTTCATATACTGAGCAATCATCTCGATGTTTGGCATCTGGCTACGCTCTACTTTTGACTTACCTACAGTAAACAATACTGTTGGCTGCAAATTGGTAGCAGTAGCTGGCTTTACATACTTAGGAGCCTTCTGGCACTCATTGAGCGCATTCTGGAGATCCTTGATCTGCTTGTCCTTAGCTGCGAGTTCAGAATCCTTGCTATTCAAGTCGTTGCGGAGGTTGTTGATCTGACCATTCAAACCATCAATCTCGTTCTGGTCGCGTGGAGTTACGATAGTGAAGTTGTGAGAGTTGTTAGAACCCTTGAACTTGTAGTTAACACCCACCTTAACCTGGAAAGCAGACTTGTTAACATCAAACTGGCAACCATTGCAAGCACTCTTGTTGTCGTGAAGGAACCAATTCATAGATGGCTCTACATATACCTGCCAAGCCTTGTTTGCGCCAAGGTTGAATGCGAAGTCAACACCTGCGTTAGCTGTGAGGGCATTGAGGTTGCCATTATGAAGGTTGAAAGAGTGGTAAGCGCCGATGCCTGCCAATGGGATGATTTCGAATTTACGTGGCTCACCCTTGTAACCCAAGAAGAGGTTTGTTGCATTGATAGTACCGATAAACTTACCGCTTGCACCACGAACCAAAGTCTTATGTGTAAAAGGCAGGTTGCGGTTACGAGCATAGAGGTCAGCCTCTACAGCAGCACCCCAAACTGGAGTAAACCACTTTCCGAGACGTACACCTACTGAAGGATTTACGTTCTTGAACCATGCATTGTGAGTAGTCTTTGTAGCAGCTCCAACGTTTACACCAAGATACCAATTGTCAAAGAACTTGCTCTCCTGTGTAGTCTGAGCAGATGCAGATACTGCCATTACGGCAGCAGCAAACATTAATACTAACTTTTTCATTTTCTCTCTAAAATTTGATTTTATATAAATTACTTAAAACTTCATTTTCAGGGTGCAAAATAATAAAAAAAATTATTAACTACCAAATTTTTAGCCATATTTTATGCTGTAAAACATAAAAAATGGAGAAAAAGAACATTTTAATATCCTATTTCTCCATTCTATTTTACTCAAAATGAATAATCTGAACCATTATTGGTTCTATCCGTTTCTATCAGAAAACATCTTCTGAAGAAAGCTAAAGTTCGAAAACCTGAGCGCTTCTGCCTGCGATGGTTACCTGCTTGTGGCCCAAGCCAGAAACCGAGAGTTTCAGCGTGCGAGGCAAGGCATTCACCACTTTAAGCCAGGTTTTGCCCGATTTAGAATCCTTCACCACACTGGTACCCACATATTTCTTCAGCGCATCCGGCAGACTGAGCACGGATGAGATGTAGAGGTCACCGGCATGCTGACCGAACATCTTCTGCATCTTGTAGCTCTCGCTCGCGCGTACATTATTATTATCAAAGTAAATCATGTCCGGCTGCCAGTTGCTGTATCCGTCCTTACACAAGAGAGGAGCATAGGATGTCATTTCTACCACATCGCCGTTGCGCTCCACATTGCAGAGGTGGATGCCCTCAGCCAGCGCATTGTCTACCGCATTGGCACCGCGAGATGCATATTCGCCCAGATAAACCTTAGGAGCCTTGCGGTCGTAATGGTCGTAATAATCCTGATGGTTCAGGAACCAGCCCGGCTGCTCATAATAATGCTCGTCTACGGCATCAATCCAGCGCTTGTTTTCGCGGGCAATCTTCCAACCCTCAATATAATCGGAAGACGGGAAGTGGAACGGACCTACGGTACCCACCACCTCTATCTGAGGATACTTCTGCTTCACTGCCTTGCAGATCATCAGGTAGCGCTGCTCGAAATCGGTAGAGATGAGGTCTTCGTTGCCGATACCTATCATCTTGAGGTTGAACGGAGCCGGATGACCCGCATCGGCTCTCATCTTAGCCCACTTAGAGGTGGCAGGGTCGCCATTCGCCCATTCTACCAGGTCTAGCACGTCCTGAATATACTGCGGCATCTCGCTCATCGGGATTCCGCCCTGCTGACCAGCCACTCCGCGCTCATCTGCCACAGAGTTCTGACAAGGAACACCTGCCGCCAATACAGGCAGCGGCTCGGCTCCCATATCCTCGCACCACTGGAAATACTCATAGAAACCTAGCTGGCGGGTCTGATGGTATCCCCAGATGTTGTAGGCTGGCTTGCGATCTTTCTGCGGACCCACACTCTCCTTCCAGTTGTAAATGTTCTTGAGCCCCTGACCGTGGAGCATGCAGCCGCCCGGGAAGCGCACGAAGCGAGGCTTCAGGTCGACAATGGCCTCGGCAAGGTCTTTACGCAGTCCATGACCCTTGTAAGTATCTTGTGGTTTGAGACTTACCAAGTCTACCGCCACTTTCTGCTCGCCCTTAGGGAAGATGGCGAACCGGATATTCTTGCCCAGCTTGCCCTCCTTGGTGGTGGCTTCACTGGCGAGTTCGCCCTCATATTTATCGGTCACGATGAGTTGCGCCTTATATTCCTTCCAGTCAGTTCCCTGCACCTTGATTTTGGTCTGGCATACCGGCAATCCTTCCTGGTTTACGAGCGCCAGGGTGAGGTCTTTCTTCTTGGCATCGATGCAGCGGGCGTGCAGGCTCACCTCGTAGATGGCCGGCTGATGCTTACCCTCCTTGCCCTCAACGGCAGCTCCGCGACGTATGGCGATGCCATCCCAACCTATATTATAAATAGGTGTAGCGCCCAGAACGGCGTAATGGGGATTGTTCTGGCTCACCCCGTTTTCGGTGGCGATGCCCTCTTTCTCTACCCCCACCCATGCCGTGGTGGCATTCCACTGGTGGCGGTGGTCTTCCTTGTTATACTCAAAGTCGCCGTTCTGCAACATTTCTGCAGAGAGTCCTCCGTCGGCAGCGCGGCTGATGTCTTCGAAGAAGATACCCATCAGCTTGTTGGAGATGCGGTGGGATTTCTGTGGATTGATGCTGAGGTTGGCAGAGATTTCCGAATCTTTCGGCAGGTCGATGTGGTTGTCCTTGGCATAAGCAGCGAGGTCGGCATCGGTCTTCGGTATCGGCTGGGCGTTGAGTTTTGCCTCTTCAGAAAGGGCGTGGAACCAGGAACGGATGTAGTTGAGATGCACTGCCGGTACCTCGAAATCGCAGCCCTGGAAGAGTTTTCCGCCTATGGTTGCGGTGTCGCGCTGCCAGAGTATCTCATCAGCTGAAGCCTCCAGCGTATCTTCCTTAAAGGTACGGAAATCATTGCTTGCCTGTACGTATCGCTTGCCTTTGGATGTCTTGAGATAGATGTCGAAGTTGCCGTCATCCATCTGATAGGCAGCCACATCCTTCACGCCCTTTTCGCGGATGATGGGATAATCCTGCGGGCGCCAGGCGATGAGGTCTTCTGAATAGGCTACGGCAAACTGCGGTGCATGCTGGTTCACACACCAGAGTGCGCGCCATGTGCCGTCGTTGGCTTTTACCACGAAGGGGGTATACATCTTCTTTTCAGCTCCCCACGGACCGTAGTCGCTGGCGCAGAGCTGTCCTACATCCACCCAACGCTCATCGTCGGTGAAATAAGCCAGATGCAAGCCCTGGTTGGGTGCTGGCGAATAGATGAATATCTGGCAGATGGAGTCCTTGCCCTGTATGGTGTATGCAGGGGCATCCTTGCCTATTTGCTTCTGCATCTGCTGCCTGCTGACAGCCTGACTGGCACTGGCAGCTGCCACGAGCAGCGCTGATGTAAATATGTACTTTAGTTTTATCATGTTTCTATATTTTTAGATTAATATTGTTTGTTCATTTTACACTCTTTCTCTCGGCTTGATAAAAAGGCAGAGTGCATCACTGCACCCTGCCCCACAAATTAGAGAGTTATAAAAAATCAAGTATGCAGTGACTTAAGCACTGCTTCTTTCTGAAATAATTATCTTCTTTCTAGCTGTAATATTCCTTCTTGCCGGCAGCCAGCGTATTCTTCATCAGCGAACAGATGGTCATCGGACCAACGCCTCCCGGAACAGGAGTGATGAAGGAGCACTTCTCTGCCACCTCGTCGAATTTCACATCACCGTTCAGGCGGAAACCGCTTTTCTTCGTAGCATCAGGCACGCGGGTGGTACCCACATCAATGACTACGGCTCCCGGCTTCACCATATCGGCTGTCACGAAATCAGGACGGCCTATGGCTGCGATGATGATATCTGCCTCCTGACACTCTTTCTTCAAATTCTTGGAATGGGAGTGGCATACGGTGACGGTAGCATCGCCATACTGCTTCTGCATCATCAGCTGAGCCATTGGCTTGCCTACGATGTTGCTTCTGCCCAAAATGACGCATTTCTTGCCACTGGTCTCAATATTGTAATGCTGCAGCAGGGTGAGGATACCGAGTGGAGTAGCAGAGATGAAACAAGGCATGCCGAGCGACATTCTGCCCACGTTTACCGGGTGGAATCCGTCTACATCCTTGCGGTAATCTATTGCCATAGTCACCTTCTGCTCATCGATGTGCTTAGGCAGAGGAAGCTGAACGATGAATCCGTCAACATCATCATCCTGGTTCAGCTTGTCTACACACTGCAGGAGCTCTTCTTCGGTAACATCCTCCTCATAACGGATGAGGGTCGACTTGAATCCACACTTCTCGCAAGCCAGCACCTTGTTTTTCACATAGGTTTCGCTGCCTCCGTCGTGCCCTACGAGCACGGCTACCAGGTGTGGCTGCTTGCCACCGGCGGCAATAATCTGTGCCACCTCCTGGGCTATCTGTTCCTTGATGGCGGCTGCCGTCGCCTTTCCGTCGATTAACGTCATTCTTTCTTTAGTTTATAATTTATAATTTATAGTTTATAGGGCATTCTTGCCTATCGCAAGTTTGCTATACGGCAAAGCCGCTATAAACTATTAACTATCAACTGATTTACATTCCCGGCATCTTAGGCATGCCTGGCATACCCTTCATGCGGCTCATCATCTGCGCCATTTTGTTGCCGGTCATCATCTGCATCATCTTGCGGGTCTGGTCAAACTGCTTGATGAGTTTGTTCACCTCCTGAATGTTGGTGCCCGAACCCTTAGCGATGCGCTGGCGGCGTGATGTGTTGAGGATGGCTGGGTTGGTGCGCTCCTTAGGAGTCATACTCTGGATGATGGCCTCTACGCCCTTGAATGCATCCTCTGGGATATCTACGTCGCGGATAGCCTTACCAACGCCCGGAATCATCGCTGCCAGGTCCTTGATGTTACCCATCTTCTTGATCTGCTGGATCTGGTTGTAGAAATCGTTGAAGTCAAACTGGTTCTTTCTAATCTTCTTCTCCAGTTTCTTGGCCTCTTCCAGGTCGAACTGCTCCTGTGCGCGCTCTACGAGGGATACCACGTCACCCATGCCGAGGATTCGGTCTGCCATACGAGCTGGGTGGAACACGTCAATGGCGTCCATCTTCTCGCCGGTACCTATAAACTTGATTGGCTTGGTTACCACGGTACGGATACTGAGGGCAGCACCACCGCGGGTATCACCATCGAGCTTGGTGAGAACAACGCCATTGAAGTCGAGACGATCATTAAATTCCTTAGCTGTGTTTACGGCATCCTGACCGGTCATGGAGTCAACCACGAAGAGGGTTTCGTCTGGACGGAGATGATTCTTGAGATTACTGATCTCGTTCATCATCTGCTCATCAATGGCGAGACGTCCGGCTGTATCGACGATTACCACATCATTGCCGTTGGTCTTAGCCTGCTGGATAGCATGGTCGGCGATACTGAGCACATCTTTGTTCTCTGGCTCGCTGTATACCGGAACACCCACCTGCTCACCCACTACATGGAGCTGCTGGATAGCTGCCGGACGGTAAACGTCGCAGGCCACGAGCAATGGCTTCTTGCCTTTCTTGGTCTTGAGCATGTTGGCAAGCTTGCCACTGAAGGTAGTCTTACCCGAACCCTGCAGACCGCTCATGAGGATGATGGCCGGATGGCTTTCGAGCTTCAATGGGGCTTCTTCGCCGCCCATGAGTTCTTCCAGTTCATCGTGCACCAACTTGATCATCAACTGTCCCGGCTTTACGGCAGTAAGTACATTCATGCCGAGTGCTTTCTCCTTCACCTTGTTGGTGAATTCCTTAGCCACTTTATAGTTTACGTCGGCGTCGAGGAGTGCACGGCGCACATCCTTCATGGTTTCCGCCACGTTGATTTCTGTAATTTTTCCCTCGCCCTTCAAGATTTTGAACGAGCGTTCCAATCTATCACTTAAATTTTCAAACATTTTTCTTTCTTTATATTTTTGGCTACAAAGATACGACTTTTTTTCGAGAAAGCCAACTTGTTTATGCTTTTTTTTATCCCGTCGGCTAAAATAGCTGTCGCTCTGCCTTTCCCGAGTTCATTTCTTCAGTTTACTCTTGTGCTTATTTTTCAGGATTCTCCTTCTTTTTCGATTTTGATTCAGCATCAGAAGTTGCTTTTTTCTCTTCTGTAGCCATTTCAGAAGGAGGATCTTTCTTAAAAGCCGAGACATCATACGGATTAGTCAATTCATACTTTTTCCCCGTTGCTTTTTCATAAGCAGCTACCACAGGATCCTTATGTTCCATTTTTTCAAATACCTTTTTAGCCTGTTGCAGATGCTTCTTATCACGTTTTCCCTGTTTATCCATCCATCCGAAAGCATCAAAACCAATGCCAGTAGATGAAGTTGGCAAAGAGTTTATCTTCTCCTGAATATCTTCTTCCATGTTTTTGATGCCTTCCTGATTCTTGCCCCAAACTGTCACTTCGCCTAATTGTTTGGCATCCGGCAAGAGAAACAGAGTATCCGGCAGTTCCTTGTACCGGATAGTTGCCTTCATAAAACCAGGTTTCGATACGGTTGCTGAATCAAACTGATAGCGCATCGTCCAATAGCCCCGATAATCTGTTCTTGCCCAATGATTGTTATTGGTATGAATAAGTGCTTCACGAATAGGCACATGATTTTCTGCCGATGCGATGACACACGTTTTCTGCGCATAGGCTACCTGCCCTAACATAGCAAGCAATACTGTTAAAATCAATATGATACGCTTCATGCTTTTTCTCTGATTTATATCTTTTCTTTGTACCAGACAAATTACTTCTTCTTAATATGAATCTGATACAAAAGTAATGATTAAATCTGATATTTCATTAAATTCCCCAAGAAGTTTAAGTTCATTTAAAGAGTAATGTAAAAAAATTAAGCGTCTATAACAGTTGGTCTATTTATATAGTATCATTCAAAGGAAAGATATGGTGTTTTCAACACTAAGAAATATTTTTATAAGTAAAAGCATATAGTTTTTAGAGTTCTTGCATATAGTCTTTTTAGTCAAAACACATAGCTTCCCAGATATTACCACTAGGCTCAGCAGCTCTGCCGAGCCTAGTCAGCAGGTCTGCCGACTGCAGTCAGCACATCTGCCGAGCCTAGTGACAAATCCCAGTAAAAGCAGTACCGTTACTGCAGAAATAATTCACTTAATTCTATTGAATTCATTTGATTATTCGACTATTCCACGTTGCTCGATTCTCTTAGCCTCTTCAAGAAGCTTGATGGCATCTACATACTGAGCGATGCCCTGAGCCACCTCCTTGGCAGCCTTCATTGCCAGGACTACAGTCTGCGGACGGTGTACCACATCACCTCCGGCAAACACACCGCGACGGGTGGTCATACCGAACGGACGTTCAACAACTTTTACATATCCCTTCTCATCCACCTCGATTCCGGCAGTGGTAGAAACGATACGGTTGGCTGGTCTTGAACCGATGGCGAGATAGATTCTGTCGAATTTTTCTACCCTTTCACCCTCAGGAGTGTTCAGCACACAACTTCCCAGACGACCATTTTTGCCCTTCAAGAAGGCCTCAACGGTAGTTTTCCACTCAAATTTCACGCCTTCCTTCACCGCATCTTCATATTCGCTCTTGATGGCAGGCATCTCTTCCTGGGTCTTACGGTACAGCACGGTAACGTCGGCACCCAGTCGGATAGCGGTACGGGCAGCATCCATGGCCACGTTTCCGCCGCCAATGACACCCACCTTCTCGCCGTCGCGCAGCGGAACCATGTCGCGGGTCAAAGCGCCTTCGTTATAGGCATTCACGTTATGCAGAAAGTATGTACTCTGGCTCACACCGTGGAGCTTTGAGCCCGGTGTAGAGTCCATGTTCTGAGGCACGCTGGTACCTGTGCCCATAAAGATGGCGTCGTAGCCTGCACGGAACAGACTGTCGATGGTTACATTGTTCTCGCCCACCATGCAGTTGGTGATAAACTGCACGCCGAGGGCAGCAATCTTAGCCACCTCATCGCGCACTACCGACTTAGGCAAGCGATACTCAGGAATACCGTACATCAACACACCTCCCGGCTCAGCCTGGCCCTCGAAAATGGTGACGTTGAAGCCCTGACGCGCCAGATCGCCGGCTACGGTCAAGCCCGCTGGACCCGAACCGATGACTGCCACACGGCCACGTGTTTTCTGTGGCAACATCTCGCGCGAAAGGTTCATTTTGGTATCAAAATCGGCAATAAACTGCTCCAGTTTGCCGATCTGTACCGGTTTGCCTTTCTTTCCGAGCACGCAGTTGCCCTGACACTGTTTCTCATGAGGGCATACACGGCCGCAGATGGCCGGCAGGTTGCTCTTGGCATTGATGATGCTCATCGCCGCACCCATGTTACCCATAGAGAGTTCGTGTACGAAATCAGGTATGTCGTTGCCTATCGGGCATCCCTTCTTGCACTGCGGAATCTTGCAGTGTAGGCAGCGTTTTGCCTCTTCAATGGCTTCATGGGTTGAAAAGCCCTCGTTCACTACCTGGAAGGCAGCAGCATCTGTCTGCTGTTCAGCTGCAGCATTCTTCATATTTTTCATTTCTTTCTGTTCACTCATAATAGAACTGCTCTCCTGTTTTATTGATTCTACAATCTATCCTTTGATTTGTGGGTGCAAAGGTACAAATAATATTTCATAAATCGCCCATCCTCCTTACATATTTTCATTTTTCCCGCTTTTTTCCTTATTATCTACAAAAATAAAGCCCTACATTCACATGCAAGGCCTTTAAACAACTTTTAAGAGTTCTGCATTCACATGCAAAACAATGAAAATGGAAGGGGGAAATAATATAAGGGCTCCCCCTAAATCAACAATTATTTTTCTTTAATCTCAATATCTTCCTTCACATGATTCCGTATCTTGGTAAGAAAGAGTTTCATACGCTTCGCATCCTTGTGGTCAATGATGTCGATGAGCTCAGCAAGCTCTTCTCTGATCTGTGCCACCTGACCCGATGTGTATGGATTGAAGAGGATTTCCTGCAACAGGTAATCATCTTCGTTGAGCACGCCCTTGGCTATCTGCATGTGGCGCTTGAAGGTGGTGCCCGGAGCATCCTGGTGCTTCATCACTGCCGCAAAGGCAAAGGTGCTCACGAAAGGAATACTCAGCGAGTAGGCCACCGTCTGGTCGTGCTCATCAAATGTATATTCATGCAGACTCAACCCCAACTTCTGGTAGAGGTCCTTGAAGAATATCTTGCCCATGTAGTCACCCTCCTTGATGATGACTGCATTCTCCTCTGAAAGCTGGTTCAGATTGGCAAAGGTTGGGCCGAACATAGGGTGCGTGCTCACGAAGCGGAAACCGCTCTTCTCGTAAAACTCCTGCAGCCCGGTCTTTACCGAAGCTATGTCGCTGATAATGCAGTCGTGAGAGAGATGTGGCAACACCTCTTCGAAGGCTGGCAGCGTATATTTTACCGTCACCGCATTGATAACCAGTTCGGGGCGGAACATCTCTATCTCTTCCATCTTGGTGAAGCGGTAACAGTTGTAGGTGAAGCGCAGTCGCTTGGCATCCTTCTCGTAAACCGCCACCTCGTGGTCGAAACTGAGCAGGTCGATGAAGAAACTTCCCATCTTACCTGCTCCCATAATTAATATTCTCATCGCCAGTATCCTTTACTTCTGGTTCAGAATTTCCAACTGCTGGCGGACACTCTCCTCATGGATGTGCTCGAAAATCTGAGCGGCAAACTCAGGGCTCATGCCGCAGAGGGCTGCCTGGGCTCCACGCTTGTCGAGAATCTCGTTGTAACGGCTGGTCTGAACGATGGTCATGTTGTGCTCCTTCTTGTAGGTACCAATCTCGCGGCAAACGCGCATACGCTTAGCCAGAAGATCCATCAGCTGGTTGTCGCACTCGTCAATCTGACCGCGCAGCTGGTGCAGACCCTCTGTAGAATAATGCTCATCGCGCACTACGAGGAGGCTGAGGATGTAATCCAGCACCTCTGGGGTAACCTGCTGCTTGGCATCGCTCCATGCATCGTCTGGGCTGCAGTGGCTCTCAACGATGAGTCCGTCGAAACCTAAGTCCATTGCCTGCTGGCAGAGAGGGGCGATGAGGTCGCGTCGGCCGCCGATGTGGCTAGGGTCGCAGATGATTGGCAACTGTGGTATTCGGCGGTGCAACTCGATAGGAATCTGCCACATAGGAAGGTTGCGGTAAATCTTCTTGTCGAAGCTGGAGAATCCGCGGTGGATGGCACCGAGTTTCTTGATGCCTGCCTGGTTGATGCGCTGCAGGGCACCGATCCAAAGCTCGAGGTCTGGGTTTACCGGGTTCTTAACGAGCACAGGCACGTCTACGCCCTGAAGACTGTCGGCAAGTGCCTGCATGGCGAATGGGTTGGCAGATGTACGTGCGCCTACCCACAGAATGTCGATTCCATATTTCAGTGCGAGCTCTACATGCTCTGGGGTAGCCACCTCAGTAGCTGTCAGCATGCCTGTTTCTTCCTTCACCTGCTTCATCCAAGGCAAGGCTGTTTCACCATTACCCTCGAAGCCTCCCGGTTTGGTGCGTGGCTTCCACACACCTGCGCGGAACATGTGGCAACCTTTGGCAGCCAACTGCTTAGCGGTAGTCATAACCTGCTCTTCTGTCTCTGCCGAGCAAGGGCCGGCAATGACGCAAGGGCGTTCCTGATCACTAGGAAAATTCAATGGTTCTAATTCTAATTCCATAGTCGTATATTTTTATTTTTTTACTTTTTTTCTTTAAGATTAAAGCCCGGGGGGACCAGCGATGGAATCGCTGGGAACGGGGGCGGAAAGGGGAAAGGCTCTTTTTACCTTTCAAAGGGGTTAAGGCTCTTTTTACCTTTTTACCCTTTTACCTTTCAAAGGCCTTTTACTTTTCAAAAACCTTCTTGATTCTCTCCAGGGCCTCCTTCATTTTCTCATCTTTGGCACAGAGGCTGATACGGATGTAACGCTTGCCGTTGGTTCCGAAGATGAAGCCAGGGGTGATGAAGACGCGAGCCTCATGCAGAATCTTCTCTGTCAGGTCTTCTACATCAGCATATTTCTCAGGTATCTTGCCCCAGAGGAACATGCCAACCTGGTTAGGGTCAAACTGGCAGTCGAGCACCTTCATGATCTCCTCAGCAATGTCGCGGCGGCGGCGGTAGTTCTGGATGTTGTTCTCGCGGTGCCATTCATCCGTGTTGTTAAGCATCGCTTCGGCAGCTGCCAGCTGTATGCCTCGGAAGCTTCCGTTGTCGATGTTGCTCTTCACCTTCAGAATCCATGAGATGAAAGTCTTGTTGCTCGAAATCATCGCCACACGCCAGCCTGGCATGTTGTGGCTCTTGCTCAGGGAATTGAACTCGATGCAACAGTCCTTAGCTCCCGGCACCTGCATGATGCTCATAGGGTGCTCGTTGAGGATGAGCGAATATGGGTTGTCGTTCACCACCACGATGTTGTGCTTCTGGGCGAATGCCACCAGCTTTTCGTAGGTTTCGCGCTTTGCCACACCGCCTGTCGGCATGTTAGGATAGTTGGTCCACATCAGTTTTACGTGACTCAGGTCCATCTTCTCCAGGGCGTCGAAATCGGGCTGCCATCCGTTATCCTCTCTCAGATCGTAGTAGGTAATCTTGGTACCCAGAATCTTGTTGATGGCGGTGTAGGTAGGGTATCCCGGGTTCGGGATAAGCACCTCATCGCCAGGGTTGCAGAAGGCGAGCGTTACGTGCAGGATGCCTTCCTTGCTACCTATGAGGGGCTGGATTTCTGTAGCCCAGTCGAGGTCTACATCGTACCAGCGCTTATAGAAACCAGCCATTGCTTTGCGCAACTCTGGTATGCCCACCGTAGGCTGATATCCGTGTGCGTTGGGATTGTTGGCTACCTCGCAGAGCTTGTCAATGGTCTGCTTAGAAGGCGGCATGTCTGGACTTCCGATGGCCAGACTGATGATGTCTTTGCCCTCGGCATTAAGCTTAGCCACTTCCTTCAGCTTGCGGCTGAAGTAGTATTCCTGTATTTCCGTTACTCTATTGGCTGGTTGTATCATAATTCTTATTTTTAACTATTAACTGTTAACTATCAACTATTCCTTCTCCTCATATTCTCCCAACACCTTTATTTTCTTCACAAGCGGCGTAATGGCGTCGATGCTCTGGCGGTATCGGGTCAGGTTGTCGAAGGTGAGGTCTACGTAGAAGAGGTATTCCCACTCATGTCCGATGTTTGGCAGCGACTGAATCTTGGTGAGATTGATGTCGTAGAAACTCAGGATGGTGAGCACCTTGGAGAGCGATCCCTTATCGTGAGCCAGACTGAAGACGATGCTCGCCTTGTTGGCCTTTTCGATGGGACGGAGCAGGGCTGCCTTCTGCGGATTGCAGACCACGAGGAATCGGGTGTAGTTGTGCGGATTGTCGTGGATGTCTTCCTGCAGCACCTTCATGCCGTACATGTGGGCGGCGTAAGAAGAGCAGATGGCTGCCCATCCCCTTACCTTGTGCTGGGCGATGTAGGCTGCCGAGCCTGCGGTATCTTCTGCCTCCACCGCCTTGAGGTCGGGATGGTTGGCTAGGAACTTGCCGCACTGCATGAGGGCTACCGGATGGGAGTGAACCTCCTGCAGGGTGCTCCAGTCGTCTTCTGGCAGACAGCAGATGCTGTGCTCTATATGGAGCTTGTGTTCGCCTACCACGGTGGTTCCGCTCTGCCGGAGCAGTTCGTAATTGTGGAGCAGGCTGCCCGCAATGGTGTTTTCAATGGCGCAGATGCCTACTACAGTAGGGTCGCGCTTGATGTTTTCGAACACCTCTTCAAAGGTAGCACAACAGATGATTTCAATCTGTTCGCCCTCGAAATACTGGTGGGCGGTAATGTCGTGGAAAGATCCCAGCTCTCCTTGAATTGCTATTCTCTTCATGTTTCTTTTATCTTGTCTAATGTTACGAAAAACGGTCCTACTCAATAAGAGCGGGACCGTTTCGATGATTTCAAGAATCTAATATCCTAAGTTGAAATTTACACGCAACTTCCCGCTTTACAATTATTTGCAAAGTAAAAGTAATAGCTAAAAAAGAATGCGTTAAACTTCTTCATTGTCTTTACATTTTATATGTTACTCACTTTTGTTCTTTCCAAGCCCGTTTCTCCTTTATTATATAAGGAGCAGGTAGTGCTCAGATTTCGAGTCTCGACTTGCAAAAATCTCAACTCGACTGCAAAAGTAACATTTTTCTTTGATATTGCCAAACAATTTGATATATTTTTCTTCATTTTCCTTATATTTTATGCTAAAAAACATATTTTCGCCCAATTTTTATCATCAGAATACGGAAAAATGCAGAAAAATGTACTCAAAAGCTAGGCGCTAGGGAGAGACGCAACGCCGGAATCCGTGAGGCAAGCCCCTTCCTTTATCTGCAATGTTCTCTGCCTTCAGCCTTGAATTCTCCTGTCAGCTCCCCTACTTTCTCGGGGTTCAGCTCCAGGTAGCGCTTCATGTCCTTTCCGGCACCATCCTTGTCGCCCATCTGCATCAGCAGATTGCCGCGCTTCAGGAGATTCGCGCTCAGAGAGGCTTTTACAGACGAGTGTTCCGCAGAATCCTTCTGTTCTGCCAATTCTTTCTCCTGCTCTACAATCTGCTGCGTCAGCGTAGCAAGCAACAGAACAGGGTTTATCTGGTTCAAATCCATAACCTTATATTTTTACGAAAAGTTATTCTATTGTATATCAATGAGTTAACACACTTGACGCCCTAAAACAGGGCGTCAAAGTATGAGCCGCTCCTTATTATAATAAGGTGAATTTACTTGATGACCCCGATAATCTCAGTCACACTCTTGCATCCGTGAGCATCAAGCCACTCGTTGATTCCATCCTTCACCTTCTTCGTAACCGCAGGATCAATGAAGTTGGCTGTACCAATCTCAATGGCTGTAGCACCGCACATCAGGAACTCAATGGCATCCTTGGCAGAAGAAATGCCGCCCAGACCAACAACCGGAATGTTTACGGCATGAGCCACATCCCAAACCATGCGCAGGGCAACAGGCTTAACGCAAGGACCACTCAAACCACCCGTACGGATGCTCAAGAGAGGCTGGCGTTTCTCAATGTCCACCGCCATACCCATCAGCGTGTTGATGAGCGAAACAGAATCGGCACCCTCAGCTTCCACGGCACGGGCGATGTCGGCAATGCTGGTAACATTAGGCGAAAGCTTCACGATGAGGGTCTTCTTATAAACCTTTCTCACCGCCTTCACCACGCTGGCTGCACCCTCGCAGGTTACACCGAAGGCCATGCCGCCATCCTTCACGTTAGGACAGGAGATGTTCAGCTCTATGGCCGGAATCTTATCCAGCTCGTTGATGCGCGCCGCACACTCAGCATAGCTCTCAGGCGAATGTCCACTCACGTTGACAATCATATTGGTATCAATATCCTTGATCTGAGGATAAATATGAGAGCAGAAATACTCCACACCCTTGTTCTGCAAACCTACGCAGTTGAGCATGCCCTGAGGCGTTTCAGCCATACGCGGATAGTCGTTTCCCTCGCGCGGTTCCAGGGTAGTGCCCTTCACGATAATACCGCCAATCTCCTCCAGAGGAACGAAATCGGCAAATTCCAATCCGTAGCCGAAAGTACCCGATGCAGTCATCACAGGGTTCTTCAACTCCAAATCCTTTATCTTTACACTTAAATCAGCCATAATCTTCTGTTTTACTTAAAAATGTTTTTACAAACAAAGGCAAAAGAATTCTTCGTTCTTCACTCTTCGTTCTTCGTTTCCAACGAATTCTTCACTCTTCGCTTCCAAACGAATTCTTCACTCTTCACTTAAATTTCCCAAGTAAGTTTCTTGATGTTGATGACAGGTCCATCCTTGCAGACGCACTGGTTACCCTCGGTAGTTTTCTCTACGCAGCAGAGGCAGGCGCCCACACCGCACGCCATCTTGTTCTCGAGAGAAACCTCGCACTCCACGCCAGCCTTCTTGGCAAAGCGAGCCACGCTCACCATCATCGGCTTAGGACCGCAGGTAGAAATCATGTCAAACTTCTCATTCTCCAGAACAGAGTGGTTGGTAACGAAACCTACCTCGCCAGCCGAGCCATCCTCGGTAGTGATGCACACCTTACCAATCTTGGCAAACTCATCCAGTTCGAGCAGATCCGTAGCCTTGCGTGCACCCAGCAGGAAGGTAACTTCAGCCCCGAAATCCTTGATGAGTTTTCCGAAATAGAGGAGCGGAGCCACACCTACGCCACCACCTACGAGCAGATATTTCTGGCTCTTCCCGGTAGGCATGGTGAAGCCGTTGCCGAGAGGCAGCATACAGTTAAGCACGTCGCCCTCCTTGAGCTGTCCGAGCTGACGGGTACCGTCGCCCACCATTGCTACGAGCAACCAGAGCTGATTATTTTCACGATCCACGAAATTGATGGAGATAGGACGACGAAGCATGGTAGTAGGCGAATGGTCTACTCTTACTTCTACGAATTGGCCAGGCAAGATTTCAGGCAAAGGTTTCTCATCGGTAAGCTTAATCAAAACGTGCTTATCGCTAAGCGCCTCTACAGAAACCACCTTGAGGTCGAGAACATATTTTTTCATCTTATTGCTAATTTTTAATATGCTTATTATATAATGTACGTATATTATAAAATAGGTACGCGTAGCTTCCGGTTACGCCCACCTACGTTTCTACGATGCAAAGGTACATCAAAAATCCGAATTGACGAAAAGAAAAGAGATATTTTTTCTTTATCGCCGCTCCTATGTGATTGTTTTAGGGTTCTCCAATCCCTACTTTATTTCTTAGGAACGAAGGTTTCCCAGGTCTGATCATCATAGAAAATACGGATTTCGGTAATCTTTCTTTGCGGTTTGTCTACATATTTTACCGCCGCTTGGGCGATATTTTTAGGTGTACGATTTACACCCTGCATTTGAGGCTGGTCAAAGAGCGAGGGAGAAGTAGGGGAGGCTGTGGCTCCTTCGGCTCCAAAATCGAGCATAGGCTCGGCGGAGGCGGCTCCAGAAGGCTGACTGCCCTGCTTCATCCCCTCAGCACCACCGGCTGCTCCATCCGTAATGCCCTGATACATGTCTGCAGCACCCTCTTCGCTGCCACCCTGGGAAGCCTGGTTCTGATACATAGGAGGAGTACCGTAGAGTACCCAATAAACGTTTACCTGAGGAAAACTCTTATGGATGCCATCCACAATGCTAAGCGAAGGATTGGTCTTCCCGTTGAAAATATTGCTCAGCGTAGCGGTCGAGATTCCGATCATCTGAGCGAAGTTTTGCTGAGTGAGGTGCTGGTCCTCCATCAGCTGTCTGATTCTATCTTTCATGCTCTAAAAATTTTAGCGTTCATTTTTCTACTGATACGATGTTTTATTTCCGAACAAGCCACTTTTGGGCCCTTTTTCGGTTGATTTTACAAAGATAAAGCAAAAATTTAGAATAACCAAACATTTCTGAATAAATTTAGATTTTTAAACTTTAGGTTTCTGTTTATAAAATTAAATTTTACTCACTCCAGTGTTCGGTTTTTACGTTTAGCTTTATAAATATAAACCTATCAATCAAAATATATGACGAACCTTTTCTTTATAAATTTTGGCTAAATCACTGGCTATTCATACCATAAACCACCTAAATAAAGGCATATAGAGCGGTTTATGCAATATTTTCACCACGCCTATGTAAAAGTCTATGGTTTATAAAACAACTAAAATACATAACTAACTGAGTTTCCGCTACTTATAAATTTAAAATATAGCATGAATATTTATTCATTCATAACCATAAACACTCTATTTTATCTTTATTTTTATAAATATAAAACGTAAATTCGCGCATTTAGTTTTCTTGCATTTATGTTTATAAACCAAAATCACCAGTTTTGATTTATAAATTTAAAAACATAAACTTAGGAAATATAAACCTTAACAAATGCAAACGACCGATTTCAGACAACAGGAAATGGCAAATTTTTCCATTTCTAGCGTATTCCAGCCCATCGGCAAGGAAACGGGCAAATTCGCGAGTAATGAAGAGGGTTAATTTATGTAAGTTACTGATAACCAATAAAATTAAGTCTATTTTCAGGCAAAAACGGAAAATGGGCATCTAGCTCGAGAAATCGCTTAAATCCCCCATTTTTGCCCAAAAATCGCCCAAAATGAGCCCAGATAAACGCTCCAAAAAGAGCTGAAAATCCCCTATTTGGGGCAAATTTATAATGCTAAACGCTAGTTGGCTGCTTTCTGGAAACAGGCGGCAAAGAAGGGCGAAAACGGAAACGAGCTCCTGCCGAGAGAAAACTCTCAGCAGGAGCTCGCCTACTCTCCCCCACCTCGCTCTTCAGCATCAGTGAAGGATAAAAAAGATGAGTTCTTTCATCAATTCACCCACCGGAGTGGATGGATTATCCAGTCCCTTTATCTTCGCATCCACCTCCTTAAACTTCCCAATAATCGCCATCACTTTCACGCCCGTATAGTTCCTCATTCCTGTAATATATTCGCGCGCCGCCCAAGCTCCGCGCAAATCCAGGAATTTTGCGAGCTCATTTTCGTTCTGCCTGTTGGGTGCATAATAAGCAATCATCAGGTTTTGGAAATAAGTAAAGAGCATCGGGAGAAGCGTGAAGAGAGAACCACTCTTCGGATTGCTGTCAAAATAATTTATTATCTGATTTGCCTTGAACACATCGCGGCTGATGATGGCACTTCTCAACTCGAAGGCATTGAAGTCTTTGCTCACCCCTATTTCTCGCTCCACAATCTCCGGAGTAACCCGCCGGTCGTTCTCAGGAAGAGAAATGAGCAGTTTGTCGAGCTCGGAAGTGAGTCGGTGCAAATCTGCTCCCACATGATCTGCCACCATCTGGGTAGCCTTGGGTTCAATGGTTGCCTTACGGGTCTTGAGATAAGTCTCGATGAAGTCCGGCAGATTTCGGTCGTAGAGCTTCTTGCTTTCAAAAACCACACCCGCCTTGGCAGCGAGGGCAGAAAACTTTTTACGACTGTCGAGCTTGCCGTTTTTATGACAGAAAACAAGGATGGTTGTTTTTACCGGATTTTCGAGGTACTTCTCGAGCGCTTCCAAATTCCGCAAATTCTGAGCCTCTTTCACAACCACCACTCTATACTCCGCCATCATCGGGTAGCCCTTGCACAAATCTGCCACTTGCGCCCCCGTAACATCAGCTCCGAAAACCACCGTCTGATTGAAGTCACGCTCCTCGGGCTGGAGCACATTTTCTGAAATATAGTCGCAGATCTTATCTATATAAAAAGGTTCCTCGCCCATCAGAACATAGACGGGAGAATACTTCCGAGCCTTCAAATCTTTCATGATTGACTCGTAACTTATTGCACTTTTCTTTTCTACCATTGGATTATTTTTTGTAACTTTGCACCCAGCAAACTCCGGGGGTGCGGACAAGCATTTGCTCCGCCTCCAGGTTCGCAGTTTTCTGAGGTGCAGTTTTCAGCTGCACTTCGACTGCAAAGTTACAAAAAATAAATTGAACTGCCTATATAAAAGAGGTAGTTTTTGAAAATGAGGTATGGTTAAAAGAAGAAAAGAAACCATATCGAAAACAGAAAAGAAAGAAATATAACCCCTATATATAATAAGGTATAGAAAAATGATTCGCTTAAATTTGCCATCTTTCGACATCAAGGTTTCGGGCTCAAAACAGCATCCCCAGATACTGGATGTGCTGCGCCGGAAGTTCATCACGCTCACTCCCGAAGAGTGGGTGCGCCAGCATTTCGTTCATTTTCTCATCGAGCACAAGGGGTATCCTGCCTCGCTGCTCGCCAACGAAATTCAGCTGAAATGTGGCGACAAGGTGCTGCGCGCCGACAGTGTGCTCTACTCCCGAGAGCTGCAGCCCCGCATGATTATCGAGTATAAAGCCCCTCACATCCCCATCACGCAGAAAGTGTTCGACCAGATTTCGGTCTACAATCTTCTGCTCCATGTCGACTTTCTGGTGGTGAGCAACGGGCTGGAGCATTACATCTGCAAGATGGATTATGAAAGTAAAAAATATGTATTTTTAGAGACCATTCCCGATTATTCCGATTTATTGACATTATGAGCGCAGCGGGGGACAGTCCGGAAGTTTTTAAACAGAGTTTCCCCAGCCTTCAAAATTTGCGAATTTCCGCCCAACCGGCCATCCGTTTTAGAATTCGCGAATTTTGGAGGCCTTTTTCTGCCTTCTTTTCCTCTCCCTTTTTGAGCCTCCTTTCCCTCCCATCCCCTTTCTCGCGTTATTTTTTAATAAAAAACCCATTTTCATTTTGTAGTCTCCTCCTTTTATACTATCTTTGCAACTAATATATATATATTAAGGTATAGACTGCCTAAAAGAACAGAAAGAAATGGAGAATAAAAAGATAAAAATCGCCGTAGCCGGAACAGGATATGTAGGCCTGAGCATCGCCACCCTGCTGAGCCAGCATCATGAGGTGGTAGCCGTAGACGTGATACCCGAAAAGGTGGAGCTCATCAACTCGCGCCGCTCGCCTATCCAGGACGAATACATAGAGAAATATCTGGCTGAAAAGGAACTCAACCTCAAAGCCACAACCGATGGAGAAGAAGCCTATAAGGATGCCGACTTCGTAGTGATTGCCACACCAACCAACTATGATCCGGTGAAAAACTACTTCGACACCTCGCACGTAGAAGAAGTCATCCGTCTGGTGATGCAGGTGAATCCCGATGCCATCATGGTCATCAAGAGCACCATTCCGGTAGGCTACACCGAAAGCATCCGCCAGAAGACGGGCAGCAAGAACATCATCTTCGCTCCTGAATTCCTGCGCGAGAGCAAGGCACTCTACGACAACCTCTACCCGAGCCGCATCATCGTGGGCAGACCGAACGGTGACGAGCGACTGGAGCAGGCAGCCCGCACCTTTGCAGAACTGCTGAAAGAGGGAGCCATCAAGCAAGACATAGAAACCCTGTTCATGGGACTTACCGAGGCAGAAGCCGTGAAACTCTTCGCCAACACCTACCTCGCCCTGCGCGTGAGCTACTTCAACGAGTTGGATACCTACGCCGAAATGAAGGGCCTCGACACCAAGGCGATTATCGACGGAGTGGGTCTGGACCCTCGCATCGGCACCTTCTACAACAACCCTTCCTTCGGATACGGCGGCTACTGTCTGCCGAAAGATACCAAGCAGCTGCTCGCCAACTATGCCGATGTGCCTGAGAACCTGATTCAGGCGATTGTAGAGAGCAACCGCACCCGTAAGGATTTCATCGCCGACCGCGTGCTGAACATGGCTGGCTACTACGATTATGCCAACCAGAACAACTTCAGCGAGGAGGAAGAGAAGCCTTGCACCATCGGCGTATACCGGCTCACGATGAAGAGCAACAGCGACAACTTCCGCCAGAGCAGCATACAGGGCGTGATGAAGCGCATCAAGGCAAAGGGCGCGCAGGTTATCATCTACGAACCTACGCTGAAAGACGGAACCACCTTCTTCGGAAGCCGCATCGTAAACAATCTGGATGCCTTCAAGCAGCAGAGCCAGGCCATCATCGCCAACCGGTATGACAAGTGTCTGGATGATGTGGAAGAAAAGGTTTACACCCGCGATATTTTCAGAAGAGACTGATCTGAGCTGAAAGTTAACAGTTAAAAGCTGAAGACGGAATATAGGAAAACAATAATATTTATAATAAAGAGAAAAATAAGAAATGGCAAAATTAGTAATCAATTCCTACGAGGAATTTGCATCTCACCTCGGTGAGAAGTTAGGAGAATCAGACTGGTTGCAGATTGACCAGGACCGTATCAACAAGTTCGCAGACGCTACACTCGACCCACAGTGGATCCACGTAGACGTAGAACGCGCCAAGGTAGAGAGCCCTTACCACAGCACCATCGCTCACGGTTACCTCACCCTCTCAGTACTCCCATACCTCTGGCAGCAGATTATCGAGGTAAACAACCTCAAGATGCTTGTAAACTACGGCATGGACAAGATGAAGTTCGGTCAGCCAGTCATCACCGGTTCACGCGTGCGCCTGGTAGCCACTCTCCACGACATCCAGAACATCCGTGGCATCTGCAAGACCAGCATCAAGTTTGACATCGAAATAGAAGGTCAGCGCAAGCCAGCCCTCTCAGGCATCGCTTCTTTCCTCTACTATTTCAACAACTAAAAGATGGCAGCAGGTAAATGGATTGGTGGTGTGCTAGGTTTCATCACAGCCGGTCCGCTGGGAGCCCTGGCAGGCTATGCCCTCGGTTCCCTCTTTGAACACGGACTGGATGCGGTAAACCGCGACGGCGACCACCATTACAACAACGCCTACGATGCCTACAGCGGCCAGCAGCACAACGGCCGCCAGGGCTTCGGCAACCAGAGCTACAGCCGCCAGCAGAGCTATGAAGGAGAGCGAAACTCCTTCATGTTTTCGCTGCTGGTGCTCAGTTCCTACATCATCAATGCAGATGGCAAGATCATGCATTCCGAGATGGAGCTGGTGCGCCGCTTCCTGCGTCAGAATTTCGGCGAGGCTGCCAAGCAGCAGGGCGAGGAAATCCTCCTCAAACTCTTCGAACAGCAGAAACTGATGGGCATGCAGCAGTACCGTTCGGTGATACAGGACAGCTGTCATCAGATACGTGCCAACATGATGTATGAACAGCGCCTGCAGTTGCTCAATTTCCTCGTCATGATAGCCCAGGCCGATGGAGTTGTGAATTCTCAGGAGATTCAGGCACTCAAGGAGATGGCCATCCACATGGGTCTTTCTGCCGAGGATGTAGACCAGATGCTGAACCTGGAGAGCGGGGCTTCTTCAGCAGGCAGTCTGGATGATGCCTACCGTGTTCTGGGTATCAGCCCTGACGCCTCAAACGATGAGGTGAAGGCAGCATACCGCAAGATGGCGCTCAAGCATCATCCTGACAAGGTAGCAGCCCTAGGCGAAGATGTGCGCCGTGCAGCCGAGAAGAAATTCCAGGAAATCAACGATGCCAAAGACCGCATTTACAAGGCTAGAGGACTCTAACTGAACTTTCGCATGTGGTTCAAGTACGGGCTGAAGGCCCAAAAGCTCCTAGCCCAGGGCATCGCCCTGGGTATGATGGCAATCAGCAAGACGCCCTGTAAGGGCAAAAGCTTTATGTTTTGTCTGGAGTTTTAAAGCTTTTGCCCTTACAGGGCGACGGGTTTGCGTTCATTATTACCCAGGGCGATGCCCTGGGCTAGGAGCTTCTGCCCTTTCAGGGCGTATTGGGTAATTTAAACCGTACAGGTCGAAAAAAATAAAGGCTCGCCAAGCAATTTTGGCGAGCCTTCATTATATCTTTTAATCTTCATCCTCAGTCTTTCTTCTGCGGATAGCGCGCTTGCGCTTTGGCTTCTCCTCGCTCTTAGGAGCCTCAATCTTAACACCAGCCAATTCTGGGTCGATGAGGATACGGCCGCAATACTCACAAGGGATAATCTTCTTGTGCATCTTGATATCGAGCTGGCGCTGAGGTGGAATCTTGTTGAAGCAACCGCCACATGCGTCACGCTGCACGTAAACGATACCCAAACCGTTGCGGGCACCATTACGGATGCGCTTGAAGCTCTGGAGCAAACGTGGCTCAATCTTCTTCTCGAGCTCGAATGCCTTCTCCTTCAAATTCTCCTCTTCCTCACGGGTTTCAGCCATGATTGACTCAAGCTCAGAACGCTTCATTACCAAGCCCTTCTCGCGGTCAGCCTTCTGGTCCTCAGCCTTGTGAAGGTCGTACAGGCGCTCGTTGATTGTCTGCTGCGCCTCGCGGATTTTCTTGCTGCAAAGTTCGATTTCCAGCTCCTGGAACTCGATTTCCTTGCTCAAAGTATCATACTCGCGGTTGTTGCTAACCATTTCGAGCTGCTTCTTATAACGCTCCACGCTAGCCTGAGCCTCCTCAATCTCGTGCTGCTTCTGATCAATGGCGCGGTCAAACTGCTCAATATCGGTCTGGATTTTCTCGATACGGGTGGTAAGACCAGCAATATCGTCTTCCAAATCCTGAACTTCGAGAGGCAACTCACCTCTCAACGCACGCTTTTCATCAATTGCAGACAAGGTGGTCTGAAGCTGATAGAGAGCCTTCAACTTCTCTTCCACTGTCAAATCTGTAGGATCTTTCTTTGCCATAACTTTATTTTTTTTAATGTTGAATGTTAAATGTTGAATGTTGAATGAGGCTTGCGCCCTTCCAACCTATAAATACAATATCGGATTCGTATTTATCTCCGAGATGCAGCATTTGGCATCAGGGAAATTCTCCTGGATGATGCTGCGGAAGATTTCGCCCGTAAACTGCTCACTCTGATAGTGACCGATGACGCAGATCTGAATCTCCTGCTCGTGGCCGAAATACTCGTGATAGCTCATCTCGCCCGTGATGAAGGCATCGGCACCTGCCTTGATGGCTGCGTCGAGCAAGAAAGCACCTGCTCCTCCGCAGAGTGCCACCTTCCTGATAGGACGTCGAAGCAACTGGTTGCACTGCACGCACTCCACGCCAAACCGCTCCTTGAGCATCAGCACCAAGTCGTCGGCTGCCAGGTCTTCAGCCACCTCTCCGATGACGCCCTCGCCGCCCTTCACGCCGTCCACTTCCTTCTCGCCTGCAAAGAACTGCACGTTTCGCAGTCCCAGTTTCTCGGCAATCTTGAAGTTCACGCCGCCCGCAGCCGCATCCATGTTGGTATGCATCGCCACGATGGTAATATCATTCTTAATCGCCTTGCGCACGGTACGCTGCACGTAGTTCTCGTCCGAGATTCTCGCCAGTTTGCGGAATATCAGCGGATGATGGCTCACGATGAGGTTACATCCCTTCCGGATGGCCTCGTCTACCACGGCTTCAGTAACGTCAAGACACAACAATGCCCCTGACATTTCTACCGCCTCTGTCAATCCAACTTGCAGGCCGGCATTATCATATCCTTCCTGCAAGGGCAGAGGCGCGTAATGTTCAAGGGCATCAACTACCTGTTTTATTTTCACGCTCCTATTCAATATTTTATTTTTAGACTGCAAAGTTACTCATTTTTCCCCGATTTTATCTCCATACAGCCCTCCGTTTAAACTTTTTTAATACAAAGTTTCGCTTTTGCGCAAAATATTTCACAAAAACAGCCGATAGTTGTAGATTTTTTATTAATTTTGCAAGCATACTTCATAAAAGCAGAACGGAGCCCGTCCCCAAGGAAAGGTTCCCGATGAAGAACAGAGTATAATAAATTGGTTTAGAACATCGTATCATAAAAATAGTATAGCTTATGCATCAATCTACATTACCCTGCGATTTCGCACTCCCTGCCGAATGGGAGCCACAGAGCGCCATCATGCTCACCTGGCCACATGCCGGCACCGACTGGAAGCCGTATCTGCCTGAAATTACAGATACTTATCTCGAACTGGCAGATATCATCACGCGCTACGAGCAGCTGCTTGTGGCTACACCCGATGTGCCTGCCACCCGATACCAGCTCAAGAAAAAGCTCTCTGCCGAACAGATGAGCCGCGTGCTGCTCTACGAGGTAGAAAGCAATGATACCTGGGTGCGCGACCACGGCCCCCTCACCATGGTGCTGCGCAAAAAGCAGAACACCTGGATGGTGCCTTACCGCATACTCGACTTCAAGTTCAACGGCTGGGGCGAAAAGTTCAGATGGGAGAAGGATAATGCCATCACCCTGCAACTATACTATCAGGCAGCCTTCAATGCCGATATAGAGAACCACCAGGGCTTCGTGCTCGAAGGAGGCAGCATCGAGAGTGACGGAAAGGGTACACTCTTCACCACCTCACAGTGCCTGCTGGCGCCTCACCGCAACCAGCCGCTCGACCACGACAGCATCGACCATCTGCTGCAGACTTTCTTTCAGCTCAAGAGAGTCGTCTGGCTGGATCACGGCAATCTGATAGGCGATGATACCGACGGTCACATCGACACCATCGTGAGAGTGGCTCCGCACGACACCTTATTATATGTAGGCTGCGATAATCCGGAAGATGAGCAGTATGAAGACTTCCAGGCGTTGGAGAAGCAGCTCAAGGGCCTCTTCACCTGGGAGGGATACCCTTACCGCTTGCTCAAACTGCCGATGCCCGACCCTATCTATGATGAGGGCGACTGCCTCACCACCAACCCTGAGAGCGAGGGCGACCGCCTGCCAGCCACCTATGCCAACTTCCTGATACTGAACAAGGCGGTGATTTATCCCACCTACAATCAGCCGGAAAAGGACGAGGAGGCACGCAAGCAGATTCAGCTCGCCTTCCCCGACCGCGAAATCATCGGCGTAGATTCGCAGACCATCATCCGCCAGCATGGCAGCATCCACTGCATCACCATGCAGTTGCCTGAAGGCGCACTCAGAGACTCAACATTCAACATTCAACACTCAACATTCAACACTCAATATTAAACTATGAACGTCGGTTTATTACAACTTCATAATACGGCAGATATCGCCAACAACAAGCAGCGCCTGGCAGAAGGCATCATCGACCTCGCCCATCGCGGCGCAGAGCTCATCGTGCTTCAGGAACTTCATAACTCCCTCTATTTCTGTCAGGTAGAGGATGTTGACCTCTTCGACCTGGCAGAGCCTATTCCGGGCCCTTCGACCGATTTCTACGGCAAGCTTGCCAAGGATCTCGGCGTCGTCATCGTCACCTCCCTCTTCGAGCGCCGCGCTCCGGGGCTCTACCACAATACGGCGGTAGTGATGGAGAAGGATGGAAGCATAGCCGGAAAATACCGCAAGATGCACATCCCCGACGATCCTGCCTACTACGAGAAGTTCTATTTCACTCCGGGCGACCTCGGTTTCCACCCTATCCAGACCTCTGTAGGCAAGCTCGGCGTGCTGGTTTGCTGGGACCAGTGGTATCCCGAAGCAGCCCGTCTGATGGCGCTGCAGGGAGCCGAAATGCTCATTTATCCTACCGCCATCGGCTATGCTACCTATGATACCGAGGAGGAGCAGCAGCGCCAGCGCGAGGCGTGGACTACCGTGATGCGAGGCCATGCCGTAGCCAACGGATTGCCGGTCATCGCCGTAAACCGCGTAGGTTTCGAGCCTGATCCTAGCGGTCAGACCGAGGGCATCCAGTTCTGGGGCAGCAGTTTCGTAGCTGGTCCTCAGGGCGAGCTCTACTACCGCGCCAGCGATCAGGAAGAAGAGAGCCTGGTGGTAGATATCGAGCTGAAGCACAGCGAGAATGTGCGCCGCTGGTGGCCATTCCTCCGCGACCGCCGCATCGAGAACTACGGAGATATTACCAAGCGATTTATCGATTAACCCATTTTTGCCGGAAATTCCGAGAGAATATCGGGATTCCGGCATACATATATATATAAGGTATAGATTTTCAGGATAAATGGAGAATTTGGAAGTGATGGTGATACTTTTCATCATCGTGATTTTAGGTTACGTCGCCTGCAAGTTGGGATATATGGGCGACAAGTTTGACAAGAAGTTATCCAGCATGGTGGTAGATATCACCTGTCCCCTGCTGGTGCTCTCGTCAGTAATGGGCGATGAGCTGCCCGACCGCACGCTCATCCTTCCCCTCCTGGGCGTAGGTTTTCTTACCTACATCCTTTTGCTGGTATTCGGTTTCTGGGTGCCGCGTCTCATCACGCGCAATCATGATGACCAGGGCATGATAGGTTTTGCGCTGATGTTTGCCAACGTAGGTTTCATCGGCTACCCTATTGTTTCGAGCATATTCGGTCCGAAGGCCATTTTTTATGCCGCGCTGCTCAACATGCCGAACACCTTTTTTATTTTTACGGCAGGTGTCATGCTCATCAAGGGCGAGTACAGCATCAAGCAGTTCAATCCTAAGGTGCTGTTTTCTCCGGCTCTTCTGGGTGCCTTTGTTGCCGCCCTCCTGGTAGCTTTCGGGGTTCATACGCCGGAAATCATTGCGCGTCCGGTAACGATGGTGGGCAACATTACGGTTCCTGCAGCCCTGATGATTATCGGTTCCTCGATGGCTAAGTTGCCGGTGAAGGAGATTATCGGCAGTCCTAAGGTATACCTCTCCTCGTTCTTGCGTCTTGTGGTAGTACCTCTGAGCATTTATTTCCTGTTCAAGGTATGTGGTGTAAGCGATCAGGTCAACGACATCAATACGGTTGTCATTGCGATGCCCGTAGCGAGTTTCGGCACGATGTTCTGTCTGAAATACGGCCGCAATCCTTCGCTCATCACCGAGATGACGTTCATCACCACGGTTGGCAGCATCATCACCATCCCGCTCATCACCCTCCTCTTTTCGTAATGCAGGAAGGGTGAAATGACTGGCGTACTTGCGTATCTTACTGCAAAAAAAAATCCCCCGATGCCACAGAAAGCACCAGGGGATTCTTATCTTTTAATTGTAATAATCACTATCCATTTAACACTCAACATTCAACATTACTTAACGCTGATTTTCTTGCCATTCTGGATATAGATACCCTTAGATGGAACATTTGGTATTCTGCGACCGTTGAGGTCATACAATGCCGACTTGGTGGTCTCATTATCCAAAGTGACAGAATTGATACCTGACGCAACAAGGTCTTCTACGATATTGTCAAAGTTGACTATCCAGTTCTGAGTATACTGATAAGCCTGATATTTTTCCTTACTTCCAGGATAAAGGTGCAGCGTACGGCTTACCTTGTTGCCCTTGTTATAGAATACGCACCAACTTATCCAAGAAGGAGCCTCCTTATGACGCATATAGACATCAGCTAAAGAATGGCATCCCCAGAAAGTATTCAATCCGAACTCCCGGATAGTTTCCGGCAGGTCAATTTCTACCAATCCAGTTTCTCTAAACGCATTTACACCAAGAGTATTCACACCTGCCGGCATCTTGAAGTGTTTCAGATTCACATTCTTCCAGAAAGCATCCTTAGGAACCATATTGGCAGGATAGGTATCATAAGCCACGACCCTGGCATTACTCAAGTCGATACCAGTAAAAGGATGACTGTTCAATTCGTCAAAGTCTCGCTTGTCTATCTCACCGTTTACCTTGATATTGGTGTATACATGATAATCCAGATTCTTACTATCCAATTCAGCCTTCAGTTGTCCCGGTGCAGCTAAAGTCACCTCAACAGTCTTTTCCTCATAGGTGCGATATGTTTTAACTACCAGGTTATAAACAGGTTTTATACCTGGAGATATAGCATAGAATGTAACACCATTAGAGAAAGATGCCGTAAGAGCACTCTTGCCATCCAATTCAATAAAACTCTTGGCAATACCTGCATCTATCTTCACATCGAAATAATAAGGACAACCCTGCAATGGCTTACCATTGTAGAATCTGCTAACCCAATTATAAGATCGAGAAGCCTCAATAAACTGTGCCCCTTCTCCTAATTCCGTTTTCACTTCGAATGTACGAGGCTGGAATCCTGTAGCAGGCAAATGTACTTCCGCCATATCCGGTCCGAAGATTTCTACATATTCGTCAGTTCCGTCTTCCTTAGATACAATAGCCAGGTAGTCACCTTCCTGAGCATCCACCGGACAAGATTCCTCTAATGTGATTAAAGGCTTATAATATCCAGGACTTAAGTCCTTAATAGCAGTTGCCCCAAATACTTTACGGGTTTCGCCCTTGGCATTCTTCAAAGCTATCGCTACCTCTCCGGTAAACGGATTCTCCCCTTGGCTTTGAAGAGGTAAAAGATAGAGATTCATATTTTTACCTGCCTTCACATCAGTAACATTCATGTTCATCGTTTCCAGATAACCATCAACCTTGATGAATCCCAGATTAGAAATAACTTCCTTGCCGTCAGATGGCTGAAGTGAGAATACAGCCGATTGAGACAGATTATACTGATCGCCCAGAGGCTTTCCGCCAGCTTCCGGATTGAGGGCACCGATGCGATAGAATCCATCACAATATCCACCCCAGCCCCAGTTTACGCTGAAGCTTTCATCCTTATAGCCATCAATCACAAAGGAGTGACCTCCTACATTAGAATCAACAGCAGAATAAAGAATCGGACGGTTGGCATCAATCTCGGCACGCAATCTGTCGTTCCAGACTTCTGCACCCAAATCCGCTATTGCCAGAAGTCTGGCATACTTACTGTAACCGAAATACTTTTTCAGAGCTGTTAGCAGGTCTTCCATCGAAGCACCGCTTCCACCCTTAGCATACTTCATCTCCACTGCCACACCCAAGTCTGACATCAGTCTGGCAACGCCGTCAAATGCCTCGTCATTACCAACAGTACACTTAGTAGGCATATTAGCCCAGTCATAATCATGCTCGAAATTTGCAGTAAGGTCCTTGCCGTTCCAGGTATAAGAATGGCTTCCGGTACCCTTGGCTGGATAGCCGTGGTGCTTCATTACGATGGCTCCAGCCGTTGCCACACAGCCTGTTACATAGTTGTTTGGCGTATACTTGTTGAATGGAGCCATCTGGTTCCATTCTGCGGTTTTGAGCAGTTTTTCGCCTGTAAAAGCGGCTCTCGTGGCAGTCTGGTTCGCTACATAATTGTCGCCCAGCGCCGCAATCTGCCGTTCATAGCTCTTCAGCAGGTCTTTCAGTCCGTCAGGCAGATTCTCGGCATCAAATGATCCCGTTGAGGTATAGCCCAATACTGGCGTTACGGCATCATCACCAGCGATAATGACGAATCCGCCTGCATCGTTGTTAAATACATAGTAAGCATCCGATGGCGATGCAGTAGTAGCCGTGCGGCTCTTCGCCTTCGCCTTCTGCGGCATCTGCTTTCCCCAGAAGCTGTAGGCCTGTTGCTGAGCCTGCCACTGTGTGATTCGCTTGGCCTGCAGAGAAGAGTATCCCAGAGCCAGCAACAATACCAATAGGAATTGGAAGTGTAATAGTCGCTTCATAAGTTCTTATCTTTAAAGGGTTATTATATAATATGTATAGTTCTTAGAAATTTCTTTGTTCTTTGCAAAGATAGTAAAAAATATAATGCCATGCAAGTTTTACGCCCTCTTTTTTCGCCCCGCTCCCCACTTTTTTACGCAATGACACCTTTTTTACGCATTGAACGATAAAAAAAATCTCCATTTTTTCGTTATTCCCCGATTTTTGCCTTATCTTTGCAAAATAAATTTGGCACGAAGAAATCCTTTTTACCAATAATATAAATTAGAAAAAAATGAAGATAAACAACAGTACGAAGAAAAGCCTGCTCATCATCGCACTCGCGATGGCCAGCACTACTTACCAGACACAGGCCGCCCCGATAGAACATATCGGCGACAGATACATCATGCATATTCCAGAAATGGAACTCACAGGCGAAGAATCACTCCTCGATGTGCTCATGATGTGCCCGGAAGTCATCTCGCTCGACGGCAACAACATCATCGGCGGAGATCCATTCGCCAACCTCTACGGCAAGTTCGTCATCCGTATCGACAACCAGGAATACGGACTCGATTACGCCACCTTCCTCCACCATTTCAAGGCTCGGGAGATTGAAACCATCAAGGTGTGCCAGAACGCCGAAGTGATGAAGGGATGCAGCAGTCTGAAGAAAGTCATCGACATCACACTGCGCAAGAAGGAGAACGGAACCACCGGCAGATGGGGACTCTTCGGTGATACCTACGGCGGCGCAAAAGGCATCGTCAGCGTCATCAGCCAGCAGGATAAACTCCGTGTGCTCAGTCATGTAGAAGGCAACTTCCAGCGCACCTCCAGCAGCGATAAGGACGCCTACCAGGGCATCTCAGGAGCCACCGTGAACCACTACTCCCACGAGGGTGCCAAACTCAATCTGCTCTGGACACCTACCGCGAAGGATGTGCTCGAAATAGATGCGATGCAGACCTATACCCGCAACCATTTCACCCACACCCCAGCCGATTACGTGCGCGCCTATCATCTGCAGGCCGACTATACCCGCACGCTCGCCGACAACGGCTCCAGCATCCTCTTTACCCTCGGTGCCGAGCATATCAGCGACAACGGCCGCACACTGGAAGAAAACCAGACTGCGCCCTACCAGAACCACTCTACCTACCCCTTCATGGTGATAGAATACGCCACTCCGGTCATCACCTCCAATCTCTGGATTACGGCAGGTTTCGAGGGCGGTCTCTCCATCGAGAAGAACTGCATCGCCGGTTACACCAACCATTCCAACTATCAGGATTTCTACGCCCAGCTGGATTACAACATCGGCAAGTGGGGATTCATGGCAGGCGACCGCTTCCGCATCATCAACTTCCGTCCTAAGCAGATTGCGCCGGAAGAGCACTGGAAGCATACCACGCGCAACCATATCTACTCGGCGAGCGCCTATTACAGCTTCACGCCGGGTCATACCCTGCAGGCCACCTACTGCCGCCGCATCTTCAATCCCGAGTTTGGCGATTTCGTTACCGCGGGCGATATGGAGGGCGCCTGGCAGCCGGTTTATACCGCCGATATCGTCAACAGCATGGCGAATGTGGTAGAGCTCAAGCATACCTACAGCCGCCCTGCCTTCGTGCTCAGCACCTCGGTGAAGAACATCCACCAGCACCTGTTCAGTGCCACTCACGACAATACGCTCGGCATCGGCTCCACCGCCTTCTGGCACAAGGGCATCCTTCGCCTCACAGCCGGAGTCAACTACTTCTGGCAGCGCAGCGAAACCCCTTCAGAGGAGGCTCAGCAGCGCAATGCAGAGTATAATCATTTTGCCGTATTCAAGTTGGCACCGCAGCTCACAATGGCCGATGGCTGGCGCTTTACGGGCAATCTCATTTGGTGTACCCGTCGCCGCAGCGATGCCTACACCCCGGCTAATCTCTATGCCGAGGTAGGGGTATACAAGAATCTGGGCAAGCACTGGACGCTCGAAGGCCGCTTCCACGATATGGCGAGCCAGCACTTCGGCAACCGCGCTGCCACCATCGGCTGCACGTATTATTTTTAATTGAGCTTTTAACAATCTTTTTCTAAATCAGAAGCAAGATTTCTGTTCCTTTCTTATTTTATTATCAGAAAGTGAAACAATAAAAAGAAAGGAACATTATATATGAGAAAAATTGATTTCAAGAAGATCGGGCTGGCAGCGATGATGCTCCTGTCGGCCCTCACATTCCAGTCGTGCGATAACGATAACGATACCGACTGGGACCGCGTTTTCCCTAACGCACTGGTAACCGTGAAGAAGAGTAGCGATGCCTGCTATCTGCAGCTCGACGACAACACCACGCTGCTCGCCAAGAACCTGAAACCTACCATCTTTGACGGTAAGGAGGTTCGCGCCCTGGTCAACTACACGCAGACCTCGGAGAAGAGCGAGAAATACAACCAGGTGATTCACGTCAACTGGATAGACAGCATCCTGACCAAGAAGCCAGTTCCATCGCTCGGTTCTGATACCGAGAACAGCAAGAAGTATGGCAACGACATGGTCGACATCGTTCGCGACTGGGTAACGGTGGCAGAAGATGGCTATCTCACCCTCCGTTTCCGTGCTCTCTGGGGCGGTCAGAAGGTGCATTACATCAACCTCGTTACGGGTGTGAATCCAGAGAATCCTTACGAGGTAGAGCTGCGCCACAATGTTAATGGCGACCCTCAGAACTACTGGCGCGATGCCCTCGTAGCGTTCAATCTGAACGGAGTCGTGCCTGATACCGAAGGCAAGACGGTGAAGCTTACCATCCGCTGGCGTTCCAGCCAGGGCTATAAGAAGGTAGAATTCGACTACTGTTCGCGCAAGCCTATCAGTAGCCCGAAGATGCTCGAAGGATACAGCCAGGCAGGAAGAGATATCCGATAAACGAAGAAAAAGCAGAAAAAGCAGATAAACCTCAAATCCGCAACCTATAGGGTTTAGTGGGATTTTGCTTGCAAAGC
>ENA-UONW01000172-UONW01000172.1-human-gut-metagenome-genome-assembly--contig:-CS52-NODE-172-length-103032-cov-35.266933_pt1 | contig 103032 bp, 88 predicted proteins | sample MGYA00242463_ERZ724010 | MGnify/ENA metagenome assembly ERZ724010
CTCAATTCTCCATTCTCAATTCTCCATTCTCAATTCTCCATTCTCAATTCTCCATTCTCAATTCTCCATCCTCAATTCTTTTTCAGTCTTATCGTTCCGTCGTTTCCTATGGTAATCTTGCTGTCCTTTATGTCGCTCATGGTCAGCCGTTTTATCTGCATGGCCACGGCATTGGTAGTGTCTTTCCTTGGTCCCTGTCCGCGGCGCTGTATGAACGAATAAATATGTCCTGAAAGAAAGTCGCCGTTGCGGTTCACCTTCGCCACTATTACCGGCGCATAACCCGATATGCCGGTGATGCTTATTCCGTAAGGCGTGCAGAAGTTGCCGAGGCTGTAGGCAATAAACTTGCCTTTATACACCTCAACACATCTCACCACGTGAGGCCCGTGACCATAAACGATGTCGGCACCATTGTCTATGCAGTAGTGGGCAAAATCGCGCAGCGAGCCGCGGTTTTCGTTAAGAAACTCCTCCTCGCCGTATGGCAGATGGCTGTATTGCTTGCCTTCGGCGCCGCCGTGAAACGACACTATCACCACGTCGGCGTTGACCCGCAGACTGTCAAGAATGCCCTTCACAGTCCACAGTTCCCTGTGCTTCAGCGTGTAAGAGTTGTGCCCGAACGCACACAGACCGTATCTTATGCCGTTGCGCTCCAATATCACCGCGTTGTTGCGTCCCCTCAATCCCGCAAAGCCAATGCCGAGGTCGTTCAAGGCGCGCTCGGTAGACTTTACACCATACATTCCGAAGTCGAAGGCATGGTTGTTTGCCATGCTCAAAAAGTCATAGCCTGCCTCGCTTAGCCGCGGCGCAAAACTCAGAGGTGTGCGGAACGAATAGTTGAATTCTGATTTCTCCTTCTTTGTTTCAGCGCTGTCGCATAGCGTTCCCTCCAGGTTGCCCACAGCGATGTCGGCATTGCTGAGAATGTGTTTCACGTCTTTAAACAGCATGCGTCCGTTGTCCGGAGGCAGTACCGGTTTGGGGTATGCCGTGCCCATCATTATGTCGCCCGTCATGGCTATTGATATGGTGTCGGGTATCAGACTCAGTATGCTGTCTTCGGCTTCAGCCTCTGCGCTGTCAATACCAACAACGGGCACCGACATTTTTCTGTCGGTACCCGTCGTTGAGCAGGCCACTGATGACCAGCCAATAAGCAAAGAGATAATAAAAATATGTGGTTTCATGTTACATTACGCGGCGAGCTCCGACGTATCTGTTCGAATAATACCTTTCGTTAGAATTGCTGACCTTTACGCCCTTGGTGCTTGCATGAATAAAGTTGAAGCTTCCGCTCAGCGGGTCAACATCAACAACGATGCCCACATGGCCTATCGAGCGTCCTGAGCGCGGACTGGTGAAGAACACGAGGTCGCCGCTCTGCAGGTCTTCCTTGTCAACAGGGTCGCCCTGATTAAACTGTGCGCGTGACGAGCGGTTGAGGTCAATGCCCATATTCTTGAACACATAGCTCGTAAATCCTGAGCAGTCGAAGGCGTTAGGTCCGGCCTGGCCTGAGCGGTAGCGTGCGCCCATGTGCGAGAAAGCCTCGTCGAGCACGTTGTCTATAGGCTGAAACTCAAAGTCCTCGTCATAATTATCGTTGTTATAAAGAAAATCGTAATTGTCAATTTCTTCGCATTGTTCTTGTCGTTCCTGTTGTTTGCCGTCGTTGTCGTTGTCTGCCAATGCAGGAGTTCCTGCTGTCAACAGCATCATAGCAACGGCAAATATTTTAAGGTTCTTCATATATTAATGTTTTCTGTATAGTAAATGAAAGGGTGTTTTCTGAATTTTTACGATTGCGAAGATAATAAAAAAAAGCCGGAAATCAAAGTCTGTTTACATCTTTTGGGATAAGCAAAAAACATGCCACGGCGTAGTCGCAGAAGCCGTTAAACGCTGTTATAGTGTAATTTAGACCAATATACTTCTAAAAAAGGTTCAACCGATTATCTTTACATTCTTTAAGAAATAAGTCTTACATTATTTAACTACTTTGCCATATTTTGTACACATCCTGTTTACATTATTTTTGCTATATGCCTGATTTATTGATACATCCGTATTTTAGTAATATATGGTTTCATCAGGTTGTCCGTGCCGTCGGTTTAGCCTTGTAAGCGCTGCTAAAGTCTCATTTCATAGGCATTTATTTTGTTTTGCGCCCAATTTGCACTATCTTTGCACCGAAGAAGAAATTTTTATCGAGCATGAAAGAATTAGCATTAAAGTACGGATGCAATCCGAATCAGAAACCTTCGCGCATATATATGGAAGAAGGTGAACTGCCCATTGAGGTGCTGAATGGCCGTCCGGGCTACATCAACTTCCTTGATGCACTTAACAGTTGGCAACTTGTAAAAGAGCTTAAGGCCGCAACAGGACTGCCTGCAGCAGCCAGCTTCAAGCATGTTTCGCCCGCAGGAGCCGCAGTAGGTCTGCCGCTCAGCGACACATTGAAGAAAATATATTTTGTAGACGACGTTAAGATCGAACTTTCGCCGCTCGCATGTGCCTATGCCCGCGCCCGCGGTGCCGACCGTATGAGCAGCTACGGCGACTTTGTTGCTCTGAGCGACGTCTGCGACGAGGCTACAGCCACTCTGCTCAAGCGTGAGGTAAGCGACGGCGTAATTGCGCCGGGCTATACTCCCGAGGCCCTCGACATTCTGAAGGCTAAGCGCAAGGGCACTTACAACGTAATAAAGATAGATCCCGAATATGTGCCTGCTCCCGTTGAGCACAAGCAGGTGTTCGGCATAACATTCGAGCAGGGACGCAACGAGATTAAGCTCGACGATCCGGCTCTCTTTGAGAATATTCCCACAAAGAACAAGACTTTCACAGACGAGGCTAAGCGCGACCTGATTATCAGTCTTATCACGCTGAAGTACACTCAGAGCAACTCTGTATGCTATGTGAAGGACGGACAGGCCATAGGTATTGGCGCAGGACAGCAGAGCCGTATACACTGTACACGTCTTGCAGGAAACAAAGCCGATATATGGTGGCTGCGCCAGCATCCTAAAGTTATGAACCTGCCTTTCGTTGACGGCATACGCCGCGCCGACCGCGACAACACCATCGACGTGTATATCAGCGAGGAGCACGACGACGTATTGGCTGAAGGCACATGGCAGAAGTTCTTCAAGGAGAAACCTGAGGTGCTGACAATGGAGGAGAAGAAGGCATGGATAGCCAAGAACACCAAGGTGGCTCTGGGCAGTGACGCATTCTTCCCGTTCGGCGACAACATTGAGCGCGCCCACAAGAGCGGCGTTGAGTATATAGCTCAGGCCGGAGGCTCTGTACGCGACGACAATGTTATCGAGACTTGCGACAAATACGGAATAGCAATGGCCTTCACAGGCGTTCGCTTGTTCCATCATTGATAAATTATATCTTCAGCGCCGGGAGTCATTATTCCTGCGGGCGGCACGTTTATGGTCACCTTCAGAATCTGTCTCCCGGCTCTTTTTTACGTGTAACCTAAATTCGTTATAATTATATGAGCGATATCGACGACATAATTGCCGGTGGCGGAATAGTGTTCCGTAAGGCAAAGACAGACAACGGCAAGGACGGCAAGGTGAAGACCAAAGCCAAGAAGAAGAAATATATAACCGGCGCTCATGGCAGCGGCTCGGCACGACAGAAAGCCAAATACCGCGAAGCACGCGCCAACCGCAAACACAAGTAACGGCTGCCCGGCGCGGCCGGTTTGTGTTTGCCGTTTATGTTTATGTGGCATAAGCCCGGCGTTGCTTATGCTGCTTGTTTATGTGCGCCATTTTCTTGCTTTTTGAGTTATATCCTTTTTCTGAATCGCGGTTTATCCACTGTTATGTCCCTGTTGTGGATAACTTAAATAACTGATTGTCTTACAGGTTGTTATATCTGTTTTATCTTTCATATTACAAAAGACTTTTAACTCAACTTAACCCTGTATCCGGGAAGGTAATTGTCAGTAAAATTTTGCAGATAGCTTTGATTTTCTTAACTTTGCAGCGTCAAAGCGCATGTTGTAAAAACATCATCTCTATTCTGACAGCGTTGACTCTTAATTTGTTTGAATTCTTCAAGTAATATGAAAGACAGGGATAATTTTACGTTCCTTACCTCCGCACCTGTTCATCATGTGGTGCTTGTAATGGCCGTTCCAACCATTATCAGTATGCTCGTTACAAGCATCTATAACATCGTTACCACATTCTATGTCGGCCGCATCAGCACTCAGGCCACAGCTGCCGTTGGCATAGCCTTCTCGGTGATGGCCATTATCCAGGCCATAGGCTTCACCTTCGGACAAGGCTCCGGTAACTACATATCGCGCGAACTCGGAGCGCAGCGCCACGACAACGCACGGCGCATGGCCACTACGGGCTTCTTCCTTGCCGTCGGTACAGGATTTATTATTGCCGTTCTCGGACTGATATTTCTGCGTCCGCTCGCGTTACTGTTAGGATCAACACCGACAATCTTGCCCTATGCCGAAACCTATCTGTCGTTTGTGCTTATGGCAGCGCCGTTTATGTGCGGTGCCTTGTGCCTTAACAATCAGATGCGTTTTCAGGGCAACGCGGCTTATTCAATGTTTGGTATCCTCACGGGTGCGTGCATCAACGTTGTGCTTGCCCCTATCCTTATATTTGTTTTCGACATGGGCATCACCGGTGCCGGAATATCCACATTTACGGGTGAGACGTGCAGTATGCTTGTGCTGCTGCGCATGACTCGCATGAAGCGCAACATACATATCGATCCACACAACTTCTCGCCGCGCTCCGAACTGCTCAAGGAGATTTTTGCCGGCGGCACTCCGTCGCTCACGCGTCAGGGCATGGCCAGCGTCAGTGTTGCCATGCTCAATGTGGCAGCCGGTGCTTACGGCGATGCAGCCATAGCCGCCATGTCAATCGTCAACCGCATAGCCTTTGTGCTTCTTGCCGCAATGATTGGTCTTGGTCAGGGATTCCAGCCGATGTGCGGATTCTGTTACGGTGCCAGACTCTATGCCCGTGTGCGTGAGGGCTATTGGTTTATTGTCCGTGTAGGTTTCACGTTCATGGCTGTCTGCGCTGTGTTCGGCTTTCTTTTCAGTGAAGAGTGCATCGACGTTTTCCGTCGCGACCCTGATGTTGTTGCTGTCGGTATGGTGGCATTGCGCTGGCAGCTGGTAACTTTGCCTTTGGGCGTCATTGTTATGTACACCAACATGATGATGCAGACCATACGCATGCCGTGGCAGGCCAATCTTCTTGCAGCCTCGCGTAACGGTTTGTTCTTCATTCCGCTGATACTTCTCCTTCCTCATTTCTTCGGCTTGCTTGGTGTTGAGATGTGCCAGGCATGGTCAGACCTCCTTTCTTTTGCTCTCGCCGTTCCTATCACTATTAGCGGATTTAAGGCGCTGAGAGAGGACTAAAAAATTAAGAATTGAGAATTGAGAATTGAGAATGGAGAATTATGATTTGTCTTGTTGGTGAATTAAACGTATTATGATGCTGTGTAACCCTGTAACGCAGAATTTATAATTCTTCCTTAATTTATAATTATTCTTTGATGTATTATAAAAAAGTAATTGGGTTGCTCAACAACGTTTGAGCAACCCAATTATGAATTATGAATTATGAATTATGAATTATGAATTATGAATTATGTTTATTCTTTTTTCCACAGCTTCGACATATCTTCGAGAGTCTTGCCTTTTGTTTCGGGAACAAGGCGCCATACGAATATGGCGGCCAAGACGCAGATGATGCCGTAAAGACCGTAGGTGAACCAGTGGCCGAAGTTGGCGTCGCTGCCGAGCTGCATGTTGAACATAGGCACGAACGAAGCACTTACAATCCAGTTGAATATCCACTGGAACGCAACGGCTATGGCTACGGCTGCGCCACGTATGGTGTTGGGGAATATCTCTGATATCAGAACCCAGCATATCGGGCCCCAAGACATCATGAACGATGCGCTGTAGATCATGATGCTGACCATTGTTACCACGGCCATACTCATGTTGCCGAATGTAATAGCTACGCCGAAAGCACCTACTGCCATGCCTATAGAGCCGGTGATGAGCAGCGGCTTGCGGCCCCATTTCTCAACGGTGAACACTGCAATGAGAGTAAACAGAATGTTCACAATACCCATTATCACCGTCTGCACCATAGGATTCTCCATGCCCATATCGCCGAATATTCGCGGAGCGTAATACAATACGGCGTTGATGCCCACAGCCTGCTGGAACACGCTGAGCATTATTCCTACGAAGATTACCAGTACGCCATAAGTAAATACTTTCTCGGTCTTTTCCGTGATAGTGTTCTTTATCTCATTAAGAATCTTCTGTCCTTCAATAGCACCATTGATTTTCTTCAGTACGTCGAGAGCTTTGCTGTCGCGTCCTGCCATGACAAGATAACGCGGAGTTTCGGGCACAAAGCATATCAGTATTGCAAATAGTCCTGCCGGCACAGCCTCGCTTCCGAACATATAGCGCCATCCTGTTGATATTGTCCATGGGTCGCTGCCCGGAGCAACGGCGTTGATGCCTTGTCCGATAGACTCGATTACTGGGTTGGTGTGGTCGCCGAGGATGCAGAAGTTTACCATGTATACTACCAACTGTCCGAAGATAATGGCAAACTGGTTCCATGAAACGAGCGTTCCGCGGATGTTCGACGGTGCCACTTCGGCTATGTACATCGGGCAGATGGCTGAAGCCAGACCCACGCCGACGCCGCCGATAACACGGTAGATGTTGAATGTAACGAGCAGCGAGTAGGTAGGTACACCATGTTCAAATATCATAAATTCGGGTTCCATTGAGCCTAAAGCCGATATAAAGAACATTATTCCCGCGAATATCAGCGACTTCTTTCGTCCCCAGTTAGAAGCCAGATACCCAGATATTCCGCTTCCGATGATACAGCCAATCAGCGCGCTCGCACAAGTAAATCCGTGAATGGTGTCAGTATATTTGAAGTCGGTCGCACCAAGGAAAAATGCCTGAAGACCTTTTTCGGCGCCTGAAATTACCGCCGTGTCGTATCCGAAGAGCAGTCCGCCCAATACGGCAACAAGCACGATTGAAAATAGGTAGGCTTTGCTACCACTATTGTCTTGATTCATTGTTTGATTAGATTTTTATTTTATGGTTAAAGATTATTTGTTCCTTATTAGATTAGTACGTTTGTAAAACTCAAATCCCCGCAATTTATTGCATATTTCGCTATTTTTTGATTTATAAATTATTCCCTGCTGACTAATTTCCGGTGTATTGTCCGATGAAACATATTATTCCTGTGTTATGTTCAGTTATGACGAAGAGGAACGGATGGTCAGCCTTAAATTCTATTGTCTTGTATTCTTTAGGTCTTGAGCCTCTCACCACTACAGCTCCTGTTACAGCCGCAGCCTTAGTGCCTTCCTCGTTAACCTCAATCTTTGTCTTGTGAATAATAGATGACACCCATGCCGGCATGTCGCTCATTTTTGACATCTCTGCTTTGTCCATGTTGAACATGTCGCCTGCCCCCATGTCGGTAAGCATTGGTTTCAGGTCACGTGTATATTCTATGTCAAATCGCGGCATCATCACATTCACCTTATTGACATTCATGCTGTTTATAAATTTGTCCCATTCAGTATTTCTCAAAACCTCAACGGCGTCGCCTATGCTTTTGCCTTTCTTTGGAAGAATAATTTGCATAGAGTAGTGTCCGTTGCCGTAGAGCATGCTTATCGCACTGAAAGTCTCGTTTTCTGTATATCTTTCTATTTTTGTTTTCTGCATCATGTCAACATCCTTAACAGAGCCGTCGGCCGTTTTAAACTTATCCTTCTTTGTATTCTTCTTGTCAAATATATTTTTCCATGAGCCCTTAAAATATATTGCGTTGACAATTATTGCGGCGTCATCAGGATTTATGTCGTTTATCATTCGGCTTATCATGCCGCCTGTCTTTTCGGCGCACCATGAGTTCACTTTGTCAACAGTACTCTTCTTGCCGAAGTCGCATGCCTCTGCCATTGCGTCGTAATTGTCTTTCAGCGTGTTGACAAAGTCTTTTTTTACTTTCAGTTTTTTGTTTATTATTGCGGCATTGGCAATATTCATTGTGGTAGAATTGTCGATAAGCGCAAACTCGTTCATTATCTTGTGGCAGAATTTGTTTATGCCGTCTGTTCCGCCGGTAAGTCCCGTGGCTTTGCTTATCTTGCTTTCTGTATTGTCACCTGCTCCGTTGTTTATCATTCCGAGTGCGTAGACCATGCTGAGGGGCGAAATCATAAAGTCTTTTTTCCCGTCTTTCTCAATAGAATATCCGAGAGCATTCCAGGCAAACTTGTTGGCTTCTGTGCGTATCTTTGACTCTCCTTCAGACAGTTTCACTATTTTCATACTTTCTTTTGCTTGAGTTATTTTCACCTCGTTTGACGTATTTACCACATTCTTTCCGCATCCTGTAAGCATCAGTGCTGTAATAATTGTCGTAGCAGTTATAAAATGTCTTTTCATTTTCTATATTTTTTATTTTTACGTTAGCGGCATTTTGTAATGCCTCTGCTGTCCTTGAGTTTATTTTGTGCGTAAAGGTAATAATTTTCGTTCAATCGTGTGTCACAATTATTTATTATTAATTTTTTTTTTTCGTTTATTACGGCGGTTTTCTGTATTTTTGCACCAAATTGCATATTTTGTAGACATGAAGTTCAGCGAAGTTATCGGACAGGACGACGCCAAGGAGCGTCTGCGGCAGATGGTTGCAGAAAACCGTGTGCCACATGCCCTCATGCTGTGCGGACCCCAGGGCAGCGGCAAGATGGCTTTGGCCTTGGCCTTTGCATCATATCTGCTGTGCGGGCATCCTTCTGCCGACGACAGTTGCGGCTCATGCAGTCAGTGCGTTATGACATCCAAGCTGGCTCATCCCGACCTTCATTTCTCTTATCCCGTAATACGGCCGTCGGGCACAGGCTCCGACCATAAGATGTCGAGCGAAGATTTTGCCGACGAGTGGCGCCATCTCCTTTCGCAAGGTCCTTATTTCACCATGGATCAGTGGCTCGCTGCCATGGGAGCTGCCAATCAGCAGGCGCAGATGGGTGTAGGCGAGAGCGATGTGGTGATGCGTGCGCTCAGCCTGAAGTCGAGTCAGGGCGGATATAAGGTCTGCATAATCTGGCTGCCGGAGCGCATGAATGCCGAATGTGCCAACAAGATGCTGAAGATAATAGAGGAGCCTCCCCACAAGACGGTGTTCATAATGGTGTGCGAAGAACCCGAAAAACTGCTCGACACCATCAAGAGCCGTGCGCAGCGCATTGACGTAAAGCGCATCGACGAGGCAAGCATTGAAACCGCGCTGATCAATCGCCGCGGCATCGACCCTGACGCAGCCCACCGTATAGCGCGCTCTGCCAACGGAAACTGGCTCAACGCACTTGAAGAACTTAATGCCGACAGCGAGAAAAAATTGTTCCTCGATATGTTCATAAGTCTGATGAGGCTTGCGTATATGCGCAACATCAAGGAACTACGCAAATGGAGCGAGACGGCTGCCGCATACGGCCGTGAGCGCCAAAAACGTATGTTGACATATTTCATGCGCCTTGTACGTGAGAACTTTGTCTACAATTTCCACATAGGCGAGCTGAACTATATGACGCAGGACGAGGAAAACTTTGCGCGCAACTTCGCACGGTTTGTCAACGAAGCCAATGTAATAGAGTTGTCGGAACTTATGAACAGGGCTATAAGAGACATCGGACAAAATGCCAATCCGAAGATTGTGTTCTTCGATATGGCAACACACATCATTGTTTCACTGATCAGAAAACCGTAGGCTTTACGCCGAAATAATATATATTTTAAATTATTAGCAGATGGATCTAAAAAACAAGAAATTCTTTATATACAACGGGTGCGACCGTGGTCTGTGTCTGAGAGGATGCGGCCGTCAGGACCGCCAGCTCAATACCTATGACTGGCTGGCCGACGTTCCGGGCAATGCCCAGAGCACCGACCTTGTTGAGGTGCAGTTTAAGAACACCCGCAAGGGATATTATCACAACGTAAACAATCTCGACCTCAGAAAGGGCGACATTGTTGCCGTTGAGGCTAATCCCGGACACGACATTGGTGTGGTTACGCTTACCGGCAAGCTCGTTGAGCTGCAGATAAAGAAAGCCAACCTGAAGTCGGCCGACGACATAAAGCGCATATACCGTATAGCCAAGCCTGTGGATATGGAAAAATACCGCGAGGCCAAGAGCCGCGAACATTCAACCATGATACAGAGCCGCCAGATAGCCAAGAATCTTAATTTGCAGATGAAGATTGGTGATGTTGAGTATCAGGGCGACGGTAACAAAGCCATATTCTATTATATAGCCGACGAGCGTGTAGATTTCCGTCAGCTCATCAAGGTGCTTGCCGAAACTTTCCATGTGCGTATAGAGATGAAGCAGATCGGAGCGCGCCAGGAGGCAGGACGAATAGGCGGTACAGGTCCGTGCGGACGCGAACTGTGCTGTGCCACATGGATGAAAAACTTTGTGTCGGTCAGCACCGGTGCTGCGCGCTATCAGGAAATATCACTCAATCCGCAGAAACTTGCTGGAATGTGTGCCAAGCTGAAATGCTGTCTCAACTACGAGGTTGATAACTATATCGAAGCAAGCCGCAGGCTGCCGAGCCGCGAGGTCGTGCTCGAAACTCAGGACGGCGATTATTATCTGTTCAAGACAGACATCCTTGCCGGTCTTGTCACTTATTCATCCGACAAGAAGATTCCGTCGAATCTTGAGACCATAACGGCTAAGAGGGCACTCGACATAATAGAATTGAACAAAAAGGGCGAAAAGCCAATGTCGCTTCAGAGCGACGGCAACATAAAGGAACAGAGCAACCACTCTTCCGACCTTCTTGCCAACGAGAGTCTTACCCGTTTTGACAAGAGCAAGAAGAAGCGCCGCTCAAAGAGCCGTCCGGCGCGTCAGGCAGCCAAGGGCCGCGGCAAAGCTCCGTCAGCCGATAAGGGACAGCAGAAGCCGCAGGGTAGCGACAGGCAGGAGAAGGCAGACAAACAATGAAACGTTTAGTGAAATTATATTTTCTGTTGGCTGTAGCCTTAGTGGCTGTGGCGTTGAGTTCGTGCGACAGCGATGTGATTTACGACAAATACAATCACACGCCGCTTGTTGGGTGGGAGAAGAACGACACTCTGTCGTTCGATGTGCCTCCGGTCAAGGATGCCGGCCGTTACCGTCTCGAACTTGGTCTGCGCACAAGCACATCATTCCCGTTCACTGCTCTGAGTCTTGTCGTTGAGCATACCGTTGAGCCGGGACACATGCTCTACACCGACACCGTTAACTGCCGTCTTGCCGACGAAAAAGGCAACGTCCTCGGCAGCGGCGTAAGTTGTTTTCAGTACAGCTTTATCGTGTCTGATGTAGATTTGAATAAAGGCGACTCTCTTCATATCTGCGTCCGCCACATAATGAAGCGCGAGATAATGCCCGGCATATCAGATGTCGGTCTGAAGCTTACGAGGCGCTGACATATCTTGACTTAAACAATAGCTTTTGTCTGAATAAGTAAAAAATACAGATTAATATATTGCCACCGTCCTATGCATTTGCTTAGGACGGTGGTTTTTTGTTGTCTTTAAGCTGAGGCTTAGTTTCTTCTTTAACCCAAGGCCGTCATTCATCAAGACCGTCTGTTTTGTGTCTTCATGCATTCAGCCGTTTTTTTGCTTTATATGAGCAGCTGAATCCTAATCGCCGATTCGGGTTCTCATATTTTTCTTTTCTGACAATTATTTTATCTAAATGTAATTTGTTCAACATATCATTGACACATCTATTTTGCAATTTTGCAGCAGTAAACATTTAGAACGTAACGAAGCCGTGATAATACCAATGGTAGTCTTGACACGCTCCTGCGCTCAGAAACATAATTTATTTCATTATGCGTCTGCGTAAATTTTATTCCACAATCGTGCTGTCCGACATTCATCTGGGGACAACTCACTCAAAGACAACAGAAGTTACCGATTTTCTGAAGTCGGTCAACTGCCGCCGCCTTATTCTCGACGGCGACATCATTGACGGCTGGGCGCTGCGCAAGGGCGGCACACGCAAATGGCAGCCAAGGCACACCGACTTTTTCAAGGTGATAATGAAGATGATGGAGAAACATGGCACTGAGATTATATATGTAAGGGGCAATCACGACGACTTTATCGACAACATGGTGCCGTTTACGTTCTATAATATACGTTTTGTAAAGGATTTTATACACGAGAGCCACGGCAAACGCTATTATGTCACGCATGGCGACATCTTCGACACCGTCACTACCAACATGAAATGGCTTGCCATGCTCGGCGACGTGGGCTATACGTTCCTTTTGTGGCTTAACAAGATATACAACAATTATCGTACGGCCCACGGCAAACCTTATTATTCGTTGTCGCAGGCCATCAAGCAGAAAGTTAAGTCGGCCGTGTCTTACATATCCGACTTTGAACAGGAACTCGTCAGACTCGCCAAAGTACGCCGGTGCGACGGAGTGATTTGCGGACACATCCACCATCCTGCAGACACATATTACGGCGATATACATTATCTTAACTCAGGCGACTGGGTGGAAACAATGTCCGCCCTTGCCGAGGACGAAGACGGCAACTGGTCTGTGATAAGATATGGCGACATGATAGCCGGCAACGGCATGGCTGAAAGACAGATTGCATCGTAAAGACATTACAGGGTTAATATTATGTGTGCGGCATAGCCTTTAGGTCATCCTGCACGCCATTGCACAAGGACTCGCCATTATTTCTTTTTATTGTGTGGTCGTGATGACCGTTATTTTCTACGTTGGTTTTTGGGTTATGTTTCATGCCGGCGAGACTTGTGCTTTTTTTATTTTTTTTCATTTGGTCGGCAGGCGGTATGGACTTAAACCATACTTCATCCATAACAGTTGTTTTTTCCGTTTTAACTATACGAAACTTGGCTTTTCTTATATTTTTATTGATTTCTTCATATTTTCTTTTCTTAGTTTTTCACTTTTCTTTTCTTATTGCGTAACGTGTTGACTGTCATTGCGTTATATTAGTTATCCACACTCTGTGATATTTGTGTTGATATTGAAAACACTGTTTAGAGAAACTTTTTTTTGAAAAAAAGCAGAAACCCTATAGGGGTATTTTGCTTTAGCCGCGTTATGAGGGCAAAGAGTGATAAAAGAAAATAATATTAACAATAAAAAATCAAGCATTATGAAATTTAAAGTATTTGTATTATCTTTGTGCATTTTCGCAGGTGTCAACGTGGTTAACGCTCAGGACAACAAACACGAGATACGTGTATCGGTGAGCGACGGATTAACTCAGAGTGCGGTCGACGTGCTGGGACTCGGTCTTGCCGATGCTGTTACAGGCAGCAAGCGTACAGACGAGAAAGCCTCGATAGTTTACGGACTTGGCTACCGTTACGCAATCAATCGTTTCAGAGTGGGTGCTGACCTGGGCTTTTCTCACACTACGAGCAAGCTGACGCTGGCCGGCGACAAGACACCTTCGATAAAAGAACGCGAGCTTAACTTCATGGTACTGCCCACTGCAGAGTTTGTTTATCTTAAAGGCAGACTTATCGAACTTTACGGCAACGCATCTGCCGGAGTGAGCCTCAAGCGCCACACCGAGAAGGGACTGACCGAAGCCGGAAAAGCATCTGCTGCCAAAGCCGACCTTAACACGTCGTTTGCATATCAGGTTAATCCCATTGCCCTGAGAATAGGCAACGAGACTATAGGCGGATTCATTGAGGCCGGACTCGGACATAAGGGCTTTGTCACTGCAGGTTTGAGCTTTAGATTTTAGTTATCGGTAATTTTACGCATACGCAATGATGAAAGTCAGTAGAAAAGAACTTTTTAAGTCGAGATTTCTGAAACATTATCCTAGGCTGTGCTGCATAGCCTATGGATATGTTTCCGACAGGGACGACTCTGAGGACATTGTCCAGGAACTGTTTGTCAACGTGTGGGACAAGGAGCTCGACGACATGCCCGAGAACGAGTTTGCCGCGTACATAACCACTGCCGTTCGAAACCGCTGTATTTCGTTCTTGCGTAAGCGTAGTTGCGACATAGTGCCTATAGACAGCCGTCAGATTAGCGACGAGGAGACAGCCGTCAGCGGACACGACGACGGCGAGCCTGCTGTAGAAGACAGACTTGAGGCTGCCTTGTCGACACTGCCCGGACGCTGCCGCGAAATCTTCGTGATGGCAAAGATGCACGGAATGAAGTATCGCGAGATAGCGTCGAGCCTAAATCTGTCGGAAAAGACTGTCGAAAACCAGATGACCAAGGCCATGAAGCTGCTTCGCCGGTATGTGGCAACCAACAGCTTTGTCATGGCGGCGCTTGTAACAATCATTTTATCAATCATTTTAAATCGGGAGTAAAGATGAACAGCAATGAAGATATCAACGGGTTGCTTGCGAGGCATTTTGCCCACGAAGGGCTTACGCCACGGCAGCAGAGCTTGCTCGAAAGCTGGATAAAGGCTAATGAGGGAGAGTATGTAAGGCTGAAGAAGCTTATGGGTGCTTCTGCTGCCACGCCCGACCCGGCCATGTTCGATGCCGGCGCGGCATGGCACAAGGTGGAGCCGAGGCTCCGCGGATCTTTGTGGAGCGGCATGCGCCATAAGGCTATGCTCATTGTGTCGGTGGCGGCTGCGCTGCTGCTCATCGTGGTCCTTGCGCTGCCATATCTTTCAGGCGGCCGCGGCTCAGACATGGTGCAGTATGCCAACAACGGAGCGGCAGAGCAGCATATCCTGCTGCCCGACAGTTCGGAGGTGGTGCTCTATCCTGAAGCCACGCTTGCCTATAGTAATAAAAGTGCCGACAAGATGAGGCTGGCGCGCCTGAAGGGCAAGGCTTTCTTTAAAGTTAAGAAACAGCACGGAGCAAGCTTTAAGGTTGAGACCGACATGATGAATGTCCTCGTCATGGGCACCTCGTTCCTTGTCGATGCCTCGCATGAAGAACACGCCGGAGTGTATGTAAAGACAGGACGCGTGAAGGTTACCACCGGCCACGAGAGCGTAGTCATTGAGAAAAACGAGAAGGCCGAACTTGTTGACGGCCGTCTGCGCACCGGAGTTATAGGCTCGCCCGCCGCGCGTTTCGGCACTGACGATGCCGATGTGTCGCTGGTGTTCAGCAACGAGCCTTTGGTCAAGGTGGTGGCCGAGATCGAGAATCACACCGGAATACGCATTGACCTCGGTTCGGGACTTGACGACAACTTTATTACAACCCGCATCGACGGTGCCGACGGCGACGAGATTGTCAGGGAGCTGGCGTTCGTGTGCGGATGCAGATATAAGACCATTACGGCAGGTAAACATTATATGCTATATAAATGAACATAAGAAAGATACTGTGGGTATTAGCCCTTTTTTTGTTTAGGATGACTCTGGCACAAGCGCAGAATTCAGATAATGCGCGCGTGCTGACAGAAGAGACGTTGCGCGTCAACGCCTCTTCTGCTTCTGTTTTGCAGTGGCTGTCCAAGATAGAGGCCGACCTCGGTATCGTGATATCTTACAATCTGGCTCAGGTTGATGTCAACAAGGTTGTAGGCATCAGCCGGCCGGGCGTCTACACCGTGGGCAGTCTGCTCACTAAAGTGCTCGACGGCTATAAGGTGCGCACGGCGTTTGTGCCTCCGCGCAAGCTGCTCTTGCAGATTGAAAAGATTGAGAACGTCTGCGTCAGCGGAACGGTGCTCGAGGAGGAGAGTGGCGAACGCCTCTACGGGGCAGTGGTTAGTCTCGAAAGCAGCGACGGAAAGCGTGCTGCCGCCATTACCGATGCCAACGGTGTTTACAGGCTTTATGTCAGACCGGGCACTTATGTGCTCAACATTTCGTATATGGGATATGTACCGGCAAGCCGGCATCTGAGTGTTGGCGCCGACCGCACTATAGTTACTCATCTTAAACCCCTGCCGTTTGAGATTGACGAGGTTACGGTTGAAACTGTCAAGCGCGACGGCGAACTTGCCGGACTTACGCCTTCGAGCATGCTCTCGTTCGGCCGCAACGACCTGTTCTCGCAGATATGGATTCTGCCCGGCGTCATATCGTCGATGGCAGGAAGCAACCTGCAGGTCGACGGCGGAGGAAACGACGAAAACCTGTTTCTGCTCGACGGCGTGCCCGTGTTTCATCCCGGACACTTCAACTCTCTGCTGCCTATATTCAACGGCGACGCCGTAAAGAACGTGGTATTCCACAAAGGCTTTTTCTCCACACGCCTCGAAGGGCGGCTCTCGTCGGTTACCGAAGTTAATATTAAAGACGGCAACAAAAATGATTTTGTCAACACCCTCTCGCTCGACATGCCTGCCGCGTCGGTTACGTTAGAAGGACCGATAGTGAAAGACAAACTTTCATACATGGTGGGCGCACGAAGAAGCTGGCTCGACTTCTTCGACAACATGCGGTCGGAAGAAGACCGCCTTAACCATTCTGCCTACGACTATAACGCCAAACTGTCTTATTCAGTTTCGCCGGTAACGTCGCTCACTGCCATGGCTTATGGCTCACGCGACAATTATAACCTTCCGCTCTACGAAAATGATAACGGCCCTGTAATCCGCTGGAGCAACAATATCTATGAGCTTTCGTTCAACACTCAGGCCGGAAAACTGGGCAACAGCACGTCGCTATTCTATTCGGGACACACCAACCGCGCACGCACAGACATGCTCGGACTTGGTGCCGACGGATATATCAGCAGCGGCATACGCTCGTTTAACGCATCCACTGAGTTCAGCTACATTCTTGACAACGTTTACCGTGCCCGCTGGGGCGCCAAATATTCTTACGACACTTACCGCATAGCAGCCTTCGGCGACGATGTGCGCACTCGTCGCGAGCTTATCAGCCAGGTGTCGCTCTTCTACGACAATCACATACGTGTGTCGTCGCGCCTGTCTGTTCAGGTGGGTGTCCATGGCGTAGGCTATTTTCCTCACGGCAGCAAAGACTATTATAGCATACAGCCGCGCCTGTCGGTAAAGTATTTTCCTTCGGACAACGACCTGCTTTATCTCCATTTCTCAAAGATGGAGCAGTTTTATCATTGTCTTAGGCTCTATTCATGGGATTTGCCTACCGACTTCCGCATGCCGAGCATCGACGGCTACAAGCCGCGTTCGTCGGAGCATTATGAGGTGGGGTGGAAGCATTTCATGACCGGCGGTCTGTTTGAACTTTCTGCTTTCTATAAGACACGCCACAATGTTTTGGCCTTGTGTCCCGATGCCTTTGTCGAGGACGACAGTTGGGGACAGTATGTCATGGCCGGCAACGGCGACAGCTATGGTGTGCGCTTTTATTTCAACAAGAGTTGGCAGCGCTGGATGCTTCAGTTTTCTTATGCCTTTTCGCGCAGCCGCGAGTGGTTCGATTATATGTCTGAGCGTGGCCGCATGCCGTCGCTCTATGACGTGCCCCATCAGTTGGGCGCAGCCTTGTCGTTTAAGCTCAACACCCATTCGCTCGTGTCTGTCGGCGGCATGATGCGTTCGGGCAAGGTGCTTGAGTTTGGCGATGATTTCAACACACAGCCCGAGAATCAGTTCCGCACAGTCCGTGAGCCGTTGGTTTATCGTGTCGATGTTGGCTATTCGTTCGAAAAGTCCTTCGGCAACAAGCTCCTTGCCCTGCGCTGCGGACTATATAATGTCATTGGCCGTCCGTCCGACGAGGATCTTCTCAGTTTCTATTCCGCCATCTGGCACGGCAACTGCCTTCCTTATGCCAGCATCAGCTTTAAGTTTTGAGCATGGCAAGGCTCTTGCTCAATCGATTATAAATATAAGTCATTGTTATTCTGAAATGTAAAATAAACGGATTGTTTCCGACCGTTTAACGCTCTCAGAATGTCGTTCTTCATCCCGGTTCCGTCTTTTCTTCTTAAAATAGTCATAATTTTTACGTTTTAGTTAAGTCGTTGTAACACAGCGTATTATGCTGTTTTAAGAAGAAAACCTCAACAGTTAAAAAATATTACTCTGCCGTTTACGTTGCAAAAGTGGCCCATTTACGTTCCGAAAGTGCCCCTTTTGTTAGTCAAAATCCATTGATTTAGCCAATAAAACCATACTTTTTATAGCAAAATAACGGTATAAACGTGAATGCATGTTAATGAATTGTCCTCAAAGCATTGTATTTATTAACATCCGTTACACATTCATTTTCTATTTCCCAAAAATCTTTTGTCCTAATTTTTCCGTTAAAAATCTATTTATCCACAGAACTAATATTCTGTCAGATTTGCACGAGTTGTTGAGCGCAGCGAAAAATTTGACAGCATGAAATATAAGTATTTTCAATTCTCTGTTGCTTATAATCCACAAGAGTAATGTTCTGTCGGATTTGTAATCCGACAGCATAAGATATAAGGATTTTCAATCCGCTTAGCTTCCGCTTTATAAAATAAGAGGTATGAATTTCGGATCGCAAATTAGCTTCGCTGACCGTTGGTTCTAATATTCAATTCCGGCAGATTGCAAATCAGCCGGCACATTAGCTTTGTTGCGAAACAATTTCTTATAGCTGTTATCCGTTGTTTATAACCCACAAGACAAAAAATCCAAATGTTCTGCGTTTAGGTATTTATTAACATCCGTTACACATTCATTTTCTATTTCCCCAAAATCTTTTGTCCTAATTTTTCTGTTAAAAATCTCTTAATCCACAAGAGTAATGTTCTGTCGGATTTGTAATCCGACAGCATAAAATATAAGGATCTGTGATCCGCAAAACTTCCTATGTAAAAATAAAGAGGTATGCCTTTCGGATCGCAGATCCTAATATTCAATTCCGGCAGATTAATTTTATTGATTGTCGGCTGCGCTCGGCATAACCAAATATAATTTGCTTCTGCTCTCGCTTGCACGACAATTGCAAATCAGCCGGCACATTAGCCTTGTTGCGAAACAACTTCTTGTAGCTGTTCTTAATCCACAAAGCATATGACTTTAACTCCTTTAACTACTCTAACTCCTTTAACTCCTAAATAATAAAAATTTCCCCTCCCTTTCCCAATTATTTTTGTATATTTGCGATACGATACCAATTATTCATATCAGCCTTGAAAACAAAGATATTATTAATACTTATCATTATGGCAACACACATTTCGCAATCATGTTCACACAATACAGCCGACAGGCGGATGCCGGCCGTTGCAGGACAGTTTTATTCAGCCTCGGCAGACACACTTGCCGATGATGTCGACGGCTTTTTGAAGTCAGCCGGAGTAAGTCCGGCGACAGACGTGCGCGCCATTATTGTGCCCCATGCAGGCTATGTCTTTTCGGGAGCAATGGCAGCAAAGGCATATATGCGCATCAATCCGGCACAACGTTACAAGCGCGTGTTCCTGTTGGGACCAAGCCATAAGGCAGCCTTCGACGGTGCTTCCGTTAACAGTCAGTTCGGCGCTTACGCCACGCCCCTTGGCGATGTGGCAGTCGACCTCGACGTATGCGAAAGTCTGCTCCGTGCCGACAGCGTGTTCTGCTGTCTGCCAAAGGCTCACGACGCCGAGCACTGTCTTGAGGTGCAGTTGCCTTTCTTGCAGTGCCGTTTTGACAAGGTGCCGCCGATAGTGCCTATAATAATAGGTACGCAAGACATCAACAAGCTGGAGTGTGTGGCAAAGGCATTGCAGCCATATTTCACTGCCGACAACCTGTTTGTCATAAGCAGCGACTTTTCTCATTATCCCCGTTACACTGATGCCCTTGATGTTGACGGCATCACGGGGCAAGCCATCGAGAAAGCCTCGCTCACCGAGTTTATCGCCGCACTTAACGACAACGCCTCGCGTCACATATCCAACCTCTACACAAGTGCCTGCGGACAGTCGCCCATAGCCGTGCTGCTCATGATGATGAGCAACGGCGGCGCGCTCACAATGGAGCATCTGGGATATTGCAACTCGGGCGACTCGCCTTATGGCGACCACGACGGCGTTGTTGGCTATCATGCCTTTGCCGTTACGGGCAGAAAAGCCAAGGATAACGCAACTGAAAACGACACGACGTTCAGTCTTACGGCCGATGAGAAGTGCACCCTGCTCAGCATTGCGCGCGGTACAATAGAGAATGAGCTGAACGGCAGCGGTCTTCAGCCGTGCGACACCACGCAGCTTGACGATACGCTCAAAGCACGCTGCGGAGCCTTTGTTACGCTTACTTCAGGCGGCCGTCTGCGCGGATGCATAGGCAATCTTATAGGTCATCGTCCGCTTTACGCCACGGTTATGGCAATGGCTAAGTCGGCAGCCTTCGAGGATCCGCGCTTTTATCCTGTGCGCAAGGACGAGCTTGACGGCATAAAGATAGAGATATCTGTGCTGTCGCCGCTGCGCCGCATATCATCTATAGACGAGTTTCAGCTCGGCCGCCACGGCCTGTTTATCGTCAAGGGCGCCAGTTCGGGCACGTTTCTTCCGCAGGTTGCCGGCGAGACGGGATGGACAAAAGAAGAGTTTTTCGGCCACTGCTCGCGCGACAAGGCAGGACTTGGCTGGGACGGATGGCGCGATGCCGAGCTGTATGTGTATGAAGCCGAGGTGTTCGGCGAGGACGACCTGAAATAAAACATTATGAAGATGGAACGTGAAGCAGAATATTATGAAGTTGCCGAGGGCGGCAATGTAGTGTGCCGTCTGTGCCCTCATGGCTGCCGCCTTGCCGACGGCGAGCGGGGCAGATGCCGCGGCAGAGTTAACCGCGGCGGCCGTCTCATTGCCGAAGGCTATGGCCGTGTGTGCGCTTTGCAGGTAGATCCCGTTGAAAAGAAGCCGCTGCTGCATTTTCATCCCGGCGGCAGCTGTCTGTCACTGGCTGTGTCAGGGTGCAATCTCTCGTGTCTTAACTGTCAGAACTGGAACATCTCGCAGGCGTCACCTGCCGATGTTCCTTACCGGCAGCTCAGCGCCAATGGCGTGGTTAGGCTCGCTGAGGCGAACGGATGCGGCATGGTGGCATACACCTACACCGAACCGCTCACATGGTATGAGTTTACGCGCGACTGCGCCGTGGCATGCCATGAGCGCGGACTTAAGAACATACTCGTTACGGCAGGCTATGTCAACCCTCGTCCGTTGGCCGTTCTGCTGCCTTATATCGACGCCGCCAACGTAGACCTGAAGTCGTTTTCCGACGACATCTACCGCTCTGTCAGCGGCGTTCGCCTTGCTCCAGTGCTTAACACGCTTAGGAGCATGCTTGGTGCCGGCGTGTGGCTTGAGATAACCAACCTCATTATACCCGGCGTCAACGACGACATCGGCATGATATCCAGCATGTGCCGCTGGCTTGTCGACAACGGCTTTGCCGACTGTCCTCTCCATTTCAGCCGTTTCTTTCCGCAGTACAAGATGCAGGGCAGCATGTCGGTGTTTGCCTCCACGCCCATGGGCGTTAAGGACGGGGCTGCCCGCTTTGAGCCTACGCCCGTGTCTGTTCTCATAGAGGCGCGCCGCGCGGCTTATGCTGCCGGCATGCATTATGTGTATATAGGCAACGTTGCTATGCCCGGTGCCTCTGACACCTTCTGTCATCATTGCGGCGCTCGCGTCATAAGCCGTTGCGGCTATGATGTTGACGCGCGCGGTTTCAGCGGCGAGTGCCCCGAATGTGGCGCAAAAATAGCCGGCGTTTGGTAAGGCTTGTTTATTTAGTGAGAATGATTGTTCTTGTCTGGTGGTAATGACTATGCCCGTATATCAAAGGTAGATGATGGTTTTGCAGGCAATTTTGTCTGAATTGTGTCGTTTGCTGATTTGTTGCTTAATGATGTACTCACATAGCCTGAATGTGCTTCGTGCATTCAACGTATCTTTAATTATTTTTCGGTGATGCAGCTGTTGCGGATGATGTATAATAAAAAAGGAGTACCGTTTGGTACTCCTCTGTGATCCGTTTGGGGCTCGAACCCAAGACCCCAACATTAAAAGTGTTGTGCTCTACCAGCTGAGCTAACGGATCATCTTATCCATTCGTTTTGTAAAGCGAGTGCAAAGGTAAGGAGTTTTTCTGTAATCTCCAAATTATTTTGCAACTTTTTTTGATTTTTCTTCATTTTGTGGCCTTTCGCCCCCTTCTTTGGTGATATATCGCTGATAATATGCTATAAGAATGGTGGTGAGCGGCAGGGCTATGATGAGGCCGATGAAACCTAAAAGTGTGCCCCAAACAGAGAGTGAGAGCAGCAGAATGGCGGGGTTGAGGCCCATGGCCTTGCCCATTATTTTAGGAGTTACAACCATGTCGCTGATTATCTGTACGATGCAGAACACTGCCACGGCGCCTGCAAGGATTATCCAGAAGTTCTGTCCCGTGTCGGCAGCCTTGAGCAGGGCAAGGAACACTGTCGGTATGAGGGCGAAGGTGTGGAGATAAGGCACAAGATTCATTATTCCTATCATTATGCCGAGACCTATTGCCATTGGAAAGTCGATTATGGTGAAGCCTATGCAGAACATTATGCCCATGCAGAGCGACACGAGCGACTGGCCGCGGATATAGTTGTTGAGCTCGCGCTCCACGTCCTCCATAAGCTCCTTCCAGAACGGGCGCACCTTCTGCGGGAATATCTTTATCCATTTGGTTGAAAGAGCCTCATAGTCGAGCAGGATGAAGAACATGTACATAAGCGTGATGAGCGACGCCACAATGCTTATGATGATGTTTGCCGTCTGTCCCAATACGCTGAAAAGCTTCGGCATGGCGCTCCTGATGGCTTCGGTAACGTCTTTCTGCTTGAAAAACTGTTGTATCTCATGCCGGTTGTCCTCAATCCATTGACGTATGGTGCTTGGAAAATTGTTTATGTGAGTTGTCTGATGCAGATAGCGCGACAGCACGTCGCTGAGCTTGTCAAACTGTTCAAGCATCGGCGGTATGATGAGATAGAATATGCCTCCGATTATAGCAATGACGAAAATCAGCGTTACGATAATCGACAAAGCCCTTGTGGGCACGTGCATCTTGTATTGCACGAACTTTACGATGGGGTAGAGCAGGTAAGCCAGTAGCCACGCCACGAAGAACGGCAGGAGCACGTTGCTAAGATAGTTGGTGATGAACAGTATTGCTCCTATAAGCAGGGCTATGAGCATCCACCGTATGAATTTGTCGAAAGTGATTTTCTCTTCAAGCATATATTAAAGTGTTTTGTCCTTGTTTTTGTCTTCGGCAAGCGCCTTGCGGTAACATTCGCGGCAGAGTGGCTCATATTCAGCCTGCTCGCCGAGCATCACGCGCTTGTCGTTGGCCACGAGCCTATGGCTTACATAAGCCAGCGAGCCGCATCTTACGCAGATGGCATGCACCTTGGTCACCTCGTCGGCAATGGCGCACAGGGAAGGAATAGGTCCGAAGGGAACGCCTTTGAAGTCCATGTCGAGCCCAGCCACTATGACACGTATGCCCTTGTTGGCAAGTTCGTTGCATACCTGCACCAGTCCGTCGTCGAAAAATTGCGCCTCGTCTATGCCAACCACGTCGATGTCTGACGACAGTAGCAGTATGGATGACGACGAGTCGACGGGCGTGCTCATTATGGAGTTGCGGTCGTGGCTTACCACCTCAATCTCAGAATAGCGCGTGTCGAGGGCGGGCTTGAAAATCTCCACTCTCTGTTTAGCAAACTTGGCGCGTCTCAGTCGCCTTATAAGTTCCTCGGTCTTGCCCGAGAACATCGATCCGCACACAACTTCTATTCTTCCCGGGCGGTGTGCCTCGCCTGCCAGATTGTTGTTCATTATGGCGCAAAATTACAAAGACGTTTTAAAAATTGCAAAGAAATATAGCGTTTTTTTGCACTCATGGATTATTTAACTTATATTTGTGGCGAATTATGGGCTTGTTATATATAGTACCCACACCGGTGGGAAATATGGAGGATATGACGCTCAGGGCCATACGCATCTTGAAGGAAGCCGACCTGGTTTTGGCAGAGGACACCCGCACGTCGGGCATTCTGCTCAAGCACTTTGAAATAAAAAACCAGCTTATGGCTCACCACAAGTTTAACGAGCACGGCACGTCAGCGTCGATAGTGGAGCGGCTTAAGGCCGGAGCCACAGTGGCTCTTATAAGTGATGCCGGCACTCCTGGCATTAGTGACCCGGGCTTTTTCCTGGTCAGAGAGGCTGTCAGTGCAGGGGTGACGGTGCAGTGCCTTCCGGGCGCAACGGCTTTTGTTCCGGCTTTGGTTTCGTCAGGTCTGCCTTGTGACCGCTTTTGTTTCGAGGGATTCCTGCCGCAGAAGAAGGGACGCGCCACGCGTCTTGAAAGTCTGCGCGACGAAACGCGTACAATGATATTCTATGAGTCGCCTTACAGAGTGTTGAAAACGCTTGAGCAGTTTGCCGAATATTTTGGCGAAGACCGCAGGGTGAGTGCCTGCCGTGAGATATCAAAGGTACATGAGGAGAGCGTTCGTGGCACATTGTCTGAGGTTATAGCCCATTTCAAGGAAACAGAGCCTCGCGGCGAGTTTGTAATCGTTGTGGCGGGCAAAAATGTAAAAGAACGAAAACCTAATAATTGATAGCATTATGAAAAAGGTATTATTTTTCGCGGCATGTTTTATGGCTTTGGTCGCATGTAACAACGAGAAAACAGGTTCAAATCTGCCTCAGGTAAGCCAAACAGATTCTTTACAGAAGATTATTGAGCAGAAGGACAATGAGATAAACGACATGATGGGAATCCTTAATGATATTGATGAAGGATTCCGTCAGATTAACGAGGCTGAAAATCGTGTTAGTGTAGCTAAGGACGGCGAGGGTGCCGACAAGAAGCAGCGCATACGCGAGAACATCCAGTTCATACAGCAGCGCCTGGCCCAGAACCGTGAGCTGATAGAGAAACTGCGCAAGCAGGTTAACGAGAGCTCTGTGAAGGGTGCCGAGATGAAGCGCACGATAGAGAATTTGGTTAAGCAGCTTGAGGACAAAGACCACCAGCTGAAAGACCTCCGCGCACAGCTCGAGGCTAAGGACATACACATTGAGGAGCTCGACATGACAATCAATTCGCTCAACAAGGATGTAAGCAACCTGAAGGGTGAGAGCGAGCAGAAGTCGCAGACAATAAGCACTCAGGACAAGCAGCTCAACACGGCATGGTATGTGTTCGGAACAAAGAAGGAGCTGAAGGAACAGCAGATTTTGGTTAACGGCAAGGTGCTGCAGGGCAACTTCAACAAGAGCTACTTCACAAAGATAGACATCAGAAACTTCAAGGAGCTGAAGCTGTATTCTAAATCGGCAAAACTCCTTACGATGCACCCGTCAAGCAGCTACAAGCTTGAGCGCGACTCTAAAGACCAGTATGTGCTGCGCATAACAAATCCGCAGATATTCTGGAGCACAAGCAAGTATCTCGTGGTGCAGGTTAGATAAATATTGGCAGAATAATTCAGAGAATATGTTATTCTGACTTCTGCTTAAGTATTTATTGGCGGGCAATATCCAAATCAGATATTGCCCGCCAATTTTTTTATTTATGTGTCAACTTATACTCTTATATCAGCTTTATTCCTGTTGACGAAATGACAGTTTTTGTGTTAAATTTCAGTTTGGGCTTTCTGCTTTTAGAAAAAATGCTTATATTTGTATAATTATTTATCATAATTGTCGTAAAATTAACAATTTGCATGTAAGTCAAAATATGACCGGCACCGGATTTATCGTCGGTGAGGTTCATCATTTTGTAGAGGCGATAACCATAAGCCTCTGTGCAGAAAACACCACATTAAGCAACATTTGTATTGTTGTATGATGCAGGTGCTGTGGAATACAAAGAATTTAAAAATTTTTATTATGGTGTAAAGGCGTGGTATTGAAACATGCGAGAGAGTAATTATGGCGAAAAGTTTATCAATTTAAAAAAACTTATCGACCATGAATGGCAATATTATTAAGAGTAAGCTGCTGTTTGCGCTATTCGTTTTTATGCAGACTTTCTGTAGTGTTTATGCACAGAACAGCGGGTTTAATTTAAAAGGCCGTGCTTGTGAGAGAGACGGCAAATCTGGCATTGGATATGCCACAGTGAAATTGTATAACAATACCGACAGCGTGTCGGTGTATCGTGGAGTGGCCGACGAGGCCGGAGCATTCAGTATAGGCGGTGTGGCCGCCGGCAATTACCGTGTGGAAGTTACCTGTGTAGGGTATGAGGATTATGCAGCACGCGTAGATGTCGGTGCAGATACTGATATGGGCATAATCAAGCTTAACGAAGACAAAAACATGCTTGACGGGGTGACGGTTATGGCCGACTACTCGAAAGTGAAACCTACGGGCGACGTTGTCGTCAAGGTGAAAGGCAATCCGATGGCCAAGGGCAAGACCCTGATCAACTTTATGCGCTATCTGCGAGACCTGGACGTTACAAACAACAGTATAAGTGTGCGTGGCAGAGAAAACACCCTTATATATGTAGACGACCGTAAAGTGAGCTTCGAGCAGCTCAAGTCTATCCCACCGTCAATGATCGACCGCATAGAGATAATACCTCATGCCGACGCGTCTTACGGAGTGAATGCCACGGGAGGCGTAGTGAAGGTGTATCTGCGCAGCGAGGGCGGACTGCTCGGTTCGGTGTCGCTGTATGGCGAGGCTGACTATTATTCGCCGGTAAGGTTTTCTCCGGGATTTAATCTTCTTTACTCTAAAGGAAAGATAAGCATCGGAAACTTCTTTAACTCGCGCCCTTATGAGCGTTACAGGCCGGAATATTCAGAGACAAGCATACATGAAGGCGTGAAGGACGAAACACATATAAAGGGCGTCAACTACGGCAGGTCGCTTGATGAGAATCTTTCGTTCAGATACTCGTTCAACAAGTTCGACCGCATCGACGTTTACGGCGGAGTGGGCGTCGGCAGCGGCGACAGCCGTCAGACCAGCATAGGCAGCGATTCGGAAACGAAGATGAACACCGACAACAATCATAGAGACTATAACGCCGGACTGCAGTTTCAGAAAGGTCTGTCGGCCGACGGGCGAAGCTATTTCATGCTGAAGACCGAATATAACAAGAGTTTCGAAAATACAGACAACCGCTATGTGGTAGACATCACGTCTGACAAGGCACACAGCAAGTATAACCTCGACGGCGTTTCGGTTGAGCCTTATGTTTCGGTCGGTCTGACAAAGAGGTCGACGCTTTCGGCCGGATTTAATTATTATTATCTTATAGACCGGCATCAGAACAGGGGCACAGAGACTCTGGGCTATGTTTCAGACATGCACTTTGTCAATAAGGGACACGACTGCGCTGCGTGGGCAAGCTATGGCATAACGATAGGCAAACTGTTCATGAGGGCTGCGCTGAACTATATATGGGGCGAGCAGATATATAAGGACTATCTTGCTCCTGAAAACAATGTCAGCAATATAGAGAGAGGCCTGTTCCCGACTTTTGTCTTGCAGTGGGACATAAATCGGGAGAAAAGGCGCTTCCTCAATATAGGCTATTTCCGCTATTACTCTTATCCCAACTATAATTACCGTTCGCCGGAGGTGGTATGGCAGAACAGCAAACTTTACAGCGTGGGTAATCCGTCGCTGAAGATGCAGACGTACAACCAGCTGCAGGTATATTTCTCGCTGAACAGGTCGTGGTCGGCAGATTATCTTATGAATTTCGGCAACGACTTGGTTAAGGTGCTGATGCAGCCTGACGGAAGCCGCCCGGGCGTATATTTTACGCGCCCTGAGAATGCGGGCGACAGGATGTATCACAAGCTAAGGCTTACATATTCGGGCCGTCTTTTAGGCTTCTGGTACAGCCGCAACACTCTCGGGGCAGTGTATATGCAGGAGAAGATGCCGGGACGAAAGGTGTGCAACGCCAACATCTCGTTCAGCACAGACAACGATTTCACTCTGTACAAGGGAATAGGCCTTACCATGGCAATGAGTGCTACGAGCAAGACCGAAACGCTGAGCTATGAGAACAACGCGACATATACGATAGACTTCGGTGCCTATGCTTCGCTGCTGAAAGACAAGCTGTCGCTTAACTTTGTATGGGGCAACGTGTTCTACAACAAGAATAAGATGAAAATGTACGGTGACGGATGGGAGGTTACGCGCCTGACGCTGCACTCGAGAACGCGCCTTATGCTTACGGCAACATGGAATTTCAGTCTTGGCGCTAAGATAAAGAAGACCAGTCTGCCTACTTCTGACGGCATGCACAGGCAGACGCCTACGTTGTGATTCCGCCGGGTTTAAGCCAGACAAGGCTTATAATAAACAGCAACCTTACAGTCTTGATATAAACACAAAGAATGTGCCGGCATAAGTTTGCCGGCACATTCTTTGCGTTTATTGTATGAGATGTTTTTATCTTATTTATGGCAAGGACAGATGAGACTTGATATGGTATGATGATGATGGACTGACGTTTATCTCTTCCCCTTGAAAAACTCCTGCATGAGGGTTCTGCATTCCTCCTCAAGCACGCCTGCAGTAACTTCGGCTTTAGGGTGAAGAGCCTTTGGAGCGTAGATGTGAAATCCGCGCTTGTCGTCGCTTGCACCGTAAACCACTCGCTTTATCTGTGCCCAGCCGATGGCTCCGGCGCACATGGGGCACGGTTCAACGGTTACGTAGAGCGTGCAGTCGGTGAGATACTTGCCGCCCATGAAGTTCTCGGCAGCTGTTATGGCCTGCATTTCGGCGTGTGCAGTTACATCGCAAAGCGTTTCTGTCAGGTTGTGGGCACGTGATATTATGCGGTCTTTACACACAATGACAGCTCCTATAGGTATTTCTCCTGCCTCCTTGGCCGCCTCCGCTTCCGCAAGAGCCTTGCGCATAAACTGTTCGTCCTTCTTCTGTTGTGAGTCTTGTTTGCCTTCTTCGTTGTTATTTATGTCGTTGTTTGTCATATCTTTGTTTTTGTGCAAAAATACAACATTTCGCAATAACAGCCTTTGATGTATAGCAGAAAAGTTGTATTTTTGCATTACAGCCGCGTTGCCGCCTTGCATGACGGAGCGTTGAGGCTGGTTGGTGTTATTTAAACAACATGAAAAACTCATGGCAGAGCATAACAATATAGGGCGTTGGGGCGAGCAGAAGGCCGCCGAATATCTTGAGCAGCACGGCTTCAGGATAATATGGAGAGACTGGCGCGACGGGCATCGCGACCTTGACATAGTTGCAATCGACGCCGACAATCTGGTGGTTGTCGAGGTGAAGACCAGGCGCAATGCCGACTTCATGGCGCCCGAGCAGGCAGTAGACGCCCGAAAGATACGCAACCTTAGTCTGGCTGCGGCAAAGTTTGTCAGGTCTAACAACATCGAGATGCCAGTGCGTTTTGACATAGTATCGGTTACAGGAACGCCCGACGGACCGTGCGAGATTGATCATATTGAGGATGCTTTCCTGCCCATGGCTTATTGAAACAATGGAAGATATAAAGATAATAAAGGTTGACGAGACCAGCTCCACTAACGACTTGATGCGTGAATATTCAGGCGAGGAAGGCTTGGTTATGACTGTCGGTGTTGCCGCTTTCCAGTCGGCAGGGCGCGGTCAGGGCGAAAACAAGTGGGAGAGTGAGCGCGGCAAGAACCTGACATTCAGCATTAAGGTTTATCCTGTAGGTGTGCCTGTCGTTCGTCAGTATGTCATGCTCGAGGCTGAGTCGCTTGCCATACGTGATGCCGTTGCCGGATATGTGGACGGCGTAACGATAAAATGGCCTAACGATATTTACTGGCGCGACAAGAAAATCAGCGGCACTCTCTCTGAATGTACTATCAGCGGAAGCCATGTCGGCAGTTGTATTCTCGGCACCGGAATAAATATAAACCAGCGCAAGTTTGTGGGCAATGCCCCTAATCCAGTTTCGTTGGCTCAGATATTGGGGCATGATGTAGATGCCGACAAGGTGCTCGATGTTCTGCTCCGCCGTTTCGAGATTTATCTCAGTATGGTCAATGAAGGCCGTTATGACGAGATTGCGTCGCTTTATTCTGCCTCTCTTTACCGTCGCAGCGGCCGTTATGCCTACAGTGATGCCGGCGGCGACTTCATGGCGGAGCTTGAATGTATAGAGCCAGACGGTCATCTTGTTCTTCGGCGCGATGACGGAAGCCTGAGCCGATATGCGTTTAAGGAGGTGAAATATGTTTTATAATGAAGTAGTTAAAGTAGTTAGAAGTAGTTAAAGGAGTTAAAGTCATATGCTTTGTTGCTGTATGCGCTTTGTGCCAATATCTTAATTCTTTATAGTTTTAAATACTTGTAGAGGTAAATATTGGTGTGGCTTTTAAAATTATATTTACTATTTTACTGGTAATGTTTTTATCAATAAGACATATGACTTTAACTCCTTTAACTCCTTCTAACTCCTTTAACTCCTAAACGATTAAATAATTATGGCAAAGTACAAAAGAATTTTATTGAAACTTAGTGGCGAAAGCCTGATGGGAAAACAGAACTTTGGTATCGACCCGGAACGTCTCGGCGACTATGCACGACAGATAAAGGAAGTGCACGAGATGGGCGTGCAGATTGGTATCGTTATCGGCGGCGGCAACATCTTCCGCGGACTCAGCGGTGCAGGCAAGGGCTTCGACCGCGTTAAGGGCGACCAGATGGGTATGTGCGCAACAGTTATCAACTCGCTCGCACTCAGCTCTGCTCTCGGTGCTGTAGGCGTTAAGACAAAGGTGATGACAGCAATACGCATGGAGCCTATTGGCGAGTTCTACAGCAAGTGGAAGGCTATTGAGGCTATGGAGGCAGGATATGTGTGCATATTCTCAGCCGGAACGGGCTCTCCTTATTTCACAACCGACACAGGTTCGTCGCTCCGCGGTATTGAGATTGAAGCCGACGTTATGCTTAAAGGCACACGTGTTGACGGCATATATACAGCCGACCCGGAGAAAGATCCTACTGCAGTGAAGTTTAAGGACATTACTTATGACGAGATTTACACACGCGGACTGAAGGTTATGGACCTTACCGCAACAACAATGTGCAAGGAAAACAATCTGCCTATCTATGTCTTTAACATGGATGTTGTAGGTAACCTGAAGAAGGTTATGAACGGCGAGGAGATAGGTACGTTGGTTCACAACTGATAATTTATACGTGCGCCATCATTTTGTGCTGCCGTCTTTGTCATACTTTATGTGGCAAAATACTGCCGTCAGCATTATATTCTTAATGGCGCATAAACGTAAAAAAACAAAGAAGCCGTTGCTCTTTATGCATAAATATCTATGCTTCAGGCAACGGTTTCTTTATTTTTTTGTGTATTAATATATCTTATTTTGTTTATTAAGATACTTTGTCCTATTTATCGCGATGCTTTATTTCGTGCATTATAAAGCTTATAGGTCGAGACTTATTCCCTCGTTGTCAATCTTTTTATACTCTTTTCCGTTTACTGTTACGTTGGCAGAGTTGCGGGCGTTGAAGTTCTTTCCCTTAGACTCAACGTTGATGTCGTTCAGTTTCACGCCGTCGGTGTTGTTGATTACAATGCCCTCCTTGGTGTTGTTAATCTCCAGGTCTGTCAGCGTGATGTTTTTAACAGGCATCTCCGGCAGTCCGTTGAAGTAAGCGGCACGGCGCGCTCCGCGGCATGTTATGTGTTTGATGTTGATGTCGCGGAAACAAGGTGTCGTTTCGTCAACCTTTACCTTCTGTACGTTCTGCTGTTTTGCCTCATCGCCGTCGGCAAGAGCTTCCACAGCCGACTTGCCCCCGTAGTAAAGGTCGAAGGTTATGGCATCTGTCTGAATGTCGAACATCGAGATGTTGTTGATGTAGATGTTCTCAACCACGCCGCCGCGTCCGCGTGTGCTCTTGAAGCGCAGACCCACGTCAGTGCCGAGGAACTGGCAGTCGGAAACATAAATGTTCTTCACGCCGCCGCTCATCTCGCTGCCTACAACAAAGCCGCCATGGCCCTTGAACACGGTACAACCGTTAATCAGTACGTTCTCGCAGGGTATTCCGCGCTTGCGTCCGTCGGCGTCCTTACCGCTCTTGATGCAGATGCCGTCGTCGCCTACATCGAATGAGGAGTTTACAACAAGGGCATTCTTGCATGATTCAAGGTCGAGTCCGTCGCCGTTCTGTGCGAAAGCCGGGTTTCTTACCTGTACATCTTCAATCAGCACATTCTCGCACATCAGCGGATGAATGTTCCATGAAGGAGAGTTCTGGAATATTACGCCGTTGAGCCAAACGTTCTTGCAGTTTACGAGACTTATCATCACCGGGCGCAAGAAGTGTCTTATGCTGTGCCACTCTTCATCGCTCAGGTTGCCCTTCGGCACATTCATGTTGCTCATCGAGTCGCCCTTGAGTGCGCCTTCAGACGGGAACCAATATTTCTTGTTCTTGAACGCACCGCCGCGCGAAGTAAATGTCTTCCACTGCTTGTCGGTAACTTTATCGCGCTTCACCGGACGCCAGTATTCACCGTTGCCGTCAATAACTCCGGCTCCTGTTATAGCCACGTTTACAAGGTTATGGCCGGATATTGGCGACTGGCAGCGGCGTGTGTCAAGTCCTTCGAACGACGCGTCGATAAGCGGATAGAGGTCGATGTCGGGCGAGAACAATATTACAGCTCCCTTGTTGAGATGCAGGTTGATGTTGCTCTTCAGTGTTATTGGTCCTGTGAACCATACGCCCTGAGGTACTACAAGTTTGCCGCCGCCTTGTTTCTCAAGAGCCTCAATGGCCTTGGCAAACGCTTCGGTACACAGCGAAGAGCCGTCGCCCTTGGCGCCGAAGTCCTTCAGGTTAACCTCATTGTCAGGAAACACGGGTGCCGTAACCTGTTGCATCTTGAACGGAAGATTGTCGTACAGACTGCTGTATTTGTCTGTTCCGGTGGCGCTTGCGCTGAGCGTAAGCAGGCATGCACACACCATTAAGAAAATTTTTCTCATGTATATGTAAAATGTTAAGTTAGTAGATCGTTTTAGTTGTAGTGCCCTCAGCAGGGCAGTTGCTTTTCGTAGCTTGCTTAAAGCTTATTTTTCCTCTTCATAGTCGACATATTCGCCCTCGCTCTTCGAGAATATCTTGCGGTTCATCTCGTCGGGTGTACGCCGGTCTATTATTATCTCGTCTTCCATGCTTGTCCGGCTGTATTGCTGTCTGCCGGCAGTATTCTTATCTTCTTTACCCCTGAAACTGTTAAACTGTTTCTTCACGCTATGCACTGTGCGGTATATTTTATATGCCACAATGCCTACAACAACAAAAACTGCAAGCAGGATGAGAAATATGAAGTTTAATAAAGCTGCAATCATTTTTTGTTCTTTATATTAAGATAAACCGACAGTATCACATACCACGCGATAATGATGGCGAAAGCCGAAATGTTGAAGATTATGAGCAGGGGCACGCACGTTATGAGGAAAATGTATTTAACCTCGTTGCCTTTCCATCCCCACTGCTTGAACTTCAGCGCGAACATAGGTATTTCGCTGACCAGCACATAGCTGCAAAGGAATATGAGCAGAAGCACCGCAGGAACCATCCACGGCGACGACTCGAGCACATCTGACCATCCCACGATGAGCGAGCCCCAGAACAGGGCATTGGCAGGTGTGGGCATGCCTATGAACGATGTGGTTTGCCGTTCGTCAAGATTAAACTTGGCAAGGCGCAGCGCCGAGAACGCAGCCATGATGAAAGCGACGAAAGGCAGCACCGTGCGCAGCGGCTCGAGAAACGACGGATAGTCCATCACGCCGAGCTGATAAAATGCCATTGTAGCCGGCGCCATGCCGAATGTGATGTCGTCGGCAAGCGAGTCAAGCTCCTTTCCGATGGGCGACGAAACCTTTAGCAGTCGTGCGCTCATGCCGTCGAAGAAGTCGAACACGGCTCCGATTATAATAAACGTCAATGCCATATGAGGCTGTCCGCCAAAGGCGAAAGCCGTAGCTATGCAGCCCGAAATAAGGTTGCAGCATGTAATAGCGTTCGGAATATTTCTAACTATGATGTTTGCCATAACTTAACAATGTTATCGGCCGTGTCTTTTCCTTCCGAGAAAGAGCGGCTGTATGTTTATTTAAGCCGTGCAATAACTGTGCGGTTGCCTGTTGTAGCCTGTCCCATCTTTACGCATACTTCAGTTCCGAGTGGCAGATACACGTCAACGCGCGAGCCGAATTTGATAAATCCCAGATGCTCGTCGATGTAGCAGTCTTCTTCAGGCTTGGCGTAGGTTACTATTCGTCTTGCCACAGCGCCTGCTATCTGACGGCACAGCACGTCGGTGCCTTCGGGAGTTTCGAGCATCACGTCGGCATGCTCGTTCTCCTCGCTGGCCTTTGGCAGCCATGCCTTGTGGTAGTTGCCGTTCTGATGATGAACGAATTTCACTTTGCCGTCAACCGGGAACCAGTTGGCGTGAACGTTGAACAAGCTCATGAAGATGCTTATCATAAGACGTTTGTCGTGAAAATACTCATCTTCAAAAACTTCCTCGATAACCACCACCTTTCCGTCTGCCGGAGCCACTACCACCTTTTCGGTCTCGCCGTCGAAGTAGCGCTTGGGGCATCTGAAGAAGTTTACCACTATGGAATAGATTACGCCAAAGACGACCACAAAGCTCCAGAACGGAATTTTGTTGTCGACATAGAACCACAGAATCAAGGCTATGGCTACATACGCAGTGAGTCCGTAAACCAGCGTGTCTGTGCCCTCTCGATGAAGTCTTACGTTCTTAAGTTTCTTTATTCTTCTTCCCATAGTAAATTTTGAAGTGGAAAATTATTTGCAAAGGTACGCCTTTTTTGTGTAATTGACAAATTTTTTGCTTTTATTATTATAAGTCACATAACTTGTAGTAAGCGTTTCATACCAGCCTGTTTACGTCTTTATGCCCGTTTGTGTGGTGATTGTTTGCTGCGAATATGTGTCTTTTCTTACGGCATTTATCGTGGAATACATGTGTCGTGAGATGGATTGGCTTCTTTTTGGGGTGTGTTGATGAAGCAATTATCGATGTATATAAAATACATTTGGTATTCTTTATTCACATTTTTCTCTATTGTCATCCAATCTTCAATTTATCTTACATTCTGATTTTTGTTGATGTTCTCATTCTGAAGAATTTGAAAAAATAAATTATTTGGTCGTGAAAAAGGCTGAATATCGTGTGCAAACATAATAACGTGAATGTCAGGATGTTACACGGCTGTAGCCTGTTTTGTGCATTGAATTAATACGAAAAACGACCGAAAATTGATTAAAATCTACTCTAAAAAGGCAGTAATCCGTGATGTAAAATGATGCTTTTCTGTGGATAAAAGGCTGTCTTTCGTCACATAAAAGCATGCTTTTCGGTGATTTGTTTATGTTCTTGCAGTCTTTTATGTCTTGTTTTGCGCAATGCCGTTTCTGTTTCTTTTGAAAATCCTGACAAGTTCGCCGTGTCACAATGCAAGGCTTATGGCCATTAATGATGTCAAAGTAACACAACGGTATTGCCGTTTGGTGATGTCCCGTGCATGTATTCATCCAGTTGTCAGTGCGCGCGTATGTATGACGAATAAATATAAAAAACAATTCTCATAAGGTAATTTCACATTATTAATTTGGCTGTTTCATATTTTCAGAATAACTTTGACGCTCTAAAAGCGCAAATATTATTTATGCAAGATTTTGTCCATTTACACGTACATACTTATTACTCCATTCTCGACGGACAGTCGAGTGTGCAGAAACTTGTTGACAAGGCTGTGGCCGACGGCATGAAGGGCATGGCCATAACCGACCACGGCAACATGTTCGGCATAAAGGAGTTTTATAACTATTGCAAGAAGATAAACGGCAAGCTCACTGCCGAGGGCAAGGAGCCTTTCAAGCCAATCTTCGGATGCGAGATGTATGTGGCACGACGAAAAAAGGAGGACAAAGAGAAGGACAAGGGCGACATGGGAGGTAATCACCTCATTGTGCTTGCAAAGAATTACCACGGATACAAGAACCTTATTAAATTGGTATCGCGCGCGTGGGTTGACGGTTATTATATGCGTCCGCGTACCGACCACGCCGACCTTGAGAAATATCATGAGGACCTCATTGTATGTTCGGCATGTATAGCCGGCGAGGTGCCTTCAAAGATTCTTAAGGGCGACATCGAGGGAGCGCGCAAGACCATTGAATGGTATCACCGCGTGTTCGGCGACGACTATTATCTGGAGATACAGCGACACAGGGTTACCGACCCGCATCAGCGTGCCAACCGTGAGACCTATCCGCTGCAGGTGCGCGCCAACAAGGTGATAATGGAGCTGGCAGAGGAGTATGGCATAAAGGTTGTATGCACAAACGACGCCCACTTTGTTGACGAAGAGAATGCCGAGGCTCACGACCATCTGCTCTGTCTGTCAACGGGCAAGGATCTCGACGACCCTAACCGTATGCTGTATTCAAAGCAAGAGTGGTTTAAGACGCGTGAGGAGATGAACGCCGTGTTCAGCGATGTGCCCGAGGCAATGAGCAACACGCTCGAGATTCTTGACAAGGTTGAGACCTACAGCATCGACCATGCGCCTATCATGCCGTTCTTCCCCATACCTGAAGAGTTTGGTACGGAGGAGGACGTGCGCAGAAAATATACAGAGAAACAACTTTACGACGAGTTTACTACCGATGAGAACGGCGAGAATCCGCTGTCGCCTGAGGAGGGCGAAAAGAAGATTAAGCGCCTCGGAGGCTACGAAAAGCTGTACAGAATAAAGTTTGAGGCCGACTATCTTGCAAAGCTCGCCTACGACGGAGCTAAGCGCCTGTATGGCGACCCGTTGCCCGAGGATGTGGCAGAGCGAGTGAAGTTTGAGCTGCACATCATGAAGACGATGGGTTTCCCCGGCTACTTCCTCATCGTGCAGGACTTCATCAACTCGGCGCGAGACAAGCTCGGAGTGATGGTAGGTCCCGGACGTGGCTCGGCTGCCGGTTCGGTTGTGGCCTATTGTCTGGGTATAACCAAAATCGACCCTATAAAATACGACCTTCTGTTTGAGCGTTTCCTTAACCCCGACCGTATATCGTTGCCTGATATTGATACCGACTTCGATGATGACGGACGCGGAAAGGTGCTCGAATGGGTGGAGGACAAATACGGACACGACAAGGTGGCGCACATCATTACCTACGGCACCATGGCCACGAAAAACTCTATTAAGGACGTGGCGCGTGTGGAGAAGTTGCCGCTCGATGTGTCTAACCACTTGTGCAAGGCCATCCCCGACCGTCTGCCCGACGGACTGAAGATGAACCTGCCAAACGCCATTAAGTGCGTGCCCGAGCTGCGTGAGGCTGAGGCAAGTCCCGACCCGCAGCTCAGTAACACTATAAAATATGCAAAGATGCTTGAGGGCACCGTGCGCGGAACGGGTATACATGCCTGCGGAACAATTATCTGCCGCGACGCCATCAGCGACTGGGTGCCGGTGAGCACTGCCGAAGACAAGTCGGACCCGGGCCACAAGCTCCTTGCGACACAATACGACGGACACGTCATCGAGGAGACCGGACTGATAAAGATGGACTTCCTCGGACTCAGCACGTTGTCTATTCTTAAAGAGGCTGTTGAGAACATCCGCTTTACGCGCGGCATCGACGTAGACCTCGACAAGATACCTATCGACGACGAGCTTACATATAAACTCTATCAGGAAGGCCGCACCGTGGGCACGTTCCAGTTTGAGTCGGCCGGCATGCAGAAGTATCTGCGCGAGCTTAAACCAACGGTGTTTGAAGACCTTATAGCCATGAACGCCCTCTATCGTCCGGGACCTATGGACTATATCCCCTCGTTCATTGCCCGAAAGAACGGCAAGGAGGAGATAAAGTATGATATTCCCTGCATGGAGAAATATCTGAAGGACACTTACGGCATCACGGTGTATCAGGAGCAAGTCATGCTCCTGTCGCGTCAGCTTGCCAACTTCACCCGAGGCGAGAGCGATGCCCTGCGTAAGGCCATGGGTAAGAAGAAGAAGGACATCGTCGACGCCATGAAGCCTAAGTTTATCGAGGGCGGAAAGAAAAACGGACACGACCCGAAGGTGCTCGAGAAGATATGGGCCGACTGGGAGAAGTTTGCTTCTTACGCTTTCAACAAGAGTCACGCCACGTGCTATTCGTGGGTGGCTTATCAGACGGCTTATCTCAAGGCGCATTATCCGGCAGAGTTTATGGCGGGCAACATGAGCCGATGCCTTAACGATATAACGAAGATAACCAAGCTGATGAACGAATGTCAGGCCATGGGCATTGCCTGCATGGGTCCTGACGTTAATGAGAGCCGCCAGAAGTTCAGCGCCAACAAGAAAGGCGAGGTGCGCTTCGGTCTCGGAGCCATCAAGGGTATGGGCGAAGCCGCAGCACTGGCCATAATAGACGAGCGCGAGAAGAACGGACAATATAAAGACATATTCGACTTTGTGCAGCGTGTCAATCTCTCGGCCGTGAACAGCAAGGCACTCGAGAGTCTTGTGCTCAGCGGCGCGTTCGACGGATTTAAGATTAAGCGTGAAAGTTTCTTTGCGCGCAACAATGACGGCCGCACGTTCCTTGAGTCGCTCATGCGCTACGGACAGCTGTATCAGCAGGAGAAGAACGAGTCGCAAAACTCACTCTTCGGAGCCATGGAAGAAGTTGAGATAGCCACTCCGCCCATACCTGAGGCAGAGTCGTGGAGCGCCATAGAGAAGCTTAACCGTGAGCGCGACCTCGTGGGCATATACCTTTCGGCACATCCGCTCGACGAGTTTGAGTTTATCCTCAAGAATCTGTGCAACACCCAGTGTCAGGAGCTTAACGACCGCATAGAACTGGCAAAGAAACAGGAAGTGGTTTTGGGCGGCATTGTTACGGCCGTTAGAAGCAAATACACAAAGACCGGCAAGCCGTGCGGATTCGTTACTATTGAAGACTTTGACGGCTCGGGCGAGCTGGCCCTGTTTGGCGAAGAGTGGGGCAAGTGGCGCGGAATGCTTATCGAAGGATGCACGGTTATGGTGAAGGCGCAGTTTGTTCAGCGCTTCCGCAACAGCGACATGATGGAGATGCGAATAACCGACATACAGTATCTGCAGACCGTAAAGGACACTCAGGTGGAGAAGATAACAATAAAGCTCGATGCCGAAAAGCTCGACGACACCACTGTGTCAGACCTCGTTACGATTATAAAAGACAGTCCCGGCACAACGCAGCTGTTCTTTCAGGTCAGCGAGACGAGCGGCAGCAAGCCCTTTATGGTGCGCAGCCGCAAGGAGAAAGTGGACGTAAGCAAGGACCTTATATCTTTTATAAAGGGATGTGAGGCGCTTGACTATAAAATAAATTGACAAAAATTACTGCATGTCCTGATGTATGACATTTAGCCGCAAAGGCCGTGACGCGCAAAATATGGCATGGTGTTTGTTGGCAAAAAAGTGAATACGAAAACCTATTATTAACATAATAAACAATAAAAGAAAAATGGAAAAAATTACAACAGAGAACTTTGAGAGTCTGAAGAATGGCGCACTGCCTTTAGTAGTTGATTTCTGGGCTACATGGTGTGGTCCTTGCCGTGCAATAGCACCTATCGTTGAGGAGCTGGCTAACGAGTACGAAGGCAAGATTGCAGTAGGTAAATGTGACGTAGAGGAGAACGACGACATCGCTATGGAGTTCGGTATCCGCAACATCCCTACAATCCTGTTCATCAAGAATGGTGAGGTTGTTGACAAGTTTGTTGGCGCAACAACAAAGGCAAAACTGCAGGAGAAATTTGAGGCTCTGCTGAAATAATAATTGCCTTAAGATATCTTTTAGCGCGGAGCGGCTGTAATGTTAATTATGGCTGCTCCGCCTTTTTTATGTATATTGTAGCGCTCGTTTATGAGTGCGCTGTGTTGCTGTTTGTCGGGCATCAGGCACATGTTGGTCTTTAATGATTTGTGCTTTTATGAAAAATTTTAATCAGACCATGCAGTATTTTTGTCCTTTTGATATCATATATAAAGGGCACTGATTATGCCCGGCATGGTTATATGGAAACAGAAGAACTTGTCAGAAGATGTAAGGATGGTGACAGGGGTGCGCTGGCACTTCTGTATCATACCTATTCAGACAAGTTGTTCAGGATTTGTGCAGATATTGTTAAAGACAGAGACGCAGCTCAAGATTTGCTTCACGACGGTTTCATCATAATATTTTCTTCCATAGGTTCGTTGCGCAGTCCTGCCCGTCTTGAGGCGTGGATGAGCAGGGTGATAGCCAATCTCGCTGTGAAATATGTTAACGAAAGAAAGAACGGGCCTTTGACAGCACCTGTGGAAGAGATTCCTGTTGAGGCTGAAGACGAATCGGGCAGATGCGATATCTCGCTTGATGAGCTTATGCGCATGATAGACATGCTGCCTGATGGCTACCGTAATGTGTTTCGTCTGTCGGTACTCGATGGTCTTTCGCATGACGAGATAGCCCGTATGCTCGGCATAAGGCCGCGCACGTCATCATCACAGTTGCTCAGGGCGCGTCTCAGTTTGCAGAAGATGATAACGGCCTACAGGGCGCGCCTTGTTCTGTTGCTGGCAGCAGTGGCTGTTTCAGTAGTGACGTTATTGCTCAGACAACCGTTGAGACATACTGTAGAAGATGACATAACGGCAGTCAGTGCAGACCGCAATGTCTCAGAGAATAGTGGCGTTGGGTCGGAATCAGATGTGCGTGCAGCATTGTCTGTAAGCAGGCATGTATTACAGCAGAATTATGGCGAAGACATTTTTGTCGTAGGGTCTGAGCCGTTATGTCCGGCTGACACCTTATGTGTTGACGCCGTTGCCGAAAGTGTTGACGCTCTGTGCCGAATAGTCGTAAGTGGTTCGGCCGTAGCTGTTGAGCCTTCGCCCATCATGGCAGATGTTTCTCCTGCCGGCACCTCATTTATTAACACCAGAACAGAAAGCCGGGACGGATGGCTGCTCGGATTCAGTTCGATGATGGAAAGGGCGTCGGACGTTATAATGCCGCGTATAATCGAGGTTATAGAACATGCCGTAGGCTCGGGCACAAGAGTGGAGATTGAAACATGGGAACAGCTCGTTCATTATCTTACTTATGATGTTGACGAAAGTCTTGATCCGATAGAGCGCGACGCACTCCTGCGTATAGCGCTTATGAACAGCGGCAAGATTGTTACGCGAAAGAACTTTGAAAAGCCTTTGCAGTTGGGACTTAACTTCAATCGTCGCCTGTTTGACAGATGGAGCCTTGACATGGGACTCCGTGTTACGCGGCACACCACCAATATGCTTACAGGCAGTTCTGACACAACAAACATCAGCGAGCGTCAGCGTATATTTTATGTTGGCATACCCGTAAATGCCACTTACACGTTTATGCGGCGCGGTCCTCTGTCGGCTTATGTCACTGCCGGCATGGCTTTGGATGTTCCGTTCAGCTCAAAGTCAGATAAGCGTTATAACATTGACGGAAAGATGGTGTTCTGCAAATCAGTGCATCTTGGTTTCACCGGCTTGCAGTGGTCTGTTAATGCAGGCATAGGGGTGGCTTATGAGATAGCTCCGCATTTTGAACTGTTCTTCAGTCCGCGTATAACGTGGTATATACCCAACGGCAGCAAGGCTGAAACCCAGTGGACTGATAAGCCTCTGCAGCTATCTTTTCCTTTTGGTATCCGTATCAGTTATTAAGCGTTGCCGGCTTTGAATAAAAAGTTTTTTTTAAAAACTCGTCACTCATCACATTTCGGTATAACACGCTGACAAACAATGCATAATGGTGTGACGAGTTGGATTTTCAACTCATCACATTCGTCACATATAGCCATATGAATGTGTCGTTGTCCTGATTCCGGTTGACTTCAGACAAGTAATTTCCTGATTAAAGTTGACGCTGATAAGACTTATTACTGCCATCGGTTGACTTAAATACCCAAGTTTTCATCATATACAGCCCTGTAGGGACACACCCCAGGTGTGTCCAACTCACGCATTACATAAAAATCCTCCGCATGATATAATTAAATATAAATATCTGTTATATAGATAGTTACATTAAAACTTAAACGAATCCTTGGGACTGCAATAAATCCGCATTATTCATCAAAATGATGTTACTGGCTATAAAATTTACACGTAATCGCGCTGTGGACGCACCTTGGGTACGTCCCTACGTTTATCACCAACAAAGCTAATGACTTTAACTCCTAAAAAATACCCCAAAAAGCTCCATGTGACGAGTCTAATTTTTAACTCGTCACACCATAAAGTATTGATATTCATGAGCTTAAACGGCATTGTGACGAGTGACGAGTTTTTTGAAAACTTTTTTATATATACAGTGAATTATGTAAATCCTGTACAGCGTGTCATGTTCTTTTAATATAAAAGCATACCTTTTGCTTTGTCGTTTGTCGCATATTAGAGACCAAAAGGTGGCCTTTTACATTGCGAAAGGCCACCTTTTGCAGTACTTTTAAATATAAACCTGTAATTAGACTTTTGCCGGATTGCCGTTTGTCTTTGAAGAAAGTCGGGAAACGGATGCAGTATTTTCTGTCAGTAACACTCATAATGATGAGAACAAAAGACAGAAAAATATGCAGGCAAGACATTTAGACAGGCGCCGCTATTTCGTGGAAGAGGCTGCCACGACAGAAAAATACTTTATACCATATCTTAGTAATTTTGTCGCAACACGTGGTGTTAACGTGCTTGAGGTAGGATGTGGCGAGGGCGGTAATCTGCTGCCCTTTGCGCGCAGGGCATGCCATGTTACGGGTGTGGATATGTCGGAACTGAGAATCAGACAGGCGCAGACTTATTTTAAGGAAGAAAATGCCGCGGCAGAGCTGGTGTGTAGCGACATTCTTAATTATGACTGTCGCGGCAGCAGTTTTGACATTATCATAATGCACGATGTTGTGGAGCATGTGCCCGACAAGGCTGCCCTGCTGTCAAAACTCCGCGTCATGCTGGCTCCTCATGGTGTGGTGTTTGTGGCTTTTCCGCCCTGGCAGATGCCTTTCGGCGGTCATCAGCAGATAGCCCGCAGCAGGTTGCTGTCGCGCATGCCTTTTATCCATCTTCTGCCTCGCGCCGTTTATGGGCGCGTGCTCAGATTTTTTGGCGAAGATAACTTTACGGTGCGTGAGCTTATGTCAATAAGGCAGACACGCTGCACGGTAGAAACTTTAAGGCGTATTGCGGCGCGCACCGGCTATACAGTGGCCGACATGCGGCTGTGGATAGTCAATCCTCACTATGAAACCAAGTTCGGACTGAGGCCGCTTGTCTTGCCTTCGCCGTTGCGCATGTTGCCGTATCTGAGGAATTTTCTGTCCTCATCGTGTTTCTATGTGCTGCGCCGTGACCGATTTAGGGCGTAGGTGTTTGTGCAAAGTCAGAATGTAGTGCCTTTAAAAATGTTGCTGCGTTCGAGATTCCACATTCTGCCGTTGAGCGTAAGGTTGTTAGAGTTGAAGTTTGGCAGTATGTTCACAGTGGCTCTGTTGTTGTCTTTCCACAGAGAGATGAACAACTGTGCAGATATGCCTTTGCCCATGATGCCCATCTTGACGTACACATTGCCCTTTTTATCGGTCTTCACTTCATAGCGACTTATGTTTCCTTCTACGGTTATTCCGCCCAGGCCGTTGAGTCCGGCCACGGGCACGTTGAATGCCACTTGTACTATGGCGTTATCGCCCCTTACCGCAACAAAGTTGGTGCTTGCTGTTACGTGTGCCGTATATCCGCGCTTAAATTCCACCTGGTCGGCCTCTATGGTGAACGCCGTGTCGTTGACGGCCTGCAAGGCTTCAGCATGCAGTGCGCTGTCTATGCGTGCCTCTATGATTTTCTTTTCTTTTTTACTGAGCTCCTTGTCTTGTGTGTTGCTCTGTGCCGTGGCTGTAAATGTGGCGGCCATGGCCATCATAAGTACTATTATTACTTTCATGATGCAAAATGTTTTTTTGTTTGTCTGTATTATAATAATACAGAAAAATGTAAACTAATGCATTCTTGTAGTTGAAAAATAATTAATAATGATAAATATAAATTGTTACCTTGATTTTTTAGTGCAGCTGTCATATAGCCGATAATCGTCATGATATATATAATAAAAAGGTTTGTTGCTTGTTGCAATATATGATTTTTTTCAGAATTAAATGTTAGTTTTGTGTAGTTTTTCGGCCGGAGCTGCGTCTAACGGTTAAAAGTAACTTAATTATTCGGATAAGATAATGGAAACAACGGAGAAACAATTTGCGCAGATTGTGCGGGACAACCGCAGCACGATATACACTGTGTGCTATATGTTCTCGAAGGATGCCGACGAGGTGAGCGACCTGTTTCAGGAGGTGCTCATCAACCTTTGGAAGGGTTTTGCGGCCTTTGAGGGCAAGAGCGACATAAGGACATGGATCTATCGCGTGAGCCTTAACACGTGTATTTCGGCTGACCGCAAGAAGAAAAGGCACAAGACCGTGCTGCTGTCGATGAGCATCAACCTGTTTGAAGACAACGATGCCGACACGCGCCAGGTGCAGTTGCTGTATAAAAGAATCAACCGCCTCGGACCTTTCGACAAGGCTCTGGTGCTGCTTTGGCTCGAAAACCTGAGCTACGACGAGATTGGGGCGGTGATGGGTATATCGGCAAAGAATGTTTCGGTTAAGCTGGTAAGGATAAGAGAGTTGCTCAAAAAAATGTCAAACGATTAAAGAAAGGGTTCTGTTATGGAGAATATTATAGACAACAACGGACTTGAGGAAATGAAGGCGCAGATGGCCATCCTGAAAAACAAGATAGAAGGGCAGACCATGCTGAACGAGCGCCTGATGAGACGGGCCATGAACGACCGCATGTCGCTGGTAAGGCGTATGGTGGTTTTGGATGTGGTTATGGTGATAGTGTGTATTGCAGCTATGTATGCTTTCATGGAACTGTTTGGCTTGTCGTTGCTGTTCTTTGTAGTGAGCGTTGTGCTGTTTAGCTGGTGCTTGGTGTCCTCTGCCTATATTAACAGAATAAAGGAGAGCGAACTGCTTGAGGGCGACTTGCTGAAAACATGCGAAAAGCTGGTAAGGATGAAGCGTCAGCGTGTGCGTCTGATGATGATTAACCTTCCGCTTGGTTTGGCATGGGCTGCATGGTACGGCTATGAGATGATTAGTTTTGAGACAGCAAGGGGCGGCAGTCCGCGGAGTATGATTGTAGGTCTGTGTGTAGGTCTTGTCGTAGGAATAATCCTCGGACTGATGATGCTCCGCAAGATGCAGCGGGCTAACGACATCGTGATACAGCAGATTGAGGAGATGAGAAAGGTATAGAAAAGCATTTTTTGTGTAGTTGGAAATATATTAAATCCGGTGAAAGGCATTAATGATGTTTGCCTTTCACCGGATTTCGTTATGTAGCAAAATGCTTTATTTTGATTATCTTGTCAGAACTTAACCACGCGGCTGCCGTCTTCCTGCTCCTCGATAGTTACCTTTGTGGCGTTTTCGGGCAGCAGGTCCTCTATCAGTTCGGGCCATTCTATGAAGCAGATGCTGTTGCTGTAGAAATATTCCTCATAGCCCATGTCGTAAACTTCCTCAATTTTCTTGATGCGGTAGAAGTCGAAGTGATAAATTGTGTCGCCGGTTGTTTCAGACGTATATTCGTTTACGATGGCGAATGTAGGCGAGGTTATCACGTCTTCTACTCCGAGACACTCGCATATTGCCTTGATGAATGTTGTCTTGCCGGCTCCCATCTTGCCGTAGAAAGCAAACACGTGGCTGTTGCCCATGTTCTCTACAAACTGCTTTGCCGCATGCTTGATGTTTTCAATGTTTTCAATTCTTATCTCCATATTATTGGTATTTTTACATTTCGTTTTCAATTCTTTTTACCTTATTGACTGTAAGTTGATAAGCCTTCGGCGGGCATCAGCGCTTGCGCGGCTTCAGGGTTATCAGCGGCACAATCATCTCCTCCATAGATATTCCGCCGTGCTGGAATGTGTCCTTATAGTAAGACACGTAGTAATTGTAGTTGTTCGGATAGGCGAAGAACGAGTTGCCTGTGGCAAACACATACGACGTGCTTAGGTTGGGGGCGGGCAGCTGTGCCTTGTTCGGCTCCTTTATTACGAACAATTCCTTGGCGTTGTAGTTGAGGTTTTTGCCTAACTTGTATCTCAGGTTGGTGTTGGTGTTGCGGTCGCCGATAATCTTAACAGGCTTTGACGCCCTTATGCTGCCGTGGTCGGTGGTTATCACAGTGGTGTAGTTGCTCTGCGACAGCAGTTTGAAGAGGTCTGACAGCACAGAATGACGAAACCAGCTGAGCGTTATGCTGCGGTAGGCCGACTCGTTGTTGGCAAGCTCTCGCACCATCTTCGACTCTGTGCGGGCATGGCTCAGCATGTCGATGAAGTTGATTACTACAACGTTTAGGTCGTTGGCATCAAGCTGATTGAACTTTTGAAGAAATCTGTCTGCGCCGGCCGAGTCGTTGACCTTGTGATAAGAGAAGGTGTCGTGGCGGCGGAACCGTTCAAGCTGAGTCTTTATCAGCGGCTCTTCGTTGAGGTTTTTGCCCTCTTCCTCGTCTTCGTCAACCCACAGTTCGGGGAACATCTGCGCTATCTGCACAGGCATAAGACCGCTGAATATGGCGTTGCGCGCATATTGTGTGGCTGTGGGCAGAATGCTTATGTAGGTCTGTTCGTCGATGTCGAACATATCGCCTATTTCCTGCGACAGCACGCGCCACTGGTCAAAGCGGAAGTTGTCGATGACAATGAGGAACACTTTCTCACCGTTGTCGAGCAGCGGGAATATCTTTCTTTTGAATATGTCGTTGCTCATCAGCGGACGGTCGGCATTGTCGGCATGTGAGTTTTTTTGCGCATTCTTCATCTGACTGAGCCGCAGCATGCCGCGTCCTGCGGCCGATGCTCCGTTGGATGATGGCGCAACCCAGTCCATATAGTTTGCCTTTATATATTTTGCAAAGCCGTTGTTGGCTTCTTCCTTCTGCATATTGAGCATCTCTGTCATGCTGCTGTCAGTGCTGCTAAGCTCCAGTTCCCAGTGTACAAGCCGCTTGTAAACGTTCGTCCAGTCGCTGTATGTCTTGCAGTCGCTTATCTGCAGGGCAATGTCCTGAAAGCTTTGCTGATATCCGCTCTGTGTTATTTCGGTAACAATCTCTTTGCGGTGGATATTCTTTTTTAGCGTAAGCAGTATCTGACTCGGGTTTACCGGCTTGATAAGATAGTCGGCAATCTTTGAGCCTATGGCCTGATCCATGATGTTTTCCTCCTCGCTCTTGGTTACCATAACCACCGGAGTGGCTGGAGATATTTCCTTAATGGTCTGCAGAGTCTCGAGTCCGCTCAGTCCGGGCATCATCTCGTCGAGCAGAATAAGGTCGAAAGTCTTTTGCCGGCACTGGTCTATAGCGTCAGTGCCGTTGCTTACAGTAACCACTTCGTATCCTTTCTTCTCAAGAAAAATGATATGCGCGCGGAGCAGTTCTATCTCGTCGTCAACCCAAAGTAATAATCCGTTACTCATGTTACTCCTTTCTCTTTTGTTGTGCCGCCTGTGCCTCTCGGCTTGTCACAGCCCTCAGCCGTGGGCTGTTGGCGTGGACGTTTGGCGGCTGTGCAGACATAAATCAGAATCCGTCGAGGTCGTAATATTCGTCCTCAAGGTCGTATCCGTTCTGCTTGTTGTTGTCAACGTTGCCGTTGTTATTGTTGTTGCTGCCGTTTGCGTTGCCGTTACCTGTGTTGAAGTCGTCGCCAAATTCAAATATCAGTCCGTCATCATTGTTGGCGGCCGGCTCCTCTTTCTTGGGTTCGGTCTGTACGGGCTGCCTTGTAGGCTGTGTCTGTTCAGGCTGTCTTTGCGGTTCGGCAGTATTTATGGTGATGCCTGTATCGTTGTTGCCCTGCGGCGTCGGGTTCTCCCTGTTGTTGCCGTTGGCATTAGTGTCGTAGACATCAGTGTTTATTTCAAATCCCTGCGAGTCTTGCGTTGCAGGCTGTTTAGTCTGCTGCTCAGGCTCAATCACAAAACTGTTGCCGTCGTTCTGAGTGGCATTCTGCTGTGCGTTATTGTTTCCTGCGGCATTGCCCTGCTGCGTGTCGGGTATCACTATGCCGCCGTCGTCAGCGTTGCCTGCCGGCTTTTCTTCCTCAGCGGGTATCGTTATCGTGTTGTCGTTCTGAGTGCCTGTAGCTGGCGCGTTCTCAGGTTCAACAGGTATAGATATTCCGTTGTCGGTTCCTCCTGCGGCGGGCTGTGTGTCGTTGATGAAGAGTCCTTCTTCAATAACACCGCCGTTATATAGTCCGTCGGCATTGCCGCCCTCGCTTTCCGGCTGTTTCTCAAATTCTATTGTAGCCGGCTCGGTGAGCAGTCTTACGGTGCTTATGCGCAGCGGAACGAAGTGCTGTTCGTAGAACTTGTCGTAATCGTTATAGCTGTATTGCGTTCCGAGCAGCTCAATGTTGCTGTCGCTTATGATTATGGCGCGTCCCTTGCTTGCTATGCTCATCACCTTCTGGTTCTTGTAGAGCTGGCGAGCATACTGCAGAGCCTCGTCGTAGTTTCTGAATCCGCTAACCTTCATGCGGTGCAGGCCGTTAAGTTCGTCAATCACTATGTCGAAGTTGCGCACAAGGAAGTTAGAGAAGTTGAAGCGCGCAAGCTCGAAGAGCAGCTGGTTCTCGTTGAGCGAATCGGGCGAATAGACAATCATGAACGTGAAGTCGGTGTTGCGCTCGGCCACAAACTTGCGTGCGGCTATCGAGTCGCTGTCGCTAAGCACCACAGAACGGTGTGCCCACACGTCGCCTATGTCGAATCTTCCTCCGCGCAGCTGTCGTCCTGCCTTCACGCCGTTGATAATCATTCCGGCCATCGGACTGACTCCGCTCTGCGGATATTTGCTTACAACCTCCTCCATGTCGGCAAGACAGCCGTTGCTGTCGCCGCTGTTTAGCTTGCTCAGTCCGCCTATGAAGATGAACTTGTCGCGGTTGGCACCGAGCGGGAAACGCTGTGCCGAGAGCGCGGTGTTGGTGCTCACTTCGTTGTATCTGCCTGCCTTGAAGGCATTGTATGTGGCAGCATAGAGCGAGTCTTCTATATGTTCGCCGAACTTGGCGTTCTCTTCAAAGTACGGGTCGGAGAGCAGAACAGTCCACTGGCTTTTGGGATAATTCTGTTTAAGCTTGTCGAGAAATACGTTAGCCTGTGCCTTGTCTTGCCGTCGCGAGTATAGCAGATACAGATGATAGTAGGCCTCGTCCATATTCTCAAACTCAGGATAATTGTCAGTCAGCCGTCGCAGATTCTTTTCGCTCAGCGGCAGGTTGTCGAGCTTGTCCTTGAATATTATGCCCGAATGGAACAGTCCGTCCTCAATAATCTTGTTGCTTTCGGCCACTTGTTCTTCCGTGAACGGTATCTGTTTGAGATAATATTCACGTTTGTGCGGATTGTTCTGCGCGCTGTCCATCACGTTTTCGAGCGAGTCGGCGGCAGCTTCGGCAGCCGCAATAGAGTCTCTCATCTCGTCGGTCATCTCGGCAGGATTGTTGTCTAACGACACAACTGTCTTGTTGACGCGTTGCCAGTCGTCCACATTTTCACGCCTTCCCCACATCTTCTGGAACGTAGCCTTACCCTGGCTCACCGCCGTAGGATTGTAGAAATACCATTTGCCCGACTTGTCGGTGGTGTTGTTCATCATGTTGTTGGCGTTGCTCATGTTGTTCATGCCGCCTTGCTGGGCCATCTGCTGCTGTGCGTTGAGCTCTGCCTGTGCGTCGCGCTCCTCTTTCTCTTTCTTCTTCAGAGCCTCAATCACACGGTCTATTGCCTTGTTTCTTTCTTCCTCAGGCATCTTGGCGAGAGTCTGCAGCGAGTCTTGCAGATGTATTGCGTCGGTATACGGCACAAGTTCATCAAGCACCTTAGAGCGTTCCGACAGTCTTTCATAGTCGTCGCGCTCCTTGTCGAGCAGTCCTATTGCCTCGCCGTAGCATCTGCCCGCGTTGCTGTAGTCTTCCTTGTCCCAATATATGTTGCCGAGCGTAAGCAGCAGCACACCCTTCTCTATGCCGTTGCGCGTCGATTTGGTATTACCCTTCTCGTATGCCGCAATGGCGTTGGCGGTGTCTTTCTGCAGCATGTATATGTTTCCGATGGCATAATAAACCTGGTCGAGATAATCCTTGTTGTTGTCCGACGCCGCCATACGCTTCAGTCGGCGTATCATCTTCTTCGACTGCGTGCCTGCCATAACCTCGCTCATTGCGATGCGTGCGTTAAACTCAAGTTCGTATGGTGGGTTGAGCCTTATCACGCGCTTAAATGCCTTGTATGCCTTTTCCTTATGTCCGAGAGCAGCTTCGAGCTGTCCCATAAGATACCATTCGCGTGCGCGCTGCTTGCGCCTCATTTCGTGCTTTATGACTTTACGCAGATACGGAATGGCCTCGGCATAGCGCTTGGTGTGGATATAATAGTCGGCGTAGGTGTAGTCCCATTCCTTCACGGCGCGCCAGTGGAGCGAGTCGCGTTTGATTTTCGTTATCACGTCTTCGGCGTCATAAATCCAGCCTTCCTCGATGTAACATTTTGCGAGCCATGCCCTTGCACGGCCGTATATGGCAGGTTGAGTGGAGTAGAGGCGGCTCATGTAGGCAAATGTGGAGGCGGCTTCGTCGAACGAGCCTTTCATAAACTGGGAACGTCCCATCAGCATCCATGCCTTCCACAAGAAGGGATTATACTCCTTGCGGTTAAGCCACTCTATGTCTTTCTCTGTTTTTTTACGGCTTTTTGTCCATTGCGGCCTCTTCTTTATGCTGTGCAGTTTTATTGCCTTTTGGCTCTTTTCTATGGCACGGTCGAAGTTGCTTTTGCCCAGTTCGCGGCTGTCCTTGTTGCCGACGGTGTAGAGCGGTATCATCTCCGTGAAGTTGTCCTTGTTGCCGGTCTCCTTTTCGAGCGATCCGTCGATATATGCCAGCGTGCCGTTGTAGTAAGTGTTGTAGCGCGCGTTGAACGAATGCCACCAGCGGCTCTGCGCAGTGTTCTTCTCCGTAGAGCAGCCGGCCGTGATGAGCAGTGCTATCAAGGCGGCAATGGGGATTATATGTCTTGTCTTAATTGTCTTCATAACGTGGCGGCACAAGTGAGCATGCCATGTTTATATAACTTAACGGGAGCGATTTTATTGTCTGCCGTGGCAAAAGAGTCAGCCTTCCATCAGCATTATTGCCTCGTCTTTTATCTGGTCAGGCATGTTGATGCCTCTCAGGGTGAGGCTTGCCGTCCATTCTTTCACCTCTTCTGGGCGCATGGTGTAGAGCACTTCGGCAAACTGAGCCGCCTCTTCGTCTGTGTAAGAGTCGGATTTGCGGCCTTTGTATGCGTCGAGTTCCTCGTCGTCAAAATATTCTATTTCCTTAACGGCCTGTTCCATCACGCAGTCGTGCATGCAAGATGCGCCTGCCTGTGCGCACGCTGATTCGTTTGCGCACGATGTGCCGCCTTCAGTCTGTTCGGCTTTTGGCAGACGATGGCGAACGGCCTTAAGCAGAATGTAAAGCAGCGCCATGGCTGCGAGACAGATAACAAGCAGTCCCATATCAGGCTCCGGCCTCCTCTCCGATGGTGAATCCGGCCTTCTTGAGGTCAGTCCAGAAATGTGGATACGACTTACTTACCACCTGTGGATTGTCTATCTTCAGTCCCGGCACTTTTATTGCAGCAGGAGCGAAGGCCATAGCCATGCGGTGGTCTTCGTATGTGCTTATTGCAGCGTCTGCTTCTGGTTCGCATCGTGTTCCGTCCCAGCACAGTTCGCCGGGATGAGGCTCACTGATAACGTATCCGAGCTTTCTCATTTCGGTTTTCAGTGCGTCAATGCGGTCGGTCTCCTTTATTCGGAGCGACGAAAGTCCCGTGAAGCAGAACGGTCTGTTCATCATGCAGCAGCATACAACGAAGGTCTGAGCCATGTCGGGCTGATTGATGAAGTCGTAGTCGAGTCTGTCTGAAATCAGACTTATGCGTTTCAGCGTCACCGTGGTTGGCACTCCTTGTTCGCGTGTCTGAAAGAATGTCTTTACGCCGAGCATGCTGAAGAGATATTTCACGGCAGAGTCGCCCTGTCGTGAGCCGTCGGTCAGTCCGGTGAGCTTAACTTCTGATTCTTCTTTACCGTTGATGGCTATTATCTCATACCAGTAAGACGCTGCGCTCCAGTCGTTCTCTATGAAATAGTGGCGCGGTGTGTATGGCTTCGGCTTGACCTTTATAGTGTCGCTGCCAATCCATTCTGCCTCGGCGCCAAAGTCTATCATGGTGCAGAGAGTTAGGTCGATGTACGGGCGTGAGATTATTTCGCCGGTCAGTTTAAGTTCAAGTCCTTTCTTCATCACCGGCGCAATCATCAGTAGTGCCGATATATATTGTGAGCTGACGTTTCCCGGAATCTCTATGCTTCCGCCTTCAAGTTTTTTGCCTTTTATGAGCAGTGGAGGATAGCCTTCGTTGCCCTCATAGCTTATGTCGGCGCCGAGATAACGCAGAGCCTCTACAAGCAGTTTAATAGGGCGTTGCTTCATGCGGTCGGTACCAGTCAGTATGTGTGTGCCCGGTGTCACGGCAAGATATGCCGTCATAAAGCGCATGGCAGTTCCTGCCGCCTTTATGTCAATTACTTCGGGCATGTCGCGCAGTGCGCTTAATATCACTTCTGTGTCGTCGCAGTCCGACAGGTTGTCGGGCATTATGTCGCTTCCTGCCAGTGCGTTTATTATGAGCGCGCGGTTGCTTATGCTTTTCGACGCAGGCAGATTTATTGTGGCTTTTATTGTTTTTGGTGCGTTAAGAATATATTGCATTGTCAGAAAAATCTGTAAGTTGTTGTTTCTTTCGGCATCATGGTCGTGTTTTGTATGGCCATGTCTGCCTATGCGCCCGTGCAGGCGTGTTATTATTAATGCAAAGGTAATGTATGTTGCACACAATACAAAATAAAAAGAAATAAAAAATCTTATTTTGTATGCGGGCTTTAGTCCGGGTTTATCATTGCTTTTTATGAGATGTTTTTATTGTAAATTTGTGTTAATGTGATGCTCTATTTGTTAATTCTTTTTGTCGAATAATGCCGATTTTTCATTCTTGACGGCCATTTGGCAAAATATTATGCTAAAATTGACGGTTTTGCGCAATATGTTGATTAATAGAGAATTATGTCTTTTGTTATGTGATCTGCCGTTCTAAAAGTTGTGTTTTATGTCCTTTTGCGTTGCGAAAGGCCACGTTTTGCAGGCTAAAAGGCCGTGTTTTAGATGTTATTCAGCCGTGTTTCGCATCGTTGATAACCGTGTTTTGGCATGAAAACAATTGAAAAACTGTGGATAACTGCCATTAAACGGCATCATTTTGCGCTGTTAGTAGGTGTTTTGAATGATTGTCGGTGTATAGTTTTTTGTGGAATAATGATTTTTGTTGTGTTAATGCAAAGGCCTCAATGGTTAAACTTTGTTTATAACTGATGCACTGTTTTATGATTATTGCGGATAGAATGATGCAGCTGATATTATTGGTTTTGCGTTGTAAAAATGTGCATATCTTCTTTTTTAGTCATACATAATGGTTGGTTTTGAGCATTGTTTTTAATCAATGTTTATGTGTCCTTATTGAGCATGAAAAGGCTTTAAAAGGATTGTATTTAATAAATATTTAGGCTGAAAGTGCAAAAAAACGCGTAAAAGTTTGCAGATGTCATAATAAGTGTGTACTTTTGCACCCGCAAATAAGGACGGGATGTAGCGCAGTTGGTTAGCGCACGCGTCTGGGGGGCGTGAGGTCGCTGGTTCGAGTCCAGTCATCCCGACCAAGAAATTGGGCTAATGTGTTGATTATTCAGCATGTTAGCCCAGTTTCTTTTTATGCTATTTGTTATATTAATGCAATTGACATTTACGGACCGTTGCATTATATTGAAGTTATAAACATAAAAAAGAGCGACAAGCTGCATAAGCTGTCGCTCTTTTTATGTCTGTATATCATGGTGAGTTATTTCACCGAATTGATCCACGTAGCAATGTCGTTGAGCACTTCGGGCGATATGGTTTCCTCGATATTTGCGTATTCGTTCACAGTGCCCATTGTGCAGTGCTGAAACAGGTGATTAAGTCCGCTGTATGTTTTAATCATGTTCTTCTTGTTCTTAGGCAGCAGTTTCTCTATGCTTCCGATGTTGGTTGAGGCTATAACCTGTGTGTCGCTGCTGCCGTTTATGGACATAACGGGGCATTTTGTCTTGGATATAGACGGTCGAGGGTCGAAGGCAATGAAATAGTTTAGCCACGGATTATTCATTTCTATAATCTTTGCCATGTTGTCAGTGGCAGCTTCGGGCAGGTTGGCTCCTGCCTTCGCAGCAATCTCTTTCACCGCAGCCTTGGCGTCATCGGTTGTCTTTTTGTCTATAATGAAGTCGTAAACACCACGCAGCACCTTTGCATATCCGGCGCACATATTGTCGGTATAACCGCTCATCTTGAGGAGTATGAGGTTCTGTTCCATCAGAATGCTGTCGCCCCTGACGCCTGTTCCTGCCATGCTTACAATGAAATCGGCTTTGCCCGTTGCTGCAATCATGAATGCTATGCACCCTCCTTCGCTGTGGCCGAGCACTCCGATTTTGCCGAAACCCTTTGTTCCGCGCACATATTCAACGGCGGCAAGCGCGTCTTTCATAAAGTTTTCGGTGGTGGCATTGGCTACGTCGCCCTTCGACTTGCCCATGCCGCGGTCGTCATATCTCAGCGATGCAATGCCGTTGCGCGCCAGAAAGTCGGCTATTACGAGAAATGGCTTGTGCTCAAAAATCTCCTCGTTGCGGTCTTGCTGTCCGCTTCCGGTAACCATCACCACCACAGGCACCGTGCTCTTCTTCATCTTTTCATATCCCGTGGGATAGGTCAGCGTGCCGCTCAGGGTGGCGTTGTCTTCAGCATTGGTGAATGTCACCTCCTCTGTCTTATACGGATAAGGCTCCTTAGGCGTCTGCGGCCTGTTTCGTTCAACCTTTCCGGGCTTCATTTCCAATGGGAACGACATACCGCTCTGGCTGAATGTGCCTTTCAGCATGCCGTCTTTCATCTCGCCTTCAAAGGCAGCCATTATGGCCGGTATGCTTATTTTCACCTTTGTTTCGTCGGTTATGGTTATTTCGGCAGGTATGCCTTTCACGTTCTGGTCAGGACTGTCCATTGTGCAAGCAGTCTTGTTGTCTTTGTCTTTGGCTATGTTGAACACAATGTTCAGCGAGGCTTGTCCAACGTTAAGCTTGCCTGTCCAGCTGCCGTCAAGATTCTGTGCCGATGCAGTCAGCGTTGTGATGAGCGCGACTAATAGGGTTAGTAATGTTTTCATAATTTCTGTTGTTTGTTGATAAATGTTTTTCAGTATAAATATTTTATATTTCTGCTCCGTTGAATATCTTTCTGTGATGTCGTGCTTTCGGATACAAATGCTCTACAAAGTTAATAAAATTTCGTCTATGCACAAAGCCGGGCTGCGTAAAATATGTAGCGGCATAAAAAATAAATCCACGGCATTGAGATAAATGCCGTGGATTTGTTAAATAGAAATTGAACCAAGTATTATGTTGTTTTGTTTTTATCTGCCGACAACAACTTCAATGAGCGCCTTTCTCATTTGCTCCTCGTTGTTGGTGTCGCTGCAAATAGTATAAGTAAGCTTGTCGTCAATATAAACTCCCAGCACGTAGAAGTCGATTACGTGAAGTTCTGCCACACTTGTGTGCTGATAGGCTCCAAGTGATGGAGAATAAAGCTTAAAAGTAACTTTATGTGTTTCTCCGTTATACTGGAGTGCCGGATATGTAATGTCGTATGGATAGGCAAGATAATATGCTATGCTAGAGCTTATAATGTTGTAAATGTTGAATTTAGCCTTCAGAGTCTGTGAGTAGGCACCCTCAAGTGCTTTTTTCAGTGCATCGTTGTCCTTTATTTCTTTTGCAAGAATTCTTCCGGGAATTCCGTTTACTACCAAGGTAGAGTCGCCTTTATAGAATCCTGCTGTTATGCCTGTTATAGAGTCAAGCTTATTTTTGTTGTTCTTGTCTGTTATGGTGTCATTAATAAAGTAAGCCCTGTTTTTGGTCTGCCATGTTGTGCCGCCATAATAATTTCCACTCATCTGTGAGAGCCATGCTTTATAGGTTTCAGGGTCAATGCCTGTGTCTTCGTCAGATCCAAGGCATGAGGTTAGTGAAACTGCCATTGTGCAGCAAATCAAAATAGCGAACAGTCTTGATAAATTTTTCATTTCAATTAATTTTTGTTTTTTAATATTTATGATTTTTCTATATCAGTAAATATGCCTGCGATACAAATATTGCATCGCTTGCTGTTAAAAAAGTTTAATAGATTACTGTCTGCGCTTGTTTTTGCGCTGTTTATATATGTTTTACTTCACTGTGAAGCAAGTTCATAAACTCTTCCCTTGTCTTGGCCTGGTTGAATGCTCCGGAGAAGTCGCTTGTCGTAGTTATTGAATTTTGCTTTTCAACACCTCTCATCTGCATGCACATGTGCTTGGCTTCTACCACAACCATGACGCCGAGCGGTTTCAGCGTTTCCTGTATGCAGTCTTTTATTTGCAGTGTCATTCTTTCCTGCACCTGCAGTCGGTGGCTGAATATGTCGACAACGCGTGCAATTTTGCTCAGACCGGTGATGTATCCGTTAGGTATGTATGCCACGTGCACTTTGCCGTAGAAAGGCAGCATATGATGTTCGCAAAGTGAAAAAAAGTCGATGTCCTTGACTATTACCATCTGATTGTATTTCTCTTCAAAGAGTGCGTCGAGCAGCACTTTGTGCGCGTCTTGGGTATATCCGCGTGTAAGAATCTGCATGGCTTTTGCCACGCGCATTGGTGTTTTCAGCAGGCCTTCGCGCGAAGGGTCTTCGCCAAGAAGCTCTAAAATACTTTTGTAGTGTGATGCCAGGTCGTCGAGGCCTTCACGGAATTCAGTTTCAGGATTCATTATCTTAATATGGTTTTTTATAATAAATGATTTTGCGGCATGCCTTGTGTTCATGCCGCTCTGCTTTTCTTGTCTTGCGGTCGTGCCGTCGTGGCGGCATTGCCGGGTGCGAAATTTAATATCCTACGGTGATTTTTCCTTTTACAATGCAGGCTTGCTTGTAGCCCATGCTCTTTATTTCCTTGAGCACGTTGCTGGCTTCCTGAAAGGTTCTGAAGTTGCCTACGCGGCAAATCCAGCGTGGGGAATAGAAGTGAACGTAAACCGGAAGGTCGGGAAATCTCATTTTTATGGCGTTGCCGATGTTCTCGGCTCTTTGGCGGTCAACTCTTGAGTTGCCTCCCGCATAAGCCTGAACGCGGTAGCCTGTTATTCTTCTGCTGTTGCGCATCACCTTTTTTGCCGTATTTACTGCTGGTGCCTCATACGATGAGCCGGTGTTGCCTGCTGCAGAATGCTGTTCCTTCAATGGTTCTTCGGCTGTGTCTTTCTTTTCTTGAGCCTGATGCTGTGTGTGCCGGCGCTCTGTAGCGTTGTTGCCGTGGCTTGTGCTTTCGCTGTGTTGCGAGGCTGTGGCGTTGCTGTTGTGGCTTGTGCTCTGGCTGTGTTGCGTTACGGGTGTCGACTTTACCAGCTTGGCGTTGTTTACCAATTCGTCGATTTCTTTGCTCTGACTTACAGTTACGGTTCCCTGTCCCGACTTGTCTGTCCTCAGGTCGTTGAGAAATGATTGTGCTTGGCTGTTCAAGCTGAATCCCAGTGTCAGTAATAATATTACGGCGAATTGTTTCATCTTTTTCGGTTATTGAGTTTTATAAGGTTAAATAAGTAAACGGGATTTGGCGGCGGCTCTGTCTTTAGGCTTTGCCGTCTGCCATCCCGTTTAATGTGTTATATTATTTCCATGCGTCGATGATACCCATGAAGTCAGCAGCTTTCAGTGACGCGCCGCCGATGAGTCCGCCGTCGATGTCAGGTTTAGCAAACAGCTCAGGAGCGTTGCTTGCCTTGCAGCTTCCGCCGTAGAGGATAGATGTGTCCTCAGCAACTTCTTTTCCGTATTTCTCAGCTACTATGCTGCGGATGTAAGCGTGAATCTCTTCAGCCTGCTCTGCTGTGGCAGTCTTGCCTGTACCGATAGCCCAGATCGGCTCGTATGCAATAACGATGTTCTTAAACTCTTCAGCTGTGAGGTTGAATACGCTGCCCTCAAGCTCAGCCTTAACAACGTCGTTCTGCTTGCCTGCTTCTCTCTCCTCAAGGCTCTCGCCGATGCAGAAGATAACTTTCAGACCGTTCTTCAGTGCGAGCTGTACTTTCTCTTTCAGTATCTCAGGAGTCTCTCCGTAGTATCCGCGGCGCTCTGAGTGGCCGAGAATAACATACTGAGCACCTGTGCTCTTTACCATCTCTGCAGAAACTTCGCCTGTGAAAGCACCTTTCTCTTTGTCTGCGCAGTTTTCAGCGCCGAGAGCTATCACGTCCTGATTGAGGAACTGTGCTATGCTTGCCAGGTGGATGAACGGTGTGCAGATGATTACGCCGCAGTTAGGCTTGTTGTTGTTAAGAGTCTCGTTAAGTTCTTTTGCCAGGGCGATACCGTCCTGCAGGTTCATGTTCATTTTCCAGTTACCTGCTACAATTTTCTTTCTCATATTATTCTTTCTTTTAAAAAGTTGATATATTTTGTTTGAGTGTTCTTTCTCTTTTATCCATTTCGTAAACTTCCATGTGCGGTCGGCAAAGGTGAGCAACAGCAGCGGAAGTATGTACCACAGCACTATTTTTGAAATCTTGCCCGTAACAGAGTTCTGCGGCATCTGGCCGTATTCGGTGCGTTCGAGTTTAGGCGACTGGTCGTTTAGCTGCGGCAGGTCGTTGTGGCTCCATTTGCCTATCACCACTCCGTCTTTCAGAAGCAGCAGTCCGGGGTTGCTTCTTATTATTGTCTTCAGCGTGGTTTCGTCGGTCAGATAAAACTGATATTCGGCTCCCGTTATGTCGCGCCAGTGCTGAATGCCCTCGTCGGTGCTTGCCGTAAGCGCGTAGAACGGATAGTTGTTGTTCTGGCAATATTCGTATATCTGGTCAATTTCGCCAAAGTTGGTGTCGTCGGCCTTCTCAAGATGCGGCGATATGAGCAGGAACGAGTAGCCGCGGCGGCTCAGCACGCTGTCGGTTATGTCTTCGCTTCCGTCGGTGGTCTGTATCGAGAAGTCGTGGATAGGGGGCACATATCCCTCTGAAATCTGCACCGTCTTGCTGTCGATGAACGTCCATGTTGAGTCGGGATAGTTGTCGAGCGTAAACTCTTTGCGCTGTCCGTTCTTCTCAAGAATAAACGTAGTCTCAAACTCCGGTCCCTTTGCTCCTTCGGGCATCTCCATTCCCTTCTTGATGTCGGCGCCTATGTGATAGGGGCGGAAGTCGAATGTAGGCAGAGTGTAAAGGCTCATGCTGCTCGAAAAGAGGATAAAGATAATGGTATAGGTTATCACTATCCACTGGTTGGTGCGGCTGATAAAGCGGGGCATCATCAGCGGTTTCACGCACAGCACTATGGCTGCCGCCAGCAGCACTATGTTTTTATAGAACGTCTCCCAGTTGGTCAGTATGACGGCGTCGCCGAAACATCCGCAGTCTTTTATCGGATTGGCAACGGCGAGCCACAGCGTGAGCGGCGTCATTATGGCCATGAACAGCAGAACAAGTCGCGAAACGAGGCGGCGGTGTGTGGCAAAAAGGATGAACACGCCCAGGCAGAACTCCAGTCCGCCGAGCAGCACCGATGCGCCAAGTGTTACATAGTCGGGCACATACTGGCCCAGCTGCACCACGTTGAGATAGTCTTGCAGCTTGTATTGTGTGCCTAATGGGTCTATAGCCTTGACATATCCCGAAAAGATAAACGTCAGCGATATTACAAGGCGGCAGACGTTGACCAATATTCCCGTTATGGCTTTTCTTGCGTGCATCGTCAATGTTTAAGAAAGTTTTATCAGCCCGAACACGGCATAATTGATTATGTCCATGTAGTTGGCGTCTATTCCTTCAGACACCAGGGTGGCCCCGTGGATGTCTTCTATTTCCTTTACGCGTTGTATCTTTGTAAGTATAAAGTCGGTATAGCTGCTCACTCTCATCGAGCGCCATGCCTCGTCGTAGTCGTGATTTTTTCTTATCATCAGCTTCAGCGCCTCGTCGGCCTTCTTGTCATATATGGCCAGCGCCTCGTCGGCCGATATGTCCGGCTCGTCGGCAAATCCCATCTCGAGCTGTATCAGGCCCACGATGCCATAGTTGACGAGCGCCATAAATTCGGGGCGTATGCCTTCGCCCACGAGCGACTCTTTCTTTATCTCCAGGCTGCGTATGCGCTTTGCCTTGATAAACAGCTGATCGGTGAGCGACGATGGGCGCAGTATGCGCCACGACGGACCGTAGTCGTGAAGTTTCTTGGCAAACAGCGCGCGGCATTCAGCCATGGCGCTCTTGAATTGTTCTTCTGTTTTCTGATTGTCTTTTGACATATATTCTGAATATTCGGGTGCAAAGTTACTAATTTTACACGATATACGGCCAATATAAAATATTAATTAATAAAAAAGGCATGCCTTGGGCATTATTCTTTCATCCTTTTGTTTATATATTTTATCTTGGCACATTCCACGTCGAACACCGTTTTCAGCGAGTCGCGCTTAACTCTTGTCAGCGTCAGCTGTTTCAGCTGTTCTGCCGTGGCTATGCCCTTGCTCTTCAGGTCTTCCACGGTTTTCTTCATCTGCTCATACTCGCCTTCAATCTTCTGCAGGGCCTTGTCGGCGCTCTCAACGTTCAGCTGTGCGCGCTTCAGCTCTATCTCCTGATACAGGCGCAGTGCGGCTTTGCGCTCGTCTATCGCCTCGGGGCATTTCTTTCGCAGCGAGTCTATCGTGGCGAGAGCCTCTTTATATTGTCCTTTGCCGAATTGTTCGCGTGCGTTGTCGAGCAGTCCTTCGGCCTCTTTCTTCATATTGTTGCCTGTGCATCCTGCCATTGCCGCCATCATGGCTATGGCGGCGCAGAGCGTTGTTATCTTGTTTGTTTTCATTTTCTGTTTTGCATTATCAGGTGCAAATATAGTGCAAGTCGGGCGAAATGCAAAATAAATGCCCGTTAAACGGCTTATTATTTGATGTTTACGCGCTTTATCCCCAGTTTTGTGTTGTATAATATATTTATTTTCTTATGCCTGTTGCCTGCCGGACGTCTTGTGATGTCTGTGTATTGCTTTTTATAGTAGGAGATAAAAGTAAAAAAGTTTTTTTAAAAACTCGTCACTCGTCACAATGCCGTTTAATCAGCTGACTTACAGACGGTTAAAGTGTGACGAGTTGATTTCTTAACTCGTCACAGGGGGTGGGGAGGAGATTTTTTTAGGAGTTAGAGTAGTTAAAGGAGTTATCGCTCACTGACGTGAGTTAGGAGTTAAAGTCATTAGCCTTGTTGGTAGTATCGGCTTTAGAAGTTGGGAAAAGAACTGATGTTATGGTATATCTACATGCCTTACATGACATTCGAAACGTAGGGACGTACCCCAGGTGCGTCCACAGCCGGATTACGTGTAAATTTTATATCCGGCAATATCATTTTGATGAATAATATGGATATATTGCTGTCCCAAGGATTTGCTGATATTTTAATATAACTGACAATATAACAGATATTTATGTCTGATTATATGTTGCGGAGGATTTTATTCGATAATGCGTGATTTGGACACACCTGGGGTGTGTCCCTACAGAGCTGTGTATGGTAAAAACGCGTGTATTTACATCAACCGACGGCAGTAATAAGATGAGCCGAAGTCAACCTAAATCAGAAAATTGCCTGTTTGAAGTCAACCGGAATCAGGAAACATCAACATTTTTTGCTGCAGATGATGAATGTGATGAGTTGAAAATTCAACTCGTCACGCTTTAACATATTGTTTGTCAATTCGTTACACCCGAATGTGACGAGTGATGAGTTTTTACGAAACTTTTTTCTCGTTTATTACAACTGACTATGATTTTACAACAGCCATATCCATTTTATAATATCAGATGGCACATATTGTATTGTAAAAGCATACCTTTTGCATTGCGAAAGGCCACCTTTTGCGTCCTGATATGCCACCTTTTACATTGCGAAAGGCCACCTTTCGTATTGCCGTATGTGGTCTTTTGCATGATGATATGCGTCTTTTTTGTTTGCCGGATGTCGTGCCGTGTATGCCCGGCAAGTTGTGTTGTTTGCTTTGGTCGGTATCTCCGGCAGTGAAGTCAGGGCGGCGTCAGTAGGTCCATTTCAGTCCGGCCATCAGGCAGCCGGGCATTCTGTTGTATCTTTCTATTGCCGAATAATATGGAGTTACAAGCGTGTTTATCCAGCTGTTGCTGTCGAGGTTCAGCACATTCTCTGCGCTCAGCTTCAGCGTAATGCGCCTGATTTTGTATTCGGCGCTGAGTCCGACGTCGTAAATGTCATATCTGTATGTGTCTGTCTTGCTGTGGCTGTAGGCCATGCTTGCCGTAAACTTCAGACGGCCTGACTTTACATACAGCTTGCCTCCGGCATCAATGCCGCTTATGTCGGTCTTTATGCTTGATGATGCAATGTCGCTGATGCGGCGCGAGTAGGCTAATGATACTTCGCCGTTGAACATAGATCGGAAGTTTGACGCCACTACGGCTTTGGCCTTCAGCGACTTCAGCGTTGAGGTGTTGTCCATGCCGTTGAGCACCGACGGCGACTCCACGTAGTTTGCCATCAGGTTAATCTTTATGCTGAGAGGTATTGCCGACAGTCTTTTCTCAAGGTTTGCCATTGCGTATATGTTGTCGGCATGACTGCCGTAGGCATACGCCACGGTGCTTGTGGTGCCCTCCTGACTCACCACGGGCGTCAGCGCATGGTCCTGCCGCTGCATGTTGGCATACACGGTGAGGTAGGTCTGTCTTGCGGTGTTGTAGTTGTTATAGTTGAGCGACAGGCTTGTGCCGGTCTGAAACGGCGTGTCTATGGCCGATGTCGCCGTCATTTCGTTGTACGAGTCGATCAGCGTCAGCGCGGACATCTTGGCGGTTTCGGTGCGGTTTTTGGTTTTCGACAGACTGAGCGACAGACTGTGGGCGTTGCTGAAGTCGTAGCTCAGACTAAGCGACGGGTACACCTTAACCCTGTTTTCGCTCTGCCTGCCGGTTATGCTGCTGCGCTCCACCGTCACCGACGCGCCGGCGTTTACCTTCAGTGCGCCCTTGGTGTTGCGTGCAAATATGTTGGCCGAATATTCGTCGGTCTGTATCTTGTCCTCGCCTCCCGCTGTCTGTTCCGATGTCAGCCTCAGTGTGTTCTGCTCATGCTGCTGCGACACCGACGCGTTGAGGCTGACACACTTTATCAGGTTGAGGCTGTAGCCCGCCTCAGAGCCTATGCTCAGCCGGTGTGTAGTGCGGTGCTGGCTTATGTAGAAGTCGTTGCCGCCGTTGTCTGCCGTGCCGTAGTCAACGGGCAGAAGCCGTCGGTTGGTTGTCAGCATGCTGCGGTCTTTGTCGTCGTTCCATGCAAAGTTGCCGTTTACAAACAGCAGTCCTTTGCCTGCCGACACGTTGAGCGAGACATTGCTCTCTATGTCGCGCCCGTTGTTTTTTGCCGTATTGTCATACTTGGTTCCGCTTGTTCCGCTGTTGGTGGCTGCTGTGCCGAGGCTGATGTCGCTCATGCCGGCCTTTATGTTCCAGCGCAGTTGCGCCTTGTCCGTGGGGCGCCAGTCGGCCGCCAGTTTCGCCGTCAGAAAGTTTCCGCGGTTGTCGGTCGTCGATGCGCTCCTCACCAGCGTGTCGGCCGACAGGTAAGTTTCGTCTCTTTCCGTCCGGCTGTGGGTGTCAGAGTGGTTGAAGAGCAGACTGCCGTTTATCTCTAACCGGTCTGACGCCTTGTATTTCGCGTTGAGCGTGGCCATGTTGTTCATGTCCTTGCACAGGTTGTCGGGCCTGTACAGCAGCGATGTCTCCGCGCCGGATATCTTTATGCTGGTCTGTCCCGATGCCGTTACGTTGCTGCCGCTCACCATGTGGCTCAGGTAGTCGTTGAGCGAGAATACGGGTGTGCCGGTGTTGTTGCCCGACAGAATGGCCGTCAGCGAGAGCCTGTTGCCTGCACCGAGCGTAAACGACTTTGCGTTGTATTTGTCCTTGTAGCCGCCGCTTGCGTCGGCATATCCCGACAGCCGGCCCAGGCCTTTGGTCTTGATGTTCAGCGCGGTGTTGTCCCTGCGCCCGTAGTTGCTGCCCGGCGTGCTGTCTTTATAGTTCTTAATTATCTCCGCTCCTGCAACAACGTCGGCGGGCATGTTCTTTATCACGAGGCCGTCAGACTCGCGCGTAAACAGGTCGCGCCCGTCTATCAGCAGCTTGTCCACGGTCTTTCCGCCGTAAGACACGTTGCCGCCTTCGCTCACGCTCACGCCCGGCAGCTTTTCAAGTATGTCGCTTACGCTGTTTTCAAAGCCGTTGCTGAAGTGGCCTGTGTCAAACTTCACGGTGTCGCCGGCCATCTTTATTCCCCTGTAAGTGCCTTTCACGACAATCTCGCTCAGCGACCTTTCGTCGTGCTCCATCACAATGTCGGTGCTTTCGGGCATGACTCTTGCCTTTACCTTGCGGTCTTTATATCCCAGACACTTTGCCTGCACCCACATGTCGCCGCCCGATTTTGGCGATATGCTGTAAGAGCCGTCCTTGCGGGTTATGGCGTAGCCCTTCATCGGCGGCGTCAGCAGACTGTCTGAATACAGCAGCACCGTGGCGCCGGCCACGGCCTCTCCCTGCAAGTCTTTGACGTGACCGCTGATTATGGTCTGGGCATGGGCCGACATGCATATATTAAATATGACAATAAGCAAAAGTTTTCTTTTCATCGCCACAAGGCTTGGTGTGATGCGCTTAAACAATAATTTATTTCATGTATGTCACCTTGTCTGCGCTGTCTAACAGCTTTTTGTAGTTGTGGTCAACCTTTTCAGAATATTCTTCTTCAGTTATGGCCGTTCCTTCCGTAGGTTCTTTCAGTTCGATGTTGTCAACTTCCGTCATGCTTTCAAGGCTGAGAGTGTATGCAGGTGTGGTTATCCTTACCACAAGTCCGGGCAGGCCGTAATATCCGAGAGGGGCGCACGCAAAAGGAATTTCGGGCGTAAACCACGCCGTGATGCGCGGGTCTTGCCTGAGCGTTGCCTTATAGCAGGTTTTTCCGAGTACGTTTTCAGTTTTTTCCTCTACGTCCCAGTCGAGTCTGTTGGCATGTCCCTTTACAATGTATAGCTTGTTGACGAATTCGCTCTGGGTAACTTTTATGCTGTCGTCAAGGTCTACGTAAATATTTTTTTTGTCAACCATAAGCGGCACTTTGTCAACACTTTCGGGCTCTTTCGTAAAAAGATATTTGTTGCCGACGGCTGTTAGCGAATATATCTTTTTGTCTTCCTGAAAATCGCGTATAACCATATTTCTGGCAATCTCATTTTCTATCTCATATACGCCCTTTTTAACTTCCATTGATGAAGAATATATACATTTTATCCCTTTGGGCTGTGAAAAAGCTGAAATAGCGGTTACTGACAATAATAGTGTTGTGAAAAATCTCATATCCGTAAAACTTTTATGTTGTTTGGTTTGCATATAAAATTTAAAACATGGCATTTTCTTTAGCCAAAAATCATTCAGCCTGTTGTTCGTTCCGTGACGTAATGAAATTGCACAAGAAAATACTTCGGGCCGTAGAAACTTGTACTTCTGCTGTGGTTCGGCAAGGCATTACGGATAGCCGGTGTTGATTGTCGGATGTGTTGTTCTCATAATATATCTTTTTTTAGTTTAAGGCAGGTGGAAACCTTAATGTTAGAGTATCAGCAAATTTATAAAAAATATTTCAATGCCGGTTGTCAGCTGTTTCTATTTAAGACGTTTTACGCTTTGTTTAATCATGTTTTGAGTTATGGCATCGTCAGGGCAAAGGATAATAAAGAGTATGAAAACGGCTGTTGTATCATTGTTTTTTTGTATTTTTGCAGCCGCTTAGAAATTTTTTGATTATGAAGTTACTGACAAATGCCGAATTGGCAAGCCTGCTTGATAAAGATATATTCCATAAGATTTCTTCTGCCGCCGATTCGCTTAACCTCGAATGTTATGTTGTCGGCGGATATGTCCGCGATCTGTTTCTTGAAAGACCGTCGAACGATATCGACGTGGTTGTGGTGGGCAGTGGCATACAGCTTGCCGACGCACTGAAAAAGGAACTTGGACGCAAGGCAAAGCTGTCGGTGTTCCGCAATTTCGGTACGGCACAGGTGAAATACCGCGACCTTGAGGTGGAGTTTGTCGGAGCAAGAAAAGAAAGCTATACGCACGACTCGCGCAAGCCGGTGGTTGAAGACGGTACGCTGGAGGACGACCAGAACAGGCGCGACTTTACGATAAACGCTCTTGCCGTGTGTCTTAACGGGCCGCGCTTCGGCGAGCTTGTAGATCCCTTCGACGGCATTGCCGACATGGAAGACGGCATAATACGCACGCCGCTCGACCCCGACATAACTTTCTCTGACGATCCGCTGCGCATGTTGCGCTGCATAAGGTTTGCCACTCAGCTTAACTTCTTTATCGAAGAGGAGACGTTCGACGCCCTTGAGCGCAACGCCGACCGCATAAAAATAATCAGCGGAGAACGCGTGGCCGAGGAGCTTAACAAGATAATGATGACCAAGACGCCGAGCAAGGGCTTCGTTGACCTGCAGCGTTGCGGTCTGCTTCAGCGCATACTGCCCGAGCTGGCTGCCATGGATATTGTGGAGACAAGACAGGGAAGGGCGCACAAAAACAACTTCTATCACACGCTTGAGGTGCTCGACAACGTGTGCAAACACTCAGACAACCTGTGGCTGAGATGGGCTGCGCTGATGCACGACATCGGCAAACCTAGAACAAAGCGATGGGACCAGAAGATTGGATGGACCTTCCATAACCATAATTATATAGGCGCAAAGATGGTGCCCGACGTGTTCAGGCGACTTAAACTGCCGCTCGACAGCAAGATGAAATATGTGCAGAAACTTGTAAACCTGCACATGCGGCCAATAGTTATTGCCGACGACGTGGTGACTGACAGTGCCGTAAGGCGACTGCTTAACGATGCCGGTGACGACATTGACGACCTTATGCTGCTGTGTGAGGCCGACATAACGAGCAAAAACGAGGTGCGTAAGCGCCGTTTTCTTGAGAATTTCCGCATAGTGCGCTCTAAGCTCCACGACCTGAAGGAAAAAGACTACAAGCGCCTGCTGCAGCCCTGCATCGACGGAACAGAGATAATGCAGATGTTCAACCTTAAGCCTTCGCGCGAGGTTGGCGAACTGAAAAAGGTGCTGAAAGACGCTGTGCTGGACAACAGAGTGCCCAACGAGCGCGAACCGCTGATGCAGTTGCTCATGGAAAAGGCCAAGGAAATGGGACTTTGTTGACGCTACTTTCTGGGTTTGTCTTGCCGTTTGCAGAATGCCGTTAATGTAAATCTTTTTTATTTCGAGCTGACGTTTGACGCTCCCAGAGTGCCAATGCCCGTTAGGTGAAGTAGTTTCGACTCAGATATCGTCAAAAAATGACATGTTTGTTAAATTCCTGATTTACATTGACTTAACGTTTTCGCGTGTCGGATAGAGTATGCGGAGTTATGTCGTATGCAGCATATTGCAGTGTAAAATACGGCCTTTTAGAGTGTAAAAAGCCATGTCTTATGTCCTGAAATCACTGTTTTGTGTCTTTAAAAACTATGGTTTTTATGTATAAAAGTCATGACAGTGCGAATAAAACTTAAAAAATAAGGTATAAAACACGCTTTTATTAACACTGTTTTACATGGCATTTTCTATTTTATTTAAAATTATTGTCCTGAATTTTTACTGGCTTATGCTTTTGACGATGACTTTATTTAAAGTGCGTCGCATACGCTGTTTCAGGTGAATTTCAGCGATAATCCCATTATCACATTAAAACATTCTTGCGTAACACATGCGCTTATAGTTAATCCCTTGTATGTAAAAGGTTTCCGCATCATTGAAATATATGATGTCTTGGTATGTGTAACTGCGGATTGCTGTAAAGAAAAAATGCGTTGACCGCGTTGCTGCAACGTTTTCAGACAGTATGTGCGGCATATGCTGTTTTGTAATGTTTTTTGCTTTAGCGGATGGTTGTATTTTACAAATATTCAAAACTTAAAGTTTTGCTTTATATGCTTGTTAATTTGTTTTTGACAGCGTTTTTTACAGTGAATTTGCGTTAAAACACGATAATTATCATTTAACATTATTCAATATTACAATAATAATGTGTACATTTGCATCTCGAAAACTAAGGGTATGAAAATAGTTTTCAAAATATGATATAAGCAAGAAAGAAATAATAGTATAATTTTTTTAGAAAATAGGTATGAAAAGAAACAAATTTTTATTGCTTGCATTTGCTGTTGCCGCAATGTTCACGTCATGCGGAGGCAAGCAGGATGGAAAAATGGGCGACAATGAGTTCGCTGTGAGGACAATAGAGACGCAAAGCGCAGATCTCCAGTCTTCTTATCCTGCATCGATCAAGGGTGTACAGGATGTGGAGATACGTCCGAAAATATCAGGATTTATAACTAAACTTTGTGTAAAGGAAGGTCAGACAGTTAAGCGCGGCCAGCTGCTGTTCGTTATAGATAACGTTACTTATGCCGCTGCTGTGCGTCAGGCCAAGGCTGCAGTCAATTCGGCTAAGGCTCAGCTCAACACTGCCCGTCTGACTTATAACAATAGCCAGAAACTTTTCAAGAACAATGTTATCGGTTCTTATGAACTGCAATCGGCCAAGAACAGCTATGAAACAGCGGTTGCTGCATTGGCTCAAGCTCAGGCCAACTATGTTTCAGCCAAGCAGAATCTTGATTTCTGCTATGTAACGAGTCCGGCCAACGGTGTAGTCGGTGACCTGCCTTATAAGGTTGGTGCCCTCGTAAGCTCTACGAATGCCGAGCCTCTGACCACCGTTTCAGACATTAATTCAATGCAGGTTTACTTCTCAATGACAGAGAAAGATCTTCTCGATATGACAAAGACTGCCGGAGGCCTACATGCTGCCATAAAGGATTATCCTCCTGTTAATCTACAGCTTGCCGACGGTACAATCTACGGACATCAGGGACGTGTGGCTGCTGTAAGCGGTGTCATCGACCAAAGCACAGGTTCTGTGTCTATACGTGCCGACTTCCCTAACCCTGAGCACCTGCTTAAGAGCGGCGGTTCCGGAAGCATTGTTGTTCCTCATGTAAGCTCTTCTGCCATAGTTGTTCCGCAGGAGGCTGTCGTACAGGTTCAGGACAGATATTTCGTATATATCGTGGGTAAGGATAATAAGGTTAAGTACAGCCCTGTTACAGTTAATCCTAACAACGACGGAAAGAACTATATCATAGAGTCGGGACTTAAAGTTGGCGACAAGATTGTTGTCAAAGGTGTTACAACTCTTAAGGATGGTATGCAGATTACGCCGATTTCTGAAACTCAGTATCAGGAGAAACTGAAGAAGACAAGTCAGATGGGTTCACATCAGAATGACCTGAACAAATTGAAAGAAGACTTTGCAAAATAATAGGGCTTTGTAAGGCTTTGCTGCATTAGACCGTTATTTAGACGGCATGTGAAGAATGTATGCAATCTTCTCTGCTGTCAGACTGTCTGCAATTAAGCCTTATAACCTCATAAATTTAGTTAAGTAAAACAATAAATCATGAGATTAGATAACTTTATTAAACGCCCGGTGCTGTCTACCGTAATCTCTATATTGACAGTAATCTTGGGTCTTATCGGACTGGTGTCATTGCCTATTGAGCAATACCCTGACGTAGCGCCGCCTACGGTGCAGGTAAGCGCCACCTATACGGGAGCCAATGCCCAAACCGTGCTTAACTCAGTGCTTGTGCCGCTTGAGGAGCAAATCAACGGTGTTGAAGGCATGTCATATATGACATCAAAAGCGACGAATGAAGGTTCTGCCACTATCACGGTGTTCTTCAATCAGGGAATGAACGCCGATATGTGTCAGGTAAACGTACAGAACCGTGTGTCACAGGCGTCAGCCTTGTTGCCTGCCGAGGTTACAAAGGCCGGTGTGACGGTTGAAAAGCGACAGACGTCAACCGTGCTCCTTATGGCCATTAAGGGTGACGCAAGCAGATACGACGAAAAATTCTTGCAGAACTATGCCGATATCAATATCATTCCTGCCGTTAAGCGTGTAAGCGGTGTCGGCGGATGTGAAGTTATGGGTGCCAAGACATATTCAATGCGTATATGGCTTGACCCTATCAAGATGAAGAACTACGGCCTGATGCCGTCTGATATTTCTGCTGTTCTTGCTGAGCAGAACATAGAGGCTGCTCCTGGTAAGTTTGGTGAGCAGAGCGACAACCAGTATGAGTATACCATACGTTACAAGGGTCGTCTGCAGACTCCTACTGAATTTGAAAATATGGTTATATCGAGCGATGCCAACGGCAACACTATTCGTGTTAAGGATGTTGCACGAGTAGAGCTTGGCGGACTTTATTATAACGTTACGTCAAAGGTTAACGGTCAGCCGGCCGTCATGATGATGGTTACGCAGACTGCCGGATCTAACGCTACACAGATTGTAAATGATATCAAGAAGGTTATCGACGAGCAGCGCACCATGCTGCCTCCTGGCGTTGAGATTGTATACATGCAGGATGTAACAGAGTTCCTCTATGCATCTATGGGCGACCTTGTTCACACCTTGTTCGAGGCATTCGTGCTTGTGTTCATCGTTGTTTACTTCTTCCTGCAGGACTTCCGCTCAACACTTATCCCGCTTATCGCGGTGCCGGTGTCATTGGTCGGTACATTCTTCTTCCTGTATGTGTTCGGCTTCTCGCTCAACCTGCTTACGCTGTCAGCGTTAGTGCTTGCCATCGCGATTGTGGTCGATGATGCGATTGTGGTCGTCGAGGCCGTCCACGCGAAGCTCGACCTTGGATATAAGTCGGCACGCCAGGCATCTATCGACGCGATGAACGAAATCTCCGGAGCCATCATTTCTATTACGCTCGTTATGTCGGCCGTGTTTATCCCTGTGTCGTTCATCGGCGGAACTTCAGGTACGTTCTACAAGGAGTTCGGTATAACCATGGCTATCTCAATTGTCATTTCGGCTGTCAACGCTCTTACACTTTCGCCTGCGTTGTGTGCAATATTACTGAAACCGAAGAACGAAGACGGCACACCGCGCAAGATGTCCGTACTCGACCGTTTCCATGCTGCGTTCAACGGTGCTTACGGCAAGGTGCAGGATAAATATACAAAGACAGTGCGCAAGATTGTCGAGAAACCTGTAGTTGCAATCATTGCCGTTCTGATAGGTGTTGCCGCACTTCTGTTTACGGCTATGAACACAAAGACAGGACTTGTGCCTGACGAGGATACCGGTACTGTGTTCTGTACAGTTTCAACGCCTCCTGGAACCAGTCTTGAGAAGACCAACATCGTGATGGATCAGGTTGACTCTATGCTTTCAACCAACCCGGCTATTGAGAACATTCTTCGTGTAACCGGTTATAACTTCATTTCAGGACAGGGCTCTAACCAGGGTACGTTCATTGTCAAGCTGAAGTCGTTTGAAGAACGTGACAAGGAAGAAGGCTTCATGAAGTATTTCGACGTTCACAGTATGGGTTCTAAGATGGTGCTCGGAATGATTTACAAGCAGACAGCTTCAATTAAGGGTGCGCAGATATTGGCCTTCCAGCCGCCTATGGTGCAGGGATTCTCTGCAACCAACGGTCTGACATTCTCTATGCTTGACCGTACCGGTGGTGATGTTAACACATTCTTTAATATTACGCAGAAGTTCCTGGCACAGCTCAACCAGCGTCCTGAGATTGCTACGGCTATGACGTCTTACAACTCTCAGTATCCGCAGTACATGATTGACGTGAATGTTGCAAAGTGTAAGCAGAGCGGCATCGACCCGAGTATTGTGCTTACGGCTATGCAGGGATATTACGGAGGTCTTTATTCTTCAAACTTCAACTCATTCGGTAAACTTTATCGTGTAATGATTCAGGCTGATCCTAAGATGCGTGAAGACCTGAAGAGTATGAACAACATATATGTAAGAACATCTAACGGCATGGCTCCTATCAACGAGTTTGTAACAATGACAAAGGTTTACGGACCGCAGGAGATTGCACGTTTCAACCTGTTTACCTCTATTGATATTAACGCCACTGCGGCAGACGGATATTCTTCAGGTGACGCAATCCGCGCCATCGATGAGGTTGCAAAGCAGACACTGCCTACAGGATACGGTTACGAGTTCTCCGGTCTGACACGTTCAGAGCAGGAGTCGAGCAGTTCTACGATGATTATCTTCGCACTCTGTCTCACCTTCGTTTACCTTATCTTGAGTGCCCAGTATGAGAGCTATCTCGTTCCGCTGTCAGTAATTCTGTCAATTCCGTTCGGTATTGCCGGAGCGTTCATCTTCACCGACCTGTTCGGAAAGAACAACGATATTTACATGCAGATTGCGTTGATTATGCTTATCGGACTTTTGGCAAAGAACGCCATTCTTATCGTGCAGTTCGCCCTTGAACGCCGCCGCACGGGTATGGCTCTTTCTTGGGCGTCTGTCCTCGGTGCAAGTGCCCGTCTGCGTCCTATTCTTATGACCTCACTCGCCATGATCATCGGTCTTGCTCCGTTGCTCATTCCTATCGGTGTAGGTTATAATGGAAACATGACACTCGGTGCTGCCGCTATCGGCGGTATGCTTATTGGTATGGTCTGCCAGCTTTTGATAGTTCCGGTACTCTTCTATATCTTCCAGTATCTGCAGGAGAAGATCAGACCGTTGGAGTTTGAAGATGAGGTTACTTCTGTCGATACTGAGTTGCTGCAGTATACTCGTCCTGTTAAAATGCTGAAAAATGATGATAAAAATGAAAAAGAATAATCTATTGATAATGATTTCTGCGGCTGCTCTTTTAAGCAGCTGCGGAATTTATAACAAGTATGAACGGCCAGAGGTAAACACCACCGGTATTGTGCGTGATGTTACTTCTGCTACCGACACTCTTGCTGTGACCGACACCACAAGCTTTGGCAATCTGCCATGGCGCAGTGTGTTCACTGATCCACAGTTGCAGTCAATCATAGAGAAGGGCCTTGCCAACAACACAGACATGCTCAACGCAGCATTAAATGTCAAAATGGTTGAGGCTCAGCTTACCGCTGCAAAATTGGCTTTTGTGCCTTCGTTTACATTCTCTCCGCAGGGAACTATCAGCTCTTGGGACGGAAGCAAGGCTACAAAGACTTACTCTCTGCCTATCAACGCAAGCTGGAGCATCGACCTCTTCGGCAACTTGCTCAACCAGAAGCGCAGCGCACAGATGGCACTGCTCGCAACAAAGGACTATCAGCTCGTTGTTAAGACCAATCTTATTGCCAACATCGCCAACATGTATTATACGCTGATGATGCTCGACAAGCAGCTTGAGATTGTCAACAACATGACCGGTCTTACAAAGGACACATGGGACATGATGAAACTGCAGAAGGAGCTTGGCAACACTAAGGAGACAAGTGTGCAGAGTGCTGAGGCCAACTATTATTCAGTGTTGGCACAGGCTGCCGACCTGAAGCGTCAGATACGCGAGACAGAGAACTCTCTCTCTCTTCTGATTGGTCAGCAGGCTCAGACCATCGGACGCGGCAAGCTGGAAGACCAGTCGTTGCCTTCTGAGTTCAGCACCGGCATCGGCATACAGATGCTCAACAACCGTCCTGACGTACACTATGCAGAGATGACTCTCGCACAGTGCTTCTATGATGTTCAGACCGCGCGCTCAAAGTTTTATCCTAATATTACAATAAGTGCTTCTGGCGCATTCACCAACAGTTCGGGTGCCGGAATTGTCAATCCCGGCAAATGGCTGCTCAGTGCAGTTGGAAGTCTTGTTCAGCCTATTTTCATGAACGGACAGCTTGTCGCAGGCCTGAAGGTGGCAAAGGCTCAGCAGGAGCAGGCTTACAACTCATGGCAGAACGCAGTGCTTTCTGCTGGCAGCGAGGTAAGCAACGCTCTTGTTCTGTATAATTCTTCTGACGAGAAGAGCAAACTTGAAGAGAAACAAATCTTGAGTCTTACAAAGAATGTTGATTATACGAAAGACCTGTTCAGTATGGGCAACAGCACATATCTTGAAGTTATCAGCGCCCAGCAGTCATTGCTCAACGCAGAGCTGGCAAAGGTGCAGGACGACTTTTACAAGATGCAGGCCGTCGTAAATCTTTATTACGCTCTTGGAGGCGGCAGAGATTGATTTTAAATGTTCACCGTCTTGGGCATGCTTGCGGCATAGTTACTGCAGACCTTGTCCGCGGCGGTGACGATAAACAAATAATTTTGAATTGGTAATATGATTAGTCCGAAAGCAGAAATAGACCCGAAAGCAAAAATCGGAAAGAATGTAACCATTTATCCGTTTGCTTATATCGAAGGCGACGTTGAGATTGGTGACGACTGTGTCATCTATCCTTATGTCAGCATTATGAGCGGCACTCGTCTTGGACGCGGCAACAAGGTGTTTCAGAACACGGTGCTTGGAGCCCTTCCTCAAGACTTCAACTATAAAGGCGACGCATCGCATCTTATTATCGGAGACAACAACATCATACGTGAGAATGTTGTAATCAACCGTGCCACGTTCAGCGACGGCAAGACTGTCATTGGCAATGAAAACTTCCTGATGGAGGGTGTCCACGTATCTCATGATACAAAGATAGGTGATGGCTGTGTGTTTGGATATGGTACGAAGATCGCCGGCGACTGTGTCATCGAGAACGCAGTGATATTCTCGTCTGGTGTTATAGCCAATCCCGGAGCACGTGTAGGCGTTGCTGCTATGGTGCAGAGCGGATGCCGTTTCAGCCGCGATATTCCTCCATATATCGTTGCGAGTGATAACCCTGTGAAATATGGTGGCGTCAATACCACGATTCTTTCTAATCATGGCGTTTCCGAGAAGGTGCAGAACCATATCGCCAATGCCTATCGTCTGGTGTTCCATGGTCAGACCAGCGTTTTTGATGCTGTGTTGCAGATTAAGGAGCAGGTTCCCGACGGTGAGGAAATACGTCATATCATAGAGTTTCTCAGCGGAACAAAATTGGGTATAATCAGTAAATTATAATGATTTCTAAGTTTATATCATTTTAGGTTTATCTTTTGTGGGACTGGCCGTGAGGTTCGTCCCACTTTTTTTATGTATTGTCGTCATGGTATGCTTTTGCTTGCTGTCATTGCCGTTAGTCATTTATATGGCTTTGTTTATTTTCTGTTAATGGTTTAACGTGATTTTTTTATAATGAAAAGGCCATGTTTCATACTGCAAAAGGCCACCTATTGCATTGTAAAAGGCCACAAAACGCAGACTGAAAGACGGCAAAACGCAATCTAAAAGGTATGCTTTTGTATATACCACGGATAATAATAAAAAAAGTTTTTTATGAAACTCGTCACTCGTCACATTGCCATATAACAATCTGATTTACAGCCTGATACGGTGTGACGAGTTGAAAAATCAACTCATCACACGGCCCTGATTCTCCCGTAAAGCGTTATATGTGTGATGAGTTAAAAAAACAACTCATCACATCGTAATGTATTATATGTCAGAGAGTTACGTGCCGATGTGACGAGTGATGAGTTTCTTTGAAAAATATTTTTAGTTTTGATAAATACGATATATCCTGTTTTTGGTTGACTTTATGCCGGTGTTGTCCTTATTCCGGTTTACTTTTATAGGTCTTGTTTCTGTTATAGGTCTGCTCCGTATGTTCTCAGCATCTGCTTCACCCGCAGATTTCATAATTTATTGTGAAGCAATAGCCTTGTTCATATTAGGCTCTTTGCCGTGCATATAAATAAAAATCCCTGTCGGGCAATGTGCCGCAACAGGGATTTTAAGGTTAATCTTTATCTTATTCTTTTACTTTCTCATGAATGCTTTAATGCTTTCTTCAGGAATGCCGAAGTTAAAGTTGTCGGTAGTTCCGAGCTTGGCAAAGTTTACAGCCACGAGATTTCCGTATTCGTCTATTACAGGGCTGCCGCTCGAACCTTGCAGCGTAGGTATGCTGTAGAGCAGTCGCTGGCCGTCAGACAGCTGCGTCACCTTTCCGCTTGTCATCTGCACCTTGATGCCTTGCTTGGTGTTGGCAAGCACGAGTCCGGCGTTATAGCCAATCATATACAGCTGCTGGTCTATCTTCAGCTTTTCATCGTCGCTGCTTGAAAATAGATTTGCCAGCTTGTCGGTAAACGACTTGTCGGTGTTGTCACCTTTAAGTTTAAATATATATGTGTTCTCAGGTGTCTTCTTGTTCTTCAGCTGCAGCAGTGCCAGGTCGATGTCTTCCTTGTCGGATGTGCGCACCACGACACACGGATTCTTTATAATAAAGTCGCTTTCGCTTGTAACATAAGTGTTGTTATAGGCAATGCCAAGTTCGCATATCGTCCTTATCTTGATGCCCTCGGGGTCGATATTGTCGTCAATGCCTTCGCGCGACTGGTCAAGAGCCGTGTATTGTCTGCTCAGTTCAGTCTGCTGCGCATTGATTTGTGCCAGTTTCTCCTCGTCTGTATGTATAAATCCGTAGAAGTCAAAATACGAGCAGCTGCTCTTTTGTCTTTCCAGTATGTCGTATTGCTGAGAGAGCTCTTCCATCTGTTCGGTGAAATACTCCTTCAGCGTTTTCATAAATTTTATCATGCTCCGGCGTGCCGTCACTGCATCAATGTCAGGCTGTGCCACATGGCGGTTGGTCATCAGCGTTCCGTTGTTGTCTATGAAGAATGCCGTGCCCGTTATCATGTTGCGGTCTTTTTGTGCCTCTTCAACATCAGCAGTCAGTCCTGTTATGTCGCCGTCTTCGTCAAGTCCTTTAAAATAAAGCGAGTTGCCGTTGGGCAGCTGAATTTCATAATAAAACTCGTTAAGTACAACCACCACTCCCGAAGATGTTTCCTTAAACAGCTCTTCGGCAGATTTCTTGTTGCTGCATCCTGCAAAAATCAGCAGGATAAGACTTAATGTGAATAGTTTTTTCATAATCATGGCATTTTTCGGGTTTGTCTATTTTGCCGCCAATTAATGCCGGCCGTAATGTTTTGAAATTAATTATAACAAGAGCAAAGTTAACAAAAATGTCAGTATTTTAAAAATTTTTATTAATAAAATTGTGCTACAGATTAAAACTAATGCCCTATAATCGAATTGTGATAATTATTGGTTTACAGTATTTGTAGCATCAGCTTTAGTCTTTTATTTATCGTTTGCCGTTTTGAAGTTGTCTGTTTCAGTTTCGTTCACATTGCAAAATTAGTTTAATATTTTTGCAGAATAATCATTTTTCATATTTTTTTCGCTCCGCAAGTGTTGTGCGGTTAATCGTCTTAAATAAAAGATTATTATCTTTGTAGTCGAAAACATAAGGCTGTATGGAAGAGGAAAAGAAAGGCATGGTGGATTTCGGTAAATCTAAGGGCATGGCGCATGGCTTCATCAAGGTTGTAGGCGTTGGCGGCGGAGGCTGCAATGCCGTACAGAATATGTATGAAGAAGGCATCGACGGCATAACCTTTGCCGTGTGCAACACCGACAGCCAGCCCCTTGCACAGTCGAAAGTTCCTGTCAAACTGCTTTTGGGTGAGCGCGGACTAGGCGTAGGCGGAGTGCCCGAAAAGGCGCGTGAAGAAGCTGAAGCAAGCATAGACAAGATAAAGAGTCTTTTCTCTGACGACACCGAGATGGTGTTTGTTACGGCCGGAATGGGTGGCGGCACGGGCACGGGTGCGGCACCCGTAGTGGCAGGAGTGGCACGTTCCATGGGGCTGCTTACGGTCGGCGTTGTTACCATTCCATTCTATTTTGAAAAGGAGAAGAAGATTATCAAGGCCCTTAAAGGCGTTGAGGAGATGCGCAAGAATGTTGACGCGCTGCTCATAGTCAACAACGAAAGTCTGTGCGATGTGTATGCCGACTCAAAGATTCCTGTCAAGGAAGCCTTCAAGAGTGCCGACAATGTGCTGTGCAATGCCGTTAAGAGCATAGCCGAACTGATAACCGTTGAGGGCGACATAAACCTCGACTTCCGCGATGTAGAGTCGACAATGAAGAACGGAGGCGAGGCAATAATGGCCATAGGGCGTGCCCACGGCGAGCGCCGCGTGGAGGCTGCGATATCCAATGCGCTCGACTCTCCGCTGCTTTATGGCAACGACGTTAGCAAGGCCAAGCGCATATTGCTCAACATATACACCAGCGAGGAACATCCGCTGCTCGTAAACGAGCTTGAGGAGATTGATGACTTTATGAACAAGATGTGGCACAATCTTGACGTTATCTGGGGCGTATCCGACGACAATTCGTTGGGCGAGGATGCCAAGATTGCCATTCTTGCCACTGGTATGGACGATGACAACAGCGATTTTTGCCGTAAGGACACCGACAGCCAGACTTCAGACGATGAGCATTATCGTGAACTTATCAAGAAACTCTATAAGCCGAAGAACAGCAAGGCGCATAAAAGTTCATTGTCGGAAACAGACGGTCGCAATACGTCCGAAGGTTCAACAGACTCGGTTAAACCTGAAAATAAAACCGCGACTGATAAGGCTGCTGCTGATGTGAAGAACAAAATGAAGTCTGAATACACTGCCGCCAAGACAAAAGATGAGGCAGACAAGCCCGTGCATGATATGCATAAGCCGGATGAAAAATCGGCTGAAGACGGTGCCAAACCTTATGAAGACCAGTATAAGAAGGAACGCATCATGATTGCAGAAGGGATAAAAGCGTTACTGGCTGAGGCCGAATTGTCAAAGCAGAAGGCCATGAAGGGCTTTGCCGACAAGATAGCTGCACTCGTAAACAAGATGCTGAAAGAGTAGGACTGTTTTACTGTGGAATAATCAGAGCAAATTAATCAAGCAATAAATGCCGTCAGATATGGTCTTTTTATTAAGACCTCTCTGGCGGCATTTCTATTATTATGGTCAACTTTTAGTCTTTATCAAATGTGTGTTCGGCTATTTGTCTTTATGCCTTTTGTGTTATATTTTCAGGCTTTATGTAGGTATAGTTTTACCTTGTGCGCGTCAAGCCTTGGCCAGACGTTTCTTCAGTTTCTTGTATACTATTAATATTGCCGGCACAAGGAACAGGTCGGCGGCAATCCATGCCGTAGGGTCACCATAGCAAACGCCAAGAAAAAGGAACGCCGGAACGAGCCAAAGGCTTACGCCGCAGCGTGCAATCATCTCCATTACGCCCGAGAGCATAGACAGATTAGAGAAGCCTAAACCTTGCAGACTGTAGCGGAATATTGTGAGAATGCCGAGAACGGGGAAGAAATAACATGATATTCGCATATATAATGATGCGTTTGAGATGATTTCACTTTCTGTGGATTTTACGAACAAAAGCATCATGTCGTCGGCAAAACATTCGATGACAATAAGCGTAAACACAAAATATATCAGCATTATTTTTACTGCCGATATCATTCCCGCCTTTATTCTGTCCAGCTTTTGCGCGCCTATATTCTGTCCGCAATAGGTGGCCATTGCCACTCCGATGTTTTCAAAAACACACGTGAACAGATACTTTACGCGCATGGCTGCTGTGAACGAAGCCACATATATTGTGCCGAGCGCATTGTTGGCGCTTTGCAGCATTATTGTGCCTATGGCCGTAATTGAGAACTGAAGGCCCATGGGAATGCCGTTGTTGAGCAGTTTGCCTACCATCTTGTCGTTGTATGCGCGCTCACGTCCCTGCGGGATTAGTATGCGCATGTGCTTCTTTATGTAGAGCGCACACAGCACTGTGGCGAACATCTGCGACAGCATGGTGGCTATGCCTGCGCCCTCAACGCCCATGCCGAGCAGCATTATGAGCAGGAAGTCGAGCAGAATGTTTGCCACTGACGAGGCTATAAGAAAGTAAAAAGGCTGTTTAGAGTCGCCCAGGGCACGTATGAATCCCGACAGAAGGTTGTAGGCTATTGTGAACGGAATGGCCAGAAAGTTGAGCATGAGGAACAGCCACGCGTCGTGGAATATGTCTGCCGGAGTGTTGACAATCTTCAATATCCGCTCGCAGAATATGCAGGTTATGACTGTTATCACCACTGCTATCACTGCTGCTATGCGCAATGCGTTGCACACGTATGCACGCATTTTTGAGAAATCCTTTGCCCCGAACTCCTGAGCCACCGGTATTGCGAAGCCTGCACAAGAGCCGTTGCAGAAGCCCATTATCAGAAACATTATTGAAGAAGATGCGCCTACGGCTGCCAGGGCGTTTACGCCGATAAACTGTCCTACGATGGCGGCATCAATTATAAGATACATCTGTTGCAGTATGTATCCGCAAACCAGCGGCACTGCAAAGTGTATAATGTCGCGCGTGGGCGAGCCCACGGTCATGTCGTTAATGTTTGCCATAATTATGTTATCCTGTTTTCAGGGTGCAAAATTATGCAAAATTTAGGATTTGTTGATGTTTCTTCGGGTTAAAGTAGTTAAAAGAGTCCGGTTTGTCAGTCAAAAAACATGAGCATGCAAGGCTTTGCATGCTTTTTTGTTTTCTGTTTTTATGATATGCAAAAGCGGCATTTCTCAGCTTCTGATGCCGTAGAAATGCCGCCGTATGTTAAGTGCTGCAGTTGCTTGTTAATAAGACGCCGTGCAGCTTCTAGTTATTCATTTAGGTCGCTTTGGCATATAACTAAAGCACGTCAAGAGGAGACCTTTTCATTACGAGCGGATAGCGTTCAGGATGTTTCAGACAGTCTATTTCGAGGTCGACATCCAGTTCTGGCCATTCTATTGCGTTTTTACCTGCCATTCTGACATTAAGTGCGCTACTTATTCGTGCATTACGAAGCCATGGAACGCGATTGTACGACACAAAGTAGTCGTTGCCCAAAACTGACAACATCATTCCTTGAGAATTAATCATCAAGACGCTTACCGATGTGTTCTTCAAATTGTCGTTTAAATTCGTTTCCATATTTCAATACAATTTTAGTTATATTTTTTATTTCTTTGTCGCTGAACCCATGATTGTTTGCAAGCGTAATATTTGGTTCCAGCCAAAATTTAGCTTCATTTTCGGCTTTTATACATGGATATGATTTCGTTCTTCCTCATTGGAATATATTTTAAAGACAAATCCATTTTCCTCTTTAAACTTTGGACTCATACGCACTTTCTGTTTTGCTAAGTAAGAAACATCTTGCATGAATGCAAGGTGGGCAGAGGCATTTGTTTATAAGCTTATCATGCTTTTTCTTTATAATATGCCTTTTATACGATGTGAAAGACCTTGTATTCCTCGGCCATTTTGTCTGTTAATAAGACGCTGTGCAGCTTATTCCTGCTTCAATCACTCTGTCGCGTATGGCGTCGAGAGTTTCGCGCGATGCTTTTAGCAGGTCGTGGTCGGGCGTTTCGCGGTCTATTGTGTATATCATAACCTGCTGTGGCTTAATCTCTTTTACTGCCTCAAGCCACGGCTTGACATATTCTTCGCCGGTGTTGTCAACGTCTTCGTCGCCCATCTTGCCGCGCAGGAACATTGTCTGAATAATCACGTGTCCGTTGAACGACTTCATTGTCTCAATGATTTTCTTCACGTCGTATGACTTGCTTACGGGGCGGTCCACCTTATTTATATAGTCGGGGTCTACAGTGTCAAGTTTCAGAATGTTGTTGTCAACCTTCATCAGAGCAGCATGCACTTCAGGCTTGTCTGCCATTGTGGTGTTGCTAAGCACCGACACTTTGGCTTCGGGGCAATATTTGTCGCGCAAGGCTATTGTGTCGTCCATTATTTCGGCAAAGTGTGGATGAGCCGTAGGTTCACCGTTTCCGGCAAACGTAAGTACATCGGGCAGCTGGCCTTCTGCCTTCATCTCTTTGAGTTTCGCCTCAAGTTTTTCTGCAACCTCCTCGCGTGTCGGTCGGCGCAGCTTTGGGCGATGGTCGGCATTAAAGCCGCATTCACAATAAATACAGTCAAATGTGCAGACTTTACCGTCTGCCGGCATAAGATTTATGCCAAGCGAAATGCCGAGTCGGCGGCTGTGAACCGGGCCGAATATCGGCGATGGATATATTACTGTGCTCATATGTGCAAAGATAGTGTAACCTTTGATAATAACAAAATAAAAAGCCGTTAAGTAGTTCTTTATTTTTCTTAAACTCCTTTAGAGGATGCATAAGTTGTGCGTATGAGTATGTTTGGCTTCGTTCTTATGTCTGTTTTGTGCTGTGTCGCTATGTGTATTGTGCTGTCTGTAAGTTTTGTGCGCAAAGTAGGGTATTGATATTCAATTTAGTCAAGTAGGATAAATTAATTATGAATATTACATAATGACAGTGTTTTGCTGAGTGTGCTGTTCATTGTGATATTTGAAAAATATCCGGTTTGACGACTGTTCTAGAGTCGTTCCATACCTTTTTAATTATATATATTACCTTTTGCCAACTTAAAATCATGCCTTTTATGATGCAAAATGCTGCCTTTTACATTCTCAAACACATCCTTTTGTTGGGCGGAATACATTGATTTGTGTTGCAAAATATGGCTTTTTATTGTGCGAATGGTGTAGTGTTATCATATTTGTCACATCTATTCGCTGCACACTCCTTTAAATCTTGACCATAACTTGCTGACAGACAGCCGTTAATGTTTGCACACTTTTACAGGCGATATTTGCAGTCGGAGATAAATAATTTCAGAATATCTCAGTATAGAAGCCTTAGTGAAAATCAGAAAGAAACGGTTTTAGGATAAATACATTTCAAAATGTCATGTGCTGATACGCTCCGTCCGGCTATATAATAGCCATCATGCTGTTAATAGTCGTTAAACTGTTGTGAGTGAGAATATTTTTTTGTTACTTTGCACCAAATTAGGTGTGTTATAGCCACAAAATAATGGGTAAAAAACGAAACAAGACCCGCGTCCGCCACGGATTGCAGGGCATAACTTTGTGTATAAGCACCGCATTGGTGCTGATTTTATTAGGAATGGTAGTGTTTTCCGTATTTACGGCGCACAATCTTTCAGCGTATGTTAAAGAAAACCTCACTGTGACGATGATGCTTGGCGAGGATATTACAAATCCCGAGGCACGGCAGTTGTGCAGCGATTTGGAAAAGCGTCCTTACATCAGTCATCTGACATATATCAGCAAGGAGCAGGCTCTCAAGGAACAGACCGAGGCCATGGGCACCGACCCGAGTGAGTTTCTTGGCACAAACCCGTTTGTTGCTTCTATTGAACTGCAGCTCCGGGCTCAGTATGCCAACAGCGACTCGCTGAAATGGATAGCCAAAGATCTGAAACGTGACACTAAGGTTACTGACATAACTTATCCGCAGGACCTGATGGACAGCGTGAACAGCAATCTGCAGAAAATTAATCTGGTATTGCTCGTTTTGGCCGTATTGCTTACATGTGTGTCGTTCTCACTCATTAACAACACTGTAAAGCTTGGTGTGTATGCACGCCGTTTCACCATTCATACCATGAAGCTCGTAGGAGCGTCGTGGGGCTTTATCCGTCGTCCGTTTCTCTGTAATGCCATTGGCATTGGGCTCTTGGCGGCAGTGATAGCCAATGTTGTGCTGGCAGGCGGAATATATGCCCTCTATACCTATGAACCTGGTGTTCTCACCGTTATAACATGGCAGGTGATGGCCGTAACAGGAGGCTCGGTGTTCTTGTTCGGTATAGTGATAACATTGCTGTGCGCATATGTGTCGGTTAATAAATTCCTCAGAATGAAGGCCGGCGACTTGTATAAAATTTAAATATAAGTGTTATATCCCGCAGGCCGTGGCTTACGGCTTTTCGGGTTGTTGAGCTTGTTATACAACAAAAATATAAAACTATAAAATGGACAGAAAGAATTTAGCTTTTGACCGCATGAATTTCATTCTCCTTGCTGCGGGAATGATTGTAGTCATCATAGGTTTTATCCTTATGAGCGGCGGCGGTACCGACGACAACACGTTTAATCCGGAGATTTTCAGCGCATTGCGCATAAAGGTTGCTCCGGTTATATGTTTCATTGGCTTTGTGTCAATGGTGTATGCCATAATGCGCAAGCCGAAGGATGACGGTGCTGAGAACGAAGTAGAATTGGATAAAGAGGAGCAAAAAGAATTATAATAAATGGATCTTTTACAGACTGTAATTATTGCAATCGTCGAAGGACTCACTGAGTTTCTTCCAGTATCGTCAACGGGGCACATGATTATCGCCCAGGGACTTCTTGGTGTTGAGAGCACTCCTTTTGTCAAGGCTTTCACGGTTATAATACAATTTGGAGCCATTCTGTCAGTTATTTGCCTGTATTGGCGCCGTTTTTTCTATCCCGAAGCCGTTCTTTCAGGAACGTCTTACTGGAAGGCAATGTATGATTTCTATGCCCGCCTTGTTGTCGGTGTGCTGCCGGCTGTTGTGTTGGGCTTGGCTTTCAACGACTTCATTGAGTCGAATCTCGGCAATGTTACTCTCGTTGCCGTAATGCTCATTGTAGGAGGTGTGTTCATGCTGTTCTGCGATAAACTTTTCGGTAACGGATCAGAGGACACCAAACTTACTTACCGCCGTGCATTTATAATAGGTCTTATACAGTGCATATCAATGATTCCGGGTGTGTCGCGTTCAATGTCGACCATCGTCGGCGGTATGTCACAGAAACTTACCCGCAAGGCTGCGGCAGAGTTTTCGTTCTTCCTCGCAGTTCCGACGATGTTCGGAGCCACATGTCTTGAAACCTATAAGCTGATAAGTCATGGTGGAGGTTCGCTCCTTTCAGCCGGAAACAATCTCGAGATGCTCATTGTCGGTTCGGTGGTGGCATTCATCGTGGCCATACTTGCCATAAAGTTTTTTATAAACTATGTAACAAAGTATGGTTTCGCAGCTTTCGGATGGTATCGTATAATAGTAGGAATCATAATATTAATCTGCATGCTTTGTGGCGTTGACATGAAGATGGCAGACTGAGAAGTGTATGAATTTTACTGAAGGAGAGATAGTATGCATCAACAAACCCTATCGCATGTCGAGCTTCGGCGCGCTTGCGAGGGTTCGTTATCTTATATCACAGCGCCTTGGCGTAAAGCGTGTAAAGACCGGTCATGCAGGTACTCTTGACCCTCTTGCCACCGGTGTGCTTATACTATGCACGGGCCGTGCAACAAAGCGAATCGAAGAGTTGCAGGCTCATACCAAGGAATATACGGCCACTCTGCAGCTTGGAGCAACCACTCCGAGCTATGACATGGAGCATCCTGTGGACGCGACTTATCCTACGGAGCACATTACTCGCGAGCTGATAGAGGCCACACTGCCTAAGTTTATAGGCGAGATACAGCAGGTGCCGCCGGCTTATTCGGCATGTAAGGTTAACGGCGACCGCGCATACAAGCTGATGCGCAAGGGGCGCGACGTAGAACTTAAGCCCAAGACGCTGCGAGTTGACGAGATAGAGCTGTTGTGGTTCGACCCAGAAAAGATGCAGATGAGCATCAGGGTGGTGTGCGGCAAAGGCACTTACATAAGGGCTTTGGCGCGCGACATCGGCGAGGCTCTCGGCAGCGGCGCCTATCTTACGGCTCTATGCCGTACACGCGTGGGCGACATACGCATAGAAGACTGCATCAAGCTTGACGATGTTCCGGCATGGCTTGAGCAGCAAACAATAGAAGATAAATTAACCGAGAATATTTAAAATATGAAACTGTCACAATTTAAGTTTAAGCTCCCTGAGGAGCTGATAGCCCTTAATCCTCCATATCACCGTGACGAGTGCCGGCTTATGGTGGTGCACCGGGTATCTCAGAAAATAGAGATGTACAAGAAAGACGAGAATGGTGAGCCGTTGAAAGACAAGGACGGCAACCCTGAATATCTCGACTTCCGTAATGTTCTTGACTATTTTGATGAGGGCGACGCGTTCATATTCAACGATACTAAGGTATTTCCTGCACGTCTGTATGGCACAAAAGAGAAGACCGACGCTAAGATAGAGGTGTTCCTTCTGCGTGAACTTAACGAGGAGATGCGCCTGTGGGACGTGCTGGTTGAGCCTGCCCGTAAAATCCGTATCGGCAACAAACTCTTCTTCGACGAGAGCGGAAGCATGGTGGCCGAGGTTATCGACAACACCACAAGCCGCGGACGCACGCTGCGTTTCCTCTACGATTGTCCTCACGATGAGTTTAAGCACGACCTTTACGCCCTTGGCGAGGCTCCGCTGCCGCATTATATCGTAGACCGCCGTCCGGCAACGCCTGAAGATATAGACAACTTCCAGTGTATCTTTGCCAAGAACGAAGGTGCCGTAACGGCTCCTGCTTCAGGTCTGCATTTCAGCCGCGAAATGATGAAACGCATGGAGATAAAGGGTATCGAATTTGCGTTTATCACTCTTCACTGCGCGCTCGGCAACTTCCACGACATTGAGGTTGAAGACCTGACAAAGCATAAGATGGACTCAGAGCAGATGTTTATCAATGCCGAGGCCTGCAAGACTGTAAACGAAGCCAAACTGGCCGGACATCATGTGTGTGCTGTCGGTACAAGCGTGATTAAGGCCACAGAGACAGCCGTAGGTACAGACAAGATGCTGAAGGAATATGAAGGATGGACAAACAAGTTTATCTTCCCGCCCTATGAGTTTGGCGTTGCCGACTCAATGATAGCCAATTTCTATCATCCTATGTCAACTCTGCTCATGTCGACAGCTGCTTTCGGCGGTTACGACATAGTTATGGAGGCTTACAATCTGGCTGTAAAGAACGGATACAAATTCGGATGCTACGGTGACGCAATGCTCATCGTAAACGACTGATAAATTAAGAAGTAAGAATTATGAATTAAGAAAAGATGCATAAGCGTCAGACTTTCTTACTTCTTAATTCTTACTTCTTACTTTTTAATAATTATTTCTTAATTCTTAATTCCTATTTCTTAATTCTTAATTCCTATTTCTTAATTGCATAAGGTTTATCTTTCTCTTGGTTCAAATTTAGGCGACCGCAAGTATGAAATAAAGCGTGCCGTTGAACTTATCGGCGAGCGCATAGGTGCGGTCGAACGTGTTTCATCGCTTTATGAAACAGAGCCGTGGGGCTTTTCGTCAGACAATATGTTTGTCAATGCCGCTGTATGCGTGTCAACCCTGCTTACTCCGCGTGCTTTGCTCGAAGCTACTCAGGCCATTGAGCGCGATATGGGGCGCACGGCAAAATCAGTTAACGGGCAGTATCACGACCGTACAATCGACATAGACATTCTGCTTTATGACAATATAAAGGTTGACGAACCCGACTTGAAGATTCCTCATCCGCTTATGAATGAGAGGGATTTTGTAATGAAGCCGTTAAAAGAAATCCTTGCATAAATTCTGCAAGGCAGTTATAAACTCCTTGTTAATGATTATTGCTGTGTAATGAAATCATAGGCGCAAAAGTTGTGCCAATAACATAATGTGTGATATAAAAAGCAAAGTCCCGAAACAGTGCATGACCGTTTCGGGACTTTGTGTTTCCTTTTAAGCTTTGTTTGCGCTTTCTTGAATTAGCGGCGCAGACCAAGAGCTTTAACTATTGCACGGTAGCGGTTGATGTCGCGGTCGTACAGATAGTCGAGCAATGCACGGCGCTTACCTACCAAGATAGTCAGAGATCTTGCAGTAGCATGATCCTTGTGATTTTTCTTCAGGTGCTCTGTCAGGTGTGCAATACGATAAGAGAACAGTGCTATCTGGCTCTCTGCAGAACCTGTGTCAGCGTTAGACTTTCCGTACTTGCCGAAGATCTCTTGTTTTTTAGCTTGATCTAAATACATTGAATTTTTTGTTTTTAATGTTTTGTGATTACATCTTTCTGATGCAGCGCGCCGCTGTGAGGGCGTGAACATCATCAAATGCATCGGATTCTCCGAAATCGGGTGCAAAATTACAAATAAAAAGTCATATACAAAACAAAATCTCTTTATTTTTTCGCCTATGACATCATCTTTAGATGATATATCATTACATTTTGTATAAAAAACCGGTGTGGAACAATATGTTACAAAAAAAATGTGTAACTTTGCATCCGATTTTTAAGGTATTAGTATGCAAAATATCAGAAACATAGCTATTATTGCCCACGTAGACCATGGTAAGACCACACTTGTGGACAAAATGATGTTGGCCGGAAAATTGTTCCGTGACGGACAAGACCTCAGCGGCCAGGTGCTCGACAGCAACGACTTGGAGCGTGAGCGAGGTATAACCATTCTTTCTAAGAACGTTTCAATCAACTGGAAAGGAACTAAGATAAACATTATAGACACTCCGGGACACTCTGACTTCGGAGGTGAGGTGGAGCGTGTGCTCAACATGGCAGACGGATGTCTGCTTCTTGTCGACGCTTTCGAAGGTCCTATGCCGCAGACACGTTTCGTGCTGCAGAAGGCTCTTCAGATAGGTCTGAAGCCTATCGTGGTTGTCAACAAGGTTGATAAGCCTAACTGCCGTCCTGAAGAGGTTTATGAAATGGTGTTCGACCTGATGTTCTCTCTTAACGCAACTGAAGACCAGCTTGACTTCCCCGTTGTTTACGGAAGTGCAAAGAACGGCTGGATGGGCGAGGACTACAAGAATCCTACAGACAACATTGATTATCTTTTGGACAAGATTATCGAAGTGATTCCTGCTCCTAAGGCTCTTGAGGGTACTCCTCAGCTGCTGATAACCAGTCTTGACTATTCAAGCTATACAGGCCGTATAGCAGTGGGACGCGTTCACCGCGGCACTCTTACCGAGGGAATGAACGTAACAATAGCTCACCGCGACGGCACACAGGAGAAGACAAAGATAAAAGAGCTCCACACATTTGAGGGTATGGGCCACGTCCGCACCGACAAGGTGAGCAGCGGTGACATCTGTGCCATCATCGGTCTGGAGCGGTTTGAGATTGGAGATACAATATGCGACTTTGAGAATCCTGAGCCGCTGCCTCCTATAGCCATCGACGAGCCTACAATGAGTATGCTCTTCACCATCAACGACTCGCCGTTCTTCGGCAAGGAAGGCAAGTATGTAACCAGCCGCCACATCAGCGACCGTCTGCAGAAGGAACTTGAAAAGAACCTTGCTCTGCGAGTTGCTCCTTTTGAGGATTCTACAGATAAATGGATTGTAAGCGGACGTGGTGTGCTCCACCTGTCAGTGCTCATCGAGACCATGCGCCGTGAGGGCTATGAGTTGCAGGTCGGTCAGCCGCAGGTTATCTACAAGGAAATCGACGGAGTTAAGTGCGAGCCTATCGAGGAACTTACAATCAACGTTCCCGAAGAGTTCTCAAGCAAGATGATTGATATGGTTACACGCCGTAAGGGTGAGATGACATCAATGGAAACTCAGGGCGACCGCGTCAACATCGAGTTCGACATTCCTTCAAGAGGTATCATCGGTCTTCGTACCAATGTGCTCACAGCAAGTCAGGGCGAGGCCATCATGGCTCACCGCTTCAAGGAGTATCAGCCTTACAAGGGCGACATCACACGCCGTCTTAACGGTTCAATGATAGCAATGGAGACAGGTACTGCCTATGCTTATTCTATCGACAAGCTTCAGGACCGCGGTAAGTTCTTCATCGATCCGGGTGAGGAAGTTTATGCCGGTGAGGTTGTAGGCGAGCACGTTCACGACAACGACCTCGTTGTAAACGTAACAAAGGCAAAGCAGCTTACCAACACACGTGCCAGCGGATCAGACGATAAAGCACGCATCATTCCGCGTACAGTGCTTTCACTTGAAGAGGCATTGGAGTATATCAAGGAAGACGAGCTGATAGAGGTTACACCTAAGAGCATGCGTATGCGTAAGATCATACTTGACCACAACGAGCGCAAGCGTGCCAACAAGCAATAAGCAAACTTGATTATATCAACATAAAGAGTCAAGAATTAAGGAAAACATATTCCTCTCCGTTATAAGGTAAGGTTTCCTTGATTCTTGACTCTTAACTTTTTAAATTAGACATTTACTATGAAAAAAACTTTATTCAGTATCATTTTGCTGATGTCAGCATTATGTGTCAGCGCTCAGATTAAGATTGTCGACATGTCAGACTCATGTCCTGTGCATGCCGCAAGTGTGTTTATTTCGGGCAACCGCTGCGTAGGCGTTAGCGGAGCCGACGGTCTTTTGCCTCTGCCAAAGGGATATAAGGGCAAGGTTACGGTTAATCATATCAACTATTATGAAAAGGAATTTCTTGCCGATACTGTCAGCAACGGCGTTGTTATGCTGAAGCCACGTGCATACGCAATACCTGAAGTCGAGGCCAAGGTTGGCGAGCCTGATTATCTTGTTATATCTGCCTATTGCAGAAGATATAGATTCACCGATTCGGTTCCCACTGCTTTCCGTGAGGGGCTTTATGACTATTATTTGCCTATCGGCAGTGTCGGTTTCGAGGAACATCTGAGCCTGCCATCTCTCCTTGAGAGACTTATCGGCAAAGGAAGGGTGAGATGCAAGACGCGTTCGGAGAAAAATGTACGCAAAGAGGGTGAGAGTTACTATTCTTCATTGCCGCTTTTAAGATGGTATTACATGCTGCTTGATCGTTTGCCAAAATCAGATATTGTTATAGATGCTGCATATGACAAAATTGTATCTCGCGGGAGGGACGGTATGGTCTTAGGACTGAAAAATGATACAGTGAATAAGACGTTTACTGCATATCGCGACAGTGCGTATGCCGGAGCGGACAGTCTTACATTGAAATTCTTTGGATATAAGTTTCGCTTTACTGGCTGTAAAGAAGGCGAGGTGTACAGCACAAAGTATGGTCAGCCCAAACTCAGCAGTCTTTTGAGGCGTTATTATTATTTGAACTCAAAAGTCAAAACACCGGGAAAAAATCCAATGACACCTATTGATATGTATGAGGAGCTTTATGTCACAGGCGTGAGATATGCCACCAAGGCAGAAAGGAAGGCTGCCATGAAGGACAAAACTGCCGAGCCGCTTGTTGTTCCGGCTGATGTTCCGCCGCTCAGCAAGCCGCTTATAGAGGCCGTTAGTCAGATGAAACCGTAAAAAGTTTTCTTAAAAACTCGTCACTCGTCACATTCGGGTGTAACTTTTTGATAAACAGTACGTTATGGTGTAACGAGTTGAATTTTCAACTCGTCACACCAGTTATTTTTAGCCCAAAAACTGTCCTTTCCTAAAATTGGTTGACTTCTAACAAGCCATTCCCTGATTAAAGTTGACTCTGGTTAAACTTATAACTGTTATTGGTTGACTCTACTTTTAATTACTGATTAAAGTTGACTTTTACGGGGACAGAATCTGACTTTAACTCCTAACTCACCTCAGTGAGCGATAACTCCTTTAACTACTTTAACTCCTAAAAAATCTCTTACCCACCCCCTGTGACGAGTTAAAAAACAAACTCGTCACACATTAATGCCTTGTAAATCAGCAGATTACACCCGAATGTGACGAGTGACGAGTTTAAAAAAAACTTTTTTATCTTTATTTCCGTATGTGCAAAAGCATACCTTTTAGCCTGCAATATGCCGTGTTTTACCTTCTGAAATGCCGTGTTTTGCAGTGCAAAAGGCCACATATTGCATGATATGTTTTGCGAGGGTGTAGCCGATAGTTATTCAGATTTTATAAGAATCAGTTACCTATTTATATATAGGCAGGGCAGTTTTTGCCTGGTCAGTTATTTTCAAAACGTCATAATAATGATAGCTTTAATCGGCGTTTTACCCAATATAGCTTGATTAAATGTGTTAAAATTAAGAATTATATTTACAAAAATAAATTTAGGACAAAAAATAAAGGCAAAATAATACAATTTTTATTCAAACAGTAGGTCGTATAAAATTAAATACATATATTTGCCACCGAAGTCTTGTGAGAACTATTACGGTTCTTGCATCATTATTAATTAAATTATTCATTTCTATGAAAAAAACATTTATTCCCGTGTTTCTTGCGTTAGCCTATGGAGGGCTTACAGCAGATGCGCAGACCAGTCTGGTGGTCAATCCCGCGTCACAGTCCTCTGAAAGCAAGACCTACTTGCTGACGGACATCGCAAAGATAACATTCGGCGACCATGGCATGGAGATTAATGGTACGTCAGGGACGAAAGAGACAATCTCCTTTAGCGACATTATGAGTTTGAAGTTTATTTCTGAAGGAACAGGCATCAACGGCCTTGCCAATACAGAAGACTCTTCTCTTGTGCCTTATTACCGTGGAGGAATGCTCGGAGCCGACGGATTGCAGGGCGGTCAGTCTGCACGTATAAGGGTGTGCGACTTGAGCGGCAGGGTTATTATTGCGAAGGAGAATTGGGACGGAACTCCTATCAGCACAAGTGCTCTTACAAAAGGTGTATATCTGTTCAGCGTAAATAAAAAAACAATTAAATTCATGAAATGATGAAAAAACTTTTTACTACAATCATATTGGCCGTTTTGGCCGTTGTGGGTTATGCCCAGACAAATCCTAACCGTATGTTGGTTACCGACAAGGCTGGTAACATCAAGGGATACCTCGTTGAGCGTATCGACAGTGTTTCATTTGTTTCGCTTGAAGGTCGTGTTGCGGCCGATGTTGAATATCTTGGTGTATTCAGCGGTTCAACAGGCGATTCTATTGGCGTAAAAGTTAAACGCACGCCTTTGTGTGTAGGATATAAGATTACATGTATGTCGAAAGTACGTGCCGATATGCTTACCTCTGACGAGGCTGTGGCAAATTATCTTGACAGCAGCGACAACGGTATCATGTTCCAGGACTATGAAAACGGAAGACTGTCTAATCTTGATTTCGCTCTTAAACCTGATGCCGACTATGTTATATTTACATTGGGATATGATGAGTATCAGATTCCTTGCGGCGTAGTCAGAGTAGATTTCCATACACCCAAGAAAGACCTTGTAGGCGACTGCTCTATTAAGTATACTATCGATGAGGTTACATCCAGCAACATCACCATATCGTTCACTCCTGGTTCAGGCGTTGCCGGTTATGCGGCAATATTGTTCCCCGCAGGTACAGCCGAGGATAATTTTGCCATGACAGGCCCTATGTTCGGTCTGGAGACTATGGGCGATTATGTTAAGGCTTTCGGTTTTAATAATAGTGTTGCCGCAACGAATACATGGGAAAATAACAATCCGGGAACAGATTATGAGATTTATGTTCAGGCATGGGACATAAACGGCACTTATGCCGATATGTTGATAATACCGGTTACTACAAAGAATATCGGCGGCGAAGGGTTGGCTACTGTTGACATTTCTATAGGCCAATTTGGCGGTAATGCTCAGACCGGCTATTATCAGGTTGTTACTTATACCCCTAACGATCAGGCTTCTTTCCACCGCGACATCATTATAGATAAGAATGCTTATGATAAAGAGTGGAATGATGATAAGATTCTCGATTATCTTAAGACTGACATGCCTATGGATCCTTCTTGGAACCAGTATGGTGTTGACGAGGCTTATTGGACAGCAGATCCGAACACTTCATATATAGCATTCTCTGTTGCACAGAATATTAAAGGAGAATGGGGACCGCTCGCAAGAAAGGAATTTACAACTCCTGATGCATCTGCCGCTCAGAACATGCCGTCTTCTGCTCCGATTATGAAGCGCAAGATGGTCAAGAATGTTATTTCTGGCAACACCACTGTTCCGATGATGATGCTCAACAAGGCATTGAAGGCTTCTAAGGGCAAGATGACTGTTGTTGGTAAATAAGTTTGTCTTATGCACATTTTTATTGCCTGTGGATTTTTCTGACTAAAGAATAGTGAAGCCGGCAACGCAATAAAACAGTCTGCAAGATTCTGTATCATGTTACAGATTTTGCAGACTGTTTATTTTATGCGCAGTATATTTCGTTTTGGTTATAGTTCGTTGTCAGTCAGAGCTTTATGCCGGAATGAGAACCGGCGATAGTGCTGAAATATAAAATCTGAATATTTTTTCAACAAGTAATATTTATTAAAAGAAAAATAAGTATCTTTGCAACATGATGGGGCTTAAGGCTCCGTTGATGAGACATATTTGGAATAAAGAAGCGTTATGCTTTTCTTCATGATGAAAACCTAGGAAATTTTCAGCACAAGGAAGAGGGAGGCATAGTGGTTCTCACGTATGGCGTGGGCTGCTATTACCATATCTTTTCTTTGGGTTTTCCTAGGACCTTCATCATAGAGTGGCATTGTGGCACCACGCTTCTATATATAAATAATTAATGCTGCGTATGGTGTCTGCGTGGCTGTATATATTGCTTTATATGTTTGGATTTATATCAGAATGGCTGAGCGGCTTGCTGTTTAAATGTGGTGGAGGCTCTTCCGGCTGCGACCATTATTCAGGTTATTATCTTGATGGCCGTGCGTCTTATTATTATTACACGGATTCAAATGACAAACGTGTATATGAAGGTCTTTTCCGTTACACTAAAAAAGAGTACGATTTTTCAAATGGCAAGACTGTGTATAAGGTCAGCGGGTGTTTTTCTAAGAATAGCAGAAACGGCAGGTGGGTGTTCTCAAAGAAAAGCTCACATGGAAAAAGAACATTATGTATAGATTATGAAAACGGAGTTCAGAACGGCCGTTATATTTATAAGTCTGTAGAAAAGCATCATGGCATTGGACAAGATGCAGAGCCGGCATATATATCTTTGTTTATGTGTAACGGTAAGCCCGTAGGAAAGGTGTACGGTCGTTTTGGTAAGTGTGTCCTTATGGCAGAATTCGACAGTGACGGATTGCCTGACGGCAGATGGACGATGGATATGTCGGCTTCGGCGGCATGCAGAAAAGACTATGAAATGTGGAGTCACGGCACACTTGCTGACGCGTATTCTGTGGATGTGTCGACAGGAGACAGGCTCGGACTTTCAGAACATATCAATTCTTATGTCCGAGCCTTTATATATAGATATTGTACTCCTTTGGAAGGCTTGTTAAAAAAAGGCACCACAGTGTGGCGTTGTGGCGCGGAGCCGGATTAGTCTTATTTATCTCCGCCGTCTTTCACGTCGTCGTTGTTAATAGTGCGTGCCGTCTTCTTTACGCTTGCCTTCAGTTCGCCTAAGCGGTAGTTGATGCTGATGCCGAAGTTCTGGTAGTCGTATTTTGACACAGACTTTTGTATAAAGTCGGCAGTCGATGTAGTGCTTTTATGCTCCATGTACTTTTGCAGGAAGTTGCTGGCAAAGGCTGATACGCTGAGCCGTTGCTTTAGGAACGACTTGTTGATGTTTATGCCGTAGCTCGTGTGGCTTGTGCCGCGTCCCTGCAGTGTTATGCTCGGCGTCATGGTAAACACGTTGAGGCTTATGCGCCAGTCTTTGGGCAGCGACTGCTGTATGCCTCCCGACACATACATGTTCCAGCCTCTGTTGCTGATGTCTTTGCCGTCGGAAAGATATTGCCACTGTCCGTTCATGTTGGCATATATTCTGGTGCTCTTTGTGGCGTTCCAGTTTATGTATGCGCTCATTGCCGCCGAGCGTGTCTTGCCTATGTTCTCATAAGTAGAGTAGAGCACATCTTTGCCTGTAGGCTCCTTCAGTCCGGCAATGCTGTTATCGTTTACCATTGTCGTCAGCCTTTCTATGCTGTTGTTGGTGAACGAGTAGCGCATTGAGAGGTTAAGGCTAAGCTTTGACGTAAAGTTGCTGTAACCTATGTTGAACGAGTGGTTCTTCTCGCTTTCAAGGTTAGAGTTGCCCTGGCTCAGGCTTGACGGGTCGGTGTTGTCGAGATAAGGGTTCAGATACCATATTCCGGGGCGGTATATGCGCATGCTGTAGCCCAGTTTCAGGTTAGACATATCTGTAATCTTGTATCCTATTGTGGCTGAGGGCACAAGGTCGTTGAAGTGCTTTCTGAAGTTGTCTCCCTGTCCGAGCAGATATTTCACGTCCTGTATGGTGTGTTCATATCTTGCTCCGAGCTGTCCCGACCATTTTTTCACCTTTATCTTATATCCAAGATATGCCGCAATGATGTCGTTCTCATGCTTGTAGTGCGAGCTTTGCTCAGTGTCGTAGGCATATTCGCTGCTGTTGTCGGCAGGCTTTACGTAGCGGTCGTTTTCCGCGCTGTTGTTTCTTATTATATACTTCATTCCGCCCTCTATGGTGTGCATCTTGCCTATGGGCGTGGTGTAGTCGGCCTGAAACGTCTGCTCGGTTGTCCTTTCGTAGTTGTCGCTGTATTGGTTTTCAAGCCGGCTGATATAGTCCTCCCATCCGTTGTCGGCACTTATCTCGTCATAGTTGGTATAATTGTCGCTTTCGTCCGGGCTTGTATTTATTTTATACGACAGCGTCAGCATTCGGCCTTTCACCTTGAATAGCCTCTGATAGTCTATGCTGCCGTTTATTGATTTCCATGAAGTGTTGTTCTTTCCCATGTTAGAGTAGCCGTATAAGGTGTGTCCGTCCAGCGGACTTGTTCCTGTCATGTCCGACATGCTGTTGCTCTTGTTGCCTCCGCCCCATAAGTCGAACGACATTGTTACAAGTCTTAGCGAGTCTATCTCATAGCTTGCCTCTATGCTTCCCGACTGAAAGTTGCCGTGGCTCTTGCTTTCCGAACTCGATATTATGTTCGACGCGTCGGGACTTGCGTTCTCTTCGGTAACCGTCCGCGATGCTTCGCTGTAGCCCGTTCTGTTGCCGTCGTAGTTATAGTTATAGCGTGCGCTCACGGTCAGCTTGCCCGACTTTATCGTGCCGAACAGTCCGCCTCCGGCACCTCGGTTGTTCACGTTGCCGCTCAGGTTGAGCGTATATCCCTCAAATCCGCTGCCTATAGTTACGATGTTGAGTATGCCGCCCACGCCTTCAGCGTCGTATTTTGGTCCCGGGTCGGTTATCACCTCAATCTTCTTTATAGTGTTTGCCGGCATGCTCTTCAGCACCTCTTTCGGGTTATTGCTCATCATGTTGTTAGGCCGTCCGTTCACGTAGACCTTAAACGAGCTGCTGCCGTTTACGGTTATGTTGTCCTCTCCGTCAACAGTCACCAGCGGCACCTTGCGCAGCATCTCTATTATAGAGCTTGATTTCGAGTCGGGATCCGACTCTATGTCGTATTCAATCTTGTCTATGTCCGCCTTGACGAGCGGCTTTTGCATCACGATTTCAACACCTTCGAGCTCGTTTTTGTTGTCTGTTATGTAGAGGGTGCCAAGGTCAATGGTCTTGCTGTTTTCCGCAGCGTTGAAGTTTCTCACAATAGCTTTGCGCCCGATAGAGCTTATTGTTATCGTGAAGTCGCCCTTGCCGTTTATGGTCTCGCTGAATCTTCCGTCTTTTTTCGTTACGCCCATCTTCACCGCCTTGTCGGGTTTGTCTTTTCGTGTTATGCTTATTGTTGCGTAAGGTTCGCCTTCTTTGCTTACGGAGTCGACAACAATGCCTTTGACAGTGAAACTGCTATATGCCTTTTGTCCCATGGCTGAAGACACGGTAACGATACTTAAAAGGCACAATATTAAGAGTTTTTTCATGATTGTTGTTTATCGTGATGTTAGATGATTAAGTTGATGAGTGCAAAAGTAATAAATATTTTTTTTCCTGCAAGCAATTATCCTTTGCATCTGTAATGCAGCGTTAATATTGCAGAATGGTCAGGCCATGAATGTCACACAGAAAGACATTGGGGGCAGACGCTTTGCAGGCGCCGGTCCTCAATGACGTTATTCGTCAGCCTGTGCTTTAGGCCGGTTGTGCCGATGCAGTAAGTTACCGGTTAATACCAGTAGTCGCGCGGCGGATTGTCTTTCTTCTTCGGCTTGTCGTGTTTTGGCTTTTTCTTCTTCGGCTTCTTTTTCACTTTTACCGGATGCGGCTTGTGCGGCGGCCGTGTGGTGATGCACGATGTGGTGCCGAAGCCAATTAATGCCGTCATTATGAATATCAGTAGGGCTTTTTTCATAGTAAATAATTTATTGTCTGTTAATTATTTGACGCCTTTACGGTCATTTGGTTTAAATGCCGTCTTGACATTGTATCGAAAAATATTTGCAGTGAAGGCGTTATATATGCCGTTGAAGTATATACAGACGGACAGCAGTGCTGCTATGTAGGTCATGATTATCCGTATGTTGCGCTGCTGTCCGTTGTCTTTATCATCAGCCGCAGGTGACTTTACGTCTGCGGCTGTCAGCCTTGTCTGCGGTGAGGGCTATGCCCGTCAGTTTGCCGCCGGAGGCCTTTATCATTTCTTTATTCTGTACACTTTGAATGTCATCGGGGCTATCTCGTCCTCTATCACTGTGCTGCTCTTGCCGGCCTTGCAAGTCAGGGTGCTCTCTTTCGGAGTAATCTTTTCTGGCTCTTCAATGGTGTTCTCGGCATTGAGGTCGTTGCATGTCAGTGTTGTCACCTTTGCAGTCTTTTCGCCCTTTATGCCTTTAAGGTTGACGCTTACAGACTGCGCTGTCTTGTTGGTGTTGACAACCTTCACTATCACAGAGCCGTCGCCGTTGTCGGCAGCAGCCGTTGCGTACAGACCGTCCTGTCCTTTCTGTCCGGCCACAGGCTTGCCGTTCATTGTCAGTTTCAGCACGTTGGTGCCCTTGTTGCACGAGTACATCTGCTGAACATAATAGCTGACAGACTTAAACATATCTGTGTTGTCAAACCATATCATGTCGGGGCGCCACTGCCACATCTTTACGTGAGCAAACAGCGGAGCGTATGTAGCCATGTGCACAACATCGGCGTTGCGCTCCAGTCCGGTCATGAATGCTGCCTCATAGAGCGATGTCTCATAGTGGTTCCATTTCTTGCCTACGCCGTGGCACGCATATTCACCGGCAAACACCTTCGGGCCTTTACGGCTGTAAGAGTCGTATCTCATGGCATTGTTAAGGAACCACTCCTCAGAACTGTAGAAATGTTCGTCCACCAGGTCGGCTCCAATCTCTCTCATTGCCTTCCATCCGTGTTCATACGATTCGCCTTCGGGCGACGGTCCGCTGGTGCCAATGATCTTTATGTCGGGATATTTCTCGCGTATGGCCTTTACGAACGGCTTGAGGCGCTTGAAGTAGAAGTCCTCCCACTGCTCGTTGCCCACAGCTATATATTTAAGGTTGAACGGTGCGGGGTGGCCCATCTCGGCGCGCTTGTGTCCCCATGTGGTTGTGGTGTCGCCGTTGGCAAACTCAATGAGGTCGAGGCAGTCTTGGATATAAGGCTGCAGCTCGTCAACGGGTACGTGTGCGCTCTCTTCCTTGTTCTGGAACTGGCACACCATGCCTACGTTGAGCACCGGCAGCGGCTCTGCGCCAATGTCTTCAGACAACTGGAAGTATTCGAAGAAGCCAAGGCCGTAAGACTGATAATAGTCGGGGCTGAAGCGGTTTTTCATCACGTACTGCCAGCGGTTCTCGTTTATCGGGCGGTTCTCAACAGGTCCGATGGTGTTTTTCCATTGATAACGGCTTTCCAGGTCGGCACCCTCAACAATGCATCCGCCGGGGAAGCGGAATACGCCCGGATGAAGGTCGGCAAGCGCCTGAGCCAGGTCGGCTCTCATGCCGTTTTTGCGGTTCTTGAATGTGTTTACCGGGAATAGACTTATATGCTCTAAGCACACCGGCGCCTTGCCGTTGAGCGTTATGCGCAGACTTGCCTCCTTGTCATTTTTGGGCGATTTGAGTATTATCTCATATTTCTTCCATTCGCCTGATGTAATCTTCAGTTCCTGCGACACAAAGTCCTGCGGGTCGTTGTCGGTAACCTGGTCAATCAGCTGCACCTGTATGCTTGCGTTGCCCTGTGGAGCCTTTGCCCACAAGCTCAGTCTGTAGCTGTCGCCCTGCTTGAGGCTTATGCCTCCGAATCCGTCGTTCTGCAGTCCGCTGCGACGGTCGTCGTGTCCCGGATATGTCACCTCGACGTAGTGCGGACAGCGCTCAAAGGGTCCGTCGTCTTTCACGTTGACGTTGCCGAATGTAGTCCAGCCCATAAGGTTCTGTTTAAACTCGAACGAACGGTTCTTAATCAGTTCGCCATACAATCCGCCGTCTGCTCCATAGTTGATGTCCTCAAAGAAAATTCCATACATGGTCTTCTGTATGGGAGCGCCCTTTTTGCCTGTGTTCACGTCCATTACGTGAGTCTGTGCAAATGAGGAAAGCGCTGCAGAAAGTGCCATTGCACCTGCAATAAGTTTTAGGTTCATGTTGTAAAGAGTATTATATTTAAGTTCTTATCTGCTGCAAATTTAGTTAAAATATTTGATTGCGTACAAAAAAACGCAGAAAAAGTGTATAAACTTCACTTTTTCTGCGTTTCTCGCTTGTCCTTTATGGCTAAAAGGCTTGATTTATAGCGTGTTTCATTGTTTCCGCTTTATATAAATAGCCTATAGCCGGGCTATAATCTTGTGAGTTGTTGTGCCCCTTTGGGTGTAAATCCGCCTTAGTGTCTTCTTGTAATAAAGCATGCCCACGACATCTGCAACAGCCCATCCTATAGGTATTGCCCACCATATTCCGTCTACTCCTATGCCCGGAACGGCAGACAGGGCATAGGCGAGGGCAACGCGAAGTCCGAGCGACAGCACCGTCAGAACCACTGACATTGCCGGCATTCTTATGGCGCGGTAGTAGCCGTAGAGCAGAAACAGCACGCCTATGCCTACATAAAAGGCGCCCTCTATGCGCAGGTATCTCATGCCGATGGCTATTATGTCATGCTGCGAACCGTCTACGAATATCATCATAAGCGGCCGCGCAAGCACAAACACTGCCGCAGATATAGCCAGCGAGAACGCCGTAGTCATCAGCAGAGCCTGCTTTACTCCGCGGCGTATGCGTCCCGATTTGGCCGCTCCGAAGTTCTGTGCCACGAAGGTGGAGAAGGCGTTGCCAAACTCCTGAACAGGCATATATGCAAACGAATCAATCTTTACGGCGGCCGCGAATGCCGCCATTACGGCCATGCCGAAGCTGTTGACAAGGCCCTGCACCATCAGTATGCCGAAGTTCATAACCGACTGCTGTACGCACGTGAGCGACGAGAATGTTGCTATCTCGCCGAGTGTAGCCCTGCTAACGGCCATATCCTTGCATCGCGGGCGCAGTTCGGGGCGCGTCTTCAGTATATATGCCATTATGCCTACGGCTGCGGCGGCTTGAGATATGAGCGTTGCCCATGCGGCACCCTCAATGCCGAGGTTTAGAAGCAGCACGAACGCAAGGTCTAACACCACATTGAGCACCACAGATGCCGCCAGTACCCATAACGGGGCACGGCTGTTGCCGACAGAACGCAGCAGCGACGCACCGAAGTTGTAGACAAACGAGAGCGCTATTCCTCCGTATATTATCATAAGGTAGCTGCGCATCAGCGGATAAACATCAGCCGGAACGCTCAGCAGGCGCAGCGTGCCGTCGATCCATGTATACGCCGCAACGTTTAGTATAACGGTTATTCCTCCCGTAAGCAGCAGGCTCGCCGCCACGCTTCGCCTAAGTGCCGCCATGTCGCCTTCGCCGAATTTTAGCGAGAACACAGTGCCGCTGCCCATCGACAGACCGAGCATTACAGACGTTATAAAAACCATTAGAGTGTATGCCGAGCCGACTGCTGCCAGCGCCTCAGCACCGATAAAACGCCCCACAATAAGTGTGTCGGCAATGTTGTAGCACTGCTGCATCATTGCCCCTGCTATCATCGGCATTGTAAACCGCAGCAGTGTTGGTGTTATTTTGCCCCGTGTAAGGTCTTCACCATTGTTCATTTTCAATAGTTGATTTAAAAACAGTCATACAAAGATAGTCAATAAAATTAAAAGTGTGAAATGATTGGATAAAAGATGATATATTCATAGTATTTAAAGACATGGTGAAAGATTAGGACAAAATATTTTTTCAATCTAGGAAATCAATGTGTAACGGATGTTAAAAATGTAATATCAAAACAGTGATTCTCTTAACATCTGTTTGCTTTTGATACATAAAAATGACGCAAAAGCATGGATTTTAAGGCGCAAAATGCCGTTTTTCGTGATGCAAAAGGGCGGCTTAAGGGTGGTAAACCTATCGGTTTTGGGTGAAAAGTGGCCGAGTAATATTTTTTAACTATTGCATTTTTGTCATGCTAAATGTGTAAAGCATTATATATCAACGCTTTAACAAAACGCGCAAAATTCGCCATTTTTCGTGCCAAACCACGAAACTGTGACGAGCATGGCGATTCTGGAGGCGTTAAATGGTTATATTTTTAGTAGTTAAGGAGTTTTTTTAGTAGTTAAAGGAGTTAGAGTAGTTAAAGGAGTTAAAGTCATATGCCTTGTGGCTTAATAACAACGACATGTAGCAACAAGGCTAATGTGCCGGCAGATTTGTAATCTGCCGGAATTGAGTATCAGGATTTTCAATCATTAGTGTTCGAAAGATTTTAACTGTCTGAAAATCAGCTATTTATTTGCAT